>Ga0256407_10002026_pt1 | contig 40108 bp, 36 predicted proteins | sample RumenRJG_04DNA_FD_193489 | JGI IMG/M metagenome (GOLD analysis project Ga0256407, IMG submission 193489) | Bovine rumen microbial communities from Lethbridge, Alberta, Canada - RJG_04 | ecosystem: Host-associated > Mammals > Digestive system > Stomach > Rumen | place: Canada: Alberta... | reverse complement strand
AGTTACTTTTTTGGCTTTGCTTGCATGTAAAAATCTTGCAATAAATGTAATATCCACTATTATAATCCAGGCTATTCCCAATAACATTAATAATACATACGCCCAAATTACACAACCATTAATTAATATGATATTCCAAGAATTCTCATAGTCATACAAGATAATTTTTTTCTTTTTTGCGTATTTGTATGTCATTCCTTTTCCACGTCTCCTATATTAATTAATCCGTTTGACAAAATTGTAACTATTGTTCCAAAACAGTATTGCCAATCATAATCAAAAGCATCAATGATGCCCTTCGCCCAAACTTCTTCCATCTAGATATACATCTTTAGTTTCCTAACCTTGGCATAAAATGAAAGAATAATTCCATACATTAACTCACATATGAAATCATTCTTTCTTGATAAAAAACATTTTCAAATGTCTAATATTACTTTTTTAGTTTAATCTAATTTGAAGTCAACTCATTTAATTGTAAAAGTCTCTCTTCTATTAATCTCGCTTTAAAAAGAGGTGCTTTAGTTGTTGCTGGATCGACTGTATAGAATTTCTTGTTTTGCGCATTATAAAGTGAGATTTCCTTTTTTGTCTCTCCAACTTTAACATATTTAATATCACTGATTTTGAATTTCTTAACTTTTCCAAAAAGTGCAGGATAAACTGTTACATCATCTTCCTCAACGATCATTTTCCATCGTGCTCCTGACACTTGAAAAAGTATTCCTATAAGAAGTGTAACCGCAACTATTACAAAATATGGAATCATATCTTTTCCTTTTTCTTCAATTCCTAGTGAAAAGAATATTGCCATACAAATTGAAAGACCTACTGCAATTCTTCCTAAAACTGTTGAGGCTGCTGGTAAAAATGACACAAAATGGTGTGTGTCCTCCTTATCCAAAATTGCTCTTTCCAACTCCATAGTCCTTCTTTTTTGTTCTTTTTCATACCATGTTGATAAGCAACCCATTATAATTGCTCCAAAAATACCATATATCATTTCGATACCTCCATTTTTAATGTATTCTCATAATCTTAAAACTTTTGATTATAAGTATTTTTTTTATTTTATCTATGATTCTAATTGGTATTTAATCATAGGTAATATCTTTTCTTAACCCCTGGCTTTTCAAGTTTGGATTCGAGTAGTTTTTTATATAATGCATCTACTGTTTCAAATCCGTAACAAATTGATTCATTGTCTAACTGCATTTTTTTATCCTTATAAGAGATTTCATAAACTATCTTTTCTTTTGACTTATCATTTATATCCTTCACACAAAATCCATCATCATCTACTCTATCAATCTTACAAGGAAATTCCTCAAGTATTTCTTTACCATGATAATGTCTCATTATAGGTTTATCGCGGCATATTGATAAACAATCTCTAGTTTTTAAGTAAGCTTTTATCATATAAATGAACACAACTGCATACACTGTAAGCATCGCAGTTTCTGGCACTGGCTTCGTCACAAAAAGCATAGATATATGTGTTAGTAAAATCAGAGATATAGCACCAAAAAAATATTTTCCTAATCTCTTAAAAACGTTTCCATCATCTGATTTAACTCTTATAAAATGATCCTTTTTGTCTACAACTTTTTCAAAACCATTAAAATAATAATTCCATACTCCTAATAAAAGATATAAAGCATTCAATGTTACATACAACGCTAATTCTGCCGTTCTATCTGTATATTTCCTTGAAAATACCAGTTTTTCTTTTCCTTTATCTATCTTGGTAATACACCCTATATGTGACAAAGGATAATATCTTACGGTAACATGTGTATTCCAAAGCTCTCCTGGATCTTCAGTGCATAATAAATAGACATCTCTATTCTCATATTTAGCTATATTCTCTATGTGATATTTATCTATTTCATAAGATCTATAATCATAATGTGGCGAAAAAGCAGTGTCGCTCCATTTTATTACGCCTGAAAACTCTCTATAATTATCAAAGATAACATTTGGAGCATCTAATATGATCCGCATGTTCTTTACCGGTGCAGTTACAATTCCACTCATAATTATTACTCCAATTAGTATAATTGCTGAAAATGCCCTTGCAAATGGACCGTATTTGTTATGCTTATACATATCATAGATATAAGACCTTGAAGATTCAATTGTAAAAAGCAAACAACCAATACATATAACTGCTTCTAAATAATATCTATTTACTATTGAAATTGGCATAATTCATTCCTCCATAATTTATCTATTTTGCATATTATTATTTTACAATACATTCATTTGCCAACAATTTATTATAAGAATTCTCCTGAATCAATCTATATGCGATTGACCTTACAGAAACATTATCCTTCAATCCTGATTTAAGCATATACAAGAAATAATTCTTTGCATTACCCTTATACTCAGACTTTGCAAGTTCAACTATTATTTTCAATTCTTCTTTATTGGCTTTTCTTGCCTCCTTTGAAACAAGCCCCTTTAATAAACTAATATCCTTCTTTGTCCATTCTCTGAAAATTCCATTAGCTTCATCTTGATCCATGCCTTTTTGAAGCATCTTTTCTACTTTACTTCCACTGAATCCTACTTTTTCTGCAAGTTTCTTTTCTAGTTTTTCTGTTCCTTTCGAGATTTTTGACACCTTTATTTTATCTCCAAATCCAACAGTAAGGCCTCCCCAAAGTGAATCTCTAGCTGTTTCTTTCAAAATAGTAGCCTGATCTTTTTTATCTTTAGCATTTGTTGCAACTTTCAACTCATTACTTGCAAATGTTGTAACTCCACAGTTTGCTGCATTTCCAGCAGCCGGACCAGCATACAACGTTACTTCCGCTCCAATTGCTCCACCAACAGCTGCACCTGTATAATCCTGCCAAGATGACAATTCAAGTTTTCCATGTTGAACAGAATGAATCATATCACCAACGAACGTGTAACCTACTCCACTTATAGCTCCAGCACCCATCGCTGCTAAATCATCCCAGCCACACCAATATCCTGTCTTATCAGTTGAACTTAATGGATTTTGTACCGTATATACATATGTATTCATTGTCATTGGCATTATTGCAGTTCCTTTTATATTGTCTTCACCTGCAAAAATACCATCATTTGCCCTATACTCTCTAGCCTGAGCATAATATGTTTCTGCTAATCTATCATACTGATATCCAGTAAATCCAAATGGTTGTAACGAACTATTATTGTTATATGTATTATTTCCAAATTCATCAAAACTATATGTTTCAACATTATCATAATTAGTATCAAACAATCGCATTGGTGTACCCATAGGATCATTTAAACATAAATATCGATCTAATGATTTAGTTTCATCAAATTCTATGTTTTCAACAGTAACCAAATTCTCATCCCAAAGATACTGTTGCATCATATTGTTTTCCGTTTTCTGTAACAAATTATTATATTCTCTTGTCAAATCAATAATCCAATTACTAGAAATTGATTTTCCATTTATAACAGATTTCTTTCCAACTCTGTGACCTAAACCATTATATACATAGTTGATGTTAGCATCTAATTAGTACAAAGTAAAATGAGCTATTCCCCCGAAATATAGTATAATCATAATAATAGGAGGAACTCATTATGTCACGTAAAGCAAAACAACACACTAAGCAATTTAAATTGGATGCTGTCAACTATCGCAAAGAACATCCCGATCTTACTCAGGTTGAATGTGCCAAAAATCTTGGAATTGGAACTAGTACCCTAGGAAAATGGGAAGCTCAATTCAGAAATAATGATGGCGATATTCCTGTCAGAGGTTCCGGTAATTACGAATCGGACGAAGCTAAAGAGATAGCTCGTCTCAAACGTGAACTCCGTGACACTCAGGATGCACTTGATGTGTTAAAAAAAGCCATCGGCATTCTGGGAAAAAATTAACAGAAGCTATCTATACTGAAGTTTCTGCAAAGGTAGAGGCATCTAAAGTTACCGGACGCCGTGTCTCTACTTCCGGAATGCTGAAAATTTTAGGCGTGTCACGTTCTGGATACAGAGCTTTTCTTAATCGAAAAGTCTCCCCTTCAAAACAACGCAAAGAGAATGTTAAAAAAGAAATCCAGAAAATCTATGATGATTCTAAACAGAATTATGGCGCTCCTAAAATAACACATATACTCCGCAAATCCGGAGAAACCATTAGTCAACGTACTGTCAGCAAATATATGCACGAAATGGGAATTAAAGCTCAATGGATTAAACCTTGGACCACCACTACCAGGGATTCTGATTTTAGTGATGAACTTCACAATATTCTTGATGAACAATTTAATCCTGAACGTCCGAATGCTGTCTGGTGTACTGATATTACCTATATTTGGACTCAGAATGGCTTTGTATACCTTAACTGCATTATGGACTTATTTTCCAGAAAAATACTTGCATGGACCCTTGCAGACACTATGGAAGTATCTACCGTTATCGAAACCATTAACAAAGCAAACGCTATCAGAAAGACTGATTTACCTTTAATTATTCATTCTGATCGTGGCAGCCAGTATGTTTCTAATGCCTGGCGTGCAGCCACTGAAAAAATGCAGCGAAGTTATTCACACAAGGGATACCCATACGACAATGCCTGTATAGAATCCTTCCACTCTTTAATTAAAAGAGAATGGCTAAACCGCTTCAATATCCGTAATCAACGACATGCTTATCGACTTGTATTTGAATACATCGAGGCGTTTTATAACACTATCAGGATACACAGTCACTGTGACTATATGTCTCCTGATGAATTTGAAAAGTTGTATGAGAGGGTAAGCGAGCTGTCAGCAGCCTAGCTGGCAGAACTCCTCATTTTAATTTGTACTAAATCTTGACATAGGACCATTGTTCTTTTTCCCCTTCCGAAAACCACATTTGTTTTAAACTCGAATTATCAACTCCTTCAAAATGAACATTCGCTGCACAATAGTAGCTTTCTAACGTATTTGATTCATCTTTTGGGTTTGGTGAAAGCATTTTACCTAGAATAATATTATAAATATGCCCTGCTCTTGTGACACAACAATGATTTGGTATTTCTCCTATCCATTCCACCCCACTATCCTTCATCTCCACATCAGGATTCAATCCTTTTGTGACAGCCTCTGTAATCACCGATAATCTGTATTCCTTCAACTTCTCGATAATCTCCTGCTGTTTTTCGATAATAGCGTCTATCTTTGTGCATTTTTCATCCAAATAATCTGCAATTCTTTTCTGTTCATCTATAGTTGGCGATGGAATATAAATATTTTTCATGTCTGACCATTTCGTTGACCATAAATCATTTACTATACCATGCCCCCATCTATAAAACTCATCTGCGAAATTATCCGACTTAAATACAAAGCTATAATATTTATTGTTCATATTTCCGCGTGGTTTCAGTACTGTATTTATTAAAGAACAAGAGCCTTCATATTCTGAGATACCACAAGAACCTCTTCTATCTGATCTACTATTGATTACAAAATCATTTTTTCGAATCAACTTGCGATTATCACCATTATCAGTTTTCGCAGCTGTTTCTAATTGTGGAACTATCCCTTGTTTTGTTACCGATAGCGGTTCATATTCCAAATCACTAACCTTTGTATTTCGTTCCTCATATATCGCTCCAATTTTATTCAATTCCCAGGCTCTAGGTATCTCCCCAATCCATTCGATACCACTATCTTTCATTTCTCTCATTTAGAGTATTCTTCCTTTTCTTTTATTTACGTTCATCTTTTAAATGTTCTTCCAACTCCATGAATCGATCAAAATCACTTTGGAATAATCGATCCTGAATCACTCTATATTTTTCGAATTCCGTTTCCGCATGAATCTTAGCTTGTTCTGCACTGATTTTTCCCTTATCCTTAAGAACCTCATGATCCATCAAGGTAAGAAAACCATCCAACCTAATTTCCCAATCTGCCATAGTCATAGGAATGTTTCGCATTGCCATACTTTCTGCCAAATCCAGATAGGCCGTAACCATTCTACTAAGGATAGCTAATTCTTCTTCCGTCAAATAATTCTTTGCCACAGTAACATCATACTTATGAATCTTGCTATTCGGAGACCCTGCCCATGTTGTGAGTCCCATATGCTCTTTTTCAGCATCCGCCCTGTTATAAATCACTTCTGCTGCAGTCTGACCATGAACAGCATAGTGAAGCTTGTTTTGTACAGCCGCAAAGAATCGCTTTGTTTCCTTTGCTGTCGAATCATAATCAACTGAAGTCGCGTAAATATCCGTTATCTTCTGATAGAATTTTCGTTCCGACAAACGTATTTCTCGAATACGTTCCAATAACTGCTCAAAATACTCCTTCGTTAAAATACTACCGCCTTTTTTGAGCCTTTCATCGTCCATGGCATAGCCTTTAATCGTGTATTCTTCGATTATAGTATTTGCCCATTTACGAAATTGAACTGCTTTTTCCGAGTCTACTTTATGCCCAACTGCAATGATAGCCTTAAGATTATAATGTAACGTATCGTAATCTTTTCCGTCATTGGCAGTTGTTCGAAATTTTCGAACAACTGAATTCTCTTCTATTTCTCCATCTTCGTACAGTTTATGCAAATGATAATTGATTGTGCTTTTCCCAACATCGTAAAGAACACCCATCATTTTTTGACTTAACCAAACATTCTCATCTGCATAAATTGCTTCTATCCCACCTTCACCGGTAGCCGTAATAAACGTCAGATACTCTGCTGCAGAAGATCTGATAGTAATCTCTTTTTTCTTAGCCATTAGCGAAATACCTCCTCTAGACTACCGGACAATTCTTTTTCAAGTTCCATAATTTCCGCCATAATTTCTTCTGACGGTCTCGGTGCTTCATACTTATAAAAATATCTTGTAAATGGAATCTCATATCCCACCTTGGACTTCTTTTCATCAATCCATGCATCAGGCGCAAAAGGAAGTACCTCACGTTCAAAGTAGGCTTTAATGTCTTCTTTTAATGGCACGTTTTCTGTATCACGAAGAGAGGTATCAGCCACAGGCTTACCTTTCTTTAATACCACATTGCCATCCTCGTCTTTTTTAGGTCTTTCCACTGTGATTTTTGTATATCCAAAGTCAGCATTCTCATAAATCTGACTGATGTCACTTTCCTTGAAATCACCGTAAATCTGCGTAATCTCATCAATGTATTTTTCTGGAATATCATTTCGTTTATTTCCAAGAGCCTTACGGCGCTTTTCATAAAGTTCATTTGCATTAATAAGCTGAACTTTTCCTTCTCTAACAGTTCCAGCCTTCTTATTAGAAAGCACCCAGATATAAGTTGCAATTCCGGTATTGTAAAAAATATCATTCGGAAGTGCCACGATTGCCTCTAGCAAATCATTTTCTAAAATATATTTTCTAATATTAGATGGTCCTGAGCCTGCATCTCCTGTAAACAATGGTGAACCATTATGAATGATTGCAATACGGCTTCCCCCCTGACTAATATCCTTCATCTTGGAAATGGCAGTCATAAGGAAAAGCATCTGACCATCGCTTGCTGCAGGAAGACCAGCTCCAAAGCGACCTCCAAATCCCTTCTTTGCTTCTTCTTGTACTTTTGCTTTCTCATTTTTCCATTCACGTCCAAACGGAGGATTTGAAAGGATATAATCAAAAGTATTCCCCACGAACTGATCATCAGAAAGTGTATTACCATCTTTGATATAATCCGCATTATTTCCCTTAATCAACATATCTGCTTTACAGATAGCGAAAGTCTGATCATTAATCTCCTGACCAAAGGATACAAGTTCTGTAGAAGCATTTAAACTATGTAGATACTCTTCTGCTACAGACAACATTCCACCCGTACCGCAAGCTGGATCATAAATTGTTTTTGCCACATTATTACCGGAAAGGATATCGTTATCATCATAGAAAAGGATATTAACCATAAGCTGGATAACTTCTCTTGGTGTATAATGCTGTCCGGCATCCTCATTATGTGCCTCAGAGAATCTGCGAATAATTTCTTCAAAAATGTATCCCATCTCAAGATTAGATATTTCATCTGGATGAAGATTTGCTTTTTCTGTAGTAAACTCCTTCAGAACAATATAAAGAATGTTCTTATTTGCCATTCTTGTTATATGACCGTCAAACTCAAACTTCTGAATAATGTCCTGTACATTATCAGAAAAACCATTCAAGTAATCTCTAAAGTTCTCTTCGATATGGTCAGGATCATCCATAAGTTTTTCAAATGTATATTTACTTGTATTATAAAAATCAAAACCCGAAGCCTTGCGAAGAAGCACATCCTTCATCGGAAGATTCTTAACCTCTTCATATTTCTTTAATACTGCATCCTTTGTATCAAACAAGATACAATCAAATCTTCGTATAACAGTTAACGGTAAAATTACATCGCCATACTCATGAGGTTTATATGGTCCTGTAAGTTTATCTGCAATTGCCCAAATCAGGTCCGCTTTTTGATCAATCTTTGCACTTCTTGTTGCCATTAATATTTGCCTCCAATTTATTCTAAAATAGCCATTTTTATGGCTTTTATCATTTTACTATTTATCTCGTCCCATTTTACAGACTTTTCTCGGATCTTCCGGTTTTTTTGCATTTTTAGGAACAAGTCTTTTCTCTTTTAACTTTTTTCCATAATACAAGAATTACTCTCTTAACATTATCATTTTATTTATTCTTCTAAATAGATTTTACTATTCTCTAACCTTCTTCTTCATCCAAATATGTGGACATCCTTCATCATCTTCGACTTCTCCATAGGCACTGAATCCATTTGACTCGTAGAATTTTCTTGCTGCACATTGAGAATGAAGTTTTATTGTTGTTCCACCTTTTTCAGCCACATATTTAGATGCTTCGGCAAGCATTTTAGAACCTAAATGCTCCTTGCGATATTCTTTTAATACTGCAAGCCTTCCCAGTATGAATTCATTTTCTTCCTTATGCTCATTAGAGCGAGATTTATCTTTTTCTTTTTTCACATCGTCTTCTTGAAAAATTCTACAAGTTGCGACAGGCACATCGCCTTTCATCATCACAAGATGAACTGCCGAATCATCCACTCTATCGAATTCATTTACGAATCCTTGCTCTTCTTGAAATACTTTTTTTCTAATATAAACTGCATCTTCATGCAAACCTGTATAAATATTAATTTCCATTTACGTTCCTTTTCTATTTATTGTTACTTTATTTTCTATTAGACATATTATTTCTTCTTTCAGCAGACCAATAACAAAACCTCCGTTCCTATTGTTGTTCTTCGCAGGTCATGTCAAAGGACAGATTGCTTTCACTGCTTTTGAAATTCTCAGGATGGTTTGTTGTAAAAAGTTTCTTCATATGTCTTCTACGATAAAACATGCTCAACATCTTTTTTTCAACAAAATGTGCCTTCCCAAGATTTCTCCATCTCTATACACATTCTGCCTCTCTAATAGTTTCAATAATACGATACACATCTGTACTTGGCATAAATTCTACCGTATGCGGAATCTTTCCACATTGCATATTATATTTTTCTAACTTCTTTGCATTCAGAATAGCCTCATCCAGATTTTTTTGAAGTAACTCATACATATCTTCCTTATTCTTATCATATTCTGGTAATTTAATTTTTAATTCATTGATTACATCTTCGTTTTTACTAAACACCTTAGTAGAATATCCATAATGGCAAAGAAACCATATTTCAAAACAAGGCCCAGAAACAATCATAGACAAATTGTTCTTTACAGCCTTTTTTTCAGCTAATGCCAATTGATTATTCTTATTAGCATCAAAATCCGAGTCCAGAACACAATATGCCACATCTCCAGCCTTAGAATCAAATCCTCTTTCTTTACACTCAGACAATAATTCTGACACCATATTAACAGGATCTGTTGCTCCACCTTTTGAAAATATAATCTGAACCTTGTCGCTATTGAACTTTTTAAAATATAGCTTCTCAGTTTTATTTTTTCCTTCAGTAGCTATGAAAATAATCTTTTTTCGTTTTCGACTATTTGAATTACGTTTTTTACGAGTATAACCATGTTTATTTAATCCCATAGTCCATCCCCCATTCCCAAGTCTGGAACAGAACCATATCTTCCAAGCAAATATGCTTTTCTAACATCTTCTCTAGTTCTTGGTGAAAATTCATCTAATGAATATAATTCAGAAACTCCAGTTTTTTGATCCTTTTCTACAAAATAAATCTGATCTCGTCTTAAGTCATTAAGATTTAACAACGACATGGCATGTGTAGAAATGATCAATTGTGCATTTTTCATATTTACTTCCGGATTATTAAACAATCCTACTAAATAGCAAACAAGCATTGGATGTATACTCTTATCAAATTCATCAATAAATACCGTCTCACCTGTCTCAAATGCCTTTTTTATAATTGGACTCATGAAAAATAACTTTTGAGTTCCAAGTGACTCTAGCTGCATACCCAAAGGAAATATGGTTTTATTTCCTTTTTCATCTTCAATAATATGTTTTGCAGTTATTTTATATTCTTTACCTAGAATTTCGGGTACTGTACCTTGTTGCTTGGGTAATATAATTGATGGAATACCTTCCAAAGGAACATCTCTACTTTCAAACTCATAATCACAAATATTTATATCAGCTTCCTTAAGAATATTATTTGTAAATCTTCTTAGTGAATTGTCTGTATCATTTTCAAACATATCTCCCGTAATATTTAATGCATTCTCATAATTTGAATCATAGGTATTTATAGAATTTGCAATCCACATCATAGGAATTTTGGTTTCTTCTGCATTCCATGCCGTTGCGGTTGCAAGAAATAATTTATTTTCTGTATTTCTCTCAGTAAGAGGTTTCAATTTTGCTTTTAGCCCCTGATTTGTAAATGTATATTTTTCTTCAGCAGACTCATCTCTTTCAAAAATAGTTGTAGGACGTGAAGAGTTATATACGTACAAATACTCTGTACATATTTTTTTGTTAGTAGCTGAATATCCATAAACATATTTTTTTCCTTCTGCAACAAACACGAATTCAAAAGAAGTGGGTTTATTCGCAGATTTATTATCAAACAAATATGGTACAATTGAAAATAATGGTTCTCCAACCTGTCTGGAATCCGATCTTTTTACAGTAATAATCGCTGCAGTTAATGCTAAAAACAAATTACTTTTCCCTGCTGCATTTGCGCCAAAAACCACTGCCACTTTTAGTATTTTACCCTTATCAAATTCAACCACATTATTGGGTAAATTTTTATCTGATGAACCCTCTAATGATAAAACCGTTCTTTCCTTGAAAGATCTAAAATTTTCCACTGAAAACTGTAATAGCATAATAATCCTCCTTTATTTGAAGCATACCAATATTATAACATGTCGTTGCGGATTTTCAATATCAAATCAGTTTTTTTGTCTATTTTTGTCATTTTTTAGTGTTTCATCTTCAAATTCAGTTATCAGCAAAAAATTTGCCAATCAAAAACATCTTCATCCGAGTTCATGTTTAAGTATAACCTAATTAAAACCACAAAACCTATGAATCAAACAAACGACTTTCTGCAAGCCAATTAATTCTAAGAAGCTACACTAAAAGAAACAGAAACATACGAAACAACAGAAGAAGAAACAGCACAAGGAAAATACAGCCAAATCTCCATCGTAGACAATTAAAACATCAGATATGCTTTGTGACAAATTATAAGGAACAAAAGCTTCTCTTTTATTTTTGCCTCCAACGATTTTGCTGTAATACTCTTCTGTTTTTAAATAAAAGTTCTGAAAAGCTGTATTGCTTACATCTGTCCAAACATAAGTTAATTCATCCATAGCTTAATCCTCATCCCTACCGTGAATAGTAACTTTCTATTACGTATTTTGAATAGTTATTTTCTTGTTCTTACCAAAAAAAATTCTCTTAGATAATATTTATTCTAACATAATCTAAGAGAATATAAATACTTATATATTAAGTTTTCGAAAGTTTATTAGAATTGCACGGATTCACTCTCCAAGCGTTTAAAATCATATTTTTCAACTGTCAATGCAACATCTGCATCCGAAGTAAAGTAGATATTATCTGCTTCTTGTTCTGTATAAAAACTCATAGACATAACTTTTTTACCATCATTTATGAACAATTCAGCGCTATATTTGTCTAATATCAATCTCAATTTTAACTCTTCTGCATCATTTTCAAGAGAGCAACTTCTTTGATGCATAAGTGCCCTTTGTGTTCCTGAATACAGACGATCTAAAGTAAGCTGGTTTTCATTTCGTCTATATACAATAGAACAGTATCTGCTTTTCTCCTCGTTCGCTGCAAATTTTATTTCAAATTTGGTAAATTTTTCATTATCTGAAATAGGAATTCTAAATGTTGCATCTATTATTCGTCCTGAAATTCCATCTATTTTTTCATCTTTACCATTAAGAATATAATTATCAACTTTAACTTTATTAGTTCTATAATTTTCTAGCTCTTTTATAGGACTCTGCTGTAGTTGACCATCCTTAATATGTAATTCTCTTGGCAATGACATTTGACCATACCATTTTTGTTTAGGCATGCGGTTGGAACAACTATCCCAGTTTTGCATCCATCCAATCATAATTCGACGTCCATCTTCTGCTAAAACAGTTTGGTGAGCGTAAAAATCCATACCATAATCGGCCACTTGAAAAACTTCATCGTGCATTGTTTGTGTAGCTTTATCAATGTGTCCTACTGCTGCAAGCGGAACATTTCCGCATAAACCTTCAAACTGATTTGCTGTTACATCTTGTGGACTTGCCAATAAAACATCGTACCCATCAAGTTCAAATACATCTGGGCACTCCCACATTGTTCCTAGTCGTCCATTATTTTTTATTAAAACACTTTTAAATTTCCAATCTAGAGCATTCTTACTTTCATAAACCAAAATTTGACCACTGTCTTGTTCATCTCTAGATCCCATATATGATAGGTAAGTACCTTCTTTTGTTTTTATGATTTTAGGATCTCTAAAGTCAACTTTGCTTGCTCCTTTTGGTAACTTTGTTTCATCTATTACCGGATTATTCTCGTACTTTTCATACTCAATTCCATCGCCAATTGCTACACACTGCATCTGTCTAATTTGTGGATATTTTGCTTTTTTTAATTGTTTTTCTTTAACACCTGTATACATTAAAAGATGTCTGCCGTCTTCTAATTCTATTGCACTTCCTGAAAAAACCCCATCTTTATCATATGGTTTGTCTCCTGAAAGTGCTACTGGTAAATACTCCCAATGTAATAAATCTTTAGAAACTGCATGTCCCCAATGCATTGGTCCCCAGTTGGTATCATATGGATGATACTGATAAAACAAATGATACTCGCCTTTATATCTGCTGAATCCGTTTGGATCATTCATCCAACCCACATATGGGGTTAGATGAAAATTTGGTCTTTCTTCATTTATTTCTTTGCTATATTTTTTTTCATATCTTCTGGCTTTTTCTAATTTCTTTGTCATAGTGGATCCTTATCTCCATTAAAAAATTTTACTGTTTGTTATATTATTTTTTTGTCGTTTTATTTGAGTAAAAACTATTTAAATATTTTTGGAATAATTCCAAATATTCTTTCATGCCATAGGCATCTAATTTTTTGATATATTTATCCCAATCTTTATCTGAAAAACCATTCATAATCCAATCAGACTTTCTAGCATTTATTTCTTTTTGAATATCAGTCTGAAGTGTTGCAATTCTACTTGTGTCTTTCGCACTCATAAATACGTTTGGATATACATATTTTTTTGTCATATACTCTGTATAATTATCTTTTATCCAATCCAATCTATATTGTGCATCATCCGGACATGTAACATATTTTCCATAATAACTGTTAAATACTGCTAGTGGACCGCCAACACACTGAGCTTCTCTTACTTCTACCGGAGATTCTTTTCCTAAATCTTCATGTTTTAACATAGCTTTTCCATCTTTGTTTTTTGATTTTCTAAAAATATTAAACTTATTCTTTTCACCATATGTTCCCCAGTTATTCTGTGGCGACTGAAATGGTTCATACATTTTATCTAACCATGAACATACTAGAGCTGGATTTTTTACCATAGAAGTTACGACACATCTTCCTCTGTCGAAACCACTTGTATATGATCCATTTTGTGGTGTTATATTTAGTACATCTGCTTTTAGCGCTGGTAAAGGTATCCAATCTTTTAGATTATCTACATTCGCAACATCCCATGTAAAGCAAACTCCATATCTACCTGATTTTCCTTTAGATACATAAGTACTCCAATCCTGAGTAAAACATTCCTTATCAATAAGTCCCTGATCATAAAGTTTATGCATCCAAGTAATACCTTTTTTATATCCAGGCTGCGTAGCTGTACATATTACTTTCTTGTCATCTGTAACGGCAATATGTCTTCCTGAGTCATTGTCTCCATATCCTTCTCCAAATCCATTTATTATGATTGAAGGATCCTGATCATTTACAATACAAGACATAGGAATTATAGAACCGTCAATTTTAAATTCTTTTTTTAATTTATCTGCGTTATCTCTAAAAGCCACAAGAACCTGTTCAAATTCTTCTGTTGTTTTTGGTGCTTTCAATCCTAGAAAATCAAGCCACTTCTTATTGATGAATCCCATATTTCCAACAGTTTGAATTGCTGTTTTGTTTTCACCTAATTGTTCTATCCAAGGTAAAGAGTATATATGTCCATCTGTCGAAGTTAGCATTTTTTTATACTCTGGATGTTCTTTTAAAATTCTATTTAAATTAGGCATATACTTTGAAATATAGTCTTCTAATGGAAGAATCAATTTATGATTTCCATATTTTAATAAATCGCTATCGTTAAAACATGCAGAGAAAATAAAATCTGGTAATGTTGCAAAATTAACCATCTGTAAAGAGATTTTATCTCCCCACTGATCCTGTGAAATAGCTGTCCAATCTACATGTACATTTGTTTCTTTTTCTAATCTCTTAAAAATTGCTCTTTTGTTTGGATCTGATTCAGTTCCTGTTGGGTAACTTATCATTCCTGTTATTGTTTCTTTTTTCGTTAAGGGGAGCTTGACAGTTGAAGCGTTAACATCTGCTTTTTTTTCTATTTTATATCCCCAAAGTGTTGACCCACATCCAGTTAAAACATTTGTGATCAAAGTAAGAATCACAAGCAGCGATACTATATGTCTTTTCATTTATATTACCTTCCTTCTATTATCCTTTTACCGAACCTACCATTATTCCTGCGTCGAAGTATTTCTGGAAAAATGGAAACATTACTAACAATGGAACTGATGAAATAATAATTGTTGCATATTTCAAAAGTTCTCCTAATTGTGCTCTGGCTGCTGTACTTTGAATATCCGCAATCATGCCTGATTGTGGCTGATTTTGAATCAGAATAGCTCTCAAAACCAATTGTAATGGTTGTTTTGCATCACTACTAAGATAAATAAGTGCGTCAAAATAACTATTCCACATTCCTACAAACTGCCACAAAATAAGTACTGCTATAACCGGTTTACATACTGGTAAAAGAACTTTAAAAAAGAATGTAAGGTCATCTGCTCCATCTACAGCTGCTGCCTCATGCAATTCCTTTGGAATGCCCTGATAATAACTTCTTGCAATTATCATATTCCAAACACTAAAAGCACCAGGAATTACAATAGCCCACATTGTATTTAACATTCCTAAATCACTAATTAATAAATATGTTGGAATTAATCCTCCACCGAAAAACATTGTGATATAGAAAACTATTTTGAAAAAACCTTTTCCTCTAAAGTCATCTCTAGACATCGGATACGCACAAAGTAATGTCACAAAAACAGATATTGCTGTAAAAACAACTGAATACAAAAGTGCGTTTCTAAAACCAACCCAAATTTGACTATTTTCTATTACTCTTTCATATGCTGTTGTAGTCCATTTACTAAAATCAAACGTAATACCTTTATTGTTTAATACGACTGGATCAATAAAAGAGGCTACTACTATATATATAAGAGGAAATACGATAGCTAGTACAAACAATCCCAAAAACAATCTCCCAATTATTGTTATTGTTTTGTCTGCTGCGCTCATCGATTTAAATGATATTTTTTTATCCATTTTACTGCCTCCTTTTAAATTCCCTGTCCATCATTCATCTTAGAAACGATTTTATTAACAACTATCAATAATATAACGTTTATAACTGTATTGAACAAACCTACTGCTGTTGAAAAACTATAATCTCCTTCTAGTAAACCTTTTTTATAAACATAAGTTGCAATAATTTCTGAAGAAGAAATATTTAAATCTGTTTGTAAAGCATATGCTTTTTCAAATCCAATACTCATAATATTACCAGCTGATAAAATAAACTGAATAATTACCATTCCTTTAATTGCTGGCCAATCTACAACTTTCATTTGTTGCCAAATATTAGCACCATCGATAATCGCTGCTTCTCTTAACTCATGGCTTGCATTTGATAATGAAGCTGTATACATAATAGAGGCCCAACCTGCTCCCTGCCAGATACCACTAATAATGTAGATACTTCTAAAAGCTTCTGGCATTGTCATAAAGTTCAAGCTAGAATGAAATAACATATTAACTGGTCCATTTACAGAAAGTAGAATTCTTACCATACCACAAAGTACAATTACAGAAATAAAGTTTGGCATATACAAAATCATCTGTATTCCGCTTTTAATTTTTCTATTTTGTAATCTGTTTAATAACAGTGCCAAAATAATAGGAACTGGAAATCCCCACAATAATCCATAAATGCTTAACTTTAAGGTATTAGATAAATAACTCATAAAGTCAGGCGAATTCAAAAAACGTGTAAAATTTTCAACACCTGTCCAAGTACTTCCCAATATACCTTTCATAGGATTAAAATCCTGAAAAGCTATCAAAATCCCACCCATTGGAATGTATTTAAATATAAGTGTCAATAAAAATGCTGGCATAATAAACACCACATATAATTGCCAATGTTTACGTGCATATTGCCAAAAAGATTCTTTCTTTTTCAATGTTGTAACTGTTGACGATGCTGCAGCTAATTTTGCTGTAGATGTCAATACTGTTGAAGCTGCAGTTTGATTTACCGACATATAGTCCCCCACCTTTCCTCTTCTTTTCACTAAGTTTCTTTTTTAATATAATATAACAGTTTTACCGGTTCATGTTACATAAATATAATATACTACTGTTACATTTGTGTCAATGATTATTTTTACATTTGCACAACTATGTTGCATTTTTACATTTGATTATGTTACATTTGACACATTTTATTCTTTATGTTATACTTATTTCAACAAAAGATTGGTTAAAAACACAAGATTTACACTTAAAAAATATAAAAAGGATGTTTAAAAATGACAAATAGAATTACAATTCAAGATATAGCAGATGAACTTGGTTTATCTCGCAACACAGTATCAAAAGCAATAAACAACACAGGTGTTCTCTCAGAGACAACACGTAAAAAGGTCTTAGAAAAAGCAATTGCAATGGGATATAAACAGTTTTCATATATGGATTTGTCTTTACTCAATAACAAACCAAAGAAAAAAGAAACAGGAGAAGTTGCTTTACTTACAGCTTCATTTCTAAGTAATTCCCACTTTGCATCACCAATGCTAGACAAATTTCAAGCAGAACTCGCACTCGTAGGATATAGTTTAAGCATCCACAACGTGACTTCGGCCGATCTTAAATCGCTGAAATTGCCAGCATCTTTAAATAAAAAGAATATTGTTGGAATCGTTTGTATCGAACTATTTGATGAGGCATACTGCCGAATGTTAACAGAGCAAGATATTCCTACTTTAATGATTGACGCGCCTGCGCAAAATTATGGTCAGTCTCTAAACTCTGATATTTTACTTATGGAAAATTATTCTAGTATTTTATCTTTTATTCACGAAATGAAAAGAAGGAACTACTCCTCTATAGGTTTCATAGGAGACATCAATCATTGTCTTTCTTTTTCAGAAAGATTTATTGCATTTAGGAATGGAATGTATTTTAATTCATTACCTATCAACGAGAACTACTGTATCACTGGTAATGTTGATACACACGATATAAATACTTCCATTCAAGGTCCTGATGATAATGTGGTTTCGTATCAGGACTATCTTTATTACAAATTTAAAGAATTAAAATCTTTTCCTGATGTATTTATTTGTGCAAATGATTTTATTGCAATTGATGTACTACAGGTTTTAAAGAGATTAAATAAAAAATGTCCTGAAGATGTAATGTTACTAGGTTTTGATGATTCAACCGAATCACGAATCATCTCACCTACTCTTTCTTCAGTGCATATACACAGTCAGGCAATAGGTTTTTCAGCAATGGAGTTGCTTATTTCAAGGATTACTGAACCTGACATGAATTACAGGAAAATGTATGTGGAATCTACTTTGGTATATAGAGAGTCCACTCGAGATTAGGAGGTATTTTATGGGGAAATTTTTTAATCCTGATAATCCAGTAATGAATTTTATTAGTAAACTAGCCGACACTTTCTGGCTAAACATACTGTGGTTTTTAACATCACTTCCGATTATAACAATCGGACCTGCAACTACTGCACTTTACACTGTCACTCTTTCAATGGCAGATGACAGAAGCATTAGCATAACAGCTGAGTTTTTCAAAGGACTCAGAAAAAATTTAAAAAACGGTATAAAACTTGGTTTGTTTCTCTCAGCGTTCGGCGCAGTATTATGTATTGATGGCTATGTTTTTATGAAAATGAGATTCGAAAATATTTTTTGGACATTAGGCTTTGCAACCTTTATTCCTCTATGTTTTTTGTTTTTAGTCATCTGTATTTATGCATTTCCACTTTTGGCAATGTTTGAAAACACAACTCCTCAGCTCCTTAAAAACGCATTATTTATAGGATTACGTTATTTATTTTGTACAATAATTTTAGTAATTATTCATGTAGGAATTTTTTTCATAGCAGTAAATTACTTCACTCCACTTATTTTTCTTGGAGAAGGACTTTGTGCTTTTTTAGGTTCTTACTTACTACACCCTCTCTTTGTTTCACTAAGTAAGGTGCATACACTCAATGAGGTGACAAATGACAGATAAATTTAAAAATTTGACTTTCTTCAAAAAAATTCAATATATTTATGATTACTACAGATGGCACATAGTCATAGGAGTTATTACTATAGGTATTTTGTTTTCAATCATTTATCATGCAACAAACAAACCAAAACTAGCCTTATCAATTGCTTGTATAAATGCACCAACTACTAGTAATGAAGACTATTTACTAACTCAAAAATATGCTAAACTCAACAAAAAAATATCTCCATCCAACATTGAACTTGTAAAAAATTTCAGATTTTCCAACAACAAGGAAAGCGTCGATTATGAATATACTTACGCATCTAATCTGAAGTTTTTGGCTCGTATAACTGATAAGGCTATAGATGTTGTGATAGTCGATAAATACGCTTTGCATATTTTAGAAAAAAATGATTATTTAATGCCGCTTGATTCTTCTTTAAATAAGACTGTCGCTAGCCACAAAAAAATAGCCATCAGACTTAATTCTGACAAACCACTTTATGCATGTATTATAAAAAATTCTATTCATAAGGATGAAGCTATTAAATACATTCATTATTTAGTAAAAGAAGAATTCTAGCATGGAATCCTATTATAACTAAAAAAAGGAAGAGACTTATAATGAGGTGACCCCTCACTTATAATCTCTTCCTTTTTTCATATATTATTTATACTAAACTATACAAAACAAAATATATTCCTAGCGCTTATGCATCTTCTTTTAATCGCATAAAATCGTTTGAGTGACGATTGATAAATCTCATCTTAATTGCAAACGTACTAAATGTTATGCACAAAGTCGAGCACAATATTATCAATGCATTGACAATACTTACTTTGCCAGCCTGTTTAAATAACGCAACTGAAAGCAAACCTTCAATGGAAGTGTACAAGCCAAATGAAAGCAAAAATGTAATTACAACATAAACTATCGTTTCTAGTATGCACGCTTGCTGTAAAAATTTCTTTTTCATTCCAATAGCTCTTACAATGATTTGTTCTTTTTCATCGTTTTTTGTAAAAATCATAAACACATTTATACTGAAAATCAACGCAACAAAAATACAAATTAAACCTAGGATTTTTAGCATATTTACATAACCATCTAAAAGTCCAAGCATTGCATCTACGATATTATTAACACCAATAAATAAAGTGTTTTCCACGTTTTTTATTGATGAAACAGATTTCCTTTTAAGTAAATACTGGTAGTAATCGCTTGCTGCAATTATTTGATTTTCGACGTTTAAGTTAGTGTTCTTTTCATTACAAAGAATTAAGTTTGGGTTAATATTTTGGCAAACATAAATTCCTGCAACCTTGACCTTAATAATTGCTTGGCGATTTTGGGAACCGTTTCCCTGAACATTCTCGCCCAAGCTCAATGTCAAATCTAGCGTATCATTTAGCTTAAGTTTATTTTTTTCGGCAAAAACATCGCTTATTACGATTTCATTCTTTTTTAGTTTGTCGATCTGTTGTCCTTTTTTTATGGAATATTTATAGTAATATTCTGTGTTTTTCACCCAACCAACAGTAACGTCTGATTTTAGATTGTTTTTCTCGGATTTACACATAATTCCGTTTCTAATTCGAATTTTTGAAAAGTGTTCAATCTGTTCCTCTAAAGAAGTCTGGTCATCTTTATCAGACATTTTCACCATAGCAATATAATTAAATGGCAAATCTTTTTTCAACTGCGAATTATAACTATTTGAAAGCTCCTTTGGAAGATTATAGCCGAGCATCATAAAAACATTCATAAAAACAAAGGCTAACATTACAAGAGCATATGCAACAGCCCTTTTTGAAAGCTTTTTGAAAACATATAGTGTAGTTTTACTAATATTTTTAAAGGCACATATTAATTTTACTAATACAAAACATACTAATAAACATACTAATAATACCAAAATTAAAATAATGCTACTTACAAAAACTGAATCTGTTCCTACATAAATGGCATATAAGAAAAATGTAATTAGTGTAAACACGACATACCTTACAAGCGGAATTGTTCGTTTCTCCGGAATCTCTTTAATTACATAGTAAGGATTTGATTTTATTATTGATAATGTCAGAATTCTTACGTATACGACATACACGGCAAAAAAGAATACAACTCCTAACATAGTCAATGGGGCGAAAACGTTTTGTGATTTTATGGTGCCTAAACCGTTTATCGCAAGCAATAATTTTTCGAGTGTTGTACTAAAAATTCCACCTAATACGCAACCAATTAGTATTGGAAACAGTAATTCGAAAAATAAAGCATTTCGTATTATTTTTTTTCTAATGCCATTCAATTGCATGATGGCATGGTCTTTTTTTCTCTTTGAAAGCAACATATATCCGCAAGATAATGTTGTAAAAAGTGTAAAAATAAAACAAGTCGTATTTGCCAAAGACACAATAACAAGAGAATTTTCTTGCTTTTTATTATTCTCTTTTACTACACTTTTGGCAGTAGAATATGTGGTATCCTGCGACATATCATTTTTTAATTCAGACTTCAATTTTGATAAAAATTTATCTGCCTTATCAGGATTATCTAAATTAATGTAATAAATATATGCATACGGATTCGTAAGCTCTATATTAGCTTTTACATATCCGAGCTGCTTTCCCTGAGATGATGCACCATAAGGCAAATCCTCAATATCAACTATTTTCTTTTTCTTATCTAGCAGTTTAATTGTATCGTTTTTAGATAGATTTAATTTTTCTGCAAGATAAGAAGAAATAATTATCTCGTTTTCTTTAAGATTATCAAAACCGGATACTGTAACGATGTTCTTTTTTTCATCGGTGCTTTCGTTGACTCTTTCGTCGGCTCCTTCTCCTGTGTTAGTTCTAGAATCTGCGACAGAAATTACATCCGTATAAAATGCCTTACTTCCCTTTTGTGATCTTTTGATAGAACCATTTTGTGCTTTACCTACAGTATACGATTTAATTCCTTTTCCTTTTGAATTTAAATATTCGCAGAGTTTAAAATTCTCGCCCGAAGTCTGGATTGTCACATCAGCACCGTTTATTTTTACTGCTTTTTTCTGATAAGACGATGCAATGCTATTTGTAACTCTGGGTATTGAAATAGCGGTTGCCACAGCCAACAGGACGGAAATCACAACGCAAATGTGAAGTAAAAGCGAGCTTTTGAGTTGTTTTAAATTGTATTCTCGAAAAACCTTAACCCAATTCAATTAATTTTCCCCCCTGTAACCTAACTTTACGTCTACCTTTTTCCCAAATGTCATTGTCGTGTGTTACCATTACAATGGCTGATTTATTTTTCCTTGCAATTTCCAATAAAAGCTTAAGAATTTGCTGACTTGTTTCCTGATCTAGTGCTCCAGTTGGCTCATCGCAAAACAAAACTTTTGGTTCATTGATAAGTGCACGTGCGATGGAAACTCTTTGCATTTCTCCACCTGACAATTTTGACACATCTGCGTTTGTTTTTTCTGATAATCCAACATCTGATAGTAGTTTTTTTGCTTTTTCTATGGTAGCTTTTTTTCCAAGTTTTTTATAATTTGCTGGAAGTAACACATTTTCTAATACATTCAACGATGAAATCAAATTTGGATTTTGAAAAATTAAACCTGTATATTTAACTCGCATCTGTTCAAGCTGAGCTTGTGATGAAAAATCCACATTCACTCCGTTATATGTAATTTTTCCGTCATCCGGAGGCAACAATAATGAAATTATGCTAAGCAACGTTGATTTTCCACAACCTGAAGGTCCTGCAATTGTAATAAAATCTTCAGGCATAACTGAAAAATCCACATTTTTCAAGATTTGCTGACTTGATGACGCAGTTTTAAAAGTTTTTGAAATATTATGTAGTTTTATCATTATGTAATTCTCCTAATAATTCGTTTGATTATGCTGCTAAACGACATAAAAATGACAAAAATAAGAGGCAAAATGTATAAAAATATTTCATTCAAGTGAAACAATCCCCTATTTACGTCAAGTCTAGCAAAATCAAGGTAAATCGTGTTAATAGAATTCTGTAAATTTTTCCAGTTCATAATTATATTAATTGAATAACCAATCGTAATAATTAATGCAACTATAATAGTTACTAAATATAAATCCGAAAAAATCATATATTGTTTGCTTTTTGAAGCAGACGAAGTTTCATGTTTTTGGTGTTCACTTTTTAAACGGTCAAATGAATTCTTCGAAAGATTGTCGAGTCCAAGTGCATCACAAAACAGCCAGTACCCGTCTAATTTTATTATTGGTAACAGATTGACTATCACTGCCACAAAAATAGAAACATTTGCCACATGATAATTCATATCGCCAGTTATCGTGGCAATAATTGCAAGTACAATCAGCAAAAACAGCTGAAAATATGTGCCTCCAATATCTACAACCATGCGCTTTGTATTTTTACAACGCCATATATTGGACATATCTACATACATAACGGGATAAAACAGGAAAATTCCGAATCCAATCTTTCCAACTTTTACGTTATATTTATAAGCTGCAACTATATGACCAACTTCATGGATTATCATGTCAATAGCAACAATTAGTAATATTTTCAAACTATTAACGTTATGTAAAACCACCTTATTGCTAATAATTTCATACGTTGAATATGAAATTGTGCACACGATTAAAAAAAGCATTAGAAAAACCACTTTTATGTTGTAAAAAAATGTCAGTTTGTCGAAAATAAAAGACAATCTATCCGTTTCAAAAAGATTAACCTTAAACCACAAAAGTGAATCTTTATTTGGTTTATATTCTGTTCCTTCGATTAATGCATTCGGAACAAGAATTTTTTCAACAAATTCAGATAAATCGTCTAATGAAATAGATACATTTTCATGTAACAGCGAAACCTGAATCTCTTCTAAAGTTGAATTACCATCAAATTTGTCAAAAATCACTTTAGCTAATCTAGAAAGTTTTATATGATGTTTTCTGTCAAAAGATAAAATTATCTTATCATCTTTTGTCATTTCGCCTACTGTATAAGGCTTTGCTTTTATAAAATCATATTTCATTGTTCGTTCCTTTTCTAACATGAGCTAGCTTCTTCGCTTATAGCTATTTTCTACTATACCTGGGCTTTAAGTTTTGGAATTACAACTTCTGAAACATATGTATCAATCGTATTTTTTATATCACTGCACACAATATCATCCATAGTTCCATTTTGGTCAATAGCTTTGATTGGACATCCGCCTCCACATAAAAAAGCATACTTACATCCACTACATTTTTTTATTTTAAAGACATTTCTATTTGTCCAGGCTTCATACGCTGTTGAATTAAATGTTACACCGTTTTCATCAAATGTTCCAATATTATGCTTACCTTTTCCACTATAAGTAATACAACTTGTCACAAGACCATCTGGTGAAAAACAGAGTTCATTTTTGGAAGTTGCCCCACAATAATGTGTTTTGCAGAATTTATTTTTTACATGAGGATTAAAAAACATATTTAAATATCCGATGCAAGGCGAAACAACTGACTTAAATGTCGATGAACCATCCGCTTTATATCCGCTTTTTAGTAAACCGGTGAGAAGTTCAGATTCTTCAAGAACTGTAGTTGATTTTCCAGAAAAGTCCACAACTGGTGAAAAATATGGAATAACACAACTGTTTTTATTCCAACCTTTTTCTTTAATAAGTGATTCAATTTCTTTTATTCCTGCGATATTTTCAGCATCAACGTTTACACGTAATGCAATACGAATATCATGTTCAAGAAGTTTTGTTATATTTTTACAGATTGCATCGTAGGTTCCTGTGCCATCTGCACGAATTCTTCTTTTATCGTGTATATCTTTTTGACCATCTAAAGTTATCTGAAGATTGAGCACATCTTTAAACTCAACGAGCATATCCATATAATAATCAATCAATGTTCCGTTAGAAACGATATTTACATCCACGTTATTTTCACGGCTAAATTCAAGAATTCTTAGCACCAAATCTTTATTAGATGGTAAAAGTGGTTCTCCTCCAAAAATTCTTATTTTTAATTTCTGATTGTTTTTTTCTATCTTTTCTTTATTTTCTTCTTTAACCTGTAGTATATAATTTAGAATTCCGTTAAGTTGTTCCATTGTCATTTGCTGATGGTTGATATGTTGATTATCATCTTCAAAGCAATAGGTACATCTTAAATTACAACCTAATGTTGGAAGAATAATAAATTCTGAACAATATGAATTCTTGTAAAGATAATCACTATAAGATTTTACTTTTTGTAGTAACGCCATCTCTTCCTGAGGTGATTCAAAAATATACCCTCTTTTATGTAAGTCAGCATATAATTGTGAATCCTTTGAAATTGCGTTTTCGTTACCAGACTTTACTCTCTCGATTGCTTCTTTCGATGGAGTATCAATCACATCTAAAGCGCCTGTAACTGTATTTATAAGTAAATGTTCATCTTCATTTATTTTATATATTAAACAATATTTTGTAATAATAGCCATATTTTCCCCCTAAAAAACAAAATAATAACTAGATATTTATAAAATAAGGATTAGATTCTTAAAATCTAATCCCTATTGCATATCTTATTTTGTAATAACTAATTCATGAAATTTAATTTAATTAACTAAGGCACAAATCAAATTAAAATCCATTAATTACCAGTTAAATGTGAAGCAAAAACATGAGAAGCATGTATTCCAGAAGCAGAACTCCTCTCTTGTTTCCATTTCTTCTACAGAGATTTCTGTCCAAAGATTTTCGTTAAGATTTTTCATATTTCCTTCCTCCTTTAATAATTAAAAATCGACCGAATTCACGAAACTGTGAACTTGTTATATACATTTTACACTGAAAAAATAGCCTTGGTCAATACTTAAATCTAAATTTTATAAAACGTCAAAAAGCCTATAACTACAAGGAATATATGTGACAAGAATTCATATGTGACATATGAAATCTCAGTGATTTTAGACAAAACTAAGCCAAAAATTTTGTGGAAAAGTAACACCGATTTTTTTTGAAAACTGTTGCATTTTAGTAAAAATTAGTGTATGAAATTTAGGAAACAATTTATTGATTTCTCCTGCTGTTACTGTGCTGCAATCTGCTCTGCTTTATCTTCTAAGTATTCCCATCGCTCCATTAACTCATCAAGTTTTGCTTCTTTTTCTTCTTTTTCCTTATTGAGTTCATTTAGTTTTACAAAATCACTAGCACACTGCACCATTTCTTTATCAATCACTTCTAGGCGTTCTTCGACCTCGGCTATATCTGATTCTATTGTTTCGTACTCTTTTTGTTCTTTATATGTAAACTTGATTTTCTTTTCATGTCCCCAAGTAGCACGAGAATCCTTTTTTTCCACATTTTGTGTATTTGAATCTCCAGAAAATGACACACTATTTTCTCCTAAAGAAGCAAATGCGTTTGATTCGTCATTTTCATCTAAAGCCGACATTGAAGCAACTTCTTTTTTACCCCATGGAGTTCCAAGTGGTCTTGTTCTTTTATTTAAATAGTCTGTGTAACCACCTTCGTATTGAGTTAACACTCCGCCATCTTCAAACGCAAAAATTCGATTTACTATTCTATCTAAGAAATATCTATCATGCGAAACAGTGATAACTATTCCTTTATAATGATCGAGATAATCCTCAAAAATTGCTAATGTCTGAGTGTCAAGGTCATTAGTTGGCTCATCTAAAATTAGTACATTGGGAGCCTCCATTAAAACTCTCAACAGATTTAATCTACGCTTTTCTCCACCTGATAATTTTTCAATCGGACTATACTGCTGCTCTGCTGTAAATAAAAATCGTTCTAACATCTGCGAAGCCGAAACTAATCCATCCTCAGTACGAACATACTCCGCAGTATCTTTAATGTAATCAATAACCCTATCTTTTGGATTCATGTACGAGGTTTCTCTGCTTACACCAGTCGCAGAAGTCCCATAATTTTTATCATCTGACATTATGATTTCCTGCGAATAATATCCAATTTTTACAGTTTGTCCAACTTTTATATTACCTTGATCAGGCTCCAAAAAACCGGCTAACATCTTCATGAGAGTAGTCTTACCACAACCATTTGTTCCAACGAATCCTACTCTGTCATTTTTCAAAAAAATATATGAAAAATCATTAATTAAAGTAACTCCATCATATGCTTTACTTACGTTTTCAACTTCTACCGTTGTTCGTCCAAGGCGAGTTGAAATTGAGCTTAATTCTAATTTATCGTCCTCAACTGGCGCTTTTACATTTTTTAATTCTTCATATCTTTGAATATGTGCCTTTTGCTTTGTTGAACGAGCACGAGCTCCACGCATCATCCACTGTATTTCATTGCGTAAAACTGATTGTCTCTTTCTTTCTGATGCCTTTTGTGATTCCTCACGCATTGTTTTTCTCTCAAGAAAACCAGAATAATTTGTATCGTAACTATATATATTTCCTTTGTCAACTTCAACAATTCTGTTACACACACTATCCAAGAAATATCTATCATGAGTAACCATAATCAAAGATTTTCTCCAATTGCGAAGATAATCTTCTAACCATTCAATCATGTCATAATCTAAATGGTTAGTTGGCTCGTCCAAAATTAAAACATCACATGGCTTGATTAGCGTTGCAACAAGTGCAAGTCTCTTTCTTTGACCACCTGATAATTCGCTAACTTTTTTTTCATAATCTCCAACATCAAGTTTAGTCATCAGCGCCTTTGCGTCACTTTCTAATGTCCACTTATTTTCTTCCGTAATATTTCCTGTTTTTGCTAAATTCAAAACATTATCTAAAGCAGATAGATTGTCATCAAACTTAGGTGCCTGTGACAAGTAGCTGATTATTACATGATTTGCTTTAGTTACACTTCCTTCATCCGGATTTTCTTCCTGTGCAATTATTTTTAACAAAGTTGATTTACCAGTACCATTAATTCCAACAATACCGATTTTTTCTCCTTCTTGCACATAAAAGGAAGCTCCACTAAAGAGCTCCCTTCCTGTATATGATTTAGTAATATTTTCAATATTAATTATGTTCATATTTCTTTATGCGGTTCCTACTGATGCCTCAAAACCAGCTTTTTTTCTAGTCTTGTTCGCAGTTTCTAACTTTTTTCCCGCTAACCTCACTTCTTTTTCTTCTATCTTATTATCGATTTGATTACCGTTAATCTGATTATTATTTTCTCGATTATCGTTAATCTCATTGCCATTCATTTTACTGTCAATTCGATCTTTTCGAGATAGCTCTTCCTGTTTCGCTTTTGCTTCTAATATAGCATTATTCAATTGCAACATCTTTGCATCTAACATCGAAACAATTCCTGAACACTCTCTTAAATCTCTACTGATGTATTCTGGAGCGTTACCCTCAAACTTGTAATAAATCTTATGTTCAAGACTTGCCCAAAAATCCATCGCCATTGTTCTGATTTGTATTTCAACTTTTGTATCTACTACTCTATCGGATAAGAAAATAGGTACAGTTACTATCATGTGATAACTCTTATATCCACTCTCTTTCGGATGTTTAATGTAATCCTTTATGGAAATAACTGTCAAATCATTTTGCTTCCCAATCATTTCTGCCAGTCTATAAATATCTGACGTAAAAGAACACACAAGTCTAATTCCCGCAATATCGTTTACGTAATTAACCATATTGTCAATTGTTACATCATAACCGTATCTTTTAAGTTTCTTAACTATGCTCTCTGGTGTTTTAATTCGAGATTTAATATTCTCAATTGGATTATACTGATGCACATGCTGAAACTCATCATTTAATATCTCTAGCTTTGTTCCTACCTCTTTAAGTGCAGAATTGTACAAAAGAATCACCGTCTTCCAACTATCTACGTCTTCTTTGAATGTGTATGGTGTTTCCATTTATTCTACCCTCCATTACCTTATAAATCACTCTATACTTCCATTTAAATTGTATCACATATAATGAAATTTGTCGGCTTATTTTAGCTATTTTATGAAAAATTAATAATCTTCTTCTAATCTCTGCATCATAATATTATGAAAATTTAATAATCTTCCTCTAAAATTTCCATTTCCATAAAATCAAATTCAATCTCATCCACAAAATTATCTTTATTAAATCTTGTCTTACTTCTTCTTTTAAATTCTTCAATATTTGAATTTAACCATATTGGTTTGCTTAAATCATATTTATAGCATACTTCATCTATTGAATTAAATATCTTATGTGTTCTTGTCTCATCTGAAAAATCTTCTATTGTCTCTGAATCAATTATCCTTGCATTATCTATAAACTTAAACCAAATTCTCAATTATTTATTTCTCCTTTGTCTATTAGCTTCATACATTAACAATGTTGCTGAAATAGCTGCATTTAATGACTCTACTTTTCCTTGCATTGGAATTTTTATGTAGTCATCCGCTAAATTTGCTATTTCATCACTTAATCCATTTCCCTCGTTACCTATAAAAAATCCACACGCCTTTGTATAATCTTTTTCGTCATATGATTGTATTCCTTTTAAATGCGCCGCAAATAAATTAACTTTTTTTTCTTTTAATTCTTTTATAACTTCCTGCAAATCATCCACAATTACAAAAGGCATTCTATATATGCTTCCCATAGTTGAACGAATAGTCTTAGTATTGAAAATATCAACTGTAGTCTTATTCATTATTATTCCTGTTGTTCCTGCTCCTTCTCCACTTCGAACCATCGTTCCAAGATTTCCCGGATCTTGAATACTTTCAAGAATAAGTAACTGTGTCTTATCACCAACTAGCATGTCATCTAGAGTATATTTGGGAATCTTAATTAATGCAATTATTCCTTGTGGAGTAATAGTATCACAAACAGATTTAAACACACTATTACTCAACACTTCATATTGATAATCTTTATACAAATCTCTTTTTTTGATGTCATTATGAAAATCTTCAGATACATATACCTGCTTTACCCAATCTCTTGGAGCTTCTTTAAACATCTTTATTCCTTCAACAATAAATACGTTCTCTTTTTTTCTTTCTTTTGATTTCTTATATAGTGCGATTAATTTTTTTACCTGTTGATTGCTACTACTTGTTATCATGAATAATCTACCTCTCATTCAACTTCTTATTTTCGCTCAAAAAAGTGGGTTGCCACTTAATTAATGACAGCCCACTCTAATTTTCAACTTTAATTCCGTCTTAATAACGTCTTAATGTCATGTATTATTCCAAAATTATACTAAATCTTTTGAAATACTATATAAGTACTCTGGAATTGTTTTTTGCATTGCAAGTGCTTCTTCGATATCATAATCTACGAATTCACCGTTCTTGTAAGCAACTACTCTATTGCTCTTTCCTTCGCAAAGAAGGTCAACTGCATAAGCACCCATTGTAGAAGCGTATACACGATCTTTACATGTTGGGCTACCACCACGCTGCATGTGTCCTAAGATTGTAGCTCTTGTTTCAACACCTGTAGCTTTTTCGATCTTCTCAGCTAATTCCTGAGAATGTCCGATACCTTCTGCATTGATGATGATGTAGTGCTCTTTACCTTTTTTACGTCCTTCAATGATACGTTTGATGATAGCTTCTTCATCATGATCATATTTTTCTGGAAGAAGAATTTCTTCAGAACCGTTAGCAATACCACACCATAATGCAATATAACCAGCGCCACGTCCCATAACTTCGATTACAGAACATCTTTCGTGTGATGTTGAAGTATCACGAACTTTATCAATAGCTTCCATAGCTGTGTTAACAGCTGTATCAAAACCGATTGTATAATCTGTACAAGCAATATCTAAATCGATTGTTCCTGGTACACCGATTGTGTTGATTCCTAATCTAGCTAATTTCTGAGCACCCTGGAAAGATCCGTCACCACCGATAACAACGATTCCATCGATACCGTGTTTTCTACAGATTTCAGCACCTTTAGCCTGTACTTCAGCTTCTTTAAACTCTAAACATCTAGCAGTTTGTAAAATTGTACCACCACGAGAAATAGTATCTGATACACTTGTAGCATCCATATCAATGATTTCTTCTGCTAAAAGTCCAGCATATCCTTTTTTAATTCCTTTAACTTTTTTTCCTTTTGCAAGTGCTTGACGAACTACTGCACGAATTGCAGCATTCATTCCTGGAGCATCTCCACCACTTGTTAAAACGCCAATTGTTTGTACTTCTTTAGCCATTTTAAGTATCCTCCTACTATATAACAAAATCTTTTTTAATATACACTCAATCTATTTTATTGTATACTGTTTGTCAATTGTTTTCAATATTCTTTTCAATAACTTTTACATTATTTTTTCCATACTTATTTATTAATGTATCAAAAAGAGCATTTTTAGCATCAACTGTCAGACTTTTTCCGAATTTCTTTATAGATTTCGGATTTTCTATATAGATTATGACTTCATCTTTGCCAATATTATTGGTAAATAATTGCATCAATTCATCAACATCATTCTCATATTCTTGCATAGTTTTGAACTTAATCCACAAATCCCGTCCTAACTCATCAAAATAAATAATGTCCTCTGCAATTACTTTTCCATTTTGATCATTTTCAACTGCTGCTTTACCTTTTACAAAAATCTTATCATCTACTTCAAGCCTGCCCATAACTTTTTGATATTGTCTTGGAAAAACAATAACCTCAACAGATCCAACAAGATCTTCTATCTTCAAAAATGCCATAGGTTGATTTTTTTTCGTAAACTTAATGCTTTTTTCGGAAATAATTCCTCCCATAATTACCTTTTGACCATCTTTTATTTTTTGTTCATTTGTTTCCATATCAATAACAAAATCTGATGTAATAGCTGTTGCATTTTTATTTATTTTTTCCCTATATTCGTCTAGTGGATGTCCACTTAAATATATTGAAAGTACTTCTTTTTCAAAAGCCAACAACATTTCTTTGTCAAATTCTCCAACTTTTGGCATCTTAAACTCGAATTCTTTTTTTTCTTCTTCGCTTACTAAATCAAAAAGACTCATTTGTCCTGCAATATTGTTTTTTTTGCCGCTTGAGACTTTATCTACCATCATTGCATGTACGTAAACCATCTCTTTTCGAGTTGCATCAAAACAATCACAGGCACCCGCTTTAATCAGGTTCTCTACTGCTCTTTTATTGATATCATAGTTTGAGGCTCTTTGAACAAAATCCCACAAAGAAATATATTCACCGTTGTTTTTTCTCTCTTTTACCAGCGAATCTATTATCTGTCTTCCAAGACTTTTTATTGCGTACATTCCAAATCGAATATTTTTTCCCTCAACACTAAATACGCCTTCTCCTGTATTTACACTTGGTGGTAAAACTTCTATCCCAAGATTTTTACACTGGTACAAATACTCAGACATTTTGTCTGTATTATCAATTACTGAAGTAAGTAAAGCGGCCATATATTCTGTTGGATAATAGTACTTCAACCAAGCAGTCTGCATACTGATTACAGCATATGCTGCTGCATGTGATTTGTTAAATGCATACTTGGCAAAATCAACCATTGAATCATATATCTTATTAGCTGCCTGTTCTGAAATTCCGTTTGCAACACAACCTTTTATGTTTTCTTTTTCATCACCATATACGAAACTTTTTCGTCCTTCATCAATGACGTGTTGCTTTTTCTTACTCATCGCCCTTCTGATGTTATCGGCCTGTCCCATAGTATATCCTGCTAATTTTTGAACAATCTGCATAACCTGTTCCTGGTAAACGATACATCCATAAGTTGGCTCAAGAATATCTTTCAACTCAGGTGTCACATAGGTAATTTCATTTTGGTTCTTTTTACCCTTTATGTAATCAGGAATAAAGTCCATTGGGCCCGGTCTATAAAGTGATATTCCCGCTATAATATCTTCGAAACTTTCTGGTTTTAGTTCTCTCATGAACCCTTGCATTCCAGCAGATTCTAGCTGGAATACGCCGTGAGTCTTGCCTGTTCCAATAAAATCTAGCACCTTTTTGTCATTAAAATCTATATTATCTATATCAACATCTACACCTTTTGAATGTTTGATATTTTTTACAGCATCTTTTAACACTGTAAGCGTTCTAAGGCCTAAGAAATCCATCTTTAACAATCCTAATTCTTCAAGCTGAACCATGTTGTATTCTGCTGTTGGACTTCCATCACTTGCACGACCTAAAGGCACATAGTCACTTGCTACTCCCGGATAAATTACAACACCTGCTGCATGAACTGAAGTATGGTTAGGCAATCCTTCTAATTTTTGAGCCATATCTATTAATTCATGCATTTGCTGGTCTGATTCATATAGTGTTTTAAACTCAATATTCTCTTTTAACGCACTTTGTATTGTTACTTTAGGGCCAAATGGTATCATTTTAGCCACTTTATCCATCTGCGCATAAGGAAAATCCAATACTTTTCCTACTGCCTTTATAACTCCTCGCGCAGCCATCGTACCAAATGTAACAATCTGTGTAACTGAATCTTTTCCGTATTTTTGAGTTACGTATTCTATAGCTCTATATCTTTGTGCATATTCAAAATCTACGTCGATATCGGGCATTGATACACGTTGTGGATTTAGGAATCTCTCAAAAAGAAGATTATATTTTACAGGGTCTATGTTAGTGATTCCTGTACAATAGCAAACTTTACTTCCTGCCGCGGAACCTCGTCCAGGGCCAACCCAACAATCATGTTCTCTACTCCAGTTTATATAATCCCAAACTATAAGAATATACTCAATGAATCCCATTTTTTTGATAATTCCAAGTTCATATTGCATATCCTTGTAGATTCTGTCACATGCTTCTTTATCGTATTCTTTGTTATCTGTATATCTTTTTTTGAATCCTTTTTCACATAAATCAACTAAAAAATCCCAAGCACTATCATAACCTTCTGGCACTTCATATTTAGGAATTTTATAGTTATTAAATTCAATTTCTACGTTACATCTATCTGCAATCTTTTGTGTATTTTCTACAGCTTCTAATGCGTATGGAAAAAGCTTTTTCATTTCTTCTTCACTTTTTACATAATATTGTCCACCTTCATAACGAAGTCTGTTTTCATCTTTAAAAAGCTTTCCTGTTTGAATACACAAAAGCACATCATGAGCTTCTACATCATCTTCTGAAGTATAATGAACATCATTCGTACACACTAATGGAATATTTAGTTCCTGACTCATTCTTACAAAGGCCATATTTACTGTTTTTTGTTCTGGAATACCATGATCCTGTAGCTCTAAGAAATAGTTTCCATCTCCAAAAACGTTCTTATATTTGAGTGCTGTTTTTTTTGCTTTTTCATAATTACCGCGAACAATCTGCTTTTGAACTTCACCCGCTAAACACGCTGATAAACATATTAGACCTTCATGATATTTTTCGAGCAACTCAAAATCAACCCTTGGTTTATAATAATAACCTTCCGTAAATCCTGCAGAGACAATTTTCACAAGATTTTCATAACCTTTATTATTTTCCGCTAAAAGAATAAGGTGATAATACCTATCCTCTCCATGACTTATTTCTCTATCAAATCTTGAATTTGGAGCAACATAAACTTCGCAACCAATAATAGGTTTTATTCCTTGCGCCTTTGCAGTTTTATAGAATTCGATAGCGCCATACATGACTCCATGGTCTGTTATGGCTGCTGAATTCATTCCAAGTTCTTTTACTCTTTTTATATATTCACTTATCTTGTTAGAACCATCTAACAAGCTATATTCTGTATGTGTATGAAGATGTACAAAGCTCATATTTATCCTCTTTTCTAAATTACTTCTAATCTATATATTTTAACAAATCATAGAATCTAAAACAATATTTATATTTCTTTTTTTATTTTCATTTAATCTCTTTGTATTTTATTTTTATTGTGCTACAATTGACATATATTTCTAGATTGGAGGGCTTATTTATGGGAAAAATCGGATTAGTTGTTGAAGGAGGAGGAATGAAATGCGCTTATAGTGCTGGCATTCTTGATTGTTTTCTAGAGAATAATATCTCTTTTGATTACAGCATTGGTGTTTCGGCTGGTTCTGCAAATATCTCTTCATTTTTAGCCAATCAAAAAGAACGTAATCTACGTTTTTATACACAACATGTAAAAGATTCTGAATACATTAGTGTTCAAAACTTTTTATTGCATGGTGAAATATTTGGACTTGATTATATTTATGGTAAATTAAGCAATTCTACTGGCAAGGATCCCCTTGATTTTCAGGCAATTATTGACAATCCTTGCGAATTTGAAATGGTAGCAACTGATTCAAAAACTGGAAAAGCCGTATATTTTAATAAGGGCGATTTACGTCAAGACAACTACACACCTATTATGGCATCAAGTGCATTACCGGTTTTTTGTAATCCAGTATCTTTTCTAGGTTGTGAATATTTTGATGGTGGAATTTCTGATGCAATACCTTTTCAGCGTGCTCTCAAACAAGGATGCGAAAAGGTAGTTGTACTATTGAGCAAGCCTCGAAGTTTTGTCAGAAAACCTGAGGCTCATAAATCTGTTTATTCAAAAGTTTTAAGAAATTATCCAAAAATTATTAAAGCTATTGACCGTCGTTACATCATGTATCGTAATCAAATTGCTAAACTCAAAAGACTAGAAGCTGAAGGAAAACTTTTTGTTTTTGCACCTTCAAAAAACATAAAATTAAATACAATTGCCATGGATCCTGTTGGAGAACAATCACTTTATGATCTTGGCCTTGATGATTATAAGAGCAGAGAAGAAAAACTTTTGAAGTTTCTTGGATCAAAGAATAAATAAGAGTTAAATAAATGTTAAACAAAAGGTCATACCTCGCTTGAAGTATGGCCTTTTATTTTATTATATATTTCTTATTATTTATTTCTTATTATATTTCATTTTTTAGGCGATTTAATTTTTAATCATCCCAATTTTTTTCTAATCATCCCATTCTTTGCCGTTTACTGTAATGTCTCCCATATCACAGTTTAAATCAGCATTCTTTTTAGTAAGTTTGCCAGATGTTTTGATGTCAATATCTCCCATAGTACAATCTACTTTGATTTTATCAAATTCTGTTTTTACCTCTGCATCGCCCATATTAGTATCAATTGTTATAGAATTATGCTTTCCATTTTTTATTGTTGCATCACCTAGGCTGACATCAACTTTACAAGTTGAAGATATGACATTTTCTAAATTAATATCACCCATATCAGCATCTACATTTATTTTATCAACTAACAAATCGTTTATTTCAACATCACCTAAATTAACTTTCATGTCAATTTCATCAAGTTTCGTTTCTTTGGGAATTGTCAATTCTATATTATATTTTGCTTTATTTAATTTTGCAATTTTTATATTACTTGTTTCTCTTATTACAAGCGAATCACCCTCTACTTTTATTTTTGGAGTATGCTTTTTAGGATAACAATAATGAACTTTTAATTCATTTCCATATTTGACAGTCACATCTCCTGCATCTAATTTAGCATCAATTTTCTTAATTGACTTATCTTTTAATATAATAGTTTTTGAAAAACTTTTTTCTTTAAAATCAGACAAAATAGGGGAAACCACTTTAAAATAACCCGAAAAAACTATACAGCAAATTGTAATAGCCCATATACAACATAAATATTTTCTCTTCATTTATTCTTTCTCCTTCTCAAACGAAATACGTAATATTCTCTTTACAACACCTGCTATTGGAAAAATAATCCATGTAATATGCCAATCACCTGTCAAGAAACTAATACACAAGTATATGCATACAACCGTCTGATTATATACCTCCATAATAAACTTAGCTTCTTTACTGACGTATTGTTTTCCTGTTTCAATATTGTAATAATTGTTTGGATTGTTTTTTCTATTAATCTCTAATACTTTGTTATAACTCTCATAAATAATTGATGAAGAAACTAAAAGATAAACTCCTATTCCAACCAATACAAATATGATGCTGGTGCTATGTTTACCTTCCCATCAAATACAATACTTGGAACCACACTTAAAATGCACAACATAACTCCGACTGACAAACAAAGTGTTCTTGTTTTTTCATAAACTCTTTTTTTCTTTTTTACATTCTCTACTGTAAATAAATCTATCTCACATATTTGAGTTTTAATATAGTTAAACTCTTTTTCAGCCGCACCACTTATAATAAAAAGTGCTATTGCAATTGCTACAGAAACAAACATAAGTGCAGCTCCAATTCCTTCATATTTTTTAAATAACACATCAAAAATAATTGGATAAATCACACTTGTAATGCAAAGAAATACACCTATTCCAATACGATGTGCATTCTTAACCTCTGTTGAAAGGTATTTATCAATCTCATCCATTGATACCTTTCTACGTGGAGTTTGTTCCTGATAAGAGTTAGTATCTTGATATTCATTATATGAATAACTTGAAGCACCTGAATTTGAGCTTGAATTTGAGCTTAAATCTTTTTCTTCTTTTGTTAAACCTAAATCATCAATTAACTCATCAAGATTGCCAAATTCAGAAATAACCGTACCTATTGCAGTGTTTTCACTCGCACCGTTTTCAATTAATTCATTGTATTTATCTTCCATCATGCTGAGTAATTCTTCTTTTGCCTTTCTGACTTCTGGCGTGTCAGGCATATTAGCAAACATTACTTCTAGATAATTTTTAATCGTTTCCATTTTTATTCTCCTTCATTATACTTTTCATTTTTTATAAAACGTTCTATAACTTCTTTAGTCAAATTCCATTCCTCGCATCTGGCTTTATAGTATTCTCTACCGCTTTCAGTGACTCGATAATATGTCCTTTTCTTTTTATTACCTTCTGCATCAACATTCGATATAAAGGATTCTATATAACCATTCTTCTCAAGCCTCGTAAAAGCAGAATACAAAGTCGTTTCCTTTATTACATATTTTCCATCGGATATTTGCTTGATTTTTTTTGAAATGCCATATCCGTATGATGGTTCATTCAAAAGAATGCTTAGGATTATAGTGTCATTATATCCTCGAATAACATCACTACTTATTCCACTCATTTTCGACCTCCTTTTATTACGTCTGTCGTAGTACTCTATCTGATGAAGCAATTATACTACGTCTATCGTAGTTTATCAATAAAAAATTTATATAAAATCAAAAAAATTTTTAAAAAGAATCAAAAAAAAATCAAAAAAGAACTAATCAATTACAAATAAAATAGAATTGCATGAAAACAACACATAAAAAATGCATAAAAAAGCCCCTCTTTACAGGATTTTCTAGGACACTAGATTCTTATCACTGTAAAGAGGGGTCATATGAACTTATATTCTATATAATCTTATTTTTATATGAACTCCTATTTCACACAAAATCTCTCTTATATATCTTTGAATTACATAAGTCTTTCTTATAAAACTTCTACAAGTTCAATTGAGAAATTAAGTTCCTTTCCAGCCATTTCATGATTTGCATCAAAAGTTATGTTTGTGTCATCTTTTGCAGTAACTTTTACAGGAAATGGTCTACCTAATTGATCCTGTAAATATACCTGCTGACCAACTTCTAATCCTTCGGCACCTGGGATACTTGCAATTTCTACAGTGAAAATTGCACTTTCATCAGGCATTCCGTAAGCTTCTTCTGGCATAAGATGGATATCAACTTTTTCCCCAACCTCCATATTTGCTACTGCTGCATCAAAACCTTTGATCATCATTCCTGCTCCACAAACAAACTCAAGTGGCTCGCCTCTATCATATGATGAGTCAAATTGTGTACCATCATTAAAAGTTCCTCTGTAGTGTGTGCGGCATGTTTTACCAACATTTTTACCTTCAATTGCAGATGTTGACTTATTATTTTCTGTACTCATTTATTGCTCTCCTTAAAAATAATTTTTCTATATTATACATTGAAATGATATTTCTTTCTATAACTTTTTACTTCTCTCTCGTACCTATTTTGTTTTCTATATAAGTCAATTACTTCTATTATTTTACCCAACTGACTCAAAGTGGCTCAAAACACTACCTGAAAATAATATTTCTAAGCACCGCTAACATTACAAGATGTCCCGGATAAAAAATATAGAAAAAATATTTATTTTGCTTTCCTCTTTTTCCATTGTACAAATAAACCGGTAAAAGCCCAAATATTGCCCATTTTTCGATTTCTCCACACATTATAACCAGAATCACTATACTAATTATAAATCCTATTTCTTTTTTCCCCATTTGAATTGACTTATAAATCACATAGATTACAATCACGCCACAAGCTCCGTAGTCTGTCCTTAACACTTGTGCCAATATTGCTCCCAACGCAAAAATCACAAGCTCTCCCCCTGCAATTTGCTGATCTGAAAGCATATACTTAAATTGCACATCTTTCAATTTATCAATACACATAATCGTACAAACTGCTATAGCCAACGTGAAAAAAACATTATTATTCTCTATATAAAATGGTGAATCAAAGAAAGCCCAATCAAACGGCACTTCGGAAACAATTCCAAAAATAACTAATCGAAGAGCATACTTTTGTATATTTTTTGTATGTATCGCTCCCTCAGCAATCATAAATGCAAATAAAGGAAATGCTATTCTACCAATTGATCTCAGTATCATATCAATTGTATATATTGAATCAAACATATTGTATTTTTCATAAAAGAACCACACTTCCCTCTCAAGAAGTGCGGCTCCTATATGATCTATTAGCATTGTAATTATTGCAATATATTTCAAATAACTAGCCGGAATTGGAAATTTTTGCCTTATTAAAGTCTCTTTTTTATAAAAATCTAAGTTCATCTTATGCTCCTGTTTTGTTGATATTTCTGTATTTTTTACGGAATATTTATGTTTCCGCAAATCATTCTTTCTTATGCGCCTGTATTGTCAATTTTTACTTTATCTAGATGCCAAATATCATCAACATATTCTTGTATTGTTCTATCTGATGAGAATTTTCCTGCATTTGCAACATTTAAGATTGCACTCTTAGCCCATGAGTTCTTATCCTGATAATATCTG
>Ga0256407_10002025_pt1 | contig 40118 bp, 32 predicted proteins | sample RumenRJG_04DNA_FD_193489 | JGI IMG/M metagenome (GOLD analysis project Ga0256407, IMG submission 193489) | Bovine rumen microbial communities from Lethbridge, Alberta, Canada - RJG_04 | ecosystem: Host-associated > Mammals > Digestive system > Stomach > Rumen | place: Canada: Alberta... | reverse complement strand
CACCGTACATGTTGCGCTCTACGCTGTCAGTTCCGTGGGCATGTGGCGATAATGAAACAATTAATTTACCCATATTCTTTTTTTATTTATGAAAGAAATTTGAATAATACGCAGGAATTATATCCAGAAATTTTAAGAAATATATATTATTCTTATTTCTGAAATAAATTATTCACATTATTCCTATTTCTTTCATATATTAATTATTTTTTTGTATTTCTGCTGCGGATGATTCCCATGACCGTGCTCTTTCCCTGACGGATATTGTCGAGCAGAGGACGATGGGCAGGACAGGTGAACTGACACGAGCCACACTCGATACAGCTGACAATATCCTCATTCTCTGCACGCTCCCAGTTCTTGACCTCAGAGATCTTGGCAAGGAGATAAGGCTCGAGACCCATAGGACAAGCACTGACGCACTTGGCACAACGGATACAAGGCTGTGGCTCCTTACGACGGGCTTCATCGTCGGAGATAATAGTTACAGAGTTGGTTCCCTTACAGATGGGCACCTCAGTAGATGTGAGGGCCTTACCCATCATAGGACCACCTGCCAACAGTTTGTTATCACCCTCAGGCATACCGCCACAGGCATCGATAAGATCCTGCATAGGTGTTCCCATACGAACGAGGAAGTTGCCTGGATTAGCAAGGCGCTTACCTGTTACGGTGGTGTAACGCTCAAAGAGAGGCTTGCGCTTCATCACTGCCTCATAGACAGCGAAGGCAGTACCTACGTTCTGAACGATGGCACCCACATTCACTGGGATGGCTGGAGGTGCAGGAACCTGACGACGGATAACGGCATCGACGAGCTGTTTCTCACCGCCCTGAGGATAACGCTGCTGCAAAGGAACAACCTCTACTTTGAACTTCGAACCTCCGAACTTCTCTGCACATTTCTTTGTGAGCAATTCGATGGCAGCGGGTTTGTTGGTCTCGATACCGATATAACCCGTGGTGACCTTAGCGCCTATCATCAGGAGCTCAAGACCAATGAGAATCTCATCGGCATGCTCCATCATCAGACGGAAGTCGGCAGTGATATATGGCTCGCACTCTACGGCATTGATAATCACGCACTCTGCCTTTGCCGTTGGCGGAGGAGTGAGTTTTATGAAGGTGGGGAAACAAGCACCACCCATACCTACTACACCAGCGTCCTTGATACGACTGACAATCTCCTCGGGAGTTAGCTCCGGGTGAGCCTCTACAGTCTCGAGCTTATCAGAACGGTCGATACTCTCTTCCCACTCATCACCCTCTACATTAATAATAATGACTGGCTTACGATAGCCTGTAGCATCGATAGCAGTATCTATCTTAAAGACTGTTCCGCTGACAGATGAGAAGATAGGCGCAGAAACGAATCCGCCGGCCTCGGCAATCATAGTACCTACCTTAACTTTATCGCCTTTCTGGACAACAGGCTTGGCGGGAGCACCGATATGCTGACTCAGTGGGAAAATCGCCTGCTTAGGCAGTGCTGCCACCTGAGTTACAGCCTCGTGAGTGAGTTTGTTCTCTTCTGGGTGGATTCCACCTATTCTAAATGTTCTTGCATTCATAATGATGTCCTCCTTTATTTAATTGAAATACTTGATTCTGTGTCGAGCATTGCTCCGCGTGAGGGCTTTGGAGCCTCTACCTTAGGTACTTCCGGTTTTGGTGCGGCTGGCTCCTTTGGCTTTGGAGCTGGTGGCGGAGTTGGGAAGTTGACATCGAGAATAGCGTGCTTAGGACATACTGTGACGCACTTACGACACAGACGACACTTCTCGAAGTCGATATAAGCGAGGTTGTTCTCTACGGTGATGGCACCAAAGTTACACTCCTTCTCACATTTTCCACATCCGATACAGCTTACCTGACAGGCCTTCATGGCTACAGGGCCCTTATCCTTGTTGACACAAGAGACGAAGACTCTCCTACCCTTCGGACCTTTCTTACGGAGCTCGATGATGTTACGAGGACAAGCCTTGACACACGCACCGCAAGAGGTACACTTCTCTTCGTCGACCTCAGGGATACCTGTCTCAGGATTAACCTTGATGGCATCAAACTGACAGGCAGCCTCACAGTCGCCACATCCAAGACATCCGAAGCCACAGGCTGTCTCACCGGCTCCACAGGCGTGCATCGCAGCACAGGTGCGAAGTCCGGCATACTCGGCAATACGAGGACGATGCTCGCAAGTACCATTACATCTCACTACGGCTACCATCGGCTCGGAATTGGCAATAGCCATTCCCAACAGATCAGCAACCTTACCCATCGTCTCGGCACCACCAACGGGACACATCAGTCCGTCGAGGCTTCCGGCATCAGCACCCTTGACGAGGGCATCAGCCATACCGCTACAACCTGGGAATCCACATCCTCCGCAGTTGGCACCAGGAAGGAGCTCTCCCACCTGAGCTATACGGGGATCCTCATAGACAGCGAACTTCTTGGAGGCGGCAAACAGCACTACAGAGGCTATCAGGCCGATGGCTCCTAAGACAATCACTGCAATTAAGATGAAATCCATAAATACTTAATTTGTTTTAGTTTATATTATTTATCTTCAATCTTCTATCTGAAACGAGATATGGCGCTGTATCCTGTCGCGCATCAGCCAGATGGCGAAGTAATAAGGCACCAGCGCACCTAAGGCTATCAAAGCGGCTATACCCTCTTCTGAAACAAACCTCAAGGCTATCATCAACACACACACCAACAAGAGAAACGGCACTCCAAAACCCAACAGCAGGGCTCTGTTTGCCACATCCTTTGATGCCCATACTGTGACATCCTGGCCTACGCTGTAATCAGATGAGTTACAGCAGAATACATCCACAATCTTCACCTTCGACTCAGCAGCATTACAGTGAGATGCGACCTTACATGCTGCACATGCAGAAGTCTGGATGATACGCACTTTCACACAACCATCCAATATGCTCTCTACTACTCCAGAATGTGATATCTTTTGACTCATTGATTTGTAATGTAGACCTTACAATTTGCAAAGATAATACATATTTATTAAAAAAGGGACGATTTTTGCGAAAATTTACGTAAAAAAGTCGTAATCGTTTGCGAGTAGTAATATCGCGGATTAGTAACTTTGCAGACAAAACAGGATAAAATCATGATATTTTATTTCTCAGGAACAGGCAATACCCGATGGGTGGCAGAGCAGATTGCAGAGGCTCTGAATGAGGAGCTGCTTTATATACCGGACCTTATCAGAATGGAGAGATTTGAGTTCCAGCTGAAGGAGAATGAGAATATCGGATTCTGCTTTCCCACACATGGCTGGCAACCTCCGAGGATAATGAGATCTTTTATCCAGCATCTGTCGCTGAAGAATAGAACATCAAACTACTGTTGGGCGCTTACAACATGTGGCGACAATATGGGCGAGGCGATGACGATACTGAATAAGGAACTCAGGAGCAAAGGTCTGGAGGCAGAGACGCAGTTCTCAGTGATTATGCCTGAGAGCTATGTCTGCCTGCCCTTTATGAAGACCGACCCTGAAGACAAGGAGCACTGGAAGATAGAGAATGCAAGACATCAGCTGCACCATATCATCAGCATCCTGAAAGGCCGGAAACGAGGAATCGTGGAACTCGAGAAAGGAGCTACTCCCCGACTCTATTCATACATTATCGGTGGTTATTTCAATAAGAAGATGATAACCGATAAAAAATTCACTGTGGATGCTGATGTGTGTATCAGATGCGGGAAGTGTGAAAAGCTGTGCCCGGTAGATAATATAGCAGGTACACCTCCCGTATGGTTACATAACGGAAAATGTACCTGTTGTCTGGCTTGTTATCACTATTGTCCCGTGCATGCCATCAACTACGGCAAGATCACGAGAAAACGCGAACAATACTATTTCAATAGACGCGGGGACCAAAGATAGAGGTTCCTATGCGCACCATCGTTGAACCCGTCTCGATGGCGATGAGATAGTCGTCGCTCATGCCCCATGAGCGTTCGCAGAAGGCAGCATCATTGGCAAAATATTTCATTTTCACCTCATCGAAGAAATCACGAGCTGTCTGCATCTCACGACGTATCTGATCCTTGTCATCCACGAACGATGCCATCATCATAAGACCACAGATCTCAACATTCTTCATCTCGCGCCATTCACCATCTTCAAGAAGTTGACGACAGGCATCGAGGGTAAGACCATATTTCGTTGATTCTTCAGCGATATGGAGTTCGAGAAGCACTTTAATCACTCTTCCGCAGCGTTCTGCCTGACGATTAATCTCTTTTAGCAGTTTAAGAGAGTCAACTGCCTCTATCATAGTTACATAAGGAGCGATGTACTTAACCTTATTTGTCTGCAGATGACCTATGAAATGCCACTCAATATCTTTTGGAAGTGACTCATGCTTCTGGCGCAGTTCCTGTTCATGACTCTCACCAAAGACACGCTGGCCTTCGGCATAGGCAGCCTCGATATATTCGTTGGGGTGATACTTAGAGATTGCCACAAGGCGTACACCCTGTGGCAATGTGTCGAGTATCTTATGCAACTTAACTTTTACGTCGTACATAGTGTTTATTGTTCGTATTCCGGCTTGTCGTCTGTTTTCGCAGACTTTCCATGTTCGTAGACATCCATGATAGTAGTCTCATTAACAGCTGAGATGACATAGTCAATCATAGTACCGCCCATTACCTCCTCAATGTTCTTTACAGAACCATTGAAGGATCCTGCATTAACAAGGTAGCTGACAGTAGAACGCTTCTCTTTGTCTGTCTTCTCGTCGATGGTGATAAACTGCAGCTTTGCCTTATACCACTTGTCGGCCATATCCTGATCAGCGAAGAAGATCTCCTTATAGGTAGCCTTCTTGATATCCACGACATCAAACTCACCACTGATATATGATGACATCTCCTCGATGATACGTTCCTCAGCTTCACTGAAACTAAGGGCATCGACTACATAGTTCTCATTTACACGTTTCTGCATGCCATCTTCCATCACCTTTTCGTAACGGATCTTGCACTCAAACCATTCTGCTGTTCTTGATCGCATTGAATTATTCTTTATTTTTATTTATACTTGACTCTTCTGCTTTAGCCTTCTCAATCTTCTCCAGATCCTTCTTTTTCTTCTCTGTCAGCTGCTCAATAATCTCTGAGGCAATTCGCTGGGTTGTGGCATCACTGAGAGAGGATTTTGAGGCGAGCTCCTTCTGTTTCTCCACGAGTTCCTCCATGACCTCCTTACTGCTGGCCTTGAAGTTCTTCTCGCTATTGTTCATACGTTCATTATTGTATATCTTAGAAAGAATAAGGTCGGCAGCCTTAGTATACTGCTTACGGAAAATCTGCTCGGCCTTTGCCTGAAACTCACGCATCTTCTTCTCGTCAACCTTATCAGAGTCGTTACTCATATAGTCTTGTATCGCCTTTGCGATAGTGGCAGAGTCAGCATCAGGGCCCAGTTCCGTAAGAGGGTTGAAGCCTTCGTCGAGAAGACTCTCGTTCACAGGCTCTTCAACAGGTTTCACGAACTCTATAGGTTCAGTGTTCGGTACAAGATCGAAGAAAGTGTTAACCACAAAGAGTGCAATAATCACTGCCGCAATACCTATGGTTGAAGTCTTACGGATATTTGTGCGCATCTTCATGTCCGAATACATTTCAGCCACAGAGGCATAGCGATTCTCGGGTTCTTCGGATGTAGCCTTGCGGATAACTTTCTTCAGTTCGAAAGGCAGACCTGAGGATGTGTACAGATGCTCGATGAACTTTCCCAGGGAATAGACATCGCTGCGATCTGAGCACTGAGCCTCAGACATCACCTCTGGGGCAATGAATCCTTCAATATCCTCAAAGAAGGTGTCTTGCATCTTCGTTGGCAAGAAGAAAGAACCATGAAGCAAGAGACGTACCTCATTGTCGCTCTTACGCACGAGGATGTTTGAAGGAGCGAAACAGAGGTGCTGGATACCCAAACTGTTCAGTTCTGTAGTTATTTCCACAAGATTGCGGATAGTGGCGTTGATGAAGTCATCCTTAGCCACAATGGCAGGATTATCATTCAGCAACTGCTCAAAACTAATATAGTTGCCTGGCTCTATGGCTACGGCATACACACTGTCATCATCACCACCCTCGTTGGGAGTGAAGTGAAGCTGATACTTACTCTTAATCGTTTTCAGGGCATCACACTGACGACGTATACACTCGCTAAAGAGGATATTGTCCGTCAGCTCGTCATGAAACTCGACAAAGTTACTGTACTTGTTGTCGATGATACGTTTGTAGAAGTATCCGTAAGGCAGACGGAATTTGCCTGTCTTGCGTTTGTCACGACTCTCTATTAATTCCTCGTAGTTCACTTGCTTATCGTTAATTCGGTTGCAAAAGTACTCAATTTTATTGAAAAAGGGAAACGAATGGATAAAAATTAATGTAACTTTGCTTATTTTTCTTTTTTCATTCTTCATTTTTCAATTTTCTTTGTACCTTTGCACGCAAAATTATAAACTAGGATACGATGCCAGAGATATCAGTACGCGGTCTTGAGATGCCAGAGAGTCCTATCAGGAAACTCGCACCATTAGCCGCAGCAGCAAAGAAAAAAGGTACAAAAGTATATCACCTTAACATTGGACAGCCAGATCTTCCAACACCTCAAGTAGGTCTTGACGCACTCAAGACGATAGACCGTAATATCCTTGAATATTCACCATCACAGGGTTATCTGAGCTATCGTGAGAAACTCGTGAGCTACTATGCGAAATACGATATCAATGTTACGGCAGAGGATATCATCATCACCAGCGGAGGTTCTGAGGCTGTGCTCTTCGCATTCCTCTCATGTCTGAATCCTGGCGACGAGATTATCGTACCAGAGCCGGCTTACGCCAACTATATGGCCTTCGCCATTTCTGCAGGAGCAAAGATCCGTACTATAGCAACAACCATCGAGGAAGGTTTCTCTCTGCCAAAGGTGGAGAAGTTTGAGGAACTCATCAACGAGCGCACTCGTGCCATCATGATCTGTAACCCCAACAATCCCACAGGATATCTCTATACCCGTAGGGAGATGAATCAGATACGTGACCTGGTGAAGAAGTACGACCTCTATCTATTCTCCGACGAGGTATATCGTGAGTATATCTACACCGGTTCACCATATATCTCAGCATGTCATCTTGAGGGTATCGAACAGAATGTCATCCTCATCGACTCTGTATCTAAGCGTTATTCCGAGTGTGGTATCCGTATCGGAGCCCTTATCACAAAGAATGCCGAAGTACGTAAGGCTGTGATGAAGTTCTGTCAGGCACGTCTCTCTCCACCACTTATCGGACAGATTGTGGCAGAGGCATCACTGGATACTCCAGAGGAATATCTGCGCGACGTGTATGATGAGTATGTTGAGCGCAGGAAGTGTCTTATCGATGGCCTGAACCGTATTCCCGGAGTCTACTCTCCTATCCCTATGGGAGCCTTCTATACAGTAGCCAAACTGCCCGTAGACGATGCAGAGAAGTTCTGTCGCTGGTGTCTGGCAGAGTTTGAATACGAGGGTGAGACAGTGATGATGGCACCTGCTGCAGGATTCTATACCACTCCCGGAGCCGGTATCAATCAGGTACGTATCGCCTACGTCCTTAAGAAAAAGGATCTGGAGCGTGCCCTCTTCGTCCTCCGCAAAGCCCTCGAATCATATCCCGGCCGCGTCGACGAAGAATGAACCTACCGTTTTTCATAGCAAAGAGGATATACAGTGATCAGGGCGACAAACGGAAAGTGAGTCGTCCGGCTATACGTATAGCTACTCTTGGCGTGGGGATAGGTCTGGCGGTGATGATTGTTACTGTCTGTGTGGTTCTGGGATTCCAGCATACCATAAGGGATAAGGTGATTGGTTTCGGAAGTCACATACAGGTGCAGAACATCATGGCCTTCAATTCCACAGACCGTTATCCTGTATGCGTCGACGACAGTATGATGACTGTGTTGAAGGACCTTAAGGGTGTGAAACATGTGGAGCGCTACGCCATCACACAGGGAATACTGAAGACAGACGAAGATTTCCTCGGCGTACTGTTCAAAGGTGTGGGACCAGAATACGACATGACATTCCTCATGCAACATCTTGTGGAGGGAGAAATACCACAGTTCAGCGACTCTACGAGTACCAACAAGATACTCATCTCAAAGCTCATAGCCGACAAGCTACAGCTGAAAGCAGGCGACCGCATCTTTGCTTATTTCATCGACGAGAATGTTAGGACCCGAAAATACACTATCAGTGGCATCTATCAGACAAACATGACACGTTTCGACGAGTCGCTCTGTTTTACAGACCTTTACGCAGCATGTAAGTTAAACGGATGGGAGGAAGGTCAGGTAACAGGTGCTGAGATCCTAGTAGAGGATTTCGAACAACTGCAGGCCACTGAGGATGAAGTAATAGCAAAGGTAAATCGTACAACAGACAAATACCTCAACACCTACTCATCACAGACTATCTATGAAGCCTATCCCCAGGTGTTTACATGGCTGGAACTTCTCGACATCAATGTATGGATTATCCTTGCGCTGATGGTCTGTGTGGCAGGATTCACAATGATCAGCGGACTGCTTATCATCATCCTTGAACGTACGCAGATGATTGGTGTGCTCAAAGCTCTGGGAGCTAGAAACAAGACTATCCGACATACATTCCTTTGGTTTGCCGCCTTTATCATCGGACAAGGCCTCCTTCTGGGAAACATCCTTGGAATGGGAATCGTCATCCTGCAGAATGCAACAGGAGTCATTACCCTCGATGCTCAGACATATTACGTCAGCGAGGTGCCAATGGAAATAAATATTCCATTGATCATACTACTTAACGTCGCAACACTTCTTATCAGTATCTTCGTACTCATAGCACCAAGTTATCTTATTTCGCACATTCATCCAGCGAAATCCATGCGATATGAGTGAAATATGTTCATTTTTACTTCTTTTATACTAAAAATTGTATAAAAGCACGAATTATTGCACACTTATATTTGGTAGTGTGCAGAAAAAGCACTATCTTTGCACAAAAATTTGAAATTTGTGCAATTCTATAATGGAATCTTTTAGCAGTTTTAATGCTTATATACAAAGAGCGATTATCGACAACTGGGATCAGGATGCCCTGACAGACTACCAGGGAATCACTCTCCAGTATCACGATGTTGCCAGAAAAATTGAAAAGCTCCACATACTGTTTGACAACAGTAATGTAAAGCCAGGCGACAAAATAGCTCTCTGTGGACGTAACTCAGCCCATTGGGCAGTAGCATTCCTCGCTACTCTCACATACGGAGCAGTAGCAGTGCCTATCCAACATGAGTTCAACGGAGAGCAGATACAGAATATCGTAAATCACTCTGACTCCAAGCTTCTCTTTATCGGTGATTACGCCGTAAAGACCATCGATCCAGAGAAGATGCCTTATCTCGAGGGCATTATCAACATCCCGGACTTTTCACTTATGATCTCCCGAAAAGAGGCTCTCACGTATGCGCGCGAACATTTAAATCTTATGTTTGGCAGCAAATATCCGATGGCATTCAGAAAGGAGCATATACATTACCATCAGGACGAGGCAGAAGAGATGGCACTCATCAACTACACCAGTGGAACAACAGGATTCTCAAAGGGGGTGATGATACCATATCGTGCCTTATGGAGCAATGTGGAGTTTGTGATGCAGCAAATGAAGGGAAAGGTGAAGCCTGGCGACGAGATGCTGAGTATATTGCCTATGGCTCATACTTACGGTATGTCGATAGAATTCCTCTTTGGATTCTGTCAGGGATGTCATCTGTCTTATCTCACACGTCTCCCCAGTCCTGCTATCATCGCAGAGGCTTTTGCAGAGATAAAACCGGCCCTCATCGTGACTGTACCCTTGGTTCTTGAGAAGATCATACGTAAACGTATCTTCCCGAAGATAGAGAGTCTGCCAATGAAACTGCTGCTGAATATGCTTGTAGTCAACAAGAAGGTAAAGGAATACATCCGTAACGAGGTAAGCAAGGTGCTGGGAGGTAATTTCTATGAGGTAATCGTAGGTGGTGCCCCACTGTCAAGAGAGGTGGAGAAATTCCTTGTGAACATCGGATTCCCCGTGACAGTGGGTTACGGTACAACAGAATGTGCTCCACTTATCACCTTCAGTGACTACAAGGACTTCAAACCTCGTTCATGTGGTACACCTGTTGACCGCATGGAGGTTAGGATAGCCAGTCGTGACCCACAGTTCGAAGAAGGAGAGATTATCACCCGAGGCACAAACCTCATGCTTGGATATTACAAGAATGAAGAAGCCACAAACAACGTTATAGATAAAGACGGATGGTATCATACCGGTGACCTCGGAACAATGGATACCAGCGGACATGTGTTTATCCGCGGACGACTGAAGAATATGCTTTTAGGCAGCAACGGACAGAACATCTATCCTGAGGAGATTGAGGATAAGCTCAACTCCATGCCTTTAGTTACCGAGAGCATCGTCATACAGAGAGGCGACAAGCTTGTGGCTCTCGTACACTCAGAGAATGATGAGATGATTAACTTCTCACAGGATGAGCTGCAGAATATTATGGAAGAGAACCGTAATAACCTCAACAAGCTCCTTCCTGCATATAGCCGTATCTCGGCAATTGAACTCCACGATGAGGAATTTGCCAAGACCCCGAAGAAGAGTATTAAACGCTACTTATACAACTAGCATATGAAACAAGACGTAAACAAAGCCTATATCCCTAGCAAGGACATCCCCAGCTTCAATGCGATGATACAGAAGAGTATCCTCGACAACTGGGATCGCGATGCTCTGACAGATTTTAAGGGTCAGACACTACAGTATCATGACGTAGCAAGAAAGATCGAGAAAGTACACATCTTATTTGAGAACAGCGGTGTTACCAAAGGAGACAAAATAGCCCTCTGCGGAAGAAACTCCAGTCAGTGGGCTGTGGCATTCCTCGCAACTCTTACATATGGTGCCATCGCAGTACCTATCCTGCATGAGTTCAACGCAGAACAGATCCATAATATCGTTAACCACTCTGAGGCAAAGCTGCTCTTTGTGGGCGATCATGTGGCAACAATCATCGATCCTCAGGCAATGCCGGGATTGGAGGGTATCATCAATAACCCCGACTACTCACTGATGGTTAGCCGCACAGATAAACTCACCTATGCCCGCGAACATCTTAACGAGCTCTATGGCAAGAAGTTCCCGAAGTATTTCCGTAAGGAGCATGTGAGTTACTATATGGAGCAGAGTCCTGACGAGCTGGCACTCATCAACTATACCAGCGGTACCACAGGATTCTCAAAGGGTGTGATGATTCCATATCGTGCATTATGGTCGAATACCGACTTTGCAAGTCATGTATTAGGCAATGTCATCAAACCAGGACATAAAGTTATCTCTATGCTGCCGATGGCTCATATGTATGGAATGGCCTTTGAGTTCATCTATGAGTTCCTTGGCGGATGTCATGTCTATTACCTCAACCGTGTGCCATCTCCGGCTATCATCGCTCAGGCACTACAGGAGGTGAAGCCTATCATCGTTATCGCTGTTCCTCTCATCATTGAGAAGATCATACGTAAAAAGGTATTCCCGAAGATACAGAACAACCGTATGCGACTGCTGTTGCAGATGCCTGTCATCTCAAAGAAGGTTCGTGAGATGATCTGCAAGGAGGTGCTCAATGCCTTTGGAGGAAACATGTACGAGGTAATCATCGGAGGTGCCGCACTGAATCAGGAGGTAGAACAGTTCCTTAAGAAAATTGAATTCCCATATACAGTTGGCTATGGCGCCACAGAGTGTGCTCCTATCATCGGTTATGAAGACTGGCATTACTTCGCTCAGGGGTCTTGTGGTAAGGCTGCCTATCATATGGAGGTAGAGATCGATTCTCCAGACCCGCGTCATATCCCTGGTGAGATCCTCACACGTGGTCTCAACGTGATGCTCGGATACTTCAAGAATCCTGAGGCTACGGCAGAGACAATCGATAAGGAAGGATGGTATCACACAGGAGACCTCGGTACGATGGATGAAGATGGTAACATCTATATCAACGGACGTTCTAAGAACATGCTCCTTGGTCCTAGCGGACAGAATATCTATCCTGAGGAGATAGAGGACAAACTCAACTCAATGACTCTCGTTTTAGAGAGCATCGTTGTACAGCGCGACACTAAACTGGTTGCTATCGTTTATCCTGACTATGAGGAGGCCAAGAACATGAACTTCACTGCTGATGACATCCGCAATGTGATGGAACAGAATCGCAATGGTCTCAATGAGATGATTCCTGCATACGAGAAGATATCTGAGATAGAGATACGAGAGGAGGAATTTGAGAAGACTCCTAAGCGTTCTATCAAGAGATACCTCTACAAATAAAAAGAAACCTCCCACATCCGATGGGAGGTTTTTCTTTTTTCATTCGTATTCGTAATAGTACCAGTAGGTCCCACGGTACCTCTCCTCTACCTTACCCTTTCTCTCCACCTTGTCAGGATACTTGGACTCAAGTTCCTGAAGGTTGTTCCAGTCTTCATCCATAACACTGTTATGATACACCTGTATGGGATTATAGCGCTTATGGGTGTAGAGTGTCATCGCCTCACGGTAATGCTTGGGAAGATTGTCAATGATAAGTGTGTCATTAGCAGAATAATGAATCCTAAGTTGTCTTACAAACTCATCAAGACTCTTATCTAACAGAAGTCCGCAAAGTTGATAGTCGGCTATCTTCTTGTCATCAGTACTGTCTCTCCTCTGCATCAGCTCCAGATACTTTGCTATCGTCATTTCACCTCTCGGTCTTGCTCCTAAGGCCTTATAAAGACTGTCAGCAGGATACATAGCAAAACGAGACTTTCCTCCTATCGGAAGCATTACATCACTCTTTCCCGGAGTGGGATAATTAAAGAGTCGCTCTCCGAGCTCACCCCTCATGTTAAGGGCAAACATACGGATCATCTGAAGGTTATAATCACTCTCCAGAGATTTCTTTCCCTGATCCAGAGCTCCGGCATAATCGCCCTTCAGAAGACATGACTCTGCCCTCATACGATAATGGAACACAGCATTGGTATTACTGATACTCACAGTACCTATAATGAGTAAAGCCATCAGCAGCATAGTCACCCACATCGGTCTTGAGAGGAGTCCTAACGACTCATTGTCGGGTTCTATCTCCTGAAACTGTTTTGCTATGAGCGATACTCCCAGCCATATCAACATTACCAGAGGGAACAGCCAGTACCAGTATCCAATGGAATGGTGAAGGTCGATGTCGCTATTGATATCCGTAAGGAATCCCAGGACAAGCATCGAGGGAAGATACGTGAGAGCATGGAAACGTTTTCTAAGCCGTATTAGTGAATAGATCAGAAGTTGTAGTATCTGTAATACCAGCGTTATGATTATAGCTCCCGTGAGAGGTTTATAACTTGTCAGTCCATTACTCAAAGCATGCTGTGCAGCTGCCAGGATATCTGACTGAAAGAGATACAGGAAACAAAATGAGAACAGACAAAAAACAATAGCACACATCAGTCGTATGCTGAGCGTGCTACTGTTTCTTTGGGGATGATTATAGTTCATCTTAGTTTTTCTTCAATACTACTGCAGAACGAGCAGGGATATACAGTTTCAACCACTCCTTCTTGTCTTTTACATAGAGTGGATCGTAGTTGGTGGTGTGGGTCATGCTGTCATCGGCAAAACCATTACCTCCGAAGTCCTTCGAATCGGTATTCAGGACCACATCATATGAACCGGTAGGAACAAGGAATCCATAATCAGTGTAACTACGTGTCGGAGAGAAATTGAATACAAACACAAGGTCACCTCTCATAAAGCAGAGCACCTGATCACCATTATCATGCCAGATTTCTGTCACAGGAGTATCCTGGAAATTCTTCTGACTCTTGATAACCTTCAGCATCTCTCTGTCGAAGTCTCCCAGCCAGTGATAGCAGAGGTCCTTATTGTCAACGAGGTTCCACTGACGACGTGCATACTTATAGCTCCAGCCATTTCCTTCACGTGGGAAGTCAATCCATTCCGGATGACCGAACTCATTACCCATGAAGTTCAGGTAACCACCATTGATGGCACCGGCTGTAACCAGACGTATCATCTTATGAAGGGCGATACCGCGCTGGGCCATATCGTTGACATCCTTCTTTGCGAAGTGCCAATACATGTCTGCATCGATAAGACGGAAGATGATAGTCTTATCACCAACAAGAGCCTGATCATGACTCTCACAGTAAGATATGGTCTTCTCATCTGGACGACGGTTCTTTACCTCCCAGAAGATAGAACATACGTTGATATCCTCATCACGTACCTCCTTAATGGTCTTGATCCAGTAGTCGGGGATATTCATTGCCATACGATAGTCGAAACCATATCCGCCATCCTCAAACTTAGCTGCGAGACCAGGCATACCTGATACCTCCTCGGCAATTGTGATGGCATTAGGATTAACCTCGTGAATAAGCTTGTTGGCGAGGGTTAGATAACAGATGGCGTTATCATCCTCGTGGCCGTTGAAGTAGTCACCATATCCTCCGAAAGCCTCTCCAAGACCATGTGAGTAATATAACATCGATGTCACACCATCAAAGCGGAAACCATCAAACTTATACTCCTCAAGCCAGTATTTACAGTTAGAGAGTAGGAAGTGGAGCACATCATCCTTACCATAGTCAAAGCAGAGAGAGTCCCATGCGGGATGCTCATGACGGTCACCGGGATAGAAGAACTGATTTGGATCACCACAGAGGTTACCAAGACCCTCCACCTCATTCTTTACTGCATGAGAGTGAACGATATCCATGATCACAGCCACACCATTCTTATGGGCAGTGTCAATGAGTTCCTTCAGTTCCTCAGGAGTACCGAAACGTGAACTTGGAGCAAAGAAGCTTGAAACATGGTATCCAAACGATCCGTAATAAGGATGCTCCTGTATAGCCATCACCTGGATACAGTTATATCCGTCCTTGATGACACGTGGCAGTACATTGTCCTTGAACTCAGTATATGATCCTACCTTCTCTGCATCCTGACCCATACCTACGTGACACTCATAGATCAACAGCGGAGCCTTGTTTGGCTTGAAGGTCTTTTTCTTCCATACGTAAGGCTTCTCCGGATTCCATACCTGTGCAGAGAAGATCTTGGTGTTGTCATCCTGTACCACACGACGGCACCATGCTGGGATACGCTCGCCTTCTCCACCATTCCACTTCACCTTCATCTTATAGAGTTGTCCGTGTTTAAGGGCCTTCTCAGAGAGTTTCAACTCCCAGTTGCCTGTTCCCTCAATACGCTTACAACGGTATTTCTCATCTTCCTGCCAGTTGTTGAAGTCACCTACGAGATAGATGTCTGTGGCATTGGGAGCCCACTCACGGAATACCCAGCCCTTGGCGAGTTTATGAAGCCCGAAATAAAGATGACCAGAGGCAAAATCAGAAAGGGTCTTCTTTCCATTCTGTGTTAACTGACCGATCTTCCATAGAGCATGATCATGACGCCCACGAATAGCTCCCTCAAAAGGCTCCAGCCATGAGTCATTCCTGACAAGCCCTATATGCTGGGGCTCTGTACGATCGACAATTTTCTCAACTTTCTTAACGGCTACTTTCTTGGCGGCTACTTTCTGGGTCGTAGTCTTCTTGGCAGATGCCGTAGCCTTCTTTGCAGAAGTTTTCTTTGCTATTGTTTCTTTCTTTGCCATAAACCTTATCTCTTTTACTTTTTTACCTTTTTACTTTTTTACCTTAAATATCGCCTTCTTTATCTCAGCCTCACCAGATATACATGGTGCATGACCATCCTGTGGGAAGAAGATTGCCATCTGTCCGGGATTGACTGTCACATATGTCTGAGCCATTGTGTCACCATACTTCGTGATGTCCTTCTCTGCATTATACTCAAAGTCAGGAAGGTCACAGAGAGGTGTGTAACCGAAAGTCTCAGCGCAAGAGATAGGTATCTGGATGTCGATCATCTCGATATGTGTTTCCAGGACAGCAGCTTCTTTTGTCTTACCCTTAGCTGAAGTAAGATTCAGAAACAGATCCTTGTCCTTGATGGGATACTTGCCAGCCTCCATTGTATTGAGGTCATGACTTTTCAGAAATTCAACCACATCTGCGAAGAGTGGGTTAATGGCTGCATACTTGCAGAGATTGTCGATAGTGTCAATGATCATACGATTATATTTTTAAGAGTTGTAATTAATCTAACTGTCTGTGTCCACGGGTGTAAGTACCACTGGCGATGACCTTACCGTTACGATCTTTCTCAACGAACTTACCGTCACGTATATCATCCTTATATGAACCTTCAAAACGTTTTCCGTCCTTATCTTCCTCTATGGCTGCTCCATTACGCTTTCCATTCTTGAAAGAGCCCTTGAACTTAGAGCCATCGGCATATCTGGCGATACCCTCACCTTCGATATTTCCGTTCTTGAACATACCCTCAAAGGTGTCGCCAGCCTTGGTGGAGAGCTTGCCTTTACCATTTGGCTTATCTGCCTTCCAAAAACCTACATACTGGTCACCATTGCTCCATACCATAGTGCCCTGACCTTGTTTGTCACCCTCAAAGAACTGGCCTGTATACTTGTCGCCATTGGCATATTTGGATATTCCCTGACCAGTACGCTCACCATCCACATATTCACCTTCGTAGACATCGCCATTCTGGAACTTGTAAATACCCCTGCCATTCTGAACGTCATTCTTCCAGGGACCAACATACATATCACCGTCAGCATAACGGAACGTGCCTTTTCCAGAACGCATGTTATTTGCCCATTGTCCCTGATACGATGAACCGTCGCCCCAGTCAAAGAATCCCTGACCATGTTTCTGGTCATCCTTCCATTCACCTTTATAATATGCGCCATTTGAGAAGGTGTACGTTCCTGTGCCGGAACGTTTGTCCATCTTCCACTCTCCATCATATTTGTCGCCATTGAAATAGTACATTATCCCGTGACCATGCTGGTAGTCACGGAACCACAGACCTTCATAACGATTATTGTTTGAGAAATAATATGTGCCCTTTCCATGCTGCTGGTCCTGGAACCACTCTCCTTCATATTTCTCTCCATCGAAGAAGATGTATGTGCCATAACCCTGACGCTTTCCTTTCTCATATTGGCCCTCATAGGTATTACCGTTTTTATAGACTGTACGACCTTTCCCGTGAGGCTTTCCCATCATTATCTCTCCCTGATATTGTCCGCCATCTTTTGTCTTAACAGAGCCAAGTGTAATTTTCTGTGCTGCCATCGAAAGAGGCATCATCAGTGTTAGTATCGCAAGTGTATATTTAAGTATGTACATTATTATCCAAATTAAATTTCTTTGCAAATTTACAAAAAAAACGCGAACCAAACAAAATATCACCGATATTATTCTTAAAGAAATGCGATTTTTACATTTTTTTTCTTTATCTTTGCAGCCGTTATGACATTTATGGCTATTATACCTGCCCGTTACGCATCAACACGTTTTCCGGGCAAACCTCTGGCAGTTCTTGGTGGAAAGACTGTCATTCAGAGAGTGTACGAACAGGTAAACAGTATCCTCGACGAGGTGTATGTTGCTACCGATGACAAGCGTATCTATGACTGTGTCACTGGTTTTGGAGGACGTGCTGTGATGACTCGTGAGGACCATAAGAGTGGTACTGACAGAATCGAGGAGGCTGTAGAGAAGATACAGTCTTCTGCCGATGTTATCATCAACGTTCAGGGTGATGAACCATTCATCCAACCATCACAAATAAAGACTTTAATGAAATTGTTTGATACTCCTGATACACAGATAGGTACACTCGGCAAACCTTTCGAGAGTATCGAAGCAATAGAGAATCCGAATTCTCCTAAGATTGTTACTGACAATCGTGGATTCGCGCTCTATTTCAGCCGTAGTGTCATACCATATATCAGAGGTAAGGAACGTAGTGAATGGTTTGGTGAATATCCATTCCTGAAGCATCTCGGCATCTATGCATATCGGAGAGAAGTACTCAAAGAGGTGACCCTGCTGCCACAGAGTTCTCTTGAGAAAGCAGAGAGTCTCGAACAACTTCGCTGGCTCCAGAATGGCTATCGCATACGTGTTGGTCTCACTGATGTGGAGACTGTAGGTATCGACACACCAGAGGACTTAAAGAGAGCTGAAGAATTTCTGAACAAATAATAATATGTCTATGAAAAAACTGTTATTGTCAACTATTACATTTGCCATGATGCTGACAGCTCAGGCACAGCCAGCCAACAAGACTGTAAAGATCAAGGTCATAGAGACGAGTGATGTTCATGGTCATTTCTTCCCATGGGACTTCATGGAAGGCAAACCTATAAAGGGAACTCTCACTCGTGCCAACTCGTATATCAGACGCCAAAGGGAAAAGTATGGCGATCACATGTTACTCATAGACAATGGTGATATCCTCCAGGGACAGCCATGTGTATATTGGTCAAACTACGTCATGCCTGAGGATGAGAACCTCGCTGCATCGGTAATCAACTACATGGGTTACGATGCAGAGACAGTGGGTAATCATGATATCGAACCAGGCCATAAGGTATACGACAAATGGATACGTGAGGTACGTTGTCCTCTGCTTGGAGCCAACATGGTAAAGGAAGGCAGGAAATATGGCGAGGCTCATCCACACAATATTTACGATGGTCTGAAGCCATACTCTGTTCACTATATCGATGGCGTAAAGATTTGTATCATCGGAATGCTTACGCCTGCGATACCTAACTGGCTCAACCAGTCTATATGGAAAGGTATGGAGTTTGAGGAGATGACCCGCTGTGCCAGGAAATGGATAAGATATATTAAGGATTATGAGCGCCCCGACCTTATCTTCGGACTCTTCCACTCCGGCCTTAATGGTGCCATCAAGACTGACGAGTATGAGGAGAACGGTACTGAGTCTGTAGCCCGTGAAGTGCCTGGCTTTGACATCATATTCTTTGGTCACGACCATCAGGTGCACAACGAATGGATTACCAACAGAAACGGTAATAAGGTGCTCTGCATCGACCCCAGTTGCTATGTAAACAACGTAGCTGAGACAGAGATAGAACTCACTTATAAGAACGGACATCTTGTAAAGAAAGATATCAAGGGCGAGATTATTGACGTAAGAGATGAGGAAATTGACCAACAGATGCTCAGTCACTTCCAAGCAAAGATCGATGATGTCAAGAAATATGTAGAGCGTAAGATAGGACGTTTCGAGAATCCAGTCTACTCTCGTGACGGATTCTTCGGCAACTCTGCATTCACTGACCTCATCCATAACCTTCAGATGCAGATCTCTGGAGCAGAGGTGTCATTCAACGCTCCTCTGGCATTCAACAATGTCATCAAGGCAGGTGATGTCACCCAGGCTGACATGTTCAAGCTATATCGTTTTGAGAACCTTATGTTCGTGCTTCGAATGACTGGTGAGGAGATACGTAAGCATCTCGAATTCTCTTACGACATGTGGACAAACACGATGACCTCGCCAGACGACCATGCCCTGAGACTTAATGACAACTCCAAAGGCGACCAGCAACGTACAGGTTTCCAGTATTACACCTTCAATTTCGACTCTGCCTGTGGCATCGACTATGAGGTAGACCTCACAAAGCCCGACGGTCAGAAGGTCAGGATTCTCAGGATGTCGAATGGTGAGCCCTTCGATGAGCATCGCTGGTATAAGGTGGTGATGAACAGCTATAGAGCCAATGGCGGAGGTGAACTCCTCACCCTTGGCGCTGGTATTCCGAAAGACTCTCTTGAGAGTCGTGTGCTGTGGCATACCGACATGGACCAGCGTCATTATCTCACCGAGGAGATTCATCGTCAGGGGACCATCAATCCTCAGCCTAACAACAACTGGAAGTTCGTACCTGAGGAATGGACAAAGCCTGCACTCGAAAGAGACAGAAAGAAATTATTTGGAGAATAGATAAGATGTCAAAGAAATACTTTTTTGTTTTCTGCAAGGAAGACCTGCTGTTGGAGAAGACCTCCGATGGTAGCTATACCATTCCATGCGGAGAGGAGCCCCCGACAGAAGTAAAGCCCTGGACTCACGTGATGAACATCACTCCTATGGACGACGGTACTGAGGTTAGGACATATCGTATTGACTCTCCAGTCACTGATTCCGGGAGATATGAGATGTGTGGTCTACGTCAGTCTTTTTATCAGCTTCCTGAACCGTTATATCTCAAGGCAGGCAAATGTCAGGAACTACTCTATTGGGACTCTAACACCAAGTATTGTGGTGTCTGTGGTGCCCCTATGCGCATGGATACCGACATTTCCAAGAAATGCACAGAATGTGGTAAAGAGATATGGCCACAACTGGCTACAGCTGTCATAGTACTTATCCATCGGGGTGACGAGGTTCTTCTGGTAAGGGCAAAGAACTTCAAACGTGACTATTACGGTCTGGTGGCCGGTTTCGTAGAGACAGGTGAGACTCTCGAAGAGGCAGTGGCCCGTGAGGCCATGGAGGAGACAGGTGTGACAATCACCAATATCCGTTATTTCGCCTCTCAGCCTTGGCCCTATCCTTGTGGTCTGATGGTGGGCTTCAATGCTGACTATGTCTCTGGAGAGATACACCTCCAACAGTCTGAGATAGCAAAAGGAGGCTGGTTTCGGAAAACCAACCTCCCTGATATCCCTGGCAAGATGTCTATAGCCCGCAGACTCATAGACGCCTGGATGGAGGAGTAACATCATTTTCCGATGCAGTGGTACTCGAAGCAATTCTCTTCAAGTTCCTCTGTATCGAAAATGTTCCTTCCGTCAATGACAAGCTTACGTTTCATGGCCTTGCCGATGACTCCCCATCCTGGCAAACGGAACTCCTTCCACTCTGTCAGAAGCAACAGGGCATCAGCATCAAGCACCACGTCATACATGTCACGACAGTAGGTCACCGTATCCCCTATCCTACGCTTACACTCATCCATGGCGATAGGGTCATAGACACGGACGTTACATCCCGACTTCAACAGCTTGTCGATCATAACGAGGGCAGTAGACTCACGCATATCATCTGTCTCGGGCTTGAACGACAGTCCCCACATGGCGATGGTCTTGCCCTTCAGGGCCTCCTCACTGCCATATGCCTTGACAAGCTTCTCAAAGAGAACACTCTTCTGTTTCTCGTTTACTCGCTCTACTGCCTTTAACACCTCCATAGAGTAACCGTTCTGATCGGCAGTCTTGATGAGGGCCTTCACATCCTTGGGGAAACAGCTACCGCCATATCCGCAACCTGCATAGAGGAACTTTCTTCCGATACGTGTGTCAGAACCGATGCCTGCACGAACCATATTCACGTCAGCACCAACTCTCTCACAGAGGTTGGCGATATCATTCATGAATGAGATACGTGTCGCCAGCATAGAGTTGGCTGCGTACTTTGTCATCTCTGCGGATGGAATGTCCATGAAAATCACACGGAAGTTATTTATCAGAAAAGGTTTATAGAGCTTTGTGAGCACCTTCTTAGCATGCTCACTCTCTACACCTACGACAACACGGTCAGGCGACATGAAGTCCTTGATGGCATTTCCCTCTTTCAGGAACTCAGGATTAGAGGCCACATCAAACTCGATGTCAACACCACGTTTGGAGAGTTCATCCTCGATGGCCTTACGTACCTTCTTGGCGGTACCTACAGGAACAGTCGACTTAGTGACAACGACAACATATTTCTTCAGGTTCTCACCGATGGTCTTTGCCACCTGAAGCACATACTTAAGGTCGGCACTTCCATCCTCATCAGGAGGGGTTCCTACAGCAGAGAATACTATCTCTACGTCATCGAGCACAGAGGCAAGGTCGGTGGTGAATTTCAGACGACCAGCTGCCACGTTCTTCTTTACAAGTTCGTCAAGACCTGGTTCATAGATGGGAATCTCTCCGTTCTTCAGTCTTTCAATCTTCTTCTCATCAACATCCACACATGTCACATTAGCTCCGGTATCAGCAAAACATGTACCTGACACCAAACCGACATATCCGGTTCCTACAATAGCTATATTCATATTTATTTATAAATGATAAAAATTCAGAAATGAGTAATAATGATAATAATGTTAGCTGAGCTTGTGGATTACCAGTCCGGAACGCAGCTTTGGCTCAAACCAAGTAGCCTTTGGTGGCATGATCTTTCCTGAGTCGGCAATATCCATAATCTGTTGCATGGACACAGGATAAAGGGCCAGGGCTGCACGCATCTCACCACTGTCTACACGACGCTTCAGCTCGCCCAGTCCACGAAGACCTCCTACGAAGTCAATACGCTGACTGCTGCGGAGATCACCAATATTCAGTATCTCATCGAGGATCAGACGACTGGAGATATCCACGTCGAGCACTCCGATAGGATCATTGTTATCGTATGTCCCTTCCTTGGCCTTCAGACTGTACCAATGCTCATCCAGATAGAGTGAAAACTCGTGCAACTGCTGAGGCTTGTATATCACAGTGCCCTTATCCTCAACCTCGAAATTCACCTGAAGTGCTGCGAGGAACTCCTCTGATCTCATGCCATTGAGATCCTTAACCACACGGTTGTAGTCGAGGATGGTCAGCTGTGATGCCTGGAAACATACTGCCATGAAGAAGTTATACTCCTCATCGCCCTTATGATTGGGGTTCTGCTTCTGTTTCTCAGCACCTACGAGGGCTGCAGCAGCAGAACGGTGATGTCCATCGGCAATATACATCGACGGCATTTTTGCAAACTCATCGGTGATGGTCTGTGTGTCTGCATCGTCGTTGATTACCCAGAACTGATGACGGAAGCCATCTATAGGTGCGATAAAGTCATACTCTGGCTCTGTGGCTGCATAACGCATAATGAGCTTGTCGAGCACAGCATTGTCGGGATAGGCAAAGAACACTGGTTCGATATTGGCATTGTTAACACGTACATGCTTCATTCGGTCTTCCTCCTTATCACGACGTGTGAGCTCATGCTTCTTGATACGACCTGCCATATAGTCATCGGTATGTGCACATACCACAAGACCATACTGGGTCTTACCGCTCATCGTCTGAGCATATATATAATAATGTTCGCGCGAATCCTGAACGAGCCAGCCATTGTCCTGGAACTTCTGGAAGTTCTCTGCGGCCTTCTCATACACTCGAGGGTCATACTCTGATGTTCCCACAGGGAAATCAATCTCGGGCTTGATGATATGATAGAGACTCATCTCATTGTCACCAGCCTCTGCTCTTGCCTCCTCACTGTCGAGCACGTCGTAAGGACGACTCTCTACCTTCTCCACCAAATCCTTCGGTGGACGGATTCCTTTAAAAGGTTTTATTATTGCCATTTTTTACTTTGAACTTTGAACTTTAAACTTTGAGCTTTATGATTTGAGCTTTATGATTTGACCACCAAAGATTTTAAAGGTTGGCTTTGATTTTTGCAATCATCTCTGCGTATTCAGCATCAGAGAGATATACCTTGCCGGGATTCATCTGGAACGTGCCACCATAGTCGGGACCATCCACATACTTTGGAGCCAGGTGGAAATGCAGATGCGACAGCTTATCGCTATATGCGCCATAGTTGATCTTCTCGGGATTGAAAGCCTTCTGCATTGCTCGGGTCACCTTGGCGACATCGGCCATAAAGGCATTACGGTCTTCATCGGAGAGCTCGTTGAGGTCATTGACATGATCCTTGTATGCCACGAGACAACGTCCGTGATAAGTCTGCTCCTTAAACAGGAAAGCACGTGATACTGACAGCTCACAGATCTCGATCATCAGGTCGTGGAGCGTCTGATTGTTGGTGCAGTACAAACACTGCTTTGGGTCACTTTGCATAATCTTTGATATTTATGGATTAAAATATTATCAGAACACAGGAAGGGAAAGAAGCTGATAAATGATGGTCAGGGCCATACGCCTGTGACCTTCGTCATTGGGATGAAGACGGTCATCAGCAGCACTCTTGAAAAACTGTGCATGCTCATCCATCAGAGGGTAGAGTCCACTGAGGGCATTGAGGTCTATCACAGGCACAGCCCAGAGGTTACCGGCCTCCTTTACAGACTGCACGTAGGCATCGATATATTCACCACAGAGGTTAGTGTAGTCCTCTCGTGGCTGCCAGTTGGTTTCGCTGCGATAGAACTCAGCTCGATGGAGAGGTGTCATCAGCACGATCTGCTTAGTGGGATAAAGACGCTTCACGTGGTCGAGGGCTTTGTTTATCCGGCCTCTATAGGTGGAGTCGCTCATCACAGGATAACGATGGATACGGTCTACCATGTGTTTCTGCTCATGGATACCTGCCATCACCTGTTCCTTCTTCTCAACAAACCACTCTCCGACGGGCACACCGGCATTATAGTCGTTGGTGCCGATGAAGATGATGATGGCATCCACACTGTCACCATGTTCCTTCTTCAACTGGTCTGCCTGACGGGGGATATCATTCCACTGACGTCCGCTGATACCATATACGTAGGGTTCTATCTTCAACCAATCGTTGAGGAATCCCCAGTATTTTATCTTCGAACCGCTATTTCGTGGATCGGTGATAGAGTCACCGAAATATGCCACACGCTTACCCTGCCAGGGATGGGTTATCACTGTCTGAGCCAACGATGACACCACCGTAAGCACACATACAACTGTCGTCAACAGCCTTCTGTTTCTCATCTTTTTCTTATTATTCTTACTGTTATAAGTATTATTAGGTTGCAAAGTTACAAACAAATAATCAAATAAACAAGAATCAGGCCCCAAAACTTTATTCTGAAGCCTGACTCTGATATAAAAACGGGTGTTATTACTTGTTCACCTGGAACTTTGTATCACCATCCTTGAAGAAGGCATTGATCTGCTTGGCAGCAGCGATACCTGCGTTGATGTTGGCCTCAGCTGTCTGAGCACCCATCTTCTTAGGAGTAGAGAAATAACGGCCCTCGAACTTAGCAAACTCGTCGTTAGCATCAGGCATGATGTCTGTAACAAACTTCAGATCCTCACGCTCAGCCATCAGCTTAATCAGCTCTGGCTCGTTGATAACCTCCTTACGGGCTGTGTTAACAAGCACGCCACCCTTCTTCATCTTACCTACCAGTGCAGCATTGATGCTCTGCTTGGTCTCAGGAGTAGCGGGGATATGGAGTGAAACGACATCACAGGTCTCAAAGAGTGCATCCTGGTTAGCTACGGCATGAACACCAGCAGCCTCGATTACCTCTGCTGGACAGAAAGCATCGTAAGCATATACTTCCATTCCGAAGCCCTTGGCGATGCGAGCCACATTACGACCTACGTTACCGAATGCCAGGATACCCAGTTTCTTACCCAGCAGCTCAGAACCGCTCTTACCATTATAGAAACCACGTACGGCCATCACCAGGAGACCGAACACCAACTCGGCAACTGCGTTAGAGTTCTGACCAGGAGTGTTCTCGGCAACGACGTTGTGGGCTGTGGCAGCAGCGAGGTCGATATTGTCGTAACCTGCACCTGCACGCACCACAATCTTCAGCTGTTTGGCTGCGTCGAGTACCTCTGCATCAACCTTGTCACTACGGATAATCAGTGCGTCGGCATCCTTCACGGCATCCAGGAACTGAGCCTTCTCTGTATATTTCTCCAGCAACACCAACTCATTGCCTGCTGCCTCTATCTCTGCCTTGATACCATTGACAGCTGCTGCTGCAAATGGCTTCTCTGTTGCAACTAATACTTTCATAATAATTAATGATTTGCTTCAAATTCCTTCATGCATGCTACGAGGGCATTGCAGCCTTCGATGGTCTGGGCATTGTAGCAAGATGCGCGGAAACCACCAACTGAGCGGTGACCCTTAACACCAACCATTCCCTTTGATACTGCGAAGTCGAGGAAGTCCTTCTCAAGCTCCTTGAACTCATCAGCCATCACGAAGCAGAGGTTCATCAGTGAACGGTCCTCAGCCTTGGCTGTACCCTGGAACATCTTGTTGCGGTCGATCTCACCATAAACGATCTCGGCACGCTGCTGAGCCAACTTGTCCATAGCCTCTACACCACCCTGCTTCTTAATCCAACGGAGGTTCTCAAGAGCACTGTAGATAGGTACTACTGGAGGAGTATTGAACATACTGCCCTTGTCAACATGAGTGCGATAGTCGAGCATGGTAGGTATCTCACGAGGAGCCTTGCCCAGAGCATCGTCCTTTACAATTACGATTGTTACACCAGCCATAGCCAGGTTCTTCTGAGCACCAGCATAGATAGCATCGTACTTAGCTACGTCAACAGGACGGCTGAAAATATCAGATGACATATCAGCAATCAGACGTACGGGAACGTCAAGGTCCTTACGGATCTCTGTACCGTAGATGGTGTTATTTGTTGTAATGTGCAGATAGTCGGCATCTGCAGGAACTGTCCAATCTTTAGGGATAAAGGTATAGTTGGCATCGGCCGAAGAAGCCACCTCTACTACCTCACCGAAAAGCTTTGCTTCCTTCATTGCCTTCTTTGCCCAAACACCTGTGTTCAGGTAGGCAGCCTTCTTAATAAGGAAGTTATAAGGAATCATGCAGAACTCGAGGCTTGCACCACCACCGAGGAAAATCACTGAGTAACCCTCAGGAACAGAAAGGAGTTCCTTTACAAGAGCCACAGCCTCGTCAACTACAGGCTGAAAGTCCTTTGCACGATGACTGATCTCCATAAGAGACAGACCAGAACCGTTGAAATCAAGACACTGCTGAGCGGTCTTTTCGATCACCTCACGTGGGAGCATCGATGGACCTGCATTAAAGTTGTACTTCTTCATTTTTAATGTTATTTTGAAAGTTTGAAATTTACTCGTTTTTGAAAAACGCTGCGAAATTACACTTTTTATTTCATTCCACCAAATATTTGAGCAGAAATTCACAGAATTAATCAATTTTCTTTCATTTTGTCAATTGCATCTGTCAATTTTACAACGATTTGAGATTATTACACCTCATTATTTATTTATTGACGTTGCAAAGATAATGAATAATTTCTGTATTTTATGCAAACGGAAAAGATTTTTTTATTATCTTTGCAATCGTTATGACTAATAAAGAACATCACGTAATCATCAGCCTGGCCTCGAACCATAATCAAGAGGTTGCACTGGCTGCAGCAAGAGAACAACTCACACAGTTGCTCACCGACGTACATTTCACCTCTGCAATATGGACTGAACCAGTAACCGTTCATAATTCACCATTCACAACAAACCATTCATCCTCCAAGTATCTCAACCAGCTCTGTTATGGCACTACGGCCTTGGGCTGTGGACTGCTCGGAGAGGTGCTTAAGGAGACAGAACGGCGACTGGGACGTACGCATAATGAAGATGGTATCGTCGTATTAGACCTCGACCTGTTGGAATACGACGATAATCGTTTTCACCTTCGCGACTGGGATAGAAACTACGTGAAGGAACTGTATGAAAATGAAGTCAGAGGGAAGTTACAATGAATTTGAAGGGAAATCTACCTTCATACGGTAGACATTCTCTGAATACAGGATGTTCATGACAGAACCCGAGTGACAATGCTTTGAAAGCTCAATGGCTACATGTCCCATGGTTCGACGGAGATTGATCTCTACACAGGGATTAAGTAAGAAATTTACATCCTCATTACCTCTCACAATCATAAGGTCCACACCAAACGGACCTTTATATCTGCCTTTATATAAAGGGCCAAGACAAATACAAATCTTTTCTTTAACAGAATCAAGTCTCTCGCTTGAAATATAATGACTTATCATCTCTGTCTTTTCCTCTTCTGTTGCAAGGATATTACCTGTATAGGCACCTTTCTGAGTATGAAACAACGAGAGTCCCAAGTAGCGTATTCCACCCTCACCATCGCTTTCAAACTCCATACCAAAATCCTTGATTTTATTGTTATATTTCTCTGCGATGATATTCCCTTGGCGCTCGATGGTCTTATTTACCCAACTGCTGAGATGTTGGTCAATTTCATTGTCCACGAACCGAATTCCCCTGCCACTACTGCTCCAGGGTGCCTTGAGCACAAGATGCCTATGTTCAAAGAGCACACCCATCACATCATAGAGTGAGTCAAGACACCATGACCTTCCCACAGTACCCTCGCCTTGTAATTCTCCCAACAGCCGGACGGCATGTTTACGATGCGAGAGGTCGCGAATCTCAGATATCTCCTTCTCCGAAGGAACGGCATCAACTCCATATCTCAACAGGAAACTGCGCAGAGCCAGGTCCCACCCCCAGGGTTCAACACTGTCGATGTCCAGATGTGCAAGCATGTGCTTATCTACAAACCTGTCGAAGGTCTTATGCATAAGCCTCGAGTAACCCCTCTGGGCATCGTCGATATCTTCCACCAGTACATACCCTCCCTCTGCCCATATCGCAGGCAGGTAACCCAGGTCATGACGTAACCTGCGTCCTGCATGAGGGGCGGTGAAATTGCTCAGGTTGGCAGCCAGGGCAATGTCGTGTTCGGGGTTAAATATATGCAGTTTCATCTTTTCAGCCCGCAAAATTAAACAAATTATTTCTTTTTTCATCGTTTTTTTTGGTATTCTTGACATTTTGTGTTATTTTTGCATCCAAAATAAGAATTATAACTAAAGAATTATGCCAGTAAAGATACTTAGTGTAGACGACGAGATGGATCTCGAGCTGTTGCTCACCCAATACTTCAGACGTAAGATACGTCATGGCGAGTATGAGTTTAAGTTTGCCCACAACGGACTAGAGGCACTGACGATGCTCCTCAAGGAGAAGGACTTCGACATCATCCTCAGCGACATCAACATGCCCGAGATGGACGGATTGACACTGCTCACGAAGATCAACGAGATGCAGAACCCCGCCCTGAAGTGTATCATGGTCTCTGCCTACGGTGACATGGGAAACATCCGTCAGGCGATGAACAACGGTGCCTTCGACTTCGCCACAAAACCCATCGACCTTGATGACCTCAGTGTGACGATAGAGAAAGCCATCGAACAGATACAGTATATCAAACAGATGGAGAAGGAACACAACCAGCTGGAGTCCATCAAGGGCGACCTCGCTGTTGCACGTGAGATACAACAGGCCATCCTGCCGCGTATCTTCCCTCCTTTCCCGGAGAATGCCGAGGTGATGGATATCGCTGCTTCTATGAATGCGGCAAAGGATGTGGGAGGCGATTTCTACGACTTCTTCCGTATCGACGACGACAGGATAGGCTTTGCCATTGCCGATGTCAGTGGCAAGGGTGTTCCGGCGGCTATCTTCATGGCTGTAAGCCGTACACTGCTCAGGGCTACGGGCATCAAGGGTGCCAATCCTGCTGAGTGTGTCACCTATTCCAATGAACTACTGTCAAAGGAGAGTGTGAAGAACATGTTTGTCACCATCTTCTATGGTATCTATAACATCAAGACTGGCGACATCACCTATACCAACGCAGGTCATAACCCTCCCTATATCCTCAAGGCCAACGGAAGCGTCGAGACCCTGCCGATGTCGAACAATATCATCGTAGGAGTATTCGACGACTTCAATTTCAGTGAGGAGACATGTCATCTGGATAAGGGCGACACCATCGTGCTCTTCACCGACGGAGTGACAGAGGCAATCGATATAGCTGAGAAAGAATATGGTGATGACCGACTCAAGGACTGTCTAGCAAAACACTCTGGCAACAGCTGTCAACAGATCATCGATGCCATAAAGGCGGATGTTAGCGAGTTTGTTGGCGAGGCAGAGCAGAGTGATGACATAACGATGCTCGCGCTGAAGAGGAAGTAAGAAGGAAGAGGTAAGAGTGAAGACGAGGAGGATTATAGAAGGTGTCGTTGGGGCGCTGCTGGCGGGAGCTGCGGTGACAGGACTTGCCGGATGGTACTTCGAGCACAAGAAGGTTGGTGACCTCGAGGCACAGATGAAAGTGCTGAAACGTCAGGAGATGCGTTCCGCTGTCGACAGAAGTGTCAGTAAACAGATGGAGGAGATAGCCAACGAACAGCGCGAGATCTCGGATGAGAAACGTGAGGAAGCACTCCAACAGACACGTGTCGCCAATGAGATGCGTGCACGTTCTGAGTTTGAACGGCTCAACGCCATTGAGGCTGAGCGAAATGCCGTAGCTGCGGAGAAGAAAGCCCGTGAGGCTTCCGTCCTGGCTGAAGAAGAACGGCAGATAGCCGAACATCAGAGGATACAGGCGGAGTTTGCCAAGAGCGTTGCCGACACACTGAGTTATATCGCACTAGGACGTTCGTTGGGGTCCATCTCAACAATACAGTATCAGGCTGGCAACATTGAGCTGGCCAACATGCTCAGCTACACCTCATACCTATATACCAACCGTTACGGTGGAGACATCTATATCCCTGCTGTCTTTAAGTCGCTGATGGAGGCGAGTAAGAGTGTCAAGTCATGGACAGAACATCAGGGAGCAGTGATGAACCTTGAGTACATGCCAGGACAGGTCAACAAACTCGTGTCTGTAAGCAACTACGGTGAGATACTACTCAGTGAACGACATGGCGACAAACTCAACGTCACCACTCTCTTCAAGGATAATCACTTTGACTTCCGTGACCTTCTCATAGATGAACATACGAGTAATATCTATGCAGTAAGTCGCTCAGGACATCTGGTGACTATAGCCAACGACCTGAAGACAGTGAAGATAATCCCTCTGGAGAATATGGTCCACCCGAAGCGTCTCCATTACTTCAACGAAAAGAACCTCTTTATCATCGGAGAACAGAGCATCGCAGTGTTCGATATGAAACGTAATATCATCAACGTCACAAAACAACTGCCTTTCAAGGTGTCGTTGGCATCACGTAAGGCTAAGCTGCCATTGCTCTTCGACGACAAGGGAAATATGCACCTCGTTAACGGACCGGAGAGCTTCGAGACAAAGAAGCAACCGGTACAGGGAAAGGTCACTGCCTATTGTGAGTCGAAGAACACAGGTATCGAGGCTTATGGCATGAGCGACGGAACGATATGGATCAACATCAAGGGGAAGATGCAGAAACTCGTGGGACACAGTTCTCGTATCTCTAAGATGAAACTCAACGGACGACGACTCTATTCCGGAAGCTATGACGGCAAGGTGAACCTCTGGATTGCTGACAAAGGCAAGATAGAGCCTATGGAGCTTATATCAAATGGCACATGGATCATGCACTTCAACTTCGACTCCACAAAGAACACCTTCTGGCTTGGTGACATGAAGGGTAACCTGAAGGCAGTAAACATCTCCGTGCCTCTCATGGTCAGTGAGATAAAGAAACGTATCCACCGTAACTTCACCCAGGAGGAGTGGAACTATTTCATCGGACAGAACGTGCCGTATGAGGCTTTGATGTAAGAAGGATGATGTAAGAAGTAAGATGTAAGAAGTAAGATGTATGAGAAAAGGAATGTTGTTTAATAAAAAGGAGTATAGTAAATTTACTACGATGAAGAGAATGCTGCTCGCATTCTTCCTTCTTCCCTCTTCCCTCTTCTCTCTTACTGCTTCCGCTCAAGGTATTCCCTTCATACGCAACTACACCTCCGACGAATATCACGCCAACAACACTAACTTCGATATCGAGACAGATGAATACGGTAACGTCTTTGCTGCCAACTTCGAAGGACTGATGTACTACGACTTTGCCGAGTGGCGTATCATACACACACCTGGCATCACACGTGCCACTGTAGCCTTCAGGGCATCAGACAACACCATCTGGGTGGGAGGATACAACTACTTCGGAAAGATCATAAGGAAACAAAATGGTGAGATAGACCTTAAGAGGATTGGCGGTGACAACCTCTTCCGAGGTGAGGTGAAAGAGATATACGAGGAAGACGGAGAGCTACGGTTCATCGTCAACAACGGTAATATATATAAGGTTAAGGATGATCAGGTAAGCATCGCAAAACAGATTGACAACCAATCCCTGCGAATAGGAATGCTCGACGTGGTCGATCTTGACGCCATCGAACGGGGTGATAAAGATGTAGCGAAAAACGATACCATCTTCAAAGAACAGTTGGGCAACGGCATCACTGTCATCGTGATGAAGAACTCGGGACTGATAGTAAAAGACGAGAAACATCATTCCACCTATACCATCACTGATGCCAACGGTCTCTGTTCCAACAACGTCACCTATGCAGCCTATGACGGACGGGGACACTTCTGGGGGTCTACAAATAAAGGACTCTTCGTCATACAGTTGCCTTCTGCCATCACACGTTTCACTCCTAATGAAGGTCTGACTGGAACAGTCCTAACTATCGAGCAGCTGAATGGTAAGATATATGCAGGAACCGACGACGGACTGTTCCGTCAGGAGGGATATGAGTTTGTCATGATACCAGCTATCCCTCATGCATGTTGGGATCTCAAGAAGAGTGGCAACGGTCTTCTTGCTGCCACTGCCGACGGTATCTTCAGGATTAATGCCGACGGAAGTACACGACAACTGACAAAGGCCTCTTCCATGGCGATCTTAGATGACGGAGATGTGATATACAGCGGTGAGATAAATGGCATCTATTCTGTTCAGACCGATGGTCAGAACCGCAAGAGAGTGTGTAATCTTGAGAACACCAGGAAGATTGTCAAAGACAAGTCAGGCACCATCTGGGCACAGGGCCTCTACGGAAGTGTATGGTTCAAGAAACCCGGCGATACCAACTTCCAGTTATACAAGTCACAAGAGAAGTCGGAGACAATGCTCTCTGTAGTCATGACTGACAGTAAGGCGGTCATCGTGAGTGAGATAGCTCAGAAGCCTTTCCCCTACCCGCTCGTATCATATACCGACGGAAATGGTGTTACATGGCTTACGGATAAGGAAGGAAAGAATATTTACCGGTGGAAAGACGGTAAACGTCTCACAGACATGGATAAGTTCCTCATGCCTCTCAAAGACGTTACCATACGTTCTATCTTCACAAGGGGCAATGAGTTATGGCTGGGTAATGACAACGGATTGCTGATCATCGATACCGACGTCACAGACCCCTCGATCAACACTACACCGAAGATGTTTATCCGTTCGGTGACCCTCGGCAGCGATAGTATCCTCTGGGGTGGATTCGGAGAAATGCCGGAGATGTTGCCGGAGCTGAGCTATAACGAGAGAGGGCTCACCTTCACCTTCTCCACCGACTATCCTTCCATCGCTGGAGAGACGATGTACCGTTATCGTCTCAATGATGGTAGCTGGAGTGCATGGAGCTCAAGCACATCGGCCAGCTTCGCCAACCTCTCCTACGGCAACTACACCTTCAGCGTCCAGGCTCTCGACATCACAAACAAAGTGACGGAGACGGCAAGCATAAGGTTCAAGGTCAACCCGCCATTCTATTACAGGTGGTACATGATAATCCTCTACTTCCTCCTGATGATACTCCTGGCCTACGGGTTCTTCCGTCTGCGTCTGAGGAGACTGAAGAAGGAGAAGATACGTCTGGAGAATCTCGTCAAGGAACGTACTTCTGAGGTAGTGCGACTGGAGAAGATGGCTACAGCAGGTAAACTCACCCAGGGACTCATCGACCGAATCCTCAACCCACTGAACTACATCAATAACTTCTCTAAGCTCTCTGAAGGTCTGATAAAAGACGTGAAGGCCAATATCGAGGATGAGAAGGAACACATGAGCGAAGACAACTACGAAGATACCGTTGATGTGCTCGACATGCTCACTGGCAACCTCCAGAAGGTCAGTGAACACGGTCAGAACACCACCCGTACTCTCAAGGCTATGGAGGAGATGTTGAAAGACCGTAGCGGAGGCATGGTACCTATGGACCTCACGTCTGTCATACATCAGAATGAGGAGATGCTCCTCGGATACTACAAGAAAGAGATTGCCGAGAATAATATCAAGACCGTGTTCGACCTGCCTGAGCAGCATCTGCAGATTGAAGGCAATGCAGAACAGTTGAGTAAGGTCATCATGAGCTTGCTCTCCAACTCTGTCTATGCTCTCGTCAAGAAAGCCCAGAAGACCACCTTCTCTCCAGAAGTCAGTCTTAAGGCCACAAAGACAGACAAGGCTGTTGTCATCACTGTCCACGACAATGGTATCGGCATCGAGGAAACAATCATCGAAAAGCTCTTCGACCCCTTCTTCACCACCAAGACCACCAGCGAGGCAGCTGGCGTGGGACTCTATCTCAGCCGTGAGATAGTACAGAACCATGGTGGCGACATCACCGTGAAGTCCGTCAAGGATGAATATTCAGAATTTACTATTACCCTCCCTTATAAAAAATAGTATCACTATGGATCAGATCGAACAGTTACAAGAACAGCTCCATAAGCAGGAAAAGCTTGCATCATTAGGTCTTCTGAGTGCAGGCATAGCCCACGAGATCCAGAACCCGCTGAACTTCGTTATCAACTTCAGTAAGATGTCTGAGAAACTCCTTAAGGAGCTCACTGAGATTGTTGACGACAATGAGGACAAACTCCCTGAGGCTGACCGTGAGGATCTCGAGGATATCGTTACCAACCTCAAGGAGAACATGTCGAAGATTGTCGAACACGGAGAACGTGCGATAAGCATCATCCAGGGCATACTCCTCGTGTCAAGAGGTAAGGAAGGGGAATATCTGCCCACCGACATGCGTAAGATCACCAAGGAATATGTATGGCTCTCATATCACGCCATGAGGGCAAAGAACAGAGCCTTCAACGTGAGCATCCATGAGGACTATGCTGATGATCTGCCTATGACGATGGCAATACCTCAGGATCTGAGCCGGGCAGTGCTCAACATTACTAACAATGCCTTCTATGCCGTATGGCAGAAGACAGAGTCATTAGGCGAGGACTATAAACCGGAGGTGACGGTAAGGGTGTCTTCCATTGACGACAAGATAAGCGTGAGCATCGCTGATAACGGCATGGGAATGACCGAAGAGGTGAAGCAACGACTCTTCGAGAATTTCTTCACCACCAAACCCGTCGGTCAGGGCACGGGGCTCGGCATGGGTATCACCCGTGACATCATAGAAAACAAACATGGTGGAACACTCACCTTCGAATCCACTGAGGGCGTAGGCACCACATTCACATTCACCATTCCCATAAAGAAGAGATGAAGAGCAGGCTATACCTTATTATAATAATAGCTGTCTGTTTCCTGACTCCAGGATCTGTCAAGGCACAGGATAACTCCGTGCGTCAGATATACAGTCAGGCAGAGAGCGACTACGAGACAGGACGTGTAGAACAGGCTCTGTCGACACTGCAGGCAAACATCGCCATCTTCAAGGGCAACCTCCAACAGAGTGCTTACCGTCTGATGGCTCTCTGTCTGCTCAGTCTCGATGAGAACGAGAAGGCAGAGGACTGTACAAGAAGACTCCTGGACTATGACCCCTACTTCACCCCGTCATCTCAGGACCCACAGCGGTTTATCGATATGGTGGAGAACATAAAACTCGGACTCACTGCAAAGATCACCACAGCCTCCAGTCAGGCGGAGTCACTCGATGAGGTACCCGTGCCCACCACACTCATCACTGAGGAGATGATACACAACTGCGGAGGCATGAACCTGCAGGAGGTGCTGGCTGCCTACGTGCCGGGAATGAACATCGTTGACTGTAATGACGATATCAACATTGCCATGCGAGGCATATACAGCAATGGTCAGGAGAAGATCCTTTTCATGCTCAACGGCCACCGCCTGAACAACTACAGCACAAATATTGCTGCTCCCGACTATAGCATCAGTCTTGAGAAGGTAAAACAGATAGAGGTGCTTCGTGGTCCTGCGTCATCGCTCTATGGCGGTGTGGCTCTTACTGCCGTTGTCAACATCATCACGAAACAGGGTGCAGATGTCGATGGTGTGATGATCAAGGGTGGCATCGGCAACTACCATCAGATGCGTGGAGACCTGCTCTTCGGAAAACGATACTTCGACCTCGACCTGCTCATCTGGGGAAGCATCTACGGCAATAAGGGTCAGACGATGGATGCCCCACCTGAGATGGCTGGTGACGATTACGGAATACCATTCCCCACAGTGTCGATTAACCATATTGGCGAGAAACCGTCGTTCGACTTCGGAGTGCAGATGAAATACAAGAACCTGCAGTTCCTCTACAACACGCATTTCTCACAGAAGATTCCTCCATATAGCATGAGTACGATGGCAAAGTCGTACGATCATGACAAATACATGCAGCTCAACGGTTTCTCACCGAGTTTCTCATCAAAGTCTCACCATGCCGACCTGAGTTACAGCCGCTCACTGGGAAAGGTTAACCTCAAGGGAACCGTGACCTACGATAACAGCGAACTCTCCCACTATCAGATAGTGGCCGATTTCCCCTTCCCCGAGTTGGGAAGTTACTATGGTATCCCTGACTCCCTTAACTTCTTCAATTACCCGGGAATATTCAGGTTCCTCAGTGCTGACGAGAAGAATTACGGAGTGACACTGAAAGGCGATTACTCCTATATCGAGAGTAAGAACCACAAGGGCTCTATCTCCTTCGGTGCTGAATGGTCACAGTTCAGTGTCGACAACGTACGTTATGCTTTAGGTTATAACTTCACGACACTCAACAGGGAGAACTCCTTTATCACAGATTCCGGTAAAGGCAGGGAGAACAGTTACAATGCCTTCCTTCAGCTGAAACACCAATGGCGTTCTGTCATCCTCAATGCAGGACTGCGTTACGACCATAAGGAACGTGCCGACAATGAGGTGCTCCGTGAGTACTCTCCCCGTGTGGCTTTCATTTTCCTCCAGCCTAAATGGAACATCAAACTGAGCTATTCGCGCTCGTTTGTTGATGCTCCTTATATGTATCGTAAGATCAATGAACTCCTGCCGATACTCGTTGGCAATGTCTCTTCCAAGACGGACCTCGTTTTTACAAGCCTCGATCCGGAGTTTGTCAACTCTGTACAGATTACATTCGCAGGTATCAACTGGATCAAAGGGCTATCCTTCGAGCTTAACGGATTCTATAATGTTGCGAAGAACCTCATCGAGACTCATGTCATCAGCCATGAGAACAGGGGAACGAACAAGATGGGAGGTCTGGAGTTCCAGGCACAATACCGCAGCAAACGTTTCACCGGTGACTTCAATCTCACATGGACGCATACATTCAAGTCGAATGTCTTCACGGAAGACATTGATGACAACAACAATATCCCTACCATCATGTCGAATGCTGTCCTTGCCTGGCAGGTGACACCTCGTCTCAAACTCCACTCCCACATCATGTTCGAGGGTGTACAGAGAACATACAATCTCGATGTGGTGGAGATGCTCCGCTTTCTAAAGTTTGCGGATAGTATGACAGAGGTAAGCCTCGATGATCCTGCGTTCTGGGATCAGTATAAGCTCTTGGCGAGTAAGCTCATCATGAACAAGCGAATCCCTTCACGTGTCATCTTCAACCTGGGTGCGGAGTATAAGATCGACAAGTTCACCTTCGGTATCAATGTGCATAATCTCTTCGACAAGTATTATTACCGCAGTGGTATGAACACTAATATCGTTCCACAACGTGGAAGGTGGTTTATGTTCGATATCGCGTATAAGATCTGAGTAATTACTGCAAAAAAGACCCGTTTTTTGTTGATAAATCTCAAAAATAACATTATTTAATATAGAATTTGCTATTTAGAGTTTGCAATTTGGGAAATTTTTCGTAACTTTGCCGCACTTTTACAAGTCAGAAAACAATTCAAAGGCAAATGGAAGCTTTTCTCAGGACACATAGATACCTCGTAGAGCATGTCAACGCACCTGTTCGTCGTAATCTCATGAACGAGATCAACTGGAACGACAGGCTCATCGGCATCAAGGGTACCCGTGGTATCGGAAAGACCACATTCCTGCTTCAGTATGCAAAGGAGAAGTTTGATATCAGCGACCGCCAGTGTCTGTATATCAACATGAACAATTTCTACTTCCAGGGTCACGGCATAGCCGACTTTGCCGGTGAGTTCTATCATCATGGAGGGCGCACACTGCTCATCGACCAGGTGTTCAAACAGCCTGACTGGAGTTCAGAGTTGCGTAAGTGCTATGACCTCTACCCCAACCTTAAGATTGTTTTCACCGGTTCAAGTGTGATGCGCCTCAAGGACGAGAACCCAGAGCTCAATGGTATCGTGAAGAGCTATAACCTCCGTGGTTTCTCATTCCGTGAGTTTATCAACCTCCTTACCGGAAATGACTTCCGACCATACACCCTTGAGGAGATTCTCGAAGACCATGAGCATATCATAAAGCAGATTCTTCCGAAGGTTTCCCCCAACAGATACTTCCAGGACTATATACATCACGGTTTCTATCCTTTCTTCCAGGAACACCGCAACTATAGCGAGAACCTCCTGAAGACCATGAACATGATGACCGAGGTGGATATCCTTCTTATCAAACAGATAGAGCTGAAATATCTCACAAAGATCAAGAAGCTCTTCTATCAGATTGCCGAGGAAGGTTCAAAGAAGGCACCAAACGTAAGTAAGCTGGCTCACGACATCGAGACATCACGTGCTACTGTGATGAACTATATCAAGTATCTCACCGATGCCCGTCTGCTGAACCTCATCTATCCCATTGGCGAGGAGTTCCCGAAGAAACCTGCCAAGGTGATGCTCCACAACTCCAACCTTCTCTATGCCATCTATCCTATCCAGGTGGAGAAGCAGGAGGCCATGGAGACCTTCTTTGTCAACTCCCTGTGGAAGGACCATAAGGTAAATACCGGCTATCGTGACTGCAACTATATTGTCGACGGCAAGATGAAGTTCCGTATCCTCGACGCTCATCAGATGCAGCGCATGAAGATACAGCCCGACGTGACCTATGCACGTTACAACACAGAGATTGGTCGTGGCAATCAGATCCCTCTCTGGCTATTAGGATTTTTATATTAGTAATATATTTAGGTTTAATTTTATACAACTAAACAAATGGCTAAAGAAAAGAAATTTATCACTTGTGATGGTAATGAGGCTGCGGCTCACGTGAGCTATATGTTCTCTGAGGTAGCTGCTATCTACCCCATCACTCCGTCATCTCCTATGGCGGAACACGTTGACGAGTGGGCTGCCCGTGGTCGTAAGAACCTCTGGGGTCAGAACGTCTCAGTTCAGGAAATGCAGTCAGAGGCTGGTGCAGCTGGTGCTGTTCACGGCTCTCTCCAGGCTGGTGCTCTCACCACCACATTCACTGCTTCTCAGGGTCTGCTCCTGATGATTCCTAACATGTACAAGATTGCCGGTGAGCTCATCCCATGCGTATTCGACGTTTCTGCACGTACGCTGGCTTCTCACTCTCTCTGTATCTTCGGTGATCACCAGGACGTGATGGCTTGCCGTCAGACTGGTTTCGCTATGCTCTGCGAAGGCTCTGTACAGGAGGTGATGGATATGACCGCTGCTGCTCACCTGGCTACTCTCGAGACCTGCGTACCATTCGTTAACTTCTTCGATGGTTTCCGCACCTCTCACGAGTATCACAAGATTGAGCTGCTCGATCAGGAGGATGTTCGTCCTCTCGTAAAGGAAGAGTACATCAAGCGTTTCCGCGACCGTGCTATGTCTCCTGAGCGTCCTATCACACGTGGTACCGCTGAGAACCCTGAGACATTCTTCACACATCGTGAGGCTTGTAACCCATACTACGATGCAGTACCTGAGGTTGTTGAGAAGTATCTTGGCGAACTCTCTAAGATCACTGGTCGTGAGTATCACCTCTTCTCATACTATGGAGCTGAGGATGCTGATCGCATGATTATCCTGATGGGTTCTGCTACTGATGCAGCTCGCGAGGCTATCGACTATCTGAACGCTAACGGCCAGAAGGTTGGTATGATTTCTGTTCACCTCTATCGTCCGTTCAGCGTGAAGCACCTGCTCGCAGCTGTTCCCAAGAGCGTGAAGAAGATTGCCGTTCTCGACCGTACCAAGGAGCCCGGTGCTAACGGTGAGCCTCTGTACC
>Ga0256407_10002024_pt1 | contig 40133 bp, 30 predicted proteins | sample RumenRJG_04DNA_FD_193489 | JGI IMG/M metagenome (GOLD analysis project Ga0256407, IMG submission 193489) | Bovine rumen microbial communities from Lethbridge, Alberta, Canada - RJG_04 | ecosystem: Host-associated > Mammals > Digestive system > Stomach > Rumen | place: Canada: Alberta... | reverse complement strand
AATAACGCTTGCAGCGTTCACGACGTATGCGGAAATCTGATGAAGCCTGCCAATAACCCTGCGCCTCATCCAGCAATTCAATATTTTTGAGGTATCCTGACATAATAATTCCTTTTTGACCACAAAATTAATAATCGAATAAAAAACAGGCAGGGCATTTTCATATGATTGGAAACGTCACTACAAGATTCATCGTGAGAGGGTAGACCAGGGGTATAATTTGAAGTTGTCGTGATGTCATTAGTAAGGTAATAGAGGTGGAATCTGTTGCCATACCTCTTACGTTTTGACAAGTGTAGAAAAGATGGGGACAGAACCGAATAATCATTCCTTTTTTTTCCATTGTGTTTCCATTTATTTTGTATCTTTGCGTCAATAGGAATAATCTCACGGTCAAGGAATGCCTGGGCAATAGTCTCAATGGCCCATGGTGTTTATCAAACACAAATTACATCGAGAATTGGTTAAGACAAGGAATCTATTTATATTGATTGTTCTTCTTTTTGGGGGTGTGAATATCCAAGCACAAGTTGGCTCAGACAAAACGATGAAGCATGAGATGCATCAAGCCGATTCGCTCTTTTCTGTAAACGACATGGCCAATAGCCTGAAACATCTTCATGTTGTTTATGAACTTGCCCAAAAGGAAGATAATCAAGAATTTGAACTTGAGGCGATTCATCTGCTCTGCCAGATAGAGGAATCGCTTGGTTTCACTGAATTGCTTTCTAATTCGGCACGCATGCTGATTCGGGAGGCTGAGAGAAGTGAGGGTATCGATGATGTCGAGTACTACTTGTCGTTTGCCCACATGCACTTAGCCCATTGCCGGATATTGGACAAAGACCTTAATGGATGTATGGAACAACTCGACAGTGCCAATCATGAGATCATGCACTGTAAAGAACCTGCCAATGTATGTAGCCTGAAAATGACCCTTCTCGAGAATAGAGCTTATGCTTATTATTTCAACGACCATTTCGAGCAGGCCTATAATAGTTATAGATTGTTGTTGAGCGAGTGTGAGGAGATGAAACAGAAAAAGGAAAACAACATGTCGGAAATCGATGCGAAATACTACGCCCTTATCGCTTATACTTTCCTGCCTGAGATTTGTCTTTATTTGGATAAGAAAAATGAAGCGGAGGAATATGTAAATAAAGCCTTGTTGATTTACCACGACAGCCTTGGCATGATGGATGTGATACCTTCTATCGTTGATTATCTCTATGACACAAGGCAGTATGAGCGTATGCGACAGATACTTGAGCCTTTCATAGAGACCTCGTCCACACCCTTAGATGTAATGAAAGGACTGGGCTATCTGATTGAGGCCTACGATAAGTTGGGAATGAGCAACAAGGTTTATCCGCTCCATGAGCGGTATGTGGAACTCGGTGACAGCATACACGAGTCTATCATGAAATCGGCCATGCAGCAAATGTCGGTACTCAACAGTATGTTTGAAAAGCAAATTGCGGAGATGCAGGCAGCAAAAGAACGGGCGCGTTGGTCCTGGGCGTTTGTTGTCTGTCTTTCGGCAGGCTTACTGGGCTGGGGCATCTGGTATCTCTGGCGAAAATATGAGCGGGAGCAGCTGAAAGTGGTAAAATGGGTGAAGAAGCATAATGTGGAAGTGCTTGAGCATCCTCACCTGGCAATTGACGAAAAAATGCCTGTGGAGTCGCCGCCAAATGAGGGGGCATCATTCGAAGAAGAGTCCATCGCTGATGAAAACAATCATGAAGATGATATCCAATTTGTCGAAGAGGTAGAATCGTATGTGAAAGAGAACGACAAGTTTCTGGATATTGACTTTGACGTGACGCCACTGGCCAGACAACTTAATATGACGGCACACGACCTGGAGACAAAGTATTCCGATATCACAGGATGTCCGATCTCGACCGTAGTGAACAGGCTGCGACTCAGTTATGCTTCCAAATTGCTTGAGACCACCAACAAGAAGTTGGAAGTGGTGGCAGAGGAGTCGGGATTCGGGTCGTCGCGCACCTTCTATCGTCAGTTCAAGGCAGAATATGACATGACGCCCAATGTATATCGAAATCTGGTAAAGGTTAACGCTCAGCAGCAGGATTCAGAAAACGATTAATCTCAGCCATCATCGTCTCGCATTCCTTTTACCACTCACCGTTTTCTTTTTGTTACTCAACTTTCGCATGTTGAGAGGAGTTCAGAAGTTCAGACAATAGCCCGAATTCACCTCATTGTGTTCAATGGTGGTTAATTGGAGTAATGTCTGAACTCCTGAACTCCTGACTAAATAGTTGAGCGAATGCGAAACTACTATAATCTACTGTGAACACCATTCTGATTTCCATGTGACATTTTCGGAAATGATTGTGCAGATTTACGCTTGGCGTTTTGTGACAACATATGTGTCACACTTTTAAGCGACCATTGTCACAATTCTATTTCGAGGATTTTTTTGTAAACAATGAGTTTGTCTTAACTTTGTGATTAAGAATATAAGGTTTATTGTTGCTTAACAATTGAAATCATCAAGGAAAAAAACGATAGAATAATATCCATATTTTTATTTCATTCACCTTTTAAACTGTTCAGATTTGGTACACATCGGAGAATTAATTAAACAGACATTAAAGCAGAGGCGTAGGTCAGTAGTTTGGTTCGCAAGTGAATTGTCATGTAGCCGGACCAACGTTTATAAAATTTTTTCGAAGCAGTCGATTGACACCGGCGACCTTGTAAGAATATCAAAAATACTGGACTACGATTTCTTTGAGCTTTACAGTAACGAGTTTCACACTCTGAAAAAAGGGCAGTAAATGCCTTAAAACACAGAAGTAAATCTAACAAGCACACCAATTTGATGGGGTGTGCTTGTTTTTTTTGCAAAAAAGTTGTTGGATATACAATGTTTTTGTATTTTTGTGGTGCGAAAGAAAACGCGATTGGAAATGTATATGAAATGCTGTGCCACGGCAGCAGCATTTGTGCTGATGCTTTGTGGTTGTAAGGAATCGAAAACCACCTTAGGCCAAACCGAATTCAAGGAAAAGAAAGTGTATGTAGACGGCGCCCCATTCACCGGAAAGGTATGGAGTGACGACGGTGCGACTTATTGTCTGGATGCCGAGGAAGGCGAGATCGTTGGATTCACCCTCTATCACGGCAACTCCGCCGAAGCATTGCGCCTCTATGCCCATGGCGACTCCCTGAAGGCCTATACGGAGAATGGTGATGAGATCACTGTCGACTCCTTCAACACAGCCTACAAACCTCTGGCTACGATTATTCCCGAACTGGCGGGGCGTATCACCGGTAAATCAGAATAATACTCTGAAATGAAAAAAGCGTTTATCATCACTGCCATCATCATGCTCATAGCTGGTGGAGCAGGTTGGTATTACTACGACAAAGAGCAGAAACGGCAGGCTGCTGAGCGTGCCGCCCATGACTCCATACGCCATGCCCGTGACCTGGAGAACGCCCGTCTGGCCGCCCTCGACAAGGCAAGACGCGACTCTCTCGACGAATACGAGAAGACCCATGGCACCGCCGTGATACGCGAGGCACTGCTCAAACTGCTCGACGACGAGGTGATGAACGGGCGCAACAAACTGAGCGGCGACAACTGGTCGGAGCGCATCAAGATATTGCGTGAGCAATGCGAGAACGTGATTGCCTACAACAAGGACAGCGATGCCGACTCCGTGTTCCATGCCTTCAGTTTCAAAGGACTGATGGGGAAAGACATCCGAATCCTATCCGATAGTGTGACAAAAGTGTATTATGTGTCTCAAGACTCGGCCTGGGCCGATGTCCATTTCAAGATACAGGATTACCCTGAAGGGCAAGATGTGACCTACAAGATGCTCTACTATGACGGCAGATGGATTCTCGACGACTTTATCTTCGAATATGCCGATGGCGAGCGTGTGATAGAGTCGGAAGAGATGAAATGGTTTATCGACTTCTATGGAGCCCCTGAGAGCGAAGACAGCGACATCAAGGTAAGTGCTGACAAGCCGAAGGAGAATGCGGCCAAGCCGAAAGAGAACACCAGCAAGCCGAAGGAGAATGCGGCCAAGCCGAAAGAGAACACCAGCAAGCCGAAGGAGAGCGCGGCCAAGCCGAAGGGGAACACCAGCAAGCCGAAGGATAATGCGGCTAAGCCGAAGGATAATGCGGCTAAGCCGAGGGAAAAAAGCAAATAATGGGCCTTTTCATGAAAAGGCCAGATCGACATAAAGAATAGGACATCCATTCATTCATTCTTTATCTATAGGAGAGCGGCTGTGTTGAGGGAGACCTCACACAGCCGCTTATTTTGAAGAATAGAAGTAACGGAATGAATTTTAATCGTTCTTTACCAGGATGACATCTGCCTTGCGCAGCAATTTGTCCTTACGCACGAAACCGTCGCGCTTGATTCTCAGCACAGCACCGTCTTCTTTCTCCTCATCGGGTTCGGTGCCTACAATCTGTGCTTTCGAAGCATCCATGGCATGATTGGGGAATTCCACCTTCTTCACGCCGTAGCGTTCCATCACCTCAAGCAGTTTGGTTTTGGCGGTGAGCATGTACTGGATGACGCCTGTAGAGATGCGGCTCTGGTCGAGTCCACGCTCATGGATGGTATCCTCGGCCCACTCGAAAGCCTCCAACACCTTGAGAAAATCTTTGCAAATCTCGCCAACCTGATTGTCGCTCGACTGCTCCTGAGTAGAAATCCAATTATTCAGTTGGATATTTTCCTCATACAATTTCTTTACCTCTTCACGAATATCGTCTATTTTGCTCATAATGCAGGTCGGTTTAAGTTATTTCACAAGGATTTCCTGGCCAATCTCCAATTGGTCGGTGGGTTTCTTGCCATTCATCTTGGCAATATCGGCATCTTTCACCTTGCCTTTGTAGAGCCTTTGTGAGATGCCCCACCACGAATCACCCTTCCGCACAATGTAGTATTTCTTGCCATCCTTCACCGTCACCTTGTCGGCAGGAGCGGTGATACCATCGTCGGCTGTGGCCTGAGCATTGTCGGTGCCAGCATCCTTGGTCTCTGCCTGGCCCTTCTCGGCCGTTGTCTCGGTCTGCGCAGCAGCGGTACTGGGCTCGGCAACAGGATTGTTGATATGCTCATTGAGCGAGGCAATAGAATCCTCGAGTAGAGCAATGCGGTCCTTGGCCTCAGAGAGCGAGGCCGAAGGGTCTTTCGTCAAATACAAGAAAGCAAACACCGCTGCTGCCAGCAGCGAGAGAATGGCAATAGGTTTCCACTTTGACACCTTGGAATAGCTTTCCGACTCCACTTCATCAATCAGTCTGAAAACCTTAAGGTCACTACCACAACTCGGACACCTGACATCCTCCTTGGAGTAGTCAGGTATGTCGTTTCGCCCGCAAACGGGGCATTTTGTACTATCTGTCATATTCTATCTACTAATATTGGCATAAGCCTTTCCAAAATCGCCCCAAAGATACAAAAAATATCTCACACGCACACATTTTCGTGAAGAAATGTTTTGATTTTGAGCAACTTCGCCAAAAAGCAGTCGTTTACCTCACGACAATTTTCTTTCCGTTGAGCAGATAGAGACCACGGGGAAGACCTTCGGTGGTGGTGGCGGCTTTCCTCACCAGCATACCACTCATGTTGTAGATATCTCCCAACGTCTGGTCGTCGACACTCACCAAATGTCCATCGACATAGGTCTCCTGACCATTCTCGTCGATTTCCACGACCATCGAGTTAATGGTGCTGCCGTCTGCGATGAAATATCCCTTGAATGCCTTGAGCGAAGTGGTTCCGGCCGACTTGTACAACGTGCCATTGCTGATGAAATAGCAGCCCTTGGGCACGACGGTCGTATTGCCCACACCCACGAACGAGAAGCTGCCAATCTTGGTCTGAACAGCCTCGGTGAGTCCGTTGGATGCCTCGGGCAGATAGCGTCCCGGTATGGTGGCCACCTGCCTGAGCGGCTTGGTGTCTTCGAAGTATACCAACACCGGCGTATTGGCTGGAATACCATCCTGGGTGGTGCTGAATCTCAGGCTGTTGTCGTCACCACTCGAGAAGAGCGCCACACGTGTATTGTCACCGAAGGTGGCCTGCACCTCATCGTCGCTGAGTGCGAACGGGAGCCACATCGTCAACCAACGGTTGGTCTTCAACGACATGTTGGTATGCACATGATACAACTTGGTGGCACCGGCCGAGGCTTCATACGCCACGGGGGCGGCGGCATTCTCATCGAGATACAGTCCGCTATACTCCGGAGCATCACTCTCTGGAAGATGGAAATCGAAATCAATGGTGCCATCCTCGTTCTGGGTGATGCCTGTCATCTCCTTATTGCGGAGCTGGGTCTTGGTATCGGTGCCATTATATTGTATCATTTGGGGCAAAGTGGTATTGGTGAAGGCATCATGACCGGGCTGCGGGAATGGCACACCAGTCTGATATTTGGCCAACACATAGTAGCCGCCATTGGAATATGACCAAATCGGCTGGTTATCGGCATTGATCACGCGGAACCGCTCATGCATGGTGATATTCTTGTATCTTGGGCTGTTCACGATATTCCTCTCCCAGGCCACCGGATTGAAGTCCACCCGGTAGATCAGCAATCCGAAGGCAGGCAGGCCCACATCCCATCGGCTGGCCTGACGGTTCTCCATGATATAATACTCTGTGCTATCTGGATTGTCGGCGTAGATGATATAAGTCTCTCCATTCTCGGAAAGCGGCTTCATATTCCTGATCTTGCACGACTCATCGAGCACCACGGGGTCGAGCCATCCGAGACACATCTTCTCGTAGGCCGAATAGCCACATGGCACATAGCCATCGCCATTCTTATAGCCGCTTCCCATCAGGTCGAAGAATCCCACGCCATACCCCGTCCAATGGTTCACATCGTAGAGGTCGGGGAAGCCAAAGCAATGCGAATACTCATGTACGAAGCAACCGATACCGGCAGGAGCATATACATTGTCATTCTTCTGCAGCTCATTGACCACACAATAGATATTGAAGGTCTTTCCGTCGAGTGTCATCGGCGAATAGCCTCCATATTCGAGCGTGAACTTATGCGGCCATATCACACCTCCCTCTGAGGGGTTGCCACCTGCACAGATGAAGCCTATCTGACTCACATTGCCGTCATCGCCCCAGTCGTATTGGGTAAAGTCCACTGCATCATCAATCTTCTGCAGTGCCTCTATCACCATCTCGCTACACCGTTGATAGCCAGTGGAGCCGGAATAATAGGCAGCGTTCTTGCTCAGCAGGACCGGACCCACCACATCAAAAGTGACATCAAACTTGCCATAACTCTGGTCGTAGAAATAGTCGTGCACGGACCCTACAAAATTGCCCTCCTTGAAGTTCACCTGATTAAGAAACTTGTCAAAATGCTGAACGGGGTCGCCAATGATGTTTTTGGAAAACTTGAAAGCGGTGGCTGCGTTCTTGCCACCCGCGCCATTATCCTCACCGAATTCCAGAAGCACCACGAGTCCCTTTTTCTTGCCCAGGAAGCGGCTCCTGTCGGGGAAGTAGTCTCTCTCCTTGGTCGAGAGCTTGCGCATACCGGGCCGACCGACACCTTCCATCAGTTGTTCGAAGAAGGCATCGCGGCGCTGCTGCAGCGTGACGCTGTCCACATAGGAGAAAGAGCCTTCGTCGTTGGCCATGTAGGTTTTGCCTTCGCTGTCGACAAGGAAATGGAAGCGCTCGTCGCCCACCCAATGGGCAGTAATCTGCTCACCCGTATCAAGGGTTACCTGCAACCACACAGTGGGGTCGGCCTCATCGGCGAAGACGGGCATGGCGCTCATCATGACGAGGAGCAAAAACACGATTCTGGAGAAAACAGATGAAATCCTACTCATTGCCCCAAGGATCAAAACGATAGTTGTTGCCATCGGCTTCAAAGGGCAACTGAGACTCATCTATATCTGCAAAACGGATATCAATGGAAGTCGTACTCCGTTCAAGAGAATCTCTAAGGATAGCATATTCTGTTGCCATGACTTCCACCGTGGCAACAGGCTTTATATAATTTTTCTTCATTTTCATAGGCTTGAATAATAAATGGGGAAAGCCTTGCGTGATGCATTCCTGGCGTCGAACGCGAGTGTGGCAAAGGATGACTAAGCCACACAACAATTCCTCCTCCGCCTGAGAAAGTGCATCGTGTCCGACCACACCGACCTTCAGGCAAAGGCTGGAAGCCTATTCCTCATCGTCCCACAACTGGCTGGAACTTGCATCAAGACCTTTGATGAGCGAAGGATTATCCACTGCACCGCCAAAAGTGGGAAGACCATCTTTAAGCGTATTGGTCATGGACCCTGGGCCTTTGGATTCATCAGAGTCAGCCAACAATGGAGTTTCGAAATATACCTGCGACTGAATTTCAGTGACAGGTTTTACATAGCTCAGTTTGTTCATAATAGTGAAATTATAGTGTGACAAGTTTTGAATCGGCTACATCGCCAAATCACTTGGGGAAGGCAGCCTTTGAAAAAATATGTGACCTTTCGTGCTACCGTGATGAACCACAGCATAATACACGACTTCGGGGCAAAATTAAGCAAATGTGTGGAAATGTGCAAATTTTTCTTCTTTTTTTTTCATTTTCCTCGTCCAAATGGCCAAAAACTGGCGGTTTTTCATGGGAAAAACGGATGAAAAAGAGAATAGCACGAAAAAAGAGAGACGTCCGAATGTGGCGTCTCTCTTAGGGTATGTAGTTGATTGATTGTCATTTCTTTGGTTTCGACGGGCATCGCTTGCATCCACTGCCGTCGAAACAATGCGTACAGATACGCTCTCTGGGAATTCCGATGGATTTCACCAGATTGTCGATCTTGTTGAAACGAAGTGAGGTGATGCCTAGACGATGCGCTATCTCATCCACCATGCGGTGATACTCAGGAGAGGTGGCATCCGAATACTTGACAAGGTTCTTCTCGGGGTCGCCCTCGAAATCCTGTATCACACGGCGGGTGATGAGTTCCAAGTCGCTCTTCGAACTGGTGAAGTTGACAAACGGACAGCCATAGACCAACGGTGGACAGGAGATGCGTGCATGCACCTCACTGGCACCATACTCAAAGAAGGTGCGCACATTGTCGCGCAGCTGTGTGCCCCTCACGATGGAGTCGTCGCAGAACACCACCCTTTGTCCGGTAAGGATGGCGCGGTTGGGGATGAGTTTCATCTTGGCCACCAGATTGCGGCGCGACTGATTGCCTGGAGTGAAACTCCGTGGCCAGGTGGGCGTGTATTTCAGCACGGCGCGCTTGTATGGTATGCCATGCCCCTCTGAATAGCCGATGGCCATGCCTACACCCGAGTCGGGGATGCCACACACGATATCGGCCTCGGTGTCGTCTTCCTGGCCCATGATGAAGCCATTGCGCTCACGCATCTCCTCCACGTTCACCCCATTGTAGTCACTGGTGGGAAAACCGTAATACACCCAAAGGAACGAGCAGATCTGCTCCTGTCCGCAGGGTTTCTGGAGCACCTCAAGCCTGTTCGACTGCAACTTCACGATCTCGCCTGGTCCCAAGTCGTGCACGGTGGCATAGTCGAGATTGGGAAAACTCGTCGACTCGGTACTGGCCGCATAGGCACCGTCTTTCTTTCCTATGACGATGGGCGTACGGCCACAAATGTCGCGCGCGGCGATGATGCCATCTTCTGTGAGGATAAGCATCGAGCACGAGCCCTCTATCTTGTTGAATACCTTATTGATACCATCCACAAAAGAGGAGCCCATATTGATGAGCAGGGCCACCAATTCGGTCTGATTGATCTTGTTGGCCGACATCTCGCTGAAATGCATGCGCTCGGCCAACAGTTGATGGGCGATTTCGGGCATGTTGTTGATCTTGGCCACGGTGACCACGGCAAAGCGCCCCAGGTGCGAGTTGACGATGATGGGCTGGGGATCGGTGTCGCTGATCACACCAATACCCTGGCATCCATGAAACTCATCGAGCTCGTCTTCAAACTTCGAACGGAAATAATCTCTTTCCAAGCTATGGATAGACCTGCTGAAACCTTTCTCAGGGTCGAAAGTAGCCATACCTGCACGGCGTGTGCCGAGATGCGAGTTGTAGTCTGTGCCATAAAACAAGTCGTTGACACAGTCACTCACAGAAATTGTCCCAAAAAAACCTCCCATTGAATAAAAATATTTCCTTTTATTGCTAATCTGCGTGCAAAGGTACGATATAGAAAGCGAAAAGCCAAAAATATTTTTTGTTTTTTCTGCCAACTCTGCCACACTTCCCCACACCCTGCGCCCTAGCGCCTCATCTGCTGGCGAGAATCTCGCTCAGCAAATAGCCACGATGGGTGTCGACACATGCGTAATGAGGGGTGACCACAGCTTGGTTCTCATAGTTCTGCGTGTGTCCGAATATCTGGTACGGACCATCCTCCAACACGGTCATCTCCATGCAGTCAGCCCAGAGCGGTCCGCCAGCCGGGGAAAGGCCCCCCCTGCTCCACCCCACGTCGGCGAGTGCGGCCATTCCCTCGTCCGACTGGGCCAGACGGTTGAGATTCTCGGCATTGAGCTCGCCAATCTGCTGGGCATGGATACGGTACCATTCCGGCACCACTCCGGCATGGGTGAACAGGCATCGCTCGCCTTCGTATTCGACCTCAAAAGCCAAAGAGAAGAGCTGGTCGTAAGTGTCGAACAACTGGGTGTAGGCCTGGGCCATCATCGAACTGTAGCGGCTGCCCATGGCCAGACGTCTGAAAATGGCCGACTTGTAGTGCATGTCGTGATTGCCGAGCAACAAGGTGGTCTGTGACGGATGATTGACGACGTAGCCTATGATATCGACGAAATTGTCGTAGGCCTGCTGCACCGAGATGTACTCATGTGGATATGGGTCGGTATAGTCGCCCAGAAACAGCACATGGCTCCAGTGCGGCATGTTCAATGCCTCTCGCCAAAAGGTGCGGCCATGCACATCGGGTATGACGAGCAAGTCGTGTTCGGAATCAAATCGCATCATTTTCAGTTGTTGATCTATCAATATGCCTTAATCATATATAAAAGGTATAATACCCTCTGCAAAGATAATGCAATTAGGAGAAAAAAATCAAAATATTCATTTCTTTTCCGAACCGCAATCCGTTTTTTTGACGTCACATTTGAATTTTTCGGCAAAAAACATGGCAGATTGTCACAAAAACACTAAATTTGAGGCGAAAAACAAGGTGGAAGGCCACAATTCCTGATTTGGGCCTCCATATCACATCACCCATAAATACTATACCATGAGCGATTTTGACGACATCCTTAACTCCCTGAAAAAGGGCCTCGGCGAGATGACCGAGGAAGTGCAACAGAAGTACAACGAGTTGGTGGAGTATCTCGACACCCACGACTCAGAAGAAATCAAGGCCGACCTGCGCAAGCGCGTGGAAGAAGTGGGAGCCGACGCCAAGGAAGGTTTTGAGAAAGCCAAGGAAGGACTGAGCGACATGAAAGACGAGGCCATCGACAAGTTGGGCGACAACAAAGACTCCCTGCGCGAGGGTCTCGGCAAGGCCAAGAGCCAGATCGACGAACTCAAGGAGAAAGCCCAGGCCAAACTCAACGACCCTGAGGTTCAGGAGCGCATCGCCGGTGCCCGTGAGAATCTACAGGAAGGCGTCGACAAGGCCAAGGAGGTGATAGACAGCGGCCTCGACATTGTGCAGAAGCAATTTGAGGAATTGCGCAAGAAACTTAACCTCTGATATGACTGAAGGGAAGGATGCCGCAGGCGCAGCCCTTCCCTATTTTTCCAAGCCTGTTCTCAGATATAGTATTCCGCGGGGTCTATCAGTCCGGCGCGGAGGGCGTATTTCGTGGCCTCATGCACATTGTTCACCCCCAGTTTCCTGAAAATGTTCTTTCGGTGGGTATTCACCGTATGGAAACTGGAGAAGCGTTTCTCCGATATCTCGCGCGTGGTCATGCCCAATGCGATGTCTTTCAGGATTTCGGTCTCGGTGCGGGTGAGGATGGCCTTCTCCTCGGCAGGCTGCGCCGTGAGCAGCATCTCTGCCACACGCTGACCGATAAAACGCCGTGAGAGCAGCGCCTGCCTCACACACTCCTTGATCTCGGCCAATGGCGACTCCTTGAGCAGCACACTGATTTGCGTAGACGAGGCGATGAGCCTGCGCACAAGGTCGAGACTCAGGTCCTCACTGAAGAGAATCCACATGGTCTTCGGAAAACGGTCGGAGAGGATGAGCATCTCGTCGGCATCATTGATGTCGAAAAGGGTATAGTCGAATATCACCACGGCATCGGGAGTGGTCTTCAGGAGTGTGATGACACCGGCCTTGTCGTTGGCCACATTGCATTGGCACTCGCCCATCTGTCCGACCACGAACTGCAGTCCGGCCCGTGTGATATCCTGATTGTCGGCCAAAATAATGGTCATGGCTCAGAAAGGTAAGAGATTGTCGCCCTCCACGTCACAATGCTCGAAGCCCATTTCCCGCGACTTCTCCTCGTTGAGCACGAAATAAGTGGCATCGCCCTCGGCGCACACCTCGCCATGGGCATTCTCCACCACCACATGGATATCTGCCAACTGCCTGCGCTGCTGTGAGATTTGCGCGCGGATGGTGATCTGGGTCTCGCTGGCCAGGAGTTCCTTCTTGAAGCTCACATTGAGTCTTGCCGTCATACCGGCCGACTGGAGTTTGCGGGTAACCACCCATCCGGCCGTCTCGTCGATAAGGGTCGAGATGATACCTCCGTGGAGCACGCCCACCCATCCCTGGAAATGGTCCTGGGGCCGCCAGAAACTGATGATTTGGTCGCCCTCCTCGAAAAACTCCATGTGGAGTCCGATGGGATTGGTGGGTGCGCAGCCAAAGCAGTAGTAGCCCTCTTTATGGAGCCATGGATTGCTGATTTTTCTCATATAATTAGGGTGATATCAGAATGTGAAATTGAATCCGAAGCGCACGCCATGGCGGTGCACGCCACTGAATCCGGTATAACTCATACGGTGCACGTAGTCGACCTCGAAGAACTTCAGGATGTTGTGCACACCCACGAAGAATTCCCAATAGGGCTCAATGCCATGCATGAGATGGCTCTCACTGGGGAATCCAAAGAGTTTGGTGTCGTTGGCATTCTCTGGCAAGAAGGGGTTGTTCTTGTCGGTGAGATGGCCTATCATGCCCTTTATTCCTATCACCTCGCGGAGCTTGAGCTTGTGGATAAGCGGCAGACGGTTGAAAAGTTTTCCGTTCATATCCCATTTCAAGATGAGGATGGCCATACGGTCGTTGAGGAACTCCATATTGTTCATCAGCGAGAACGTGCCTGAATTGAGCATGTAGGAGAGGTTGGCGGGTGGCAGGATGAGCAGGGGGAATGGCACCTTGTTCCATTGTGCCCCAGCCTTGAGGCGCACATCGAACCGGCCCCAACTGTTGAGCCAGAAACGCTTGTAGATGCCCAGTTCGGTGTAGTTGTACTTATACTCACCGCCCAGCACACCATCAAAGCCCATGGTGTGGGAAAGGGAGAACTCGGGTGCATCGAAGTTCACGGCCACACGGTGCTGCTTGGTGTTCACATAGGTGCGGCCGGGACAATAGATGAATCCCAGCGACATCTCCGTGGTGTGGATCTTGTTGACGGGAGCACCGTCGCTCAGCCGGTTGAAGGCCAGTTCGCCCGTAGGCTCATTGCTCTCCACCTTGGCATTGAAGAGGGTGCGGAAACCGTCATCGGTCTCCCAGTCGAACTTCAGTTCGTGCCTGCGGTAGAAATACATCTGGTCTACCTTCTTCCACCTGACCGCGGTGAACACATTGTCCTTGTCGGAGATGAGGAACTTGTCGGAGGGCGACATCACATCATAGGCCGTGTTGAACGTGATGCTGCGGATGGGGAATTCGGCAAGCTGGTTCTCCTTCCTGTTGAACGAATAGGTAAGCGCCGTGTTGTAGTAGTGGCGCTTGCTCTTGTAGCCATAGGCATAGTAACCCTTGAAGAAGAGGTGCGGGTTGAGGGCGCCAGTGGTCTGGCCACTCATCCTGAACCTCAATCCGTCGACAAAGTTGGTGGATACGAAGGTGTTCACAGGTCCGAAGTCGAACTTGCTCTTCCCGTTGGGTCCGCTGGTCTCCACATAGTTCTCGATGAGGAGTTTGGCTGCAAAGAGGATGTACTTGAACCCACCTACGTTCTTGATCTTGTCGAGGAATCCGTCCATCGACTCCTCGCTCTTGGAAAGATCCACTTTACGGTGCTCTTTCCAGAAATCTTCTTTCTGCAACCGCGCGTCGGGCTCCACCTTGGTGAGCGCCTTCCCTTTGAACGCATGCTTGGGTATCTCGTCGAAGGAGTAGTTGTCGAGATAGGTGTTGCGTATCACGACGGCCTTGCTCAGGAAATTGGTGAGCGACATCTCCACGATCATGTTGTCTACATTGAGCACCCACTCGCCATTGGGCAATTTCATATACTCCTGCTCTATCTTCATGCCTTCCACGAAGTTCACGTCGCTGCGCTGGGGCAAGGAGAGGTTGCATTTCTTCACATGGAGCGACGAGTCGGCCAGGACGTAGATCTCGCCACGGAAACCGAAGTCCTGCTGGTTGTTGGGGGTGAACTGCAAGTGGAAGCACTTGTCGTTGCCCACATACACGGTGTCCTCGATATAGAACCGGTAGAATGCCACGGCATCCTTGCCTATGGGACTGGTGAAGCGGAATTGCAGCAGCCTCACCTGGTCGTCGTAGATGTCCACGTCGGTGAAGGCGTCCTTGAGGATGGTGTTGAGGATGTCGCCCGTCTCGATGAGTTGGTTCACGCCCTTGCTCTGCTGGCCACGGATAATGTCCTTGTGCTGCTTGGGCGACTTGCGGTAGATGTGCTGAAGCGCCGTCTCGTCGACCGACAACGGCAGGATGAGCTTGTTGTTGAGCGGACAAATCTCCACCTGGTCGAGCATCCACTGCATCTTCTTCTCCTGCACGTCTTCCAATTCGTTGGGCGTGACGTCGTTCACGGCAAGCGTGATCTTCTGGTATTTGGAATATTGGTAGAAGTCGTGGTTCTCGAGGTCGGTGCGTTTCTTGGCCTGTATCACGCGCTTCATAAGTTCTACGGCAGGGTTGTTCTTGCGGCTGTACTTGCTGCGGCGCTTCGAGCGCACCACCACCTCTTCCAGGCGCTGGGCCTCGGGTTTCATCCTGACCACCACCGGCAACTGCATGTCGGCCTTGATGCTGAGCGTCGTGGTCTTGTAGCCCACGGCCTTCACCGTGAGTTGCCAGCCATTGTGCCGCTCGATGCTGAATGTGCCATTCTTCTCTCCCATGGCCGAGATGTGATGGCCCTTATAGATAAGGCTGGCAAAAGGAATGGTGTCGCCACTTTCCCTGTCAACCACTACTCCCGTCACCTGTGCCTGTGCGCTGAGCACCATCGTCCAGAACAGGATGACCAGCGAAAAAGCCTTTGTCAAATTTCTCATCAACTCAATATCCGCCCTCTCTTTGCGGGCTACTATTTTAAAATATCGTGCAAAGATAAACATTCTATACAACTTTTAAAAATTTTGCTCCGTTTTTTAACATTATATCAAAGATGTTGAAGATAAAGTTTGTGATGTTTTTACGCCAGATGACAAAAAAATGTTACCTTTGCATCTCATAGTATGAGCACTTTCACGAAAAATCGAAACCGCAATCCTATAGGCAAGCTGATGGTCCTTCTTCTTGCCACATCTCTCCTGTGCCCTGTCACCACAGCGGCGCAAGACTCTCTCGGCACCAGCGTCGACTACGACCTTGCCGCCGAGACGGCAGTGGGAACGGGCGATTTCACCGCCTATCAACTGGCCACCAACCGGCATCATGTGTTGGCCACCCGCAGCAATACCGCATACATGAGGGGCGCCATCCACGCTCGCCATGCGTTCACCCCCAACCTCTCGTTGTCGGCCGGTGTCGACGCGGTGGCCTCGGTCCATGCCGACCATGAACTCTACCTGCAGCAATGCTTCGCCAACCTGTCATACCGGTCGTTCTTCATCGAGATAGGCAGCCGTGAACTAAAGCCTGCCGTGCGCGACGACGTGCTCTCATCGGGAGCGTTTGCCAATGGCACCAATGCCAAGCCCGTGCCGCAGGTGCACTTCGGCACGAGCGAGTTCTGGAACGTGCCATTCACCAAAGGATGGCTGCAGGCCCACTTCGACTTCGGCTATGGCAAGTTCATGGACAGTGGATATCGCGAGGACATGTTCCGCCGGGGTGGTGATGTCAACCTCTCCTACTCCACCGGGGCGCTCTACCACCAAAAACATCTGTATTTCCGCACCAATCCCACGAAACGGTTCTTCATCACCGCCGGCATAGAGCATTCGGTGCAACTTTGTGGCACCAGCCACACCCTTGTCTACGGCAAGATGGACGACAAGGAAAAACCGGCCTCGCTGAAGGCTTTCTGGCACGTCATCCTCCCTCTGGGCGACAGCCACTATTTCGAGAACGAGGCGATGGAAGACTGGATTTATGGCAACCACGTGGGCACGATGACCGTACAACTCGGGTGCAACATCAGCAAGCACCACCAAGTGGAAGTCTATGTCGACGACCCCTTCGAGGATGGGTCGGGCATGCGCAAGGGCAATGGTTGGGATGGCTTGTATGGCATTCAGTACCGCAACAAGGCTCCGGGCCGGCAGTGGGTAAGGGGTGCCGTAGTGGAGTTCCTCCAGACCACCAACCAGAGCGGTCCGCTCCACTGGGACGGTGGCGACTATCCCGAACCGGCGCGCAGCGAGATTACCGACAAGGCGACGGGCAACGACAACTACTACAACCACATGTTCTATGTGAGTTACGACCACTATGGCATGACATTGGGCAACGCCCTCATCACCTCGCCCATTTACAACCTCGATGGCAACACCTCATTCATCGACAACCGCATCAAGGCATGGCATCTGGGTGTGAACGGCGAGATCACCAGCCGCCTGTCCTATCTTGTCAAGTGCTCCTACCGTGAGGGATGGGGTACCTATATCATGCCGCTGCCCAAGAAGCATCACTCCTTCGATGCGATGCTGCAGGGACTATATGTCACTGGCCCCTGGCAAATCAGCGCCGCCTATGCCTTCGACAAGGGCAATATCTACGGCGACTGCTCCACATTCAATCTCAAAATCAGTTTTCATGGCAAGATACTATAAATACATCCTTCTGCTGCCCTTGTTCCTCATGGCGGCATGCCAGGAGGGTGGCGATGCCGGCGACCTGCTCGGACAGTGGCGCCTGACCGGAACCGACGATCGATACGTGGGCTTTTCGGGCTCTATCGCCTGGTTTCACTCCACCGACAGAAGAGAAGTGTTTGCGAATTTCCAACACGTTGGCGACAGCCTCTTCATCCAATGCTCTTCCATCTATGGCTCTCCCTCCGACACCACCTTCATTGAGAATGCCTTTGGTCTCAAGCCCTTCAAGAACATCCGTGTAAGAATCGACGCCCTCGACTCCGACCGTCTCATCCTCAGCAAAGAAAGCCAATCGTGGAATTTCTATAAGTATTGATTTACCATTTTCTCCAATCAGGCCTTTGATTGAATGGCGGGCGAAGTCCGCACAAACAATCGCAACTCTGTTGTCGGTTCGGAAAAAACAAAAACTTCGTGTTTTGTTTGGTATTCCGCTCACCTTGCACTACTTTGCCGCTGCGCGGCGAAGTTCGGCTGCGGTTCGGAAATAAAAATAAATTTCGATTTATTTTGTATTTCACTCACCTTGCACTAACTTTGCAAGCGAAAGCGTAATTGGGCGTTTTCATTATTTATTGAACACAACGAGAAAAATGGAATTCGAACTGATTGCCAAGACATTCATGGGCCTGGAGCCCATCCTGGCACAAGAACTGACCGAACTGGGAGCCAAAGACGTGCAAATTGGCCGTAGAATGGTGTCGTTTACAGGCGACAAAGAATTGATGTACCGTGCCAATTTCCAACTCCACACTGCTATCCGCATTCTGAAACCCATTATCCACTTCAAAGCCCGTAGTGCCGACGACGTGTACAACGAGGTGATGAAGGTGGAATGGTCGGAATACCTCGACAACAGCAAGACTTTCGCCGTAGACTCCGTGGTATTCTCCGAGGAGTTCCGCCACTCCAAGTTCGTGGCCTATAAGGTGAAGGATGCCATCGTCGACCAGTTCCGCGAACATACGGGCAACCGTCCGAACATCTCGGTGACCAACCCCGACATCCGCCTGCACATCCACATTGCCGACGAAGACGCCACCCTCTGCCTCGACTCCAGCGGCGAGTCGCTGCACCGTCGCGGATACCGTCAGGAGTCGGTTGAAGCCCCCCTCAACGAGGTGCTGGCCGCAGGCATGATCCTCATGACGGGATGGCGGGGCGAATGCGACTTCATCGACCCGATGTGCGGTTCGGGCACGCTGCTCATCGAGGCGGCACTCATCGCCAAGAACATCTCGCCGGGTGTGTTCAGGAAGAGTTTCGCTTTCGAGAAATGGCCCGACTTCGACGCCGACCTCTTCGAGGAAATCTATAACGACGACTCGAAAGAGCGTGATTTCGAGCATCATATCTATGGATACGACATCGATATGAAATGCGTGAACACCGCTCGGCTCAATGCCCGTGCGGCAGGATTCACCGCCGATATCACCATCGAGCAGGCCGACATCAAGGACTTCACCCAGCCCGCCGAGAAGAGCATCATGGTGACCAACCCGCCCTATGGCGAGCGCATCTCCACCCCCAACCTGCTCGAGACCTACAGCACCATCGGAGAGCGTCTGAAGCGTGCCTTCGTGGGCAACGAGGCCTGGATTCTCAGCTACCGCGAGGAATGCTTCGAGCAAATCGGACTGCGCCCCTCCATCAAGATTCCCGTCTACAATGGCTCATTGGAGTGCGAGTTCCGCAAATACACCATCTTCGAGGGCAAACTCAAGGAATTCAGAAGCGAGGGCGGCGTGGTGAAGACCGAGGAGGAGAAAGCCGCCATGGCCGAGAAACACCGCTTCAAGAAAAATCGTGAATTCAAGCAGCGCCTCGAGGAGGAGGCCAGCAACGAGGAAGGCGATATCCGCACCTTCACCTTCCACCACCATCGTATCGACTCATTCAAGCGCGAAGACGAGAAGCCCCGCAGGCGCCCCGACAATGAGCGCCGATTCCGCGACAACGACCGTCGCGAGGGTGGAGACAGAAGACAGAAAGGCGGCAACCGCCGCGAGGGCGACTTCAGGAAATTCAAGGACGGAGGACGCCGGTTCGGCGACAACGACCGGCCCAGGCGCGACAGCCGCAGGCGCGACTTCCGCAACGACCGCCGTGAAAGCAACAGGAGGGACGACAATGAGGACTAATCACCTTGGACGGTGCGCCATGGTTTTCATGGCCGCCATCCTCTGCACCACGCTAATGGCTCAAGACAAACTCTTCACGCTGGAAGACCTGAACTTCGGCGGCTCCAACTACCGCAACATGACCCCACAGACGAAATACTACGCCTGGTGGGGCGACATGCTTGTGGAGACTGGCCGGGAGGCCTGCACCAGCATCAATCCCAAGACCCAGGAGCAACAGACGCTGCTCGCCGTAAGCGACATCAATGCCAATCTCGACGAGAGCGAGAAAATCCTTCGACTCGACTACGCTGCCTTCCCCTACCCCGACTCCACCATCGTGATGGTGCAGAACGCGGAGTGGCGGATGCTCTACGACTGGACCAAGAAACGGGTGACGTGGAAGCAGAAAGGCGGTTTCGACGCCGGCGACTGGAGTTCCGCATCGAGAGCCACCGCCTATGTCGACGCCCATCAACTTTACGTGCGCGACGCCAAGGGCAATGAGCGGCAACTCACCACCGACGGCAGCCGCGAGATTGTATACGGACAGAGCGTGCACCGCGACGAGTTCGGCATCTACAAGGGCACCTTCTGGAGCCCCGACGGACAGCGCCTGGCCTTCTACCGCATGGACCAGAGCATGGTGACCGACTATCCACAGGTGAACATCTCGACCCGGATCGCCACCGAGGAGCCCGACAAATATCCCATGGCGGGTGAGACGAGCCACCTCGTGACCGTGGGGGTCTACGACCTGAACAGTCAGACCACCGTCTACCTGAAAGCCGGCGACCCCACCGACCGCTATTTCACCAATATCCAGTGGAGCCCCGACGGACAGCGTATCTATATCTTCGAGCTCAACCGCGACCAGACCGACATCGAACTGGTGGTCTACAACGCCGTCACCGGCGACCGCGAGGGGGTGATCTACCGCGAACACAACGACCGCTACGCCGAGCCGCTCTTCCCCATCACCTTCGTGCCCTGGGACAAGGAGAAGTTCATTCTCATGAGTCAGAAAGACGGCTACAACCACCTCTACCTGCTCGACACCAAGGGCAAGCAAATCAAGCAGTTGACGAAGGGTCCATGGGTGGTCATCGACCTCGTGGGCTTCTGCCCCAGCCGCAAGAGCGTGGTGGTGCTATCCACCGAGGCCAACCCGATACAGAACAACCTCTATGAGGTGAGCCTCGCCAATGGCAAGCGCACGCTCATCGACAACGGAAAGGGATGCCACGCCAATGTATACCAGGAAGATGGGCGACACACCTCCATCCTCTCGGCATCAGGAAAATACCTCTACGACAACTACTCCGAGCCCGATGTGCCACGGCGCATCGAACTCGCCACCCTGGGCGGCAAGAAGCGCCAGTTGCTCTTCGAGGCCCCCAACCCATGGAAAGGCTACCAGGTGCCCGAGTTCTCGTGCGGTACCATCAAGGCCGCCGACGGCACCACCGATCTCTACTACCGCATGGTGAAGCCGCCCCATTTCGACCCCACCAGGAAATACCCCACCGTGATCTACGTCTATGGCGGACCGCACTCGCGCAACGTCGAGGCACGCTGGAACTATATGTCGAGGGGATGGGAGACCTACATGGCACAGAAAGGCTATGTGCTCTTCATCCTCGACAACCGTGGCAGCAAAGACCGCGGACTGGCCTTCGAACAGGCCACCTTCCGCCAGTTGGGCGTGGTGGAGACTGCCGACCAGATGCAAGGAGTGGAGTACCTGAAGTCGCTGCCCTACGTCGACGCCGACCGCATCGGCGTGCACGGATGGAGTTTCGGCGGCTTCATGACCATCACGATGATGACCACCCATCCCGAGGTGTTCAAGGTGGGCGTGGCCGGAGGTCCGGTCATCGACTGGAAATGGTACGAGGTGATGTATGGCGAGCGCTATATGGACACCCCACAGACCAACCCCGACGGCTATGCCAAGACCTCGCTGCTGGCGAAGGCCAAGGACCTGAAGGGCAGGTTGCAGATCATCCAGGGACTGAACGACCTCACCGTGGTGCCACAGCACTGCCTGTCGTTTATCGATGCCTGCATCAAGGCCGGCACACAGCCCGACTTCTTCGTCTATCCCGGCGAGCCCCACAACATGCGCGGACACAAGAGCGTGCACCTGCACGAGCGCATCACCCAGTATTTCGAAGACCATCTTAAATAGCACCCATAAAGCAACAACAATGAGAATATTACTTTTAGGCAGTGGCGGGCGCGAGCACGCCCTGGCATGGAAAATCGCACAGAGCGAGAAAATAGACCAACTCTTCATCGCCCCCGGCAACGCCGGCACCAGCGGTGTGGGCGAGAACGTGGCCATCAAGGCCGACGACTTCGAGGCACTGAAAGACTTTGCCGTGGAGCACGCCATCGACATGGTGGTGGTGGGACCTGAGGACCCGCTCGTGAAAGGCATCTACGACGAGTTCGCCCGCGACCCCCGCACCGCCGCCATCCCCGTGATAGGCCCGTCGGCCAGCGGTGCCCGCCTCGAAGGCAGCAAAGACTTCGCCAAGGCATTCATGCAGCGCCACAACATCCCTACCGCCCGTTACCAGACTTTCGACGGCACTACGCTCGACGAGGGCCTGGCATTCCTCGAGACCCTCCAGCCGCCCTATGTGCTCAAGGCCGACGGCCTGTGTGCCGGCAAGGGCGTGCTCATCCTGCCCACCCTCGACGAGGCCAAGTCGCAGTTGCGCGAGATGCTCGGCGGCATGTTCGGCAACGCATCGGCCCGCGTGGTGATCGAGGAGTTCCTCTCGGGCATCGAGTGCTCGGTGTTTGTACTCACCGACGGCCGCCACTACCAGTTGCTGCCCGAGGCCAAGGACTACAAGCGCATCGGCGAGCACGACACGGGACTCAACACCGGCGGCATGGGCAGCGTCACTCCCGTACCCTTCGCCACCCCGGAGTGGATGAGGAAGGTGGAAGACCGCATCGTGCGGCCCACCGTCGAGGGACTGGCTGCCGAGGGCATCGACTATAAGGGATTCATCTTTTTCGGACTCATCAACGTGGGCGGCAACCCGATGGTGATCGAGTATAACTGCCGCATGGGCGACCCCGAGACCGAGAGCGTGATGCTTCGCCTGAAGAGCGACATCGTCGACCTCTTCGAAGGTGTGGCCGCAGGCGACCTCGACCAGCGCGAGGTGGTGTTCGACGAGCGTGCCGCCGTGTGCGTGATGCTCGTGAGCGGTGGCTATCCCCAGGCCTACAAGAAAGGCTACCCCATCAGCGGCATCGACCAGGTGGAAGGCTCCATCGTGTTCCACAGCGGCACGGCCTTGAAAGACGGCCAGGTGGTGACCGCCGGTGGCCGCGTGATTGCCGTGAGCAGTTACGGCCGCGACAAGGAGGAGGCCCTCCGCAAGAGCTTCGAGGAGGCCCAGAAGATACAGTTCACCGACAAATACTTCCGCAGCGACATCGGAAGCGACCTGTAAACCGCTGAGATGGCATTCAAGAGATTTCAGAACATCGTGGCCGAGAGCAGGTTCCTACTACCGCTCTCGGCCATCATTACCGCAGGCGCCTGCTATATGGTGGGGCTTGTGGACAATGCGCTGTGGATGCAACTGGTGTGCCTCGTGCTCTCTACGGCCCTGATGGTGGAACTCAACAATGCCAACCAACTGCTGCGGGTGGTGAGCCAGGCCACGCCGGCCTTCCTGTTGCTGCTCACGGGGGTGAGCATCTTCATCTTCCCCGACCTGCGCTCAGGCATCGTGCAACTGTGCGGCATCGCCGTCTACTTCATGATTTTCCACTGCGAGCAGCGCAAGGCGTCGCCGGGATGGGTGTTCTACGGCTTCTTCTGTCTCGGACTGGCCAGCATGGTGTTCGTGCAGATGCTCTACTACGTGCCCGTGCTGTGGCTGCTCATGGCCACCAACCTGAGGGCACTCACCGCCAAGACGTTCTGGGCGTCGATACTGGGCATCATCACTCCCTACTGGCTCGGACTGGGCTATTACCTCTACCAAGGAGGGTTCGACCAGCTCACGGGCCATTTCGCCCGTCTGGCAGAGTTCGCCCCCCTGGGCGACTACTCCATGCTGGGCGAGCAGCAATGGGTGTCGCTGGGATGGACCGTGCTGCTGGCCTTCATCGGCATCGTGCACTACACCCGCAAGGGCTATCAGGACAAGACCCGCACCCGACTGCTCACGCAGGTGTTCATCGTGGTCGACGTGCTCACCATCGCCTTCTTGCTCCTGCAACCGCAGCACTACACCCTGCTCATGGCCCTCATCATCGTCAACACCGCACCACTGGTGGCCCATTTCATCACCCTCACCCACACGTGGCTCACCAATATCTCGTTTTTCATCATCATCTTCATCACCCTGGCCATTATCGCATACAACCTATGGGCGCCCTCATCCAATTTCTTGTCAGCTATGGTTATGCAGGCATGTTCGTATCTGCCGTTATAGCAGGTAGTTTCCTGCCTTTCAGCAGCGAGGCGGTGATGACGATGCTCATTGCCGCCGGACTGAAGCCCATCCCCCTGCTCATCTATGCCACCGTAGGCAACTGGGCAGGCAGCATGTTCAACTACTGGGTGGGGCATCAAGGCAAGATGGAGTGGATAGAGCGCTATCTGCACGTGAGCCATGAGAAACTGGAGAAGGCGCGGCGCTTCATGGGCGAGCGGGGCGCATGGATGGGATTTTTCTCCTTCCTGCCTGTCATCGGCACCGCCATCTGCATCGTCCTGGGACTGATGCGGGCCAATCTCACCATCTCGGCGGTGAGCGTGTTCCTTGGCAAGGTGGTGCGCTACGTGATTATCGCAGTGGGTGCCCAAATGATTTTCTGACCGCATTTAGGCAAAAAAGATTAAAATCCGGAAAAGTAGCAAAATATCACGTCCTTTCCCCACGGAGAATGCATATTTTTTACTAATTTTGCCGGAAAATTACATTTTTACGGAATAACGAAATGAAGAAGTACAGATTAGTGGACAATACGCTCGGATGGCTGGCCTTTCTCATCGCTGCCATCGTCTATTGCACCACCGTAGAACCCACGGCCCCGTTCTGGGACTGCCCCGAGTTTACGACCACAGGATACAAACTGGAGATAGGACACCCGCCAGGGGCACCGTTCTTCATGCTCACCGCCAACCTTTTCTCGCAGTTTGCCAGCGACCCCACACAAGTGGCCTATATGGTGAACATCATGAGCGCGCTGCTCAGTGCGGTGTGCATCATGTTCCTGTTCTGGTCGATCACCCACCTCACCCGCAAGCTCATCCTTCGCGACTGGAGCGAGCTGACCACCTCGAAACTCATTGCCATCGAGGCTTCCGGACTGGTGGGCGCACTCATCTATACCTTCAGCGACACATTCTGGTTCAGCGCTGTGGAGAGCGAGGTCTACGCCTATTCGTCGGCCTTCACGGCCGTGGTGTTCTGGCTCATCCTGAAATGGGAAGACGAGGCCGACCAGCCGCATAGCGACCGCTGGCTCGTGCTCATCGCCTACATGACGGGCCTGTCAATCGGCGTGCACCTGCTCAACCTGCTTTGCATCCCCGCCATCGTGCTCGTGTTCTATTACCGCAAGAATCCCAATGCCAACCTCAAGGGGTCGCTCCTCGTGCTGCTCCTCTCGTTCGTCATTGTCACCGTGGTGCTCTATGGTGTGGTGCCCGGCATCATCACTGTGGGCGGATGGTTCGAACTCTTCTTCGTCAACACCCTCGGATGCCCGTTCGACACTGGCGTCATCGTCTATATCATCCTGCTCGTGGCTGCCGTCATCTGGGCCATCTACGAGAGCTACAACGACCACAGCCTCAACCGGCAGAACATCTCGTTCGTGCTGGCCGTGGGCATGATGGGTATCCCCTTCTACGGCTATGGATGGAGCGCTTTCTGCATCGGCGCCGTGGTGCTCATCGCCCTGTGGTTCCTGCTGCGGGCCAAGCGCGCCGGCAAGCTGTTCATCTCAACCCGCGTGAAGAACACGGTGTCGCTGTGCATGCTCATGCTCCTCATCGGCTATTCCACCTACGCCGTCATCGTCATCCGCTCGGCTGCCAACCCGCCCATGGACCAGAACTCGCCCGAGGATATCTTCACCCTGGGCAACTACCTGAGCCGCGACCAGTATGGCTACCGCCCGCTGTTCTACGGTCAGGCCTACAACTCGGAATATGCCGCCGACGACAACGGCTATGTGAAGATGACCAAGGAAGCGCCCATCTACCAGCGCAAGGAGAAGAAGAGTCCCGACGAGCCCGACTCTTACTTCATCGTCGACTGGAAGCAGCAGCCCCAATACGTGCAGAACATGTTCTTCCCGCGTATGTACTCTGCGGCCCACGCACAGGCCTATGAGAGCATCATCGACGTGCAGGGACACTACGAGCCCTCGGCCTACGGACAGCCCGACGTGAAGATGCCCACCTTCCTCGACAATATGAAATTCTTCCTGGGATACCAGTGCAACTTCATGTACTGGCGCTACTTCATGTGGAACTTCGCCGGCCGACAGAACGACCTGCAGGGCAATGGAGAGAAGGAGAACGGCAACTGGATTACCGGCATTCCTTTCTTCGACAACCACATCCTCGGACTCGGCGACCAGAGCAAACTGCCCGACATCCTGAAAGAGAACAAAGGACACAACGTGTTCTACTGCCTGCCGCTGCTCCTGGGCATCATCGGATTCTTCTGGCAGGCCTTCAGAGGACAGCGGGGCATACGCCAGTTCTGGGTGGTGTTCTTCCTCTTCTTCATGACCGGACTGGCCATCGTCATCTACCTGAACCAGACCCCCAACCAGCCACGAGAGCGCGACTATGCCTACGCAGGCTCGTTCTACGCCTTCTCCATCTGGTGCGGACTGGGTGTGGCCGCCATCATCGACTGGCTGAAGAAACTGGGTCTGAGGCAGACCGCCGTGGCCGCTGCCGCTGCCGTGGCCTGCCTGCTCGTGCCCATACAGATGGCCTCGCAGACCTGGGACGACCACGACCGCAGCGGGCGCTACACCTGCCGTGACTTCGGACAGAACTACCTGATGACCCTGCCCAAGGAGGGCAACCCCATCATCTTCACCAACGGCGACAACGACACCTTCCCGCTCTGGTACAACCAAGACACCGAGGGGGTGCGCACCGACGCCCGCGTGTGCAACCTGAGCTACTTGCAGACCGACTGGTATATCGACCAGATGGTGCGCCCGGCCTACGACTCACCCAGCCTGCCCATCAAGTGGCCACGAATCGACTACTGCTCGGGCACCAACGAGGCCGTCACCGTGCGTCCCGAACTGAAGGATGCCATCCTCGAACTCTATAAGAAATATCCCGAGGAGGCAAGGAAAGCCATGGGCGACAAGCCCTTCGAGGTGCAGAGCGTGCTCGAGTTCTGGGTGCGCGACAATCTGACCGAGGAGCAGCGCAACATCAAGAACACCCTGCTGAACTACAAGGGTCTGGAGCCCAACATGCACTGCGTGCCCACCGACACCCTGCTGATGACCATCGACAAGGATGCCGTGCGCAAGAGCGGCATGAAACTCCTCAGCGACTCCATCCCCGACCAGATGGTCATCTCGCTCACCGGTCACCGCACCCTGGGCAAGGGCGACCTGATGATTCTTGAGATGCTCTCGCAAGCCAACTGGACACGTCCCATCTACGTGGCCATCACCGTGGGCGAGGAGAACTACATGAACCTGGGCGACAACCTCATCCAGGAGGGTCTTGCCAGCCGCATCACCCCGTTCACCACCCGCGGAAGCGACGAGAAGTTCGACACCGACAAGGTCTACGACCACATGATGAACGACTTCAAGTATGGCGGTCTCGACAAGAAGGGCATCTACCTCGACCAGACGGTGGCCCGCATGTGCGCCACACACCGCAGGCTCTTCGCCCAACTGGCCCTGGCGCTCGTCAACGAAGGCAAGACCGACAAGGCCGCCAAGGCCCTGGCCAAGATGGAGAAGGAGATTCCCGACTACAACCTGCCGATGGAATACATGAACGGCGGTCTCGACCTGGTGAAGGCCTACGGCGCCCTCGGCAACAAGAAACGCGCCACGGAGATTGCCAACGACCTGTGGAAGATCTCGCAGCAATACCTCTCATGGTATATGCAGCAGAGCCCCAGCTACTTCATGACATCGCAGAGCGACTGCCAGATGCATATCGTGATTCTCTACAATCTGATCGGCACCATGGACGAGGTGGATCAGAAATGGGGCGACGCCCACGAGTCACAACTGCAATCTCTGCTCGGAACATTCCAGCAGCTCGGCGGACAACTGCCCATGTAAAGATATTGTTCAAGGGTGGGGCTCGCATGGAGCCTCACCCTTCACTTTTTCATTCATTACTCAACCCCCTACCCCATGATTCTCGAACAGCCCTCTTTCTGGTTGCGGTGGATGTTTCCAAAAGCAGCCTGGCGCATGGACAAGAACGAACGTACCGTATACCTCACGTTCGACGATGGTCCCATCCCCCAGGCCACGCCGTTCATCCTCGACACGCTGAGGGCCTTCGACGCCCACGCCACTTTCTTCATGGTGGGCGACAACGTGAGGAAATATCCCTATCTCTTCAGGCAAATCATCGACGAGGGGCATCAGGTGGGCAACCACACGTTCAACCATCTTGGCGGACTGAAACACCTCGCCAAGACCTATCTCCAGAACGTGGAGAAAGCCAACCAACTCATCGATGCGCACCTGTTCAGGCCGCCCTATGGCTGGATGCGCCCCAGCGAATACTACATCCTGCGGAAGAAATACCAGATTGTGATGTGGGACCTGGTGACCCGCGACTACTCCAAATGGATGACGGCCAACGATGTCGTGAACAATGTGAAGCGCTACACCCGCAACGGATCGATCATCACCTTCCACGACTCGCTCAAGAGCATCGACAAACTGAAAACAGCCTTGCCCGCGTCGCTCGAATGGCTACGCAAACAAGGCTATAGATTCAAAACGTTCGAATGATTGATTAGGAGTTCAGAAGTTCAGGAGTTACAGAAGTTCAGACAATAGCCCGAATTCTCTTCGTTTTACTCAAAGCATTTAGCAGTGGTAATGTCTGAACTCCTGAACTTCGGAACTCCTGCAACTCCTGAATATCATTTATCCTCCCACGCCACTTTGCAGTATTTCCATCCGCGCAGGTCGTAGAGCGACGTGAGCCGGTGCTCACGGTTCTTGAAGGCATCATAATCCTTCTGTGCGGGCAGCGTCCACTGCACCTCGGCCAGCGCGCCCATGCGCGGCAGCACCTGATACTCCACGAACTCAGGGGCATAGATATACTCCGTCCAGAGGTTGGCCTGCACACCGATGATGTGCTTCTTGGCCGCATCGGTGAGGGTCTCCGGGGCTGGTTCAAACGAATATACTTTCTCGAGCGGCACAAACCCACCGATAAGCAGGGGCTTGTTCCAATAGTCTTCCTTATACTGGTAATAGTCGAAGTAGAAGAACGAGGTGGGCACCATAATCACGTCGTGCCCTTTCTCCGAGGCGGTGAGTCCGCCTTCCACACCACGCCAACTCATGATGGTGGTGCTCTCGTTCACGTCGCAGTCGAGCAGTTCGTCCCATCCGATGGCCTTGCGTCCGCGGCTGTTCAGGAATTTCTCCACACGTTTCATAAAGTAGCCCTGCAGGCGGTCTTCGGCCGAATGCTTGGCATCGCCCTTGATGCCCTCAGCGGCAATGCGCTGCTGGCACAGTGAACAGGTCTTCCACCGAGTGCGGGGAGCCTCGTCGCCACCGATATGCACATACTCCGAGGGGAAGAGGCTGATGATCTCATCGAGCACACCCTCCGTGAACTCAAAGGTCTTCTCCTTGCCCGCACAGAGTATCTCGTCGAAAATGCCCCAGTTGGGCTCCACCTCATAAGGGCCGCCCGTGCAGCCCAGGTCGGGATAGGCAGCCAATGCGGCCTCCATGTGCCCGGGCATATCGATCTCGGGAATGACCGTGATGAAGCGGTCGGCAGCATAGGCCACAATCTCGCGTATCTGGTCCTGCGTGTAGTATCCGCCATAGCGCTGGTAGTCGTAGAGGCCCGTGTTGCGCCCCACCACCGTGCGCTGGCGCCAGGCGCCCACCTCGGTGAGCCGTGGGTATTTCTTGATTTCCACACGCCATCCCTGGTCGTCGGTGATATGGAAATGGAAGGTATTGATATGGTGCAGCGCCAGCATGTCGAGGTACTGCTTCACGAAGTCGACGCCGAAGAAGTGGCGGCTCACGTCGAGATGCATCCCACGATAGGGAAACCTTGGTTCGTCGGTCACCACGACAGCCGGAATCTCTATCTCCGCGGCAGCGGCTATGGGGAGCGCCTTGCGCAGGGTCTGCACGCCATAGAACACGCCTTGGGCGGTTAGTCCTTCTATCCGCACCTGTTTCTCATTCACGGTGATGCGGTAGCCCTCCTTGGCCGTCATTTTCTTGTCGGTCTGCACCACGATGGTGTTTTTGGATGCCTTGCCCGACACCACCGGCAGCAGTTTTCCGGTAGACTGCTCGATATAGTCGGCAAGGAAACGCGCCACGCGCATCAGGTCGGCGTCGCCATTGCAAACGATCGACTGTGCTGCACCGAGGGCAAACGGCTTTCCTTTCTGTGCCTGGCACTCACGTGGAAGGGGAACGGTGTTGAAGTCGGCCACCTGCTGGGCAAAAGACACTTGGCTCACAAACAGTGCCGAAAACAAGAACAATAATGCTTTTCTCATGGTATAATTGTTTTTTGCAAAGTTAGTGAAAGCCGAATACAATACAAAACAAAATACGAAGTTTTTGTTTTGATTGTTGAAGCGCACCCTATATTCACCGCACAGCGGCAAATATAGTGAAAGCCAAGCCTTCGGAAGAATGGCGGGCAAAGCCCGCATAAACAATCGCAACTTTGTTGCGTGAGGAATCTCCCCGCGACCCTTTGATGGGTCGCGGATACCTTAGTGTCCGAGCGACCGGATAGGGAGCGGTTGCATCCCTTCCCCTGGAGAGGGGAAGGGCCTTGGGATGGGGTCGAGGCCTTCCCTTATGAAGGGAAGGTGGGATGGGTTGGAACATCCAAGCCGAAGGCTTGGCCCCATTATGTTATATTGACCATTCGCCACACAGCAGCAAATGGTTGCAAGCCAAGGAAAAAAGCAAAACAAATCAAAGATTGATTTGCGAGATTGTTACAGAAAATTGCGTTTGAGTTACATTCTCACCTTATAATACATCACGGAAAACGATTTATACATCATGTAGGGTCACTTTTGTTAATTTGTTATATTTTTGTACCGAAAAGCCATTATCAACTACATACAACATGAAACATTCTTTTTACAGCCTTATGACTGCCATGGCCCTGTTGGCCATGAGCCCGTCCAGTTCGATGGCTCAAGGCCTGAAAGACACCTACAAGGACTACTTCCTTATCGGTGTGGCCGTGAACCAGCGCAACATCTCCAATGCCGAGCAGGCCGCTCTCGTGAAGCAAGAGTTCAACAGCATCACTTGCGAGAACGACATGAAGCCCGAGCCCACTGAACCCCAAGAAGGAAAATTCAACTGGGAAGCCGCCGACCGCATCGCCAACTTCTGCCGCACCAATGGCATCAAGCTCCGTGGCCACTGCCTGATGTGGCACAGCCAGATCGGACGCTGGATGTACAGCGACAACCCCACGAAGGAAGTGTTCTTCCAGCGCATGAAAAACCACATCCAGGCTGTCGTCAGCCGCTACAAGGACGTCGTCTACGCTTGGGACGTGGTGAACGAGGCCATGACCGATGACCCTAAGGCCGAGGATCCCTTCCGCCAGTCGCCGCTCTACAAGATTGCCGGCGACGAGTTCATCGCCAAGGCATTCCAGTATGCCCGCGAGGCCGACCCCAACGCCCTCTTGTTCTACAACGACTACAATGAGTGCGACCCCGTGAAGAGCCAGCGCATCTACGAGATGGTGAAGCGCATGAAAGAGAACGGTGTGCCCATCGACGGTATCGGCATGCAGGGTCACTACAACATCTACGGACCGACAGAGGCCGAGATCGATGCTGCCATCACCAAATACAAGAGCATCGTGAAGCACATCCATGTGACCGAGCTCGACATCCGTGTCAACGCCGAGATGGGTGGACAGCTGCAGTTCAGCCGCGAGGGTGTGGCAGTGAGCGACAGCGTGAAGCAGCACCTCGCCGACCAGTATGCCCGTGTGTTCAACGTGCTGCGCAAGCACCGCGATGTCATCGACTGTGTGACCTTCTGGAACCTCTCCGACCGCGACTCCTGGCTCGGACAGAACAACTACCCGCTGCCTTTCGACGCCAACTACAAGCCCAAGATGGCCTACGACTATATCAAGCAGATGAAAGCTCCGGCATGGCCCATCCCCGAGAAACCGAAACCCAACCCCAACCAGCAGCGTCAGCGCCGTCGTGGCGGATTTGGCGGTCCACAGCGGCCTCCTTTCAATCCCGCACTGGCTTTCGCCGAGCAACCTGGCGTGAAAGAGGATTTCGTGCCCTCTGAGCTCAACCAGCCCGGACAGCAATATCCACAGGTCAACTCTCAGGGCTACGCCCGCTTCCGCGTTGAGGCTCCCGATGCCCAGTCGGTATCTGTAGGCCTCGGCCTTGGCGGCGACGGCAAAGCCGGCACCGAACTCCACAAGACCTACGACGGCTCATGGGTGGGCACCACATCGGCCCCGCTCGACGAGGGATTCCATTACTATCACCTCACCGTCGACGGCGGCACGCTCAACGACCCCGGCACCAACAACTACTTCGGCTCCACCCGTTGGGAGAGCGGCATCGAGATTCCTGCCCACGACCGTGCCTTCTACGCCATGCGCCAGGATATCCCCCACGGCTTCGTACAGCAAGTGCTGTTCCCCTCGAAGAGCACCAACAGCGTGCGCCGCGCCTTCGTCTACACCCCGCCATCATACGGCAAGAACAAGAAAGAGCGCTACCCCGTGCTCTACCTGCAGCATGGATGGGGAGAGGATGAGACCGCATGGAGCAACCAGGGTCACGCCAACCTCATTATGGACAACCTGATTGCCGATGGCAAGATCAAGCCCTTCATCATTGTGATGACCTACGGTATGACCAACGAGATCCGTTTCGGCGGACTGGGACAGTTCACCGCCGAGGACTTCGAGAAGGTGCTCTGCGACGAGCTCATTCCTTTCATCGACGCCAACTTCCAGACCAAGGCCGACAAGTGGAACCGCGCCATGGCCGGTCTCTCGATGGGCGGCATGGAGACGAAACTCATCACCTTGCGCCGTCCGGAACTCTTCGGTTCCTATGGTCTGTTCAGCGGTGGCCAGTATGCTCCCTCCGACATCAAGGACAAGAAACAGGTGAAGCTCATCTTCCAGAGCACTGGCAGCAAGGAGCAGCCCGATGCCATCAAGAAGTCGGTGGCCGACCTGAAAGCCGCTGGTTTCAATGCCGTTGGACATGTGTCGGAAGGCACAGCCCATGAGTTCCTCACCTGGCGCCGCGCGCTCTATGAGATGGCCCAGCTGCTGTTCAAATAAAACCCCGCTTCGAATTACCTATTCAGGATTAATAATAATGTAACAAAGGTGTGAAAACCGTTGGCCGCAGTGGCGACCGCATGTGAAAACTTACAATTCGTGAAAGACGAATAACCAAAGAGGGAATGCCCGCGGGCATTCCCTCTTGTTTTGTCGCATCGGAGACTTGCCCCGACATCGCACATCTGGTGTGGCGAGACTTCAAGCCTGCGGGCCGTTATCCCAGCAGCGCCTTGAACTTCTCGTCGAACTTGGCCTTGTTGGCGGCACCCACCATCTTGTCGACCAGTTTTCCACCTTTGAAGAAGAGCACGGTGGGGATGTTGCGCACGCCAAACTCGGCTGCCACATCGTCGTTCTCCTCCACGTCGCACTTGCCTACCACGATTTTTCCGTCATACTCGGCAGCGAGTTCCGAAATCACGGGGGCTATCATCTTGCAGGGTCCGCACCATGTGGCCCAAAGGTCAACTACCAATGGCAGTTCGCCATTCAGATAACTCTCTAAATTCTCGGTTGTGATTGTTACTTCCATTTTGTCTCGATTATTGTTGTTATTGTTAATGATTATAGTCTCACTTTCACTCCTTCTCTTGAAGTTGCAGCAATTCGGCCAACAGCCCGGAATTCATTTGGGCTCTGAAGTCCTCGGTTTTAATATTGTAATGTCTGAACTCCTGAACTCCTGAACTCCTTAAAATATCCTTGCAAACACCATGCCAAATCACCTTATGCCATCAGTTGATGGTGTAGGTCATGCCTTCGGCCTGGTCGAGGAACTGCATCAGTTGGTGCGACAGCTCCACCTTTCGGGCCTTGCTGCGCAACTGGAAGTTGCCCTCGGTGTCATGAATCTGGAAATAGAGCGACGACTTGCCGGGGCTGTTCTCCACGGCCGCCACCAGGTCGCTCACCATGGTAGAGTCGATGGCATCGCTGTTGATGAGGATGGTGATTTTATCGATACTCTTGTCCTTCACCGTCTGCATATACTGGATGTCGGCAATGCGCAACTCATAGAAGTTGGAGTCGCGGTAGCGCCTCTGAGCCTTGGCGGTGACATACACCGTACACGACTCCTGCAGCGCGCCACGCCACTTGCCCCACTCCTCGCCGAAGAGCGCCAGTTCGCCCGAGCCCGTGAAGTCCTCTATGGTGACGAAACCACACGGACTGCCATTGCGGCTGAACTTTGCCTTCACTGAGGTCACCACACCGCCGAAGGTGATGGTGTCTTTCTTGGCCAGTTCCTCCTTGTCGCCCAGTTCGGGACAGGTGGTGTTGCACATATGCTTCAGAATCATGCTGTACTCATCGAGCGGATGGGCAGAGAGATAGATGCCCACCAGGTCGCGCTCGCGGTTCAGGCGCTCGATGTTGCTCCAGGGGTCGCCCTCGGGGATGGGCGGCGTGGCTATCTCCACCATGTCGCTCCCGAAGAGCGACATCTGGGCCTGCATCTTCTCGGCCTGGAAATGCTGTCCGAAGCGCATGAGCGTGTCGAGGAACACCTCGCCCTTGTTGTTGGCCGACATGTAGCGCTCGCGGGCGATGCCGAAACTGTCGAACCCGCCGCTGAGCACCATGCTCTCAATGGCCTTTCGGTTCACGGCCGAGAGATTCACGCGCTTCACCAGGTCGAACACGTCGGAATATGGCCCACCCGCCTCGCGCTCGGCGATGATGGCCTCGGCGGCGGCGGCGCCCATGCCCTTGATGGCGGCCAGTCCGAAACGGATGGCGCCCTGCTTGTTCACGCTGAACTTATGCCGGCTCTCGTTCACGTCGGGACCGAGGGTCTCGATGCCCATCGCCTTGCATTCGTCCATGAGTTTGGTGATTTCGGTGATGTTGTCCAGGTTGCGGCTCATCACGGCGGCCATATACTCCGATGGATAGTGGGCCTTGAGATAGGCGGTCTGGTAGGCCACCCACGAGTAGCAGGTGGCGTGGCTCTTGTTGAAGGCATACGAGGCGAACTTCTTCCAGTCTTCCCATATCTTGTTGAGCACCTTCTTGTCGTATCCGTTTTCCTCTCCGCCTTTGTAGAACAGCGTCTCGAGCTCGTTCATCTTCTCTATCTGCTTCTTTCCCATGGCCTTGCGGAGCGTGTCCGACTGGCCTCGGGTGAAGTTGGCAAGTTGTCGGGAGAGCAACATCACCTGCTCCTGATAGACGGTGATACCGTAGGTGTCTTTCAGGTATTTCTCCATGCAGGGGATGTCGTAGGTGATGAGCGAGGGGTCTTTCTTGCGCCTGATAAACTCGGGGATGTAGTCCATAGGTCCCGGACGATAGAGGGCATTCATAGCGATAAGATCCTCGAAGACAGAGGGTTGCAGTTCGCGCAGGTATTTCTGCATGCCGCTCGACTCAAACTGGAAGGTGCCCACGGTGCGGCCACTGCAGTAGAGTTTGTAGGTGAGGGGGTCGTCGATGGGGATGGTCTCCAGGTCGATTTTCTTTCCCGTGGAGAGCTTCACGTTCTCCACGGCCTCCTTGAGGATGGAGAGCGTCTTCAGTCCCAGGAAGTCCATCTTGATGAGTCCCGTCTCCTCTATCACGTGGCCGTCATACTGCGTACAGAGCAGTTTGTGGCCGGGGTCGGCCTTGTCCTCCGCGGTCGACACGGGCACCCACTCGTTGATGGCATCGCGGCAGATGATGGTGCCGCAGGCATGGATGCCGGTGTTGCGCACGGTGCCCTCGAGCATGCGGGCATACTTGATGGTGTTGCGGGCACGCACATCGGCCGACACCTCGGCATCGCGCAGTTCGGGCACGCATTTGATGGCATTGTCGAGGTTCATCTTCATACCGTCGGGCAGACGGTCGGGGATGGCCTTGCACAGGCGGTTGCTCTCCTCCAGGGGCAGTTTCTCCACCCTGGCCACGTCCTTGATGGAGTTCTTCGTGGCCATACTGCCGTAGGTGATGATATGGGCCACCTTGTCGTGCCCATACTTGTCCTCCACCCACTCCAGCACACGGCCACGGCCGTCGTCGTCGAAGTCGGTGTCGATATCGGGCAGCGAGATACGGTCGGGGTTGAGGAAGCGCTCGAACAGCAGGTCATACTTGATGGGGTCGATCTGGGTGATGCCCAGGCAGTAGGCCACCACCGAACCGGCCGCCGAGCCACGTCCCGGCCCCACCATCACGTCGAGCTCCTTGCGCGCCGCGTTGATAAAGTCCTGCACGATGAGGAAGTAGCCGGGGAATCCCATGGTCTTCATCACATGCAACTCAAACTTCACGCGCTCGGCCACCTCCTCGGGGATGGGGTCGCCATAGAGCCGGCGCGCACCGTCGTACGACAACTTGGCCAGGTAGTCGGCCTCGAACTTGATGCGGTAGAGCTTGTCGTAGCCGCCTAGTTTCTTGATTTTCTTCTCACCCTCCTCACGCGACATGATCTCGTTGCCGTTCTCGTCGCGCGTGAACTCCTCGAAGAGTTGCTCCTCGGTGTATTTCTTGCGCACGTCGTCCTCGGTGCCAAACTCGGCGGGGATGGGGAAGAACGGCATGATGGGCGCATGGTCGATGGAGTAGGTCTCCACCTTGTCGAGCACCTCGCAGGTGTTGTCGAGCGCCTCTGGGATGTCGGCGAACACCTCGTTCATCTCGGCACGGGTCTTCAGCCACTCCTGCTTGGAGTAGAGCATGCGGGTGGGGTCGTCCAGGTCCTTGCCCGTAGAGAGACAGAGCAGGTGGTCGTGGGCCTCAGCGTTCTCCTGGTCCACGAAATGGGCGTCGTTGGTGCACACCAACTTCACGCCATACTCCCGCGCCAACTCTATCAGCACCTTGTTGGCCTTCTGCTGCAGAGGGAAGGTCTCGCGGTTGGCCCGGATGTTGGGGTCGCGCACCTCGTGGCGCTGCAACTCCAGGTAGTAGTCGTCGCCAAACACGCGCTTGTGCCACTCTATGGCCTCGCGGGCACCTTGTATGTCGCCCTTGAGAATCTTGTCGGGCACCTCGCCGGCGATGCAGGCCGAGCACACGATAAGGTCCTCGTGGTAGCGCTCCAACTCCTCATGGTCGGTACGCGGACGCATATAAAATCCGTCTACCCATGCATGCGACACGAGCTTGATGAGGTTCTTGTAGCCATGGTAGTTCTTGGCGAGCACGATGAGGTGCCATCCGCCCTGGTCGTGATGTTCCTTGCTGCGGTCGGTCATCTTGCGCCGGGCCACATACATCTCACAGCCGAAGATGGGCTTGAACTCGGGCAGGCCTTTCTCCTTCCGCTTGCCGTTCACCTTGTTGCAGTAGTTGAACAACTCCTTCACACCGAACATGTTGCCATGGTCGGTGATGGCGATGCCGCGCATGCCGTCGCCAATCGCCTTGTCTACCAGATTTTTGATGCTCGACTGTCCGTCGAGTATCGAGAAATATGTATGTACGTGTAAATGGACGAAATCTCTCATAACAGTAGCAAAGTTACTGCTTTTTCCCCACAATCTCCATAAACACGTCAATATTTTCCTTGAAAAAAATCAATTCTTACTTTTTATTTGCACATTTTATAAAAAAGATTTAACTTTGCAGCTGAATGAATGGTCAAAGGTGACAAAGGCAACATCTTGTTTACTTTCCACACACCGTGGACAAGGCCATTTCGCCCATCATCGACGATGAAAGCCTAATCAATCATGGGAAAAAGGATTCGCAAACTCAAGAAACAACGTCTACATAGCGAAGGCAATGACACTCTTTTGTTCAGTTTATTCATACTGATAGCCATATCGGTATTGCTTTGGCGTTGTATCGACACCAAGATACCGTTCTGGATTTTTGTCTCCATTTCGAGCGTCCTCTACCTTATTTTGCTCAATTTCTACCGCTGTCCGGTGCGCCGCCTCGACGTCGACGACACCGAGAACATTGTCGTGGCTCCTGCCGACGGAAAGATTGTGGTGGTGGAAGAGGTAGACGAGAACAAGTATTTTCATGACCGCCGCCTCATGATCTCCATCTTCATGAGTCCGTTCAACGTGCATGCCAACTGGTTTCCCGTCGACGGCCGCGTGACCTTGGTGCATCACCAGAACGGCAATTTCCACAAGGCATGGCTGCCTAAGGCCAGCGAGGAGAACGAGCATGCCGACATCATCATCGAGACGCCCAACGGGGTGCAGGTGCTCTGCCGGCAGATTGCGGGCGCCATCGCCCGCCGCATCGTCACCTACGCCAAGCCCGGCGAGGAATGCGAGATCGACGACCACCTGGGATTCATCAAGTTAGGCTCGCGTGTGGATGTATACCTTCCTGTCACCACAGAGGTCTGCGTGAGGATGGGACAGGCCACCACCGGCGACCAGACCATCATCGCCAAACTCCGCTGACCATGGCCAACATCATCACCCGCAACATCCCCAACTCCATCACCTGCTGCAACCTGATTTCAGGCTGCATCGCCACGTGCTTTGCCTTTGAGGGCAAGCAAGAGTGGGCCTTGGCCTTCATCATCCTGGGTGCCGTCTTCGACTTCTTCGACGGCATGAGCGCGCGCCTGCTGGGGGTATCGTCGCCCATCGGCAAGGAACTCGACTCCCTGGCCGACGACGTCACCTTCGGTGTGGCGCCTGCCACGATGGTGTTCACCTTCCTCCACCAGTTGCCTTATCCCGAGTGGCTCGACGGCCTGCGCGGCATCCTTCCCTATGTGGCTTTCATCATCGCCGCCTTCTCGGCCCTCCGCCTGGCCAAGTTCAATCTCGACGAGCGTCAGACCACCTCGTTCATCGGACTGCCCACTCCGGCCAACGCCCTGTTCTGGGGGTCGCTCATCGTGGGAGGAGGAGCCAAACTCATGCACATCCCGTTCTCGCTGCCCATCGTGCTGGCACTCATCGTGCTCAGCTGTTGGATGCTCGTGGCCGAGATACCCCTTTTCGCCCTGAAGTTCAAGCAATGGGGATGGCGTGGCAACGAGATCAAGTACATCTTCCTCATCACCTGCGTGCCCTTGGTGCTGCTGCTCCGCCTGTCGTCGCTGGCGGTCATCATCCCATGGTATGTGCTGCTCTCCCTCTACAACAACGCCAAGCGCGGCTGAACAAATAAGTAAGAATCTTATTTCTACGCCCCTACCCCACCAACACTTTCCATCTCATGATTATCCTCAGGCTGTTCTTCTTCATCATTCTGGCCGTGATCATCACCGTGGTGATGGGCGTGGTGCGCATCCTTTGGTCGGTGCGCAAGATGCGGAACGAATTGCGCAAGGGAGCCGAGGAAATGGGCCGGCAAACATCCAGCCAATCCTCTTCGGGCCGATCCTCTTCGGGCCATTCCACCTCCACCGGCGACACCATCACCGACACCCGCGACCCGCAGCGTGCCAGCCGCAAGATCATCGACGACGACGAGGGCGAGTACGTGGAATTTGAGGAGGAGCGTTAAGAAGAATGGTGATGATGGTGGCCTATGAATTATCGTTCTTTGAATAATCCATGATGAACTTCATAAAGTTCTCCCAACTACACATTCTTCCACCCAATCATTCCTCGTCCCCCTTTCCTTTCACGATTTCCCAATGTCCGGTCTTGTTGCTTCCTACACGAAGAATAAGTCCTTCACGTTTCATTTCATTGAGGCGGCGCTTGACGGTGGCTTCTGAAACACCGATGATTGCTCCGTAAGCTGCATAATTTAGACTGTTGTCCTGCAAAATAGCTTGATAGAGTTTCCTTTTTATCGGGTCAGAGAATGATTTTATCGGGTCAAAAGTGGTATTTATCGGGTCATCCTTCTGTGAGCGTTTGAATGCTTCTATTTCTTTACTGATGTTACGGATGTGTTCTTCGAGCATGAAAGCACGGAAGGGCTCGAGTGACTCCTGCTCTCTAGCATCAATCAAGGCCTGGATATATTCTGCCTTGTCTTCCTTGACGATTTTTACGGGTACCAGACCGAATTCATATTGCTGCAGAACTCCATCAGCTTGACTGGTACTATGCTTTTTGTATCTCGTCCATCAGCACCTTGGCTCCTAGTCAATAAGTGGATGCCGAGAAATTCATTGTGAGTTTGCGGTTGGTGCTCTTGTATTTCCCCGAATAGGTATTCTGGTTGAATCGCCCAGTGAAGTAATAGCCTGTCGCCACACCGTTCTTGTA
>Ga0256407_10002014_pt1 | contig 40269 bp, 35 predicted proteins | sample RumenRJG_04DNA_FD_193489 | JGI IMG/M metagenome (GOLD analysis project Ga0256407, IMG submission 193489) | Bovine rumen microbial communities from Lethbridge, Alberta, Canada - RJG_04 | ecosystem: Host-associated > Mammals > Digestive system > Stomach > Rumen | place: Canada: Alberta... | reverse complement strand
GAACGCTTCAGTTCTGCAAGAAGCCGTTCCTTCTCCTTTGTGAGACGCTCCTTTTCTTTCTCAGCGTCAACGAGCTCCGCTATAGGAAGATAAAGAGTAGCTCCCGCTATACCCTGGGAAACGCAGGAATCGGTGCCACCCTCCACCCCGGAGGTGTTTTTTACGACACTGATGCCGCTGGTTCCCGCGAGAGTCGAAAGCAGGAGACTGTTTTCATTGAAGGTCTCCCTGATATTTTTGTCTTCCGAAGCCACGTATACATGTGCCTTTTTTGAAGGCGGAACGTTCATGTCGGTCCTGACATTCCTTACTGCGCGAACAAAATCCTTGATGTGCGAATACGCCTCTTCATCCTTTTTGAACGAGAGCGTCTTTGAGTAAGTTGGCCAGGCTGCCGTCATTATCGTATCGCACTCGGGATGGAGAGTGCAGTATATCTCCTCGGTAATGAAGGGCATGAAGGGATGAAGGAGCTTAAGCGCCCTTGAGAGAACCTCCCTCAATGTGAACAGCGCTGCGTTCTTTGACGCCTCGCCCTCCTTGCCGTAAATCCTTGATTTGACTGATTCGATATACCAGTCACAAAACTCATCCCAGAGGAAATCATATACCTTCTGAACCGCTATGCCGAGTTCAAACTTGTCGAGGTTTTCCGTGACATCCTTTGCGAGGGTGTTCACGAGAGATATTATCCATCTGTCAGCTGTCGTGAAATCACGATCAAAGGGAAGTTCTATCTCGCCGTCGGGGAGGTTCATCATTATGAACCTTGAAGCATTCCATATCTTGTTTGCAAAATTCCTTGAGTTTTCAACCTTTTCCCAGTAAAATCGCATATCGTTTCCGGGAGAATTTCCGGTTACGAGTGTGAGCCTAAGGGCATCGGCGCCGTACTTTGAGATGACCTCCAACGGATCGATACCATTGCCAAGCGATTTTGACATCTTTCTTCCGAGACTGTCCCTTATAAGCCCGTGGATCATCACAGTATGGAAGGGGCATTTTCCGGTCTGCTCATAGCCGGAGAAGACCATCCTTACTACCCAGAAGAAGATAATGTCATAGCCTGTCACGAGCACATCCGTCGGATAGAAATAGTCATATTCCGGAGTCTTCTCGGGCCAGCCAAGCGTTGAGAAAGGCCAGAGTGCCGAAGAAAACCATGTATCAAGTGTATCCGGATCCTGCGTGATGTTCATCTTCCTGCAGCGGGGGCAGATCCTGGGTGCCTTGTCAGAAGGCGCTACCACGATATGTCCGCAGTCTGCGCACTGATAAGCAGGTATCCTGTGTCCCCACCAGAGCTGTCTTGAAATGCACCAGTCCTTGATATTTTCAAGCCAGTGGACATAAACCTTTGAGAACCTCTGAGGAACAAAGGTGAGGTCCCCGTTCTTTACCGCATTAAGCGCGGGGCGGGCCATCTCATCCATCTTCACGAACCACTGGGGCTTGATCATGGGCTCGATATCCGTACGGCACCTGTCGTGGGTACCGACATTGTGCTCGATGTCCTCGACCTCTTTCAAGAGTCCTTCTTTTTGAAGCCTCTCGACTATCCTCTCTCTGGCTTCAAGTCTGTCAAGGCCTTCATATTCTCCGCCATTTTCATTTATGGTCCCGTCATCGTTTAAGATATTTATCTCCGGAAGGTCGTGTCTCTTTCCAACCTCAAAGTCGTTGGGGTCGTGGGCGGGAGTGATCTTTACGATGCCGGTCCCAAACTCCATATCCACATAATCATCCTCGATCACGGGGATTTCTTTGTTGACTATCGGAAGGATGACCTTCTTTCCTATAAGCTTTTTGTAACGCTTGTCCTTCGGATTCACGGCTACTGCCGTATCGCCGAGCATGGTCTCCGGACGGGTAGTCGCGATCTCAATATACTTTCCCGCTTCTCCGGCGATAGGATAAAGTATGTGCCAGAAGTGTCCCTTCTTTTCAACATACTCAACCTCAGCGTCACTTATGGTGGTCTTGCAGACAGGACACCAGTTTATTATCCTCTTGCCCTTGTATATATAGCCTTTTTCATAAAGCTTGATGAATACCTTCTCGACGGCCTTCGAGCAGCCCTCATCCATTGTGAAGCGCTCACGTTCCCAGTCCGCGGAGGAGCCGAGTTTCTTGAGCTGATTGTCTATGCGCCCCTGATACTCTGCCTTCCATTCCCAGGCTTTTTCGAGAAAGCCTTCTCTTCCGAGGTCATCCTTTGAGATACCCTGTTCCTTCAGGGCATTGATGATCTTGACCTCAGTGGATATGGCCGCGTGATCGGTGCCCGGCTGCCAGAGTGCCTCGTAGCCCTGCATGCGCTTCATCCTGATCAGTATGTCCTGCATCGTCTCGTCAAGGGCGTGCCCCATATGAAGCTGTCCCGTGATATTCGGCGGCGGCATCACGATGGTGAAGGGCTTCTTGCTCTTATCAACCTTTGCGTGAAAATATCCGTTCTTTTCCCACTTCTTGTACAGTCGTTCCTCAATCTCGGAAGGATCGTAGGTCTTTTTCAACTCTTTCAATTTTCATTGTCCTTTCCAGTTTCTTTGCCTTCGTCTTTGCCCAAAGCTTCGGCGCTTTTCTGATTCTTCTTTTCCTTCTTCAGATTCACGGCGTTGGCCTTGAACTCCATAAGTTCCAGAAGATAAGCGGGCATCTTCCGGGAGCCAAGCTCCCAGTCCTGAACCGTCCTGTAGGGAATGTTGAAATACTGGCAGAATTCTCTTCTGTTCATTCCTGTCCTGTTCCTAAGCTCCAGTAGCTTTTCCCTTTCATTCATGAATAATACTTCCTCCCACACTCAGGCAAACAGCCGAAACCAAAGATCATGGCTGTTTCGCCCTATATTGTTTTCCTTCAGGAATCTCATCCTTTCGGATTTCTTCATCCGGTCCATTTCCAAAAATCCGGACAACACTTTTCCCGCCTCATCCGGAATATCCTCAAAACAAAGCATCGCCCTTGCGAGCCTCTTCTTTTTTTCGATGAACTCTGTTTTGTCTTTTTTGAAACTGCCTGAGAGCAGTGCCGATAGGTTCCTTCTTATCTTCGCCGCCTTGCCCTCTCCCCCTGCGCCAACCTCATTATCTTCATGCTGCCTGTAAAAAAGTGTCGGCTCGTTCAAAAAGCTCACATGTCCGAAAACCGAGGCTATCATGAGAAGATAATGGTCATGCATCTCTATGAGTTCAAGTGACTCACTGTCATATGACTTCACCCTTCCCGAAAGGTATTTTTCACGGAGTGCGCGGTTAAAGCACATGGTGCAGCCGGGTGCCACATTATCTATCAAAATCTGCCGAAAGTCGGTGCGCTCCCCCGAAAGGCCGTTCATTTCAAGGAAGGACGGGCTCAAAACCTTTAGATTGCTGTCAGTGACCTCTGCGTCTGAAAACACAAGGAGAGGCAGATCATCACCGTACTTCTTTCGAAGCTCATCAAGTCTTTCCTTTTCCTTCTTCATCTTGGAGGAAAACCAGATATCATCCTGATCACAGAGAAAATATGTTTTTGCCTCAGTGCTTTCGATGAGGAAGAGAAAATTCCCCTTTGCTCCTCTTTCATCAGTCGAAGGCCTTATCAGACTGTGTGTCGGGATATTCGAACGAAGTATTTCGTGTGCTATTATCTTTCCTGTCGCATCAGATGAGCCGTCATCGGAAACAACTATGTCAAAATCCGAAAGCTCCTGCTTTTTCAGAGAGGAAAGAAGGTCTTGAATATAAGTCTCTCCGTTATATACCGCAAGAAGCACGGCTGTATCGTAAATCCCTCTCATTTCCCGGGAGCTGTCCTTCCAAAGCCGTATCCTGTCTTCGTTTTTGCCTTGTAGATCACGTTCGTTCCTACCACCATCGGATGAGCCATCGATATAAGAAGCTTTTTCAATGCATTTCCCTTCCGAAACCGGCTTTTTACGGAAAGGGTTTTTCTGAGTGTCGAGATCTCTTTTTCCGACATTATCTCTTTTCCGGAAAGAAGATCAAGGAACTCAAAGCAGGAGCGGTCTGTAGCGCTGCTATCCGCCGAAATGTTGCTTCCGGTGTCTATATGGTGATAAAGCGGCTCATCAAAAAATACACCGGCAACGCCGTTCTTCATCATAAGAAGCCAGAGAAAGAAATCGTCCGAGCCATTCTCCTTAAGAAGATTTTCCTTCCAGAAATCAGGGATCAGAGACCTTTTGATGAGGCACTGTCCGGGAGATATGATCTGTGTCCCGACTCTGATATATGTATCAAAGTCCCACATCAAAGCCCTGTGCGATGCAGTACGCACCAGCTTTTGTTTCTCATTTCCAAGATCAATAAGGGCATTTGAGATTATTACTGCATCTTCGCCCTCATGCTTTTTTGCTTCCTCGAGGAAGGCATAGAGCGCATCATAACGGAGAATGTCGTCCTGATCAAGGAATAATATATATTCTCCCTTTGCCTTTGAAAGCCCGTGTACCCGTGAGCCGTGGATCCCGATATTCTTCGGGTTTGCTATCGTGTGCCAGTTTTTCTTTCCGGAATTAATGCCCGTGAGCACCGGATCTATTCCGGGAGAATCATTTACAAGGATCACCTCGATGGAATGTGAAGTCTTTTTTTCATCATTCATCTTTCGAAGATAATTCTCGTTGTCGCATATCGAGCCCTGCCACGCCTTCATATGATCATTCCCGTCATAGAACGGGGTAATGACAGAAACCGTTGCCATTTCAAAAGCTCTCCTTGTATTTCTTTTTAAAGAACTTTGCGGAAAGAAAGGCGCTCCCTTTTTTTAACCAGTTCACTCTTTCAGTCGACTTCACCGGGATCTCAACGATAGAAAGATCCTTATGCTTTTCAAGCCATACATTGAACAATATCTCTGAAACCCGTCCGTAGAGCCTTCTTTCAAAAGCGCTCCCGTTCTGTCCGGGAAGCGGCCTTTTTTCAAGTTCAAAAAGAATGTCAAAGAGGAAGTCGCAGTATTTGAGGAAGCTGTCCCTCTTCATAACAAGCATATTGAACATATAGCCCCAGGTCCTGTTGTAGACTTCTACAGCGGCATGCTCATATTCAGGATGCCTTTCCCTTATCACAGAAAGCGCCTCGTCAAGATGAGCCCCGTCAAGGGTATTAGCATAATGTGAATAAAGAGTCTCGATATAATACCTTCTCTTTCCCGGCACTATGGCGTCATGAGTCAAAAGGAGCTTTTCTATCCTGTCTTTTGAAAGCTCCTTGAAATATCTTCTGTAATGCACAAGCCCGAGAGCCTCTGCCGAACTGTTCTTACAGAGCCAGTAAAGACCTGTGAGCTCACAAAAACCCGGATTCCTTTCAGAAATATTGACACCGCTATCATCACGCCTCATGGGAGAAAAACCCGATGGTGCCTCTCCCTCCGGCCGAATGACTTCAGTTCCCTTTATAAACAGAGGTTTTGAATTCGATGCGCCTACAAAAAGCGGAATATAAGCGCCATCCGAGGCAAGTTCCTGCGGGATGGCGCATGGTTTGTGGATCGCAATGATGATTTCAACTGTCATGCGAGTGAGTATAGCACACTTTGCGTCTATTTTTCATCCACTAGATTTTGTAGCCAGAGCGTGCAAAAAGCGACTATATAGATGTTTGATTTGAAAACTGCTGATCATAGAAATCCATAAGCCTTTCGGCCTGAACTTTGATATCGAAGCGATCTGAAAGAACGGGAGGCTTCTCATACCTCTTCTCCGAGGCAATGACCTTTGCCCAGAAGGAATGCGGCTTTTCAAGTGAAACAAAATCCACACCGCCTGATATATCAGCCTCCCTTGTGATGGAATCTGAAAAAACGCAGGGGACACCGTTCGCCTGAGCCTCCACCCCGGAGACCGGAAGTCCCTCATAAAGTGATGTGAAAACAAAACAATCAAGCGCTGACAAAAAAGACGGCATGTCCTTTACCGGTCCCAAAAAGATCACGCTGTCTGAAACCAAAAGCGATGCTGCAAGGAGCTGCAGCTCATCCTTTTTTTCACCCTCCCCTGCAATTAAGAGCATGGCATCCGGCCTTAATTCCTTAAGAGCCGCAAAATCCCTGATGAGATGAGCCTGATTTTTCTGCGTACAGAGCCGTCCTGCTGTCCCTGTGACAAATCTGTCTCCGATAGAATAAGCTTCCCTGAACTTCTTTCGCTTTTCCTCATCAAAGCTGAAAACAGAATAATCGATCGCATTGTTTATGATGAAAAAAGGCTTTCCCTTGAAAAGGAAGTTTCCGGCATTTTCAGAGCAGGCTGCATTCACCGTTGCATAAGAATTACCGATCCGAAGGAGAGGGATATTCCGGATGGCATGAAGGGGTTTGTCGGCTGCGTGGTCCTGGTGGCTGTGCTGTATCCTTACCTGAATGCCTGCCTTTTTTGCCTCGGAAAGATAGAGGAAGGAAGCGTTTGCCATGCTTGAGTGGACTATGTCATAGTTTCCAAAAGATAATATCCTTTTGTACTTTTCCTTTATGGTACCTGCGGTCTTCAAAGAAAAGTGCGGCATCAGAAAGACCTTTGCACCAAGACTTTCAGCCATTTTCCCGACAGAGACGTCATTCATCCCGTGAACGACAAAATCAAAGGCATACCGCGCTTTGTCGATATGCCGTAGATAATTCAGAAAAAGATTTTCTATCCCTCCGCTCACATTCATGGTCGGAAGGATCATAAGTACCTTTCTCATTTCAATGTGATAAGCGTCCCCTGCTCTCCTGCAAGGAAGGAGGTCTTCACCTCTGAAAGCTTTGCTACGAGAACCTTTCTGACCGCTGAATCTCCGATATAATCGATCGCGGCGGAAATCTTCGGTTTCATAGTTCCTTCACCGAACTCTCCCGCCTCCATATATCTCTTCGCGTCAGAAACATTCATATAATCAAGAGGCTTTTCATCAGCTTTTCCGAAATTCAGGCATACTTTCTCAGTCCCTGTAAGGAAGATCAGCATATCCGCGTTCAAAAGCTCAGCCATCCTACCTGCCGCAATATCCTTCTCTATCACGGCGGAAGCGCCCTTCAGACGGTTTTCCTGAGCAAGCACCGGAATGCCGCCGCCACCGCAGGCGATGACAACCTGTCCCGCATCAAGGAGCGCTTCGATCGCCTCTATCTCAATTATCTCCAGAGGCTGGGGAGAAGCAACTATACGACGATATGTTCCGTCCTCAAGGCTTTGCACATGATTTCCCTTTTTCTCCTCTGCTTCAGCCTCCTCTTTCGAAAGCTTTCTTCCCATCACCTTTGTGGGGCGATAGAAGGCCTCGTCATAAGGGTCTACCGTAACCTGAGTAAGAACGGTGGAAACCGTATTTATCATCCCTCTTGAGAGAAGCTCTGAGCGGATAGCGTTCTGAAGGTCGTAACCAATATAGCCCTGGCTCATAGCCGAAGCGACGCTCATAGGAGTGTTTGTATATTCGGGATGGTTCTTTGAAAATTCGTTCAGAGCAGCATGTATCATTGATACCTGAGGTCCGTTTGAATGAGTGATCGCCACCGAATAGCCCTGTTCTATGAAATCACATACCGATACCGCGCTCTTCTTGGCAGCAGCCTGCTGCTCGGGAAGTGTGGTACCAAGAGCCTCATGTCCGAGAGCTATCACTACCCTTTTCTTTTTCATCTCTTTCCCTCCGTAAAATATCTTCCGATCGAAGTCACCGCATTCGCTCCGTCAGCTGCTGCCGTGATGACCTGGCGCAGTGCCTTTGTCCTTACGTCACCTGCCGCAAATATCCCCGGGATCGATGTGACGCAGCTCTCATCAGCCTTTATATAGCCTGCCTCATCAAGCTCGGGAAGTCCTTCTATCTCTTCGAGATTCGGCTTGATCCCGACTGCAATGAATACGCCGTTTACAGGAAGATCACTCTCCTCCCTGGTCTTCACATTCAAAAGCTTAAGCGACTTCACTGACGCCTCACCTTCGATCTCATTGACCACGGTATCATAAATGGGTTCTATCTTTTCATTTGAGAGAAGCTCGTTCTGAAGCGCCTTCACACCCCTGAACTCATCTCTCCTGTGGATGATGTAGACCTTTTCGGCAAACCTTGAAAGATAAATAGCATCCTCAAGCGCCACATCACCGCCGCCGACTACCGCTACGGTTTTCTTTCTGAAAAAGCCTCCGTCACAGGTTGCACAGTAGCTGACACCGGCGCCCGAAAACCTGTCCTCTCCCGGAACCTTCAGCTTCCTGTGATCCGCGCCCGTCGCGATGATGACGGACTTCGTAAGGAGCCTTTCCTTTGCAGTGATGACCGCCAGAAGAGGAAAGCCTGCCTCCTTACTTTCGGCTCCCTTTACCTCCTCGATCGCACTGACGCGATCCAAAAGCTCCTCTGCCCCAAGTGTCTTCGCGTGCTCCCTGAATTTTTCCCCGAGCTCCATTCCGCTTATTCCGTTAAGACCCGGGTAATTTGCCACCTCATAGGTCGTCGCGATCTGGCCGCCGCCTGAGGGATTGTCGGAAACAACGAGAGCCTGATAACCCGCTCTAGCCGCATATATCGCGGCCGTAAGGCCTGCGGGACCGTTCCCTATTATGATAATGTCATATATTTTTCCCACGGAGCCCTCCTTTCAAACAATGTCTTTTGATTATAATCTATCTTGGCTTTTTATGAAAGCACGGAAAGAATTCTTTATTAATCGCAAAAGTAATGTTATCATAGCCTCATGCTTGAGATCGGAAAAAAATCTGTACTTCATATCTCGCGATTTACCGGAAACGGAGCTTATCTCTCAAAAAACGGAGAAAAGGAGGAAGTCCTTCTTCCAAAGAGATATGTGAACGAGTCCATGCGGCTTGGCGACGAGCTTTTGTGCTTCCTGTACCTTGATTCCGAGGACAGGCCGGTTGCGACGACCGATCCCGTCCCTCTGACTCTCGGAGGATATGCCGTACTGAAGGTCACCTCACTTACGAAGATAGGTGCCTTTCTTGACTGGGGGCTTCCAAAGGATCTTTTCCTTCCGTATGCCGAGATGTCAGAACAACCGAAAGAAGGAGACGAGATAATGGTGCGTCTCTATAAGGACAAGAGCAATCGGCTTTGCGCCTCAATGAAGGGACTTTATCATCTGCTTTCCAAGGACTCTCCTTACAGAGCCGGGGATGATGTGAAGGCAAGGATCTACGAGTTCGGTCATGATTTTGGGGTATTTGCGGCAGTAGATGACATGTATTCCGCGATGCTTCCGAAATTTGAGCGAAGAAGCAACATGAGGATAGGCACAGTCGTAAACGCGAGAGTCACAAATGTGAAGGAAGACGGGAAGCTTGATATTTCGATCAGAGATGTCATTCCAAAACAGATGGAGGAGGACGAAGAAGCGCTTCTTGATCTTATAGATGAATACGGAGGCGTCCTGCCATTTACAGAAAAGGCGACGCCCGATGTGATATTGAGGGAGACCGGTCTTTCAAAAAACGCTTTCAAGCGCGCCATTGGAGGCCTTTACAAAAAACGGAAAATAGACCTTTCAAACGGAAAGATAAGAAAAACAGAGGAATAGTTGAAAGAAAGGAGAATCTGAAGATGGAGAAGAAAGAAGTTTCCACAATCAAAGCCCCCCAGGCGATCGGCCCCTATTCGCAGGCTGTTGTCGTCGGTGACTTCGTTTATACGAGCGGTGTCATCCCTGTTGAGGCAAAAAGCGGCATCATCCCTGCATCAGTTGACGAGCAGATCATGCGCTGCCTCCACAATCTTAGAGAAGTGCTCGTGGCTGCAGGGAGCGATCAGGACCACGTGATCAAGACCACCTGCTTTTTGAAGGATCTCAAGAACTTTGAACGCTTCAATGAACTATACGGAAAAATGTTCCATACAGCTCCTCTTCCCGCAAGAAGCTGTGTGCAGGTTTCCGAACTTCCGAAAAATGTGGAGCTTGAGGTTGAAGCCATCGCTCTTGTAAATCCCGAAGCACCCGCTGCTGAAGCCTGAGTCTCAACAAAATGATCACAAAAAAAGGTCCGTACCCGAATGGGTACGGACCTTTTCATTTCTCACTGCAAATGCTATCAAACAGAAGCATCAAACCTCGTTCCGACATTCGGGTCAAGTGAAGGCGTAGGTGCACTGTTTATCATACTTATCGCGCCCTGTGCCGCAGCCGCTTCTGCATCCAGCGATTTTGAAAGCATCGCAACACCGATCTGATTCGGAGTTTCTATACCGGTAACTCCCATACCACTCATGGAAACACCTGCAAGATTCATATGTATATCTCCTTTCACTGCGGGCAAAAACCTATCTTGATTATATCACCTGTTTTTGTCTTTGCAAGAGGCGAAAAGCAAAAGTTTGTCTCACAAAAAAAAGCTTTCAGATGAGAGATTCAACCTCCTTGAAGTGAGGCGCGTCCATCCCGCATATGGGACATACAAAGTCCTCAGGAAGACCTTCTCCGACAAATTCATAACCGCATTTGTCACAGCGAAATATATTTTCGGAAACCTCATCGGGATTTCTTCCGAAATCCTTCGGTTTGATCCTTTCATGATAATAATCATAAGTAAGCGAGGGTGCGTCGGAAAGCACATCCATATCCTTGACCTTCACCACGAAAAGAGTGTGGGTCTCAAGAGCGACCATGCTCTCCGCCTCGCAGCAAAGATATGCTTTTGTCCCCTTTGTGATATATATGAGTCCGTTCCCCGATCTTTCAAAATCAGAAAAATCCCTGAACTTGTCATCATCCTTTCCGGTCTTGAACCCGAACCTTTCAAAAATGGAAAAATCCGCATCTGTGGAAAGCACGGAAAGATTGCACCTGCCTGTTCGAAGGAGCATATCGTGGGTGAGGTTCGACTGGTTCACCGCAAAAGCAATGCGGTTGGGGCGGCTTGTCACCTGAAAGGCTGTATTTATGATACAGCCGTTGTCTCTTTCATTTTCTCTCGCTGTCAGGACATAGAGTCCATAGCTGAGCGAGTCCATCGCCTTCTTGTTCATATCCGCTCTTCTCTCATATATAGGTATTGCCCCCTCATTTCTAATGTCATAAGGAATCCACCACTTCGTGGTACCCCTTATGACGAAATTCGGTGGCCTGTCGTCGGAGCCATTCTTAATCATGCTTCGCATGATGGCTCCTCCTCAAAATCACTCCCGGGACGTTGCCTGTGTCGTCTCATTTTCGGAAAGCTCATTCACCTTTTCAGCAGCAGCCCTTCCTCTCTGGGTCGAAGGAAACAGCTCCGCCGTCCTCCTGTAATAAGTGAGGGCATCCTGATCATTACCATTCCTCTCAAGACAAAAGGCAAGATAATATATCGCTTCACCGTCAGCATAGGTTTCCTTCAGGTCCACCACCGTACGGTAATCCGCTGCTGCCTCGGCATAATTACCCATGAGCCGCTCACCATCAGCCCTGTCAAAGGCCCCCTTTGCCTTTCCTTCTATGATGCTTTCAGAAAGAGTATCATAGCCCTGCTGTCCCTTCTCATCAAGGAGCTCACGGTTCACAGCGGAAAGGAGATTTTCGGCGCTTCCGAAATCCCCTGATGCGGCAACTGTCATGGCAGAGATGAGGTTTTCGTAGGACTGCTTCAGATCGGCCTGTCCTTCATAGTTTGACAGCCTCTCCCGAAGAGATGCAACCTCCGACTGAAGAAGACTGATGCTCTGCTGTGAATCCGCATAGCTTTCATTCACATCTATCAAAGCATTCTTTGCAGATGAATTGTCCCTTTCCCTGACCTCGGGAACTATCAGAAAGACCGATACCAGAACGCCTATCAGAAGCCCTATCAGAACATTCAAAAAGCCTCCCTTGCTCGAATCCAGAGCCTCAATGATACCACGTCTCGGAACAACGACAGTATCATTTCCATCCTGAAAGCTTACAGCAATATCCTTCTTTTTTTTCTTTTTCCTGTTGTCATTCCTCTCACGAAAGACCGTATGGACTTCATTCAGATATGAGATCGCAAGGGGATTTCCGCTGTCAATCCGAAGGGCGGTATTCAGTTCCCTTCTGGCCTCTTCGTAATTGTCCTCCTGCATGAGAAGGAGAGCCAGAAGAACATGAGCCTTCACCATCTTCGGCTGATTCCTGAGCACCCTCTTCAGCTGTATCTTTGAAAGATCGCGATTTCCCTCTCGAAGATAAGAGAGAGCCGTATTGTACTTTCTGTTGTTCGAATCGTACTTTTCCAGAAGACCCTGACCGTATTCAAGCTCTCCCAAATACCTTTCCGCATCATTTTCCTCGGGATCAAGGTTCGTACTTATAACCCACTCCCTGAGGGCCAGCACCATCTCTCCCTGCTCGAAATAAACAAGCCCCAGCAGATTCCTCGCAGCGATGTTGTATTTGCTGAAACGCAGGGCAGCGCTGAGGGAATTGACCGCTCCTGTCAGGTTTCTGATCTTCGCATACTCGAGACCTTCATTGTAGGCGCGGGCAGAGGAAATCAGAATGCTCCTGTATACTGTATTATCCGTGCCACAGTTTTCGCAGTAAAGGCCATCTTCAATATCATAGCCGCATCTGTAGCAATTCATTTCAAGCGAGCTTCCTTTTTTTCATCAGATTTTTTTCCTGCCGCCTTTTTTTCTTCGGTTATCATCTTCAAAATATCAACCATATCCGTGATGTCAGTTTTTGCAATGACTTCCTCTGCATCGTTGACCTCAATGGCAGGCTTGAATTTTTTCAGTTCTTCATCAAAATCGATCACTTTTTCACCTTAATCATGTATGTATCTGTAGCAGAATTAAATTTACATATTGCGCAGGACAAATTGCGAAGCGTGCCACCTCAAAACGCAGCTGTAGCGGGCTACAGCGAGGCTTTGAGGTGAGCGCGATTCACGATTTGGACAAGCAAGATGTGCATATTAATTCGCTACAGATCCTAAGTCAAATGCAAGGGGCATAAGCTCCCCAAGCGTAGTTACCATATATGTCCCGTCTTCCTTTCCGATGATAACGGAAAGATCCTCGCTGCAAAATTCAAGAAGCGTCTGTCTGCAAACGCCGCAGGGCGGACAGAAGGCTTCCGCTCGTGTCCCGTCGGGCAATACTCTCGCGCCTGCTATCGCGATGGCAGAAAAGTTTTTTTCACCCTGTGCCACTGCCGAAAAGACTGCAGTCCTCTCAGCGCAGTTTGAAGCGCCGTTGACTGAGTTTTCAACATTACAGCCTCTTATTATCCTTCCGTTTTCGGTCAGAAGGGCCGCTCCAACAGCAAAGTGAGAATAAGGAGAATAGGAATTTTCCCTCGCCTTCTTTGCTTCCTCAAGCAATAATCCAAGGTCCGTCATGAAGTATCACCATATCTCTTTACTATGTCGGAAACAAGAGAGCTTGCTCCGAGCCTGTCAGCCCCTGCTGCTATCAGAGCCTTCGCCTCCTCTATCGTATGTATACCGCCGGAGGCCTTGATGAGTCGGCCGTTCTTGATGTGGCTTTTGATAAGTTCGACATCAGAGACTGTAGCGCCGCCCTTTGAAAAGCCGGTCGAGGTCTTGATGAATTCAGCATATGATGTGCAGATCACTTCCACGAGCCTTATTTTTTCTTCGTCCGTCAAAAGACCTGTCTCAATGATGACCTTAAGTCTCCTGCCATCACAGGCTGTCCCTATGAGATTGATCTCATGCAATATCTCACCGAAGCGTCCGGCTTTTACGAGTCCGAGGTTCAGTACCATATCGATCTCGCCGGCACCGTTCTTTACTGCATCATTTGCTTCAAAAACCTTTGTCTCTATGGTGGAATAACCATTCGGGAAGCCTATCACTGTGCAGATGCGCACCTTGTATCCTTCGTACTTTTCATTGTTTTTTTGAATATAATCCGATGCCTGACGGACAAAGGACGGAGGAATGCATACCGATGCAGTACGATACTTCATTCCCTCGTCAAGAAGTTTTTCAATATCATTCCAGACGCAGTCCTGCCGAAGGCAGGTGTGATCCAGCCGTGACAGGATATCTTCTATTTCCGAAGGAAAAGCATGACTCATACAAACACCTCATTGATCGATCAAAAGCGGACAGCATTTCGTATTATACATCATAAGTTCTTTATTTGACAGACTTTATCTTCTTCCTGCACATATCGATAACTATCGAAAGTGCCTTCAGCCTTGCGTAATGCTTGTCATTTGATTCAAGGATGTGCCAGGGCGCGAAGGAGGTATTGGTCTTTTTCATCATCTCGTTTATGGCCCCTTCATAGAGATCCCATTTTTCACGGTTTCTCCAGTCCTCGTCAGTGATCTTCCACTGCTTCGCGGGATCGGCCTTTCGTTCATTAAATCTCTGAAGCTGAGTGTCCTTGTCTATCTGAACCCAGAATTTGATGACCACAGCTCCCCATTCCGTAAGTTCGTGCTCGAATTCGTTTATCTCATTATAGGCTCTCTGCCAGTCATTCTCCGAGCAGAAGCCCTCAAGCCGCTCTACCATGACGCGGCCGTACCAGGTCCTGTCAAAGATTGAAAAATGCCCGTCTCTCGGGAGTCTTGTCCAGAAGCGCCATAAATAATGCCTGTTCTTCTCATGTGGCTCGGGTGAAGCTATGGGCTGCACAACAAAGCCTCTGGGATCAAGAGCGGATGCGATCCTCTTTATATTGCCGCCCTTTCCCGCCGCATCCCAGCCCTCATAGGCAATGATCACGGGAATGCGCTTCCGATACAGCTTGTAATGAAGGTCGTGGAGCTCATCCTGAAGTTCGTCAAGCTTCTTTTTGTATTCCTCGTCTGTGACAGTCTTGTCGGAAAGGCTGATGTCCTTGAGGTCCGGGATTGGCTCAAGCGGAAATACATTCTGCCTGATAGGCGCAGTCTTCCCGTGATTCTTGAGTGCCGTGTCAATGCCTTGATTTATGAAAGAAAGTACCTGGTATACCGACCATTTTTTGTCATCGGTGTCTATGATGCACCAGGGAGAGGCACCGGTGTTCGTGTCATCAAGATACCTGTCGAAGGTGTCAAGATAAGCCTCGTAATTGTCGTTTTCACGCCAGTCATCCTTTGTCACTCTCCACTTTGTGTTCTTGTTCTCCTCGAGTTCCTTTAAGCGCTTCTTCTGTGCCTTTTTCCCGATATTGATGAAGAACTTCAATATCAGATAGCCATTGTCCGTAAGGCTTCTTTCGCAATTGTTGATGGAGGTGATCCGGTTTCTGTATTCATCATCGGAAAGCTTCCCCTTCATGACACAGTCCGTAACCTCTTTCATCCAGAAGCTGTCATAGAAAACGAACTGTCCCCCTTCAGGGATCTCCTTCATATAGCGGTAAAGGAAGGGATATCTCTTGTCCTCCTCCGTGATCTTTGAAAGATTGGTGACTCTGAAAAACCTTGGGTCGATATCCTTTATCACCTTTCCGATGATCGAGCCCTTTCCCGCGGCCCCCCAGCCTTCAAAGATCACCATTACGGGAAGACGGTTCTCCTTGATCTTCATCTGGTTTGAGAAGAGAAGGCCCCTCTGCTTTTCGATCTCCTCCTCGAGCAAGAAGCCCTCCGGCATCATCTGAGCTGAAAAATTCTTCAACATGTCAATCCCCTTCCTTTCCGGCAAACGCCTTTTTCAACAAGTCTTCGGTTCTTTCAACTGCGCTCATTATTTTTATATTTTCAATGTCATTAAGGATCTCGGTGATCTCCCCTTTCAGATCGTCGGGATAAGAATAATTCTTCATGGATTCTGCTGTCGAATCCATCCTGTCATAATCCCTTTCATGAAGAGCTTCAAGAAGCGATGAAAGGAGCCTTTGAAGCTCAAATCCTTCTATCTTTTGTAAGGCTTCATCTTCTTTTCGTATAGTCTTTGGCCTTTCCCTTAATGCAGTGCCTATAGCTTCTTTCGCCTTCAAAAGCCCGCCTCTCAGCGCTTTCAGCTTTTCAAGCGCCCCTTCTCTTTCTCCGGATGAAGCCAGCTTTTCCCCCTCTTCTGCCACAAAGGAAAGTGAGCTGTTTCCGAGCATCCGAAGATTACTCTTTATGGAATGCGCCAATATCCTGAAGCCGAAAAGCTCCCCGCCTTCACTTATCTTTGCTTCCTCATCCGAAAGGCTTTGCATTCTTTAATCTATATTATCATAAAAATCCGATAACGTATCAAGTACAAGACTATCCTCAATGAGAAGCTTTTTTGCCTCCGAAAGGTCAAAGCCCTCTATCGCGGGAAGATCCGGGGTGTCCTCCCCGGAAAGATATGCTTCATCCTTTTCTCTTTCCCTCACGATATCCTTCGGAAGATATCTCTCGAGGAGCGCAGAGAACGCCTTCATATCAACCGGCTTTGAAAGATAATCATCAAAGCCCTCTCTGATATAATCACTCTCGGCTCCGGCCACAGCATTTGCAGTAAGGACCACGACGGGAACTGACGCGTTCAGGTTTCCGGGAAGCCTCCTCATCCTGTGGAGGGTCTCGACCCCGTCCATTTTCGGCATCATATGATCAAGAAAGATAATATGATAGTTCTTTTCGCATATCATCGAAAGAACTTCCTCACCGCTGTTTACTGCATCAACCTCCATTCCGGTTCCCGAGAGAAGAGAGGTGAAGACCTTGAGATTGAGCCTGTCATCATCGCACACGAGGATCCTCGCGCCGGGAGCATAGATGAGTGAGCTTTCCTTTTTCTCATCCCTTTTTACCTCAACGACCTTGCTCTTTCCCCCCATCTTCATGAGAGCCGGAGCTATTCCCTGTTTGATCTCAAAAATAATGAGGGAAATCTCTTCCTCTTTGGAAAAGCTGACGCGGCCACCCATCAGATCAACAAAGGCCTTCGCAAGACTCACCCGAAGATCGCCTTCGGGAATTGCTCCTCCCGTATAGGCTATCCTGAAATTGAGATTTACGACCGCTTCCTCATCATTTCTCTCCCTCTCCTCTATGGAAAGAGTGACTGCGCCCTCCTTTGTAGCATTTATGGCCGCCGAAAGAAGATTTGAAAGGCTCTGCCGAAGTCGAAGATCATCACCGAAAAGACTTCCCGGGATCCCTTCGTCGACTCTCGTCACAAAGAGAACTCCCTTTTCTGTCGCCCCCTGCATTACGATATTCTTCACATCCTCTGTCATGTCCCTGATATCATATTGTCCGAGAAGGAGGATCATCTTTCCCTCCTCTATCTTTGACATATCAAGGATGTTGTTCACTATGGAAAGAAGGGATGAGGCGGCTGACTTGAGGTCATAGGCATAAGCCTTTATGAGATCGTCACGGGTTTCCCTTATGACCATTTCATTCATTCCAAGGACCGCATTTATAGGCGTTCTGATCTCGTGACTCATTCCGGCAAGGAACTCCGCCTTGTTTCTGGCGGCAATATCCGCTTCCTCCTTCAGCTTTTCCGAAGTCCGGAATCTTTCATACTCGCTCGACATATCGATAAACAAAGCCGCGTGTCCCTGAACCGCACCATTTGCCATGAAGTCCTGGACCTGCGCCCTGTAAATCCTGCCGTCTATCACCAGTGCATCCCTCCCGCCCTCATGGAATACTGAAAGGACGGCTTCATTTGACGGCCTTTTCGAAAGACAGGAAGTAAGGTCCGGAAAAAGAAGAGCAGCCTTGTCATTTATTTCTATTACTTTCTGCTCCCTGTCCGTGATCACTATGCCTTCATCAAAGGCCTTGATAACTCTTTCATGAGCGACATTCCGTCCGTTCAGTATCCCGCCTCTTCCGATCGCTATCATGAAGATGACGGCGCATATGGCCTCTGAGGCAGGAACTGTATCAAATATCCCGAAGAGATGAAGGTTGAATGCTATATATCCGGCTACCGGCACGCTCATTCCGACCGCTATCAGAATATAATTTCTGCTTCCATTCTTCTTTCTTCTTCTGATGACCTCTCTGAAAATAAGAAAGATCGAGGTAAACATCTCAAACAATATTGCTGCGATCTCGACATAGTAGAGGGGACCGTTCCCGTGTTTGAAGAAGCCGTTCACGGCCTCTTCCCCGTCATAATAGAGGTCATTTAAGTCCCATGTGAAGATAAGCACCAGCACCACGCTGTGCCATATGAAAAGCAGCACCTTCAGTATATCCGGAAAACGAAGACGGACATATCGGAACATGAAGAGCATGAACGAAAATGCGATATAAGAGCTTCCGATATATTCTATCCTTATGGCGTTCATGGCCGCTCTGACATCCTCTGAAAGGAAGACCAGAAGATAACCTGTATTTACCATGAATGCGCAAAAGACTGTTGCCGAAAGTGATACCGTAAGAGGTGTCTTGTCAAGCCTTACCACATAGACAAGGGCAAAGGCTGTTATGAAGGTGACCACCATCTGGCAGACCTTAAGGACAGGCATAAGATCAGTCATCATCAGCCTCCTCCAGTCTTACCGAAAACGAAAACCGCGAGCCTTTCCCGTATTCGCTTTCAACCGTTATCCCGGAGCCCATCAGAGCAAGGTATTCCGCGGCAAGCGAAAGACCGAGTCCCGAGCCCTCAACCTCGTGGTTCCTCTGTTCCTCTATCCTCCTGAACTTTTCAAAAAGACTGTCGCGGTCGGCTTTTCTGATACCGATGCCGCTGTCCTCAACTACCGCTGAAAGAAGATAATAATTTTTGCCATCAAAAGGAGGCTGCTTCTCCAAAAGAAGAGAAAGTGCTACAAAGCCCTCCTCGGTATATTTTACAGCGTTTGAAAGGAGGTTGTTCATGACCTGCCAGAGCCTTAAGGCGTCCCCCAAAAGTCGCTTCTTAAGGTCATCCGGTACTGCAAGCCTGAAGGAGAGCCCCTTTCCCTCGATAAGGGGACGGGCGATGTTCACAACATTTGAAAGAAGCTCACCCAGATCAAAGGGCTCTATGCTGAGTGACAGTTCTCCCCTTTCGATCCTGGAAAGATCTTCTATTCCCGAAACCGTCTCCTTGAGCCGGGTGACGGCGTTTTTTATGTCATTCGAGTACTCGATCACCTTGTCTTCCTTTGCAAAACGCCTCATTTCCCGGTTGATGGCTTCAACCTGATCAAGAGGCTTGATGATCTCTCTTGACATCTCCTGAAGGAAGACGCTCTTTGTGGAATTGATCCTGTCAGCCTCCTCCCTGAGCCTTTTCGAGTGTTCTATATGCTCATGCTCCTTTGTGACATCAAAGAGTACGAGCGCGGTTCCGCCGTCATCATCCCCTTCTCCGAAGGCCATCGTTTCCGGTCGAAAGAACCTTCCGCCCTCAAATATCTCATCCTTTATCTTTCCCTCTGACGCTCGAAGCAGCCGTTCGTCCAAAAGATGTGAAAACTCCTTCGTTTTCCTGACGCTTTGAAACAATTCCCGCGCCGAATCGTTTGCCTCCACAAGTCTTTTTTCGTTATCGATTATAATAACAGGCTCGTCCAAGGTCTTTATGATCCTGTCGTGGGCAAGATTCTTTCCGGAAAAGATACCCATATCCCTGATAGCGAGCAGAAAGAAAAAGGCAAGGAGCGCCTCTGACATGGGGATGGGATCAAAATTGCCAAATACCGAGAAAGCAAAGAGAACCTGCCCCGCTACTGATGTCAGAACTCCGATGAAGACGAGCCGCCTCGCCCGAAGGTCTTCCGACTTCCTTTTTTGGGCATAGATAAAATCTCTGGCGGAAAAAAAGACCATCAGAACAAGCTCCGTCAAAACGACAAGAGCCTCGATGGAATAGAATACCCCTGTCTCTTTTTCAAAGAAGCCGTTTGAAAGCGCGACTTTTGTATAGAAAAGGTTATGATACTTATAAGTCCAGACGAGGACCACGACAAAGATGTGCCAGGAGATGATGACTGCCGTGATGGGGCGGGGAAGTCTGATGCCAGAATAATGCAGCACAAATATCATCCCTATCGCATAAGCAAAGGATGAGCCGACATATTCGAGCCTTACCGCGACCATCAGCTCCGAGATCTCCTTTGAGATGAGCTCCAGCAGATAGCCAAGGTTCATGAAGAATATGAAAGCCATATTCAGAAAGAGAAGCATTGATGTTCTCGTTCTGTCAAGCCGTACGAGATAAGCCATCGTGGAAATGCAAAAGACCGTGATGGCAACCTGAATAATTATTAAGGGCAGTCCCGCCTCAGGCATTGTCTTTCCCCGGCCCGACCGACTCCTCGATGCATTTCGCAAGGCGGTACAGAGCAACAGGCTTCAGGAAATACCCGTTGGGCTTCAGCTCGAGTATCTCCATTATCTTTTCCCTTTCCTTCATGCCTGTGAGGATGTAGACAGGAGCGTTGTGGTATGCCTTGCTGCATCTCAGCTTTTCAAGAACATCCCGCCCGTTCATACCCGGCATTTCATAATCCAGAAATATAACATCCGGAGAGTTCGTTTCGAGCTGAAACAGCGCCTCCTCCCCGCTTGTCGCCATATAGACATCATATTTGTCCTTAAATGCCTTCCTCATGGTGCGAAGGAACACGGGGTCATCATCTATGAAAAGGACGCTCGGAACCCGATCGCCCTTTGAGGGTGAAAAGAAAAAGAGCTTGTAGATCGACTTCAGTATATCCTCATCCTCTATGGGACGATATACCGCCTCTATCCCGTTTGATTCGATATAACCGGCAAAGGGCTTGTATTCCGCCTCTGTACCGATAGTCATGATGAGGGTCTCGGGATTGTTCCTGCGAAGATACGCGAAAATGTTCATTGCCGAAAGATCGAGCCTCTGCAAACACAATATAACGAGATCCGGCTTCATAGGCTTGATCGTAAACTCAAAGACCTTTTCGTCGGAGGAGCAGAGCTGAACCATACATGGAAGCTCGTTTCGATCACTTGAAAGGAGGCTGTACAGTGATTCCATCTGATTGTTCAAAACACCTGCAAGAAGGATCTTGTAGATTTTTTTCTGCATGAAGAAGCTCCTTTCAGTCTTCTATGGCAAGATAAGCAGCACCGTATATCCCGGCATCATTTCCAAGCTTTGCAAGAACTATCTGTGTGTTCCTCACTGCATGGAAGGCATCTCTTTCGAATGTCTCCCTCACTCCGTCAAGGATGAACTTTCCTGCCTTTGAAACACCGCCTCCGATAAGGAAGGCCTCGGGGTTCACGGTATTTGCGACTACAGAGAGAGTATGTCCGAGCATGGAGAGAACTCTTTTTGAAACGCGAAGAGCAAGACCGTCTCCGGCCTTTGCAGCATCAAAAACGTCCTTCGCAGTGATATTTCCTTTGTCGTTTCGAAGAACACTGTTCTCTTCCGATGCCGCAAGCTCCTCCCTTGCAGCTCTGGCTATTCCGGTAGCTGACGCGTATTGCTCGATACAGCCGTGATTTCCGCAGCCGCAGGCGATCTTTTCTTCGGGATTTACAACAATGTGGCCTATCTCTCCGGCCGCTCCGTTCTGCCCTACGAGGAGCTTTCCGCCTATTACTATTCCACCGCCGATACCGGTTCCAAGGGTCACCATTACTATCGAGTCGAAGCCTTCACCGCCGCCCTTCCAGTATTCGCCAAGAGCCGCTATGTTCGCATCATTGGCGGCTCTGACCTTCATACCGCAAAGCTTTGAAAGTTCCGCTTCTATTGGAACCACGTCCCAGCCAAGATTCACGCAGCGGTTTACTACGCCGCCGGGAAGAACAGCGCCCGGCACACCTATTCCCACGCCAAGACAGTCGTCCTTTTTGATCTTCATCTCATCAAGCTTTTTTCCTATCCCTTCCGCAATGTTAGGAAGTATATAGGCACCGTTGTCCCTTCTGTCTGTCTTGATCTCCCACTTTTCAAGGAGCTCGCCGTCCGATGTGAATACGCCAAGCTTACAGGTAGTTCCGCCAAGATCCGCACCGATCACATATTTTTTCGCTGCCATTTTTTCCTTCCTTTCGTAAAATTATATTTATCAAAGGTTTTCATTATCAAGGTTTGTATCCTGTCCGGGCGGTCCGCCGGAAGTCATATTTTCGTCGTCACCCGTCTGCTGAGGTTCTTCCACCGGCGGTGGTTCCGACGTTTCCTCAAGGTCTTCTGCTCCCGGCACATCAGGCTGTGCCTCCGGCTCAGAAGGCTGCATCTCAGAGGTCTCGTCTGAAATTATCATGGTTCCGGGAACTGAAGAACTCTCTGATGAAGAGGATGCTTCAAAACTGTCCGATGAAGAAGACGCGCTGTCCGATGAGAGATTTTCAAACTCCTGCGTCTCAGAGCCTCTCACCTCAAGCGGATCGAGGAACGGCAGATATCTCTTCCCCTCATGAAGCGGCACCATGAAATCATGCCAGATATGAAGCGGGAAGAATGCACCTGATATCTCCTCTATATTCTTTGGGATATCAAAGCCGACCCAGACCGCCGTAGTATAATATCTGGTATATCCGACGAACCACTTGTCCCTGTTCTCGGTTGTGGTCCCTGTTTTTCCCGCGGCTACCTGACCCGGTATCTCGAAACCTCCGCCGGTACCGTCTATCATAGCACCTTCGAGAATGTCTGTCATCTTTCTCGCTGCTGTTACTTCATATATCTTTGTCTCCGAGCGGTCAGAAACATACAGCTCTTTTCCCTCAGCATCCGTGATCCTGATGACGCACGTCGCCTCCCTTGCGCTCCCGTCGTGCTCCAGACAGGAATAACCCTTTGCCATCTCAAGCACGTTCACCCCGTGTGTGAAGCCTCCGATACTGGCCGCCATCACCCTGTCAGAGGGATCAAGTCCGTAAAAGCCCAGCTTTGAAAGATAGGAGAAGCCTACCTCAGGCGTCAACTCTTTGAAGATATTCCAGGCCACTGTATTTTTTGAAACCTCAACTGCCCTTCGAAGAGTGATCTCGCCTTGATAGAGATCATCCGAGTTCTTTGGTCCATCGTCGGTCTTCTCGTCAATTAGCATGGTATCTGCCGTATATCCCCTTTCAAGCGCCGGAGTGTATACAAGTAGCGGTTTTATGCAACTGCCGGGCTGGCGGTAGCTCTGATAAGCCCTGTTTATGGTCATTCCCTTCACATCCTGGGAACGCCCTCCGACTATCGCCTTCACGAAGCCGGATATATTGTCAATGCAGGCTGCTGCTCCCTGGAACTGAAAGCTTCCGTCCTCTCCCTTTTCCTGATCGACCGAAAGCAGGTTGTCGATATTATCCTGCAGAGATTTTTGAATATTCAGGTCAAGTGAGGTATAGATGCGATAGCCTCCTGTATAAAGCCTTGCATTGCACTCTCTGTACTTTTCGTTGTAGGCACTCTCATAGTTCTTTCTGTCATCCCCGGAAAGAAAGTCATTCCTGAACTCAAAGCCCTCGCTCCTCATTATCTCCCTGACAGCGCAGTACAGGGTGAAGCTTTTGGCATAATTATTATTTACCTCAGGAGTCACGTTCAGCACTATCTGCTGCGCCATTGCCTCGCCAAAAGTCCTTTCGGAAATGACACCGTCGGAGAGCATGTTCTTGAGTATCCTGTCCCTTCGCGCTATGGTATTTTCCGGATGAACGAGGGGATCATAATAGCTCGGACGGTTCGGGATCGCCACAAGGTAGGCGATCTCCGAGAGCGTGAGTTTTCCCGAGCCCTTGCTGAAATATTCGTGGCTCGCGGCCTCTATCCCATAGGTTCCGTTGGCAAAATATATATTGTTCAGGTAGAACTCGAGTATCTCATCCTTTGTATATTTCTTTTCAAGTTCTACCGCGATATATATCTCCTCGACCTTCCTCTCCCAGGTCTTTTCCGTGGTGAGATATATATTTCTCGCAAGCTGCTGGGTGATAGTCGATGCGCCCTCTGTGACATGTCCGTTCCTCATCATGGCAAGGACTGCGCGGACTATCGCGGCAAGGTCAAAGCCGTGGTGGGAATAGAACTTCTTGTCCTCTATGGATATCACGGCCTGCTTCACATATTCCGGTATCTCTTCTATGGGAAGATAATAAACGTCCTTCTCCCCCTTCAAAGTCGCTATGACATTTCCATTCGCATCATAGGCGACCGAGGTCTGGGCCTTCCGGAAGGTTTCCTTTGTGGAGCTTTCAACAAGCTCTATAGCCTGGTTTCGAAGATCACTGACCTTTTTCGCGTAACCGCCGAAATAATACCAGCCGAGCACAACAAGGACAAACCCCATTAGAAAAAGCTGCACAAAAAGAAAGACACGAAGTCCCTTGTGCCGCCCCTTTTTCTTTTTCTTTTTTGTCTCCTGCTTTTCTATAGCCATCGCTCTTTTTGTGCTATAATCCGATAGAATGTTTTCATTATAGCATTTATAAAGCCTTCGGGAGGAAATCAGAATGAAAAAAGAAGAATTTGTTGCCCTTCGGTCCGGGGAGACCGCGTCACTTTACACACTTTCCAACAAAGATATGACAGTTACAGTGACCGATCTCGGCGCAACGATAATAGACATTATCTGTCCCGACAAAAACGGTGCCATGGCGAATGTCAATCTGGGCTACGGAAAGAAGGAGGATTATCTTTTGAACTCCTGCTGCTTCGGAGCAGTAGTCGGACGTTGTGCCAACAGAATAGGAGGAGCTGCCTTTTCTATCGACGGAAAAGAATATGAGATTGAAAAAAACGACGGAGAAAACAACCTTCACAGCGGGTCAGACCGCTGGTATCAAAGACTCTGGAATGCAACGGTTCTGTCCGAAAGCAGCATTTCCTTCTCCCTTGACAGCAAGGATATGGACCAGGGCTTTCCGGGAAATCTGAGCGCTTCGGTAGTGATCTCACTTTCGGACGACAATACCCTCATCTTTGATTATTCTGCTATCTCTGACAAAAAGACCATCTTCAATCCCACCTTCCACGGATATTTCAATCTTTCGGGGGAAGGAAAGGGAGATATACTTTCTCATGAACTTATGATATACGCTGATGAACTCACCTATGCCCCGAAGGGTTCCATACCGAACGGTGAGATAAGGAATGTCCACGGCACTCCCATGGACTTTACATCATTCAAGACAGTCGGGAAGGATATCGGAGAAGATTATGACCTTTTGAATTTTGCAGGCGGCTATGATCACAATTACATCATGAGGCGCGGACAGGAGGAAAGGGAGACCCCGCTTGACTGCAACGGTCTCTCCATCTTCAAAAATGCTGTTCTCTATGACCCGATCTCAGGCCGCAGGATGGAGGTATTTTCCGATATGCCTGGCCTTCAGGCCTATTCCGGAAATTTCATAAGAGATGCTTTCGGGCGAAACGGTGAGCCTTATCACTCACATTCGGGGATAGCCCTTGAGACGCAGTTTTATCCAAACGCAGTAAATATCCCGGCTTTCCCTTCACCTTTGATCGAAAAGGATGAAGAGGTCTTCCACAGGACCGCTTACAGATTCTCAGTCTGATTTCGGATATTCTGTTTTACGATATCCTCCATAGAGATCAGGATGATATTTTTGATGGCGTTTGCCGCAGTGACGGCGGTATCGTGAAAGCCATTGTTTGAGAAGGCGATGTAGTAATCTACCTCGCCTTTTTCTCTTACCTTTTTTGTAAGGTCGATAAGCCCCTTCAGAGAAGCCATATCCACGGGCTTGTTTTCCCCGATATAGCAGCGTCCGAAGATGAGCGAGCTCTTCTCATCCTCTGTCGTTCCGGAGCAGACAAGGTCAAAGTCGGCAGTTGTCTTCTTTTCATCGTCGTTCACCCACCAGTTCCCGACAGCATTCACAGTGACCGGAAGCCCCATTCCGCCGCCTTTGACAAACTCCTTGCAGATCTTCACGAATACCTCCCGGATGAAGGAATCGATCCCCGGCATCACGCATTCATCTATAAATTCGTCGATCCTCCCGGAATAGATATAATCCATATGAGGCGCAACAAACCTGTACCAGAAAAGATCGAAGGTATTTACGATCGAATACCTCGTCTTTCTCCTGTTGTTCGGCTCCGTGACGGGATTCTCCTTCACAACGAAGTCAAGGTTCATCAGAGTATTCATGTAGGGCACCACTATGTCCTTCGGCTTCTTCACGGCAGCGCTGATCTCATTCACTCTTGAAAGCCCTCTGGCCAGAGTGGCAAGTATCCTGTTGTAATAGGATTTCTCCCGAAGATCGATCTCGAGAATGTCCTCGGGAAGAGTTCCGACAGCCTCATTCGAAAAAATAAGCGCCTTCACTCCTCTTTTGATCATAGGTTCTATCGAATCCCTGCTGTATTCCTCCGCAAGGATCTCAAGCTCCCGCGGGATGCCTCCCGAAAGCCCGTACAAAAAGACCTGCTCCTCTGTCGCAGCTCCGGTCAAAAAGTCCTTCACGGAATAAAAGCTCATGGGCTTTAGCGTCATCCCTCCGTAATAAGCCTTTGTCCAGCGCCGCGTCCCCTTCTCGCTCCCCATCACCTTGTCCATTGAAAGAAACGAATCGCATGAAAAAATAATGCTGATCTTCGTCTCACTCCATCTCTCCATCACAAAGTCATAGAGTATATCTTCAAAGGCACTGTCGGCACGCATCAGCGAGGGGGCATCGTCTATTACAAGGGTGAATTCACTTCCGCCGGCTTCCTTTTCAACCAGAGTAAGAAGCCTAGTAAACCGCTCAGAAAGACTCTTGCCTTTTTCCTCCCCCTCAGGAAAGACTCTTCTTTTCGTAGCAGCGAAAAACTCCGCCTCAAGAAGCGCTTCCTCGTCGTCGTCCGTTGTCGGATAGGCGCAAAAATAAAGCCCTTTATTATCTGCAAGAAACTCCTTCAAAAGAGAAGTCTTTCCTATCCCGCGTCTTCCCTTCAGGACAAAAAGCCTCCTCTTGTCAGAGACACTTCCTGCGAATTCCCTCAATTTGAACAGTTCTTCAGATCTTCCGATAAACATAAAAATAACGTCCTTCAGCTAAAAAACCATAAGCCCACGGACGCAATTGTAATATGTTTCAACTAATGATTTCAACCACAATTATTTTGAAAATCTTGTGGTTTATTCAGGTCTTTCCTTGACGATCATGAGTTTGACTCCCGAAACATCCTTTACATAGGCCTTTTCATTCTCCTCAAAGGTAATGTCATTGTCAACTGACCTCGCTGTCCACTCCATTCCGTCGAGCCGCACCTTTCCGGTCTCAGCCATGTTGTCGACTCTCTCGAGCACGAGGACCTCCTTGCCCTTTGTCGCCTCGTAATTCGTCGCCATCTTTTTTGAGTTCAGGTACTTGACGGCAAGCGGTCTCGTAAACCAGAGAAGGACAACGGTGACTGCGAGAAACAGGACTATCTGAAGCCAGAGCGGACCGTTAAAGAGCGCAACAATAAGCGCTGCGAGAGCTCCTCCGGCGACCCATATTGTAGTGAGCCCCACAGTTGCAAGCTCAAATACCAGCATCAGTATCATCAACACAAGCCAGAAGATATCAAGATAATCCATAAAACACCACCTTTCTCAAACGGCCCTTACGCGGCAGAAGGCGCTGACCGTGCCAGGACCTTCTTCCTGCAGTGGAAGTAAGCTATGAAGAGGAATATGTCTGCAAGCAACCATGCAGTGGGGCTTGCAAAGCAGGCACCCGGATAGCCGAATATGGGAACTGCGATAAAGGCGACAGCCGCGCGTCCTATCATCTCCATCACACCGGCAAGGACCGCAAGTCCGGAAAAGCCCATGCCCTGGATAAGAAACCTTACTATGTTCACAAAGGCAAGAAGTATATAGAATGCGGAATTGATCGAAAGGTAGATCCACCCGTATTCCATTACCTCTGCCCTGTTGGTCACGCCTGATTCTATGAAAAGTCCTGTCAGCTGCCTTCCAAGGAAGAACAGGATCAGAAAAGCAATTACCGAATAAATGATGCCCAGTATGCCGGCGTCCTTCATTCCCGTGTTCAGGCGCTCCCCCTTGTTCGCCCCCACATTCTGACCGCCGTAGGTCGTCATGGTTGCGCCAAGTGCATCAAAGGGACAGGAGAAAAATACAGTGACACGGATCGCTGCCGTATTTGCGGCAACTATCACGGAGCCAAGCGAATTCACTGCGGTCTGGAGTATGACTGAGCCTATGGCCGTGATGGAATACTGAAGCCCCATTGGAAGACCGGCAGAGAGAAGGACCTTGAAATAACCCTTCCTCTTTTTCTTATGTCTCTTTTCCACATGAAGATAAGGAACTCTTCTTTTGATATAGATGACACAGAGAATGCCCGATACCGCCTGGGATATCACGGTAGCAAGGGCTGCACCGATGACACCCATCCCGAAAAAGATTATGAAGATCAGGTCAAGGGCGATATTGATACCCGAGGCTATGATCAGGAATACCACCGGAGCCTTTGAATCCCCGAGAGCACGGATAGCCGATGAGGTGAAATTGTAAAGATAGATCACCGGTATCCCGAGAAAGATCGTGAAGATATAGGAGAAGGCGTAATCAAAGATATTTTCGGGAGTATGCATCGCAGTCAGTATAGCCTTTGACAACAGGCAGACCACTACCGTCATTACTACTGCAAAGAGTGCGGTCAGGATCGCGCCATGATGATAATAGCTCTTCACTCCATCATAATCCTTCGCTCCGAATCGCTGTGAGATAGGAATGGCAAAGCCGTTCGCGACACCCATGCAAAAGCCTATGATCATGAAATTTATGGAGCCTGTGGAGCCCACTCCCGCAAGAGCGTCGACACCGAGAAAGCGCCCGACTATCAGTGTATCCACGAGGCTGTAGAACTGCTGAAAGAGCATTCCTCCGAGCAGAGGCACAGCAAAAGAAAGGATCAGCTTCATGGGCGATCCCGTTGTCATATCGCTTACTGCTCCCTTTTTCAGGGCTTTTGTCGGAACCTCATTTTCCTTCATCAAAAAATCCGCCTCATTACTTGTGATAGAGCTTTCTGGTCTCGTACTGTGCCTCGCAGGTCATATTGATACCGAGATTTTTCAGCACATTTGAATCCACCGTTGAAAGTATGACCGATGAATGTGCCTCCAGTCCCGAAAGCTGCGGAACACAGTCAAGAGCCTTTTTTGCATTCTCATTGTTTACTGCCGTGACAGAAAGCGCTATCAATATCTCGTTCAAATGCAAAAGGGGAGACTTGTCATGCAGGCACTCCCTCTTCATGTTCATCATAGGCTCAATGAAATCAGCCGGTATGAGCTCCACCTCATCATCGATCCCAGCAAAATCCTTTAAGGCATTAAGGAGCAATGCGCTTGTGGCACCAAGCAGACGGGAGGTTTTGCCTGTAAGAACTCTTTTGTCCGGGAGCTCGAGTGCTGCTGCAGGACCGCCCGTCTGTTCCGCCTTGATGTTCGCCGCGGCGACCACCGGTCTGTCAGCTACAGATATACCTGCCTTCTTCATCAAAAGCTCTATGGTCTTCACCGGACCGTCGCCGGCGTTTCCTTTTCTGTATTCGCACTGGGCACTGTAGTAGCGTCTGATGATCTCCTGGCATGCTTCGGCACGGACAGCCTCATCATCCACTATGCACTTTCCCGCCATATTGACTCCCATGTCGGTGGGCGACTTGTAGGGAGAGACTCCCTGTATCTTTTCAAACATGGCATTGAGTACAGGGAATACCTCTATGTCACGGTTGTAATTCACCGTGGTCTCACCGTAGGCCTCGAGATGGAAGGGGTCTATCATATTCACATCGGAAAGGTCCGCTGTTGCAGCTTCATAAGCGAGGTTTACCGGATGGTTCAACGGAAGATTCCAGATGGGGAAGGTCTCAAACTTCGCATAGCCTGCCTTCACACCTCTCTTGTTTTCATGATAAAGCTGGGAAAGACATGTAGCCATCTTTCCGCTGCCGGGTCCCGGAGCAGTGATCACTACAAGGGGATGCGTAGTCTCGATATAATCATTTCTCCCGAAGCCTTCATCCGAAACTATGAGGGCTATATCCGAAGGATAATCGGGGATCGGATAATGCCTGTAGCACTTGAGTCCGAGAGCCTTCAGCTTCTTTTCATATGCTATGGCCGAGGGCTGCCCGGAAAACTGGGTGAGGACGACCGCGCTCACGAAAAGTCCTTCCTGCGTGAAGGCGTCCACAAGCCGGAGGAGATCCATATCGTATGTGATCCCAAGGTCGCCTCTGACCTTGTTCTTTTCAATATCTCCGGCGTTTATCGCCATTACGATCTCGGCCTGATCCTTCAGTTCCTTCAGCATATGGATCTTGCTGTCAGGGTGGAAGCCCGGGAGCACACGGGAAGCATGGAAGTCGTCGAAAAGCTTTCCTCCGAACTCAAGATAAAGCTTTCCTCCGAACTCTCCTATCCGCTTCCTGATCTGCTCGGACTGCATCTTGAGATACATATCATTGTCAAAGCCGCTCTTTTGCATCAGTTCATACCTCACATCATAATATTGTCAGAACCCTGCATAGATCAACGCCACATCACCGTAGCCGTCTCCGTAAGCGCCGAATATTATCACAGAAAAGATGAGCGCATAGCATATTGCCCACTTCACCGGAGTCTTCATAGTGAAGAGTTTTTCAACATCAAATCTGTTCTTTTCCTTCAGAAGGTCGATCAGAAATACCACGAAAAGTCCAACTCCGATGGCGAGATAATCCATGGCATCGATCCGAAGATCAAGGAAGGCCTGGGCCGATACGCCGTCAAAGAAGCCGCCCTTGAATATGCTTCCTATCATCGAAAGACCTTCCGAGAGATTGTTCGCTCTGAAGATGGTCTCTCCGATGAAGATCAATGCAAGGACCTTTACTGTTCTTATCGCAATGTACCAGGGAGCCTTGACATTCACATGGATCTTCTTCATCAGCTTGTGCCAGGGCTGCTTCGCGGAGGTCTCAAACAGGATGAGCACGAAATAATACATCCCGTAAAAGATGAAATTGTCGCCGCTCCCGTGCCAGATGCCGTTGCAGAGCCACACCGGGAAGAGGCAGAGGACGGAGACCACAAAGTTTGTGAACCATCTTCCGAATCTCTTTCTTCCGAAGACCATCCATTTTTTTACGACCCCGGACACCGATATGGGATAAAAGATGTATTCCCTGAACCAGGCGCCGAGCGAGATATGCCAGCGCTTCCAGAAGTCCGACGCATCCTCGGAAAAGAAGGGCTGGCGGAAGTTCTCCGGCAATTTGATCCCAAAGCACCATCCCGAGCCCACGACTATATCCATTACCCCGGAAAATTCCAGATAGAGCTGGAAGGTATACATGACAGCGCCCATGACTATCATGAAGCCGTGGTAATTCTGGTAATTGTCAAATATCGTGCTCACGGCCACAGAGAGCCTGTCCGCGATCACGAGCTTTTTGAAAAGGCCCCAGGCTATACGGACCGCGCCCTTTTCAATATTGATGAGGGAGATGTTTTCAAATTTGAAAAGAGTCTCCCTGATCTCGGGCTGCCTTAAAATGGGGCCCTCGATTATGACCGGGAAGAAGGTGAGGAAGAGCGCGGTATGCTCAAGCTTTTCATTGGTCTCTGTCCTCTTCCAGTAAACATCCAGAAGATAGCCTGCTGCCGCCATGGTATAGAACGAGATACCGATCGGAGCGGTGAGCCCCAGCGGAAAATATTTGAAGCAGGCGAGGGCTCCGAAGAGCAGGATAAAGGGTACAAAAAAGAAGACCTTCTTTTTCTTCTTCTCAATGAGCTTCGCCGCGAAGTGGGTGACTATGATCGTAATGATCGGAACGAGCACCAGAAATCGGCTCAGCACAAAGAAATAAAAAAGGCTGAAGAGCGTGAGGACCTTTCCTCTGAACCTCCTCGGAGTAAGGGCGTATACAATGATCGAAACGGGGAGAAAGATGAAGCAGTAGAACGCCCCCGAATACATGTTTCCGCCCATCAGGCCTTCTTTCTTTCGATCATCTGAAGCATCGCATCTACTGAATTGAAGTTCTCGGGAAGCATGTCGGTGGGAGTGATCTTCACATCAAACTCGGCCTCTATCTCCGCGACTATTGTTATGAGTCCGAAGGAATCAATGAGATGGTCGTCTATCAGCGCGGTCTCCTCCTCATACTCAACACCGTCGTTTACATTGTTCAGGATCTCGAGCAGTTTTTCTCTCATTTCAATTCTCCTTCCTGCTTTCCATATGAAAATCTGTTGTTTCTCTCATCTCACGGGCAAGAGACAATTCTCCTCCCGAAAGTATGTATACCGCCGGAATCTCATGGCTTAAAAATAATGCCATGCCCTCATCCGCGGAATACGCGCCGGTCTTTTCAAATATGAGCCTGTCTCCTATCCTGATATCAGAAAGCGGGACATTTCTTACCATTACATCATTTATGGTGCAGAGTATTCCTGCTATAGACCAGGTCTTTTCCTCTCCCTGCCTTGCGGGAACCTGCGTGATATAGGGAATACTCATTCCGCCTATCTGCCCGTCATATTGAAGCTGGTGTATACCTCCGTCCGTCAGAAGATAATTCACTCCCTCATTGCTCTTCTCATCCATGACCTCGGTCACATAATAGCCTGTTTCCGCGGAGAGGAATCTTCCAAGCTCTATCGTGACGGGAGCGGTTTCAGACGCTTTACAAACCGCGTTTTCAAAAATCTCCCATTCCTCATCACTTATCGTCTGCCTTTTGTCATGTACGAAATAACTGATGAAAAGACCGGGTCCGTATTCTATCCTCTCTATGGGAACACCATATTCCTCCTTCAGTTCCTTGGCAAAAGAAGCAACGGATGAAAGCTCTTCGGCCATTTTCTTGAAATTGTTTTTCTGAGTGCCGGGGAAATAGTGGATGCCGGCTATCTTTACGAAGGGGTCCCTTCCTTCGGATGCTATCCTTTCAATGACCTCTTGCTCCATCCCGAACTTGTTGCCGGAGGTGAGTCTGGGATAAATAAGGACGGTCCGCTTTGCCTCATGCGCAAGTTCCCGAAGCAGGAGGAACTGGTGATATGACTCCGCCGTAAAGACAGGAAGGACCTCATTTTCATCGAATATCCTTTTTGTCTCCTCAGGTTTTTTGATAACTCCCGAGATAAACATCTTTTCCGGCCGGACACCGCATTCCTTTGCGATCAGGTATTCGCCGAAGGAGCAGATCTCAAACCTGTCCACAAGAGGCTTCATCCCGTTTATAAGAAAGGGATTTGCCTTTATCGCAAAGCAGACTTCGGCTGAAGAAGGAAGGTGCTTTCGAAGGGCATTGACCTTGTCTGAAAGTCCGTCAGTATCATATATGTAAAAGGGTGTCTTTAATCGTTCAGCTGCTTCAAAAACCTGCTTTTTCATTCAGCACCTTTCTGTCTATCTTTCCGTTGTGGTTAAGGGGCATTGTATCAAGCATTATAAATCTGTTCGGGATCATGTAAGGAGGAAGCTTTTCGTTCAGAGCCTTCCTTACTTCCTTCCTGTCTGCTGTCCCGGTATAGAAGCAGACAAGCATTCCGTTTTCCTTGTTGAAGACGCAGGCGGTCTGACTCACGTTTTCAGCCTTTGATATAGCATTTTCTATCTCTTCAAGTTCGATCCTGTGCCCCATGCGCTTGATCTGGAAATCCTTCCTTCCGGCGAAATAGAGCTGCCCGTCCTCCTTGTAGGACGCAAGATCGCCTGTCCTGTAAGTAAATTCTTTTGTCCCGTCTCCCGTATCCATCATGAGAAAGGCCTTGTTTGTCTCTTCATCGCTTCCGAAATAGCCCTTTGTCATGCACTCTCCGGATACGCAGATCTCTCCCTCTTTGTCCTTTTCATGAATAATATTTCCATCCTTGTCCGCGATGAAAACCTTTCTTCCCGGAAAAACCTTGCCGAGAGGGAGCTTTGATTCTGTCGAAAAATCCTTCGGCATCTCATAATATGTACAGTTGCAGGTGATCTCGGTGGGACCGTAGAGATTCACATATTCTGTATCAGGAAGCGCCTTTCTCCAGATATTGAGCTGCTTTATCGGCATTGCCTGTCCCGAGAAGAGGACCTTTCTGACCTTGTCCGGGACACGGTAGGAAAAGATATCCATGCCCGAAAGGATCGAAAGCGCCGGAACAGCCCAGATGAGTATCGTGATATCGTTGTCGCAGAGGAAGTCCATGAGCTTCGGCGGGACACTGAAATAGTCCTTATGTATCATCACGAGGGTCGCACCGGTCTTTGCTGATGAATAAAGATCCTTCACTGATATATCAAAATCAAGCGGTGCCTGGTTTCCGATCCGGTCCTCCTCCCTGATCCCGAAGATATCAACGAAGTCGTCAATGAATTTCATGACAGAATTCATCGGAACCACGACTCCCTTCGGGGTACCTGTCGTTCCTGATGTGAACATCACGTAGAGAGGATCATCAATAGCAGCAGAAGCCTTCCGCTCTGAAAGCAGCGCCTCGTCTATCTCTCCGGAATCCCTCAATGCCGAAGCGTTCAGTATCTTTCCCGAAAAGCCTGCTTTCTCAAGCTTTTCCATTCCGTCGTCATCAGTGATCACAGCCGGGGGAGTAAGGACATTTATTATCTTCATGAGGCGCTCCGCGGGCTGCTCCTGAGACACGGGAACATAGGTGCCGCCGGAATAGACTATCCCGTAAAAGCAGGATAATGTGAGCGCACCCTTTTCCATGAATACCGGGATGAAGGAATGTGCTCCCACTTCCTTTGAAAGTGCTGTCCCTATTGCTTTTGCATCGCGAACCAGTTCTTCAAAGGTCAGGGTATAGTCAGGTCCCTCAACAGCATTTTTTTTTGGATTTCTCCTGCAGGTTTCTTCGATGTAATCCGTCACCCGCCGTATATCTTCAGCCATTTTTTCCCTTTCCGGAATAAGACAAAACTCATCAAAACACAATCTGTTTCATTATAGGAACTTACACTTTTTTTTGCAACACAAAGACAAATATGCGATGATTGAAGTCGGAGGTTTTCATTATGGAAATTACGCTGAAAAAAGGCGGCGGCCGTGCCTTAAAAAGCGGCGGCGCGTTTGTATATGATAATGAGATAGACACTCTCAAGGGAGACTTTGAAAACGGGGACATCGTGAAGGTTCTCGATTTTGACGGCTACTTTTTAGGCTACGGCTTCATCAATATGAACTCAGTCATCAGGATAAGGATGCTGTCACGCTATCGGAAAGAGCCGCCTGATGAAAAGTTTTTCAAGGAAAGAGTCAAAGCCGCGTGGGAGCTTCGAAAGGCCGTCATTGATACCGGTTCCTGCAGGATCATCTTCGGAGAAGCGGACTTTCTGCCCGGACTTACGGTGGATAAATACGAGGATATACTTGTCTTTGAATGCCTCGCCCTTGGGATGAAAAAGCTGCTCCCTGTCGTGATCCCCGCCCTTCTCTCAGTTCTTTCAGAGGATGGGATTAATATACGCGGTGTGTATGAGCGGAGTGACGCCCCGGTCATCAAAAAAGAGGGACTTGAGCCGGCAAAAGGCTGGTACTTTAAAAAAGAACCCGATGATGATATCCCGACAAATATCATCATCACTGAAAACGGGATCAGATACAAGGTGGACTTTGAGAACGGCCAGAAGACCGGCTTCTTTCTCGATCAGAAGAACAACAGAAGATTGCTCCATGACCTGGTGGAGAGACTTAAGCAGAACGGCGATTCGGTGTCAGTCCTCGACTGCTTCACACATATGGGGACTTTCGCGCTGAATGCCGCAAAGGGCGGCGCTGACAAAGTCATCGCTCTTGATATTTCATCAACAGCGATAGAGGCCGCAAGGGAAAATGCTTTGATGAACGATCTTTCTGACAGGTTTTTTTTCATTGAATGCGATGTATTTGAAAAACTCCCGCAGCTCATATCGGAAGGGGAAAAATTCGATATCGTCGTTCTCGACCCTCCGGCATTTACGAAGTCAAGAGAGGCTACAAAGCGTGCGATCGCCGGTTATCGCGAGATCAATATGAGAGGACTTTCTCTCGTTCGTGAGAGGGGTTTCCTTCTCACCTGCTCCTGCTCACACTTCATGACAAATGAGCTTTTCACGAAAATGATGCGTGAGGCTGCAAAAGGCGCAAAAAAAAGGATAAGGCAATTATCCTTTTCGCAGCAGGCTCCGGACCACCCCGTTCTCATAAATTCGGAAGAGAATTCGTATTATCTCAAATTCTTCATTTTCCAGGTGATGACGGAGAAGTAGAGCCCTTTCTTTCCATCCGAAAGACCCGGAGGGACTCATCGGGAAGGAAGTCATATCCAAAGATCATCTTCTCGCCGTTTGGCAGGGCAAAGACTCCCTCGCATTTTTCTATAGGCCAGTATTCGGGCTTTATCGTGAATACCCCTTTAGAATAATGGATGCCGCAGATATGCTTTACCACAAAGCTTCCTATGGCCGTGAGATATTCAGGGGTGTATGCCCCCTTTCTTTCGCAGAGAAGAAGGAGCTGCCTGAAGGCTTCTTCCTTGTAACCGGCCTTATAAAGAGTTTCCGGAAGCATAGATATGGCAAGCGGACCAAGCGAAGCAGAGGAGAACGAATCCTGCGAAACGATGGTCAGAAGTCTCTCTCCCGCCTCCCTTTTTGTGATATAAATACCATCAGCTTCAGGCAGAAGTTCAAAGGCAAGCGCCCTGATAAGCGCATCAACAGGCAATAGTGAAAGATCCTCTTTTTGAGCGAAAGCATAGCGGTAGGCTTCAAGAGCTCCCTCGCTTACTTCATGAAAATGCTCTATGTCCTCAAGAAACTCCGCTCTCATCACGCTTTCAAAGGATACATATCCCGCAAGGGTCCTTGCGATATCCTCCAGCAGCCTCCCTGAATGGCAGAGATATGCGGTTCCCATATCCCTGTATCTGTCAGCCAGAACACTTCTCTCATTTGCGGGCGGAAGATCGTCAGTACTGTCACCAAGCGGAATCCCGAAGTCGACAAGGTACTTCGCCTTTGGATTCTTCTTTCTTTTGAAGCTGGAGCTCATGCCCGGGATCACTGAAGGAACAGCGGCTCTCTTTTCAAGATAGGAAAACCACCTCTTCATCAGGTCATAGTTTTCGAGAAGGACTTTGGCATCTCCCGTGATATCATATATCCTGTAGGAAGCCTCAATGACAGAATCCCCCCAGCCCGCGTTCTGGAACAAAAGCTTTTTTTCCTTTCCCTTTGGATGGGGCGAAGGATTTGTATTACTCAGATTTCCGCTTCCGCTTTGCCATTCAAAGACCCGCTTCAAGTAAAGCCTCATTTCATCCTCGGATTCCATGAGATCAAGTGCACCGCGCGCTGCAGCAGAGAGGTATATCATCTTTCCGGCGCCATTACCTCTTGCAGAATAACCGTCAGAAAAAAGCCCTGTGAAGAAGCCCTTCTCCGAGTCAATGCATTTTTGAAAGGCGCTGTTCAATGAGTCATTTGCTGACCGAAAGGCCACCCTCGCTTTCATTTCAGGATAATAAGGTATGGCGGAAAGCTTGAAGTACTTTAAGTCAAAGTCAGCGTCAATGACCGCGTACCTCATGGAATATATAGAAAAATGAGATGTATAATAATTCGTCCCCCGCCTCGTCCGGTAGCTTATCCTTCGTTTTCTCTCAAGGTTCCTTTCTTCAAAGACAGGACTGTCAACAAAGGTAAAGGTTACATTTCCGCCGGCGGGCGCATCATATATCGTAAAGGTGATCCCTCCGGAGACATATTTCCCGAAGTCGCAAAGGTCAGCGGAAATCCTCTTTGCAGTGACGATATCATGGGCCTTGATATGAGATGAAACAAGAGTCTTTGGATGAGTATCTTCAGGCTTTTTGATATCCAGTTCTCTGGCAGATCGCGAGAAAACTATCTTTCCGAAGTTCGCATCAAAGTTTTCCCCGAGCGTGAGATCGTTCTCCCTTATAGGGCCTGCATTTGAAGCCTGGAAGTTGTTGTCCGAATGCATGACGCAAACACCGTCATTGTAGAGTGCAGCGATCAGCGAAAGATCATTTCCGTAAACGTTTCTCTTCTTTTCGGATATCGAATAGCTTCTGTACCAGCCGCTTCCGAGTACTGCAGCAAATTCATTCTCTCCTTTTTTAAGAAGACTCGTAACATCAAAGGCGCCCACGGGCAGTCCTTTGAAATAATCAAAGGGTCCGGGAAAAAGAATATCATCCGTCACTGATGCGCCATTGATATAGAGCTTTGCTACCCCGTGCACTCCGACATAAAGAATACACTTCTTTCCGGGTTCCATAAAAAACCTCCTGCGAAGATAGCCTGCAGGAGGTCCTATATATCCCGGAAAATTGCTCTCGCCCTGATCCTCCTCCTCGGGAGATACAAAGGACGCGTATTCAAATATGTCGCCTTTATTGCTCATTTCAAAAAGAGCTCCAAACTATAGCCTCAAGAGATAATGCCATTGCCGTCAAGATCGATCTGGGAGCTCTCCTCCGCTGTCCTTGTGCGCCCCGCTGATGCCAGCTGCTCATAGCAGCGAGCCTCGCAGTCCTTGGCATCGTCTTCGCTTTCATACTCGCTCCCGCAGACATCACACTGATAAATTGTCTTCCCCTCTTTTTCGATCGTTTTCATAACCCGCCTCCTTATTACAAACCGCCGGAAAAAGACTCCGGCTTTTCACATTATAACATAGCAAACGAGTAGGGGAAAGAACATCCCCTGCTCATTTGCAGTTGTCCGTCAGATCCTATATGGTCAGACTGATCAGGATAGTAGCACCAAGTGTCAATAGAAATATTATTAAGAAAAACTTCCCACTTTATCTAAGGTTTCTGTTGATTCGCATAATGGATTAGGATATAAATGAGATGTAACGATGGTTGAAGGAACATTATATTCTCGTTACATGAAATAATCGAGCGTTCAATGTGAGTTTTATAGAAAAGGTTAAACGGTTGAATATGGAAAATTATGAAGCAGGAATAGGTGGAAATATAAAGGAAGTCAGACTGGGATTAGGCTATTCACAGGAAAAACTGGCGAATATGTGTGAAATATCTAATTCTACGCTTAGTGCATACGAGAATTCCAAGAAGATTCCCAATCTTATTACTATTTCCAAGATAGCAAAAGCACTTGGAGTTAGTATAGAACGATTGTATTACGGCGATGAGAATATATCGTTTATTAAGTCAGTTCCTGATGAGGGGAGAAAAATAGTAAATTGTGTGTATGTTCTATGGAATTTGGGTGTGATTGAATACTATGAACATTTCATGTCTATGGGTATGCCCATGGGATATCCCGGTGAAGAAGATCGAAATGGCTTTTTTCTGGATATTGTAAGGCATCCCATGTCGATTAAGAGGCTTTTAAATTCATTGAATGAATATCGTAGTAGGGAAAATACATACGCAGAGCCGGAAAAGTATTTAGAGATCCTTTTATCATCCGTTGCAACAGAGATCAATCATGAGATTGAAAGAGATAAAGAGGATGAAAAGCTGAGAAAAGACAGACAGCAGAAAAGCAAAAAAAAGCCAACAGTAGAAAATTGTAAATATGCGGAGGAACAAAGGAATGGCTGATAAAACCAATGCCAATATAGGTTTTGAAAAACAATTATGGGATGCAGCATGCGTCCTATGGGGACATATCCCGGCGGCGGAATACAGGAAAGTGATCATCGGGCTCATTTTCCTTCGATATATTTCCGCGGCTTTTGACAAAAGATATCAGGAACTTGTATCAGAAGGCGATGGTTTCGAGGATGATAGGGATGCCTACACGGAAGAGAATGTATTCTTTGTCCCGGAGGAAGCGCGTTGGAGTGCGATTGCTTCTGCAGCACATACGCCGGAAATCGGTACGGTTATAGATAATGCGATGAGGGCGATCGAAGCAGAGAATAAGACTTTAAAAAATGTCCTTCCAAAGAACTATGCCAGCCCGGATCTGGATAAGCGGATATTAGGTGATGTGGTTGATATCTTTACCAATAATATAGATATGAGCGATACCACGGAGAGCGAGGACCTGTTGGGACGAACTTACGAATACTGTATCGCGCAGTTCGCAGAAAAAGAGGGTGTCGGCGGTGGGGAGTTCTATACACCGTCCAGTGTTGTAAAAACGCTGGTTGCAATTCTTCGTCCGTTTGATAATTGCCGTGTATATGACTGCTGCTGCGGGTCAGGCGGAATGTTTGTGCAGAGCGCAAAGTTCATACAGGCACATTCCGGGAAAAGAGGAGCCATCGCGGTATATGGTCAGGAAGCAAATGCAGATACATGGAAGATGGCTAAAATGAATATGGCCATTCGTGGAATTGATGCCGATTTCGGTCCTTATCAGGCGGATACCTTTACTAACGATCTGCATCCGACATTGAAGGCTGATTTTATCGGTTCTTCCTCATCTATTAGTTTTTTTTCGTAGAAAACCATCATAAACTGAAGTATAATAGGCATATATCGCATAGGAGAGGTGATAAAAATGCCTACTACAGCCCTCAATCTACAGTCCTTTTATC
>Ga0256407_10002012_pt1 | contig 40275 bp, 30 predicted proteins | sample RumenRJG_04DNA_FD_193489 | JGI IMG/M metagenome (GOLD analysis project Ga0256407, IMG submission 193489) | Bovine rumen microbial communities from Lethbridge, Alberta, Canada - RJG_04 | ecosystem: Host-associated > Mammals > Digestive system > Stomach > Rumen | place: Canada: Alberta... | reverse complement strand
AAAAAGAAACGATTCTGTATTTCCCTTGATACAAGGAAGTTCTTTCAGCAAATTATGGCTCTTTGATTTTTGAAAAATACTGCGTACTCTTTTTTATTGATTATGACTTTTCATGCGTGGGACGTGTCCGCCTGCCAAAAAAACCTTGATTGATTGGAACTTTTGTGATATAATCAATTGGAATAGGCAAAATAGCTGTGAAAGGACAGATTTGATGATAAAACCGAACCAATACCGCACCGTCAGCTGCGGTGAATTAAGAGAAGAAAATATCGGTCAGCAGGTGCGCGTTGCCGGTTGGGTGGAGAATATCCGCGACCACGGCGGCGTTATGTTCCTCGATATCCGCGACCAATACGGTGTGCTGCAGGTGGTCGTACACGACGACGCGCTGCTCAGGGGCATCAACAAGGAGTGCACCGTCACGCTCAGCGGCGAGGTCGTCAAGCGCGACGAGGAAACGATCAACAAAAAAATCGCCACGGGCATGGTCGAGGTACACACCGAGGACATCACCGTTTTGGGCAAGTGCAAAAACGTGCTGCCGTTTGAGGTCGCCACCTCCACCAACACCGGTGAGGATGTGCGCCTGAAATACCGTTTTCTCGACCTCAGAAATCCCAAGGTACACAAAAATATCATGTTCCGTTCGCAGGTGATCGCATTCCTGCGTCAAAAGATGACAGAGCTGGGCTTTACCGAGATCAACACCCCGATTTTGTCCACGTCCTCGCCCGAGGGCGCGCGCGACTATCTGATCCCCAGCCGCAAGCACAAGGGCAAGTTCTATGCGCTGCCGCAGGCGCCGCAGATCTTCAAGCAGCTGTTGATGGTGTCGGGCTTTGACAAGTATTTCCAGATCGCGCCTTGCTTCCGCGACGAGGACGCACGTGCCGACCGTTCGCCGGGTGAGTTCTATCAGCTCGACTTTGAAATGGCTTTTGCTACGCAGGAGGACGTCTTTGACATCGCCGAGCAGGTGCTCTATGAGACGTTCACCAAGTTTTCCGACAAAAAGGTCTCCAAGCCGCCGTTTAGGCGCATCCCGTTTGCCGAGTCCATGCTCAAATACGGCACCGACAAGCCCGATCTGCGCAATCCGCTTGAGATCGTCGAGATCAGCGATATGTTTGTCGAGACCGATTTTGCGCCCTTCCGCAAAAAGTGCGTCCGTTCGCTCAACGTGCCGGACGCTGCCGCGCAGAGCAAAAAGTGGTTCAAGCGCATGGAGGAGTTTGCGCTTTCCATCGGCATGAAGGGTCTGGGCTACGTCAAGGTCAACGACGACCTCACCTTTGACGGTCCGATCGACAAGTTCCTCAAGCCCGGCGACCGCGAGGAGCTGATCGCACGCAACGGCTCCAAGGCAGGCGACGTCATTTACTTTATTTCCGACACAGCCGCCGAAGCGCCCAAGCTCGCCGGTCAGATCCGCACCGAGGTGGCAAACCGCCTCAAGCTGATCGACACGAGCCGCTTTGAGATGTGCTTCATCGTTGATTTCCCGATGTTCGAGCGCGACGAGGACGGCAAGATCATCTTCACCCACAACCCGTTCTCGATGCCGCAGGGCGGTCTGGACGCGCTGGAAAACCAAGCCCCCGAGACCATCCTCGCTTATCAGTACGACATCGTCTGCAACGGCGTGGAGCTTTCCTCCGGCGCGGTGCGCAACCATGACATCGAGATCATGAAAAAGGCGTTTGACATGGCAGGCTACAGCGAGGACGACCTCAAAGCCAAGTTCTCCGCGCTCTATAACGCCTTCCAGTACGGCGCGCCGCCGCACGCCGGCATGGCGCCCGGTGTTGACCGCATGCTCATGCTCCTCACCGGCGAAGAAAATATCCGCGAGGTCATCGCGTTCCCGATGAATTCCAACGCCCAGGACGTGCTTCTCGGCTCGCCCGGCGAAGTCACCGAGCAGCAGCTCAGAGAAGTGCACATCAAATTAAGATGATTTTTTGGAATATGAGCCGTCTCTTTTATGGGACGGCTCTTTTGCATTCTCGGCAAAGCAATACAAATCCGGAGCGCAGCGACCCTTATCTCAACTCTCAACGTTCAACTCTCAACGCTCAATGTTCATCTCTGTCAAAAAAACTATTGAAACCCACTCCAAAATAGTGTATAATGAAATGGATAGTTTATTTTAGAAGGTGATTCAATGGTAACAAGAGAAGATGTGGAAAACATCGCTTTGCTTTCCAAGCTGTTTGTGCCGGAGGAGGAGCTGGACGGGCTGACCAAGTCTATGCAGGAGATCATCGACTTTGCAGACACCATCAGCAACGCACCGGCGAGCGCCGAGGGCTTTGACAATATCAACAACCTGTCCAATGTGTTTCGTGAGGACGAGGTGGTCCCGTCCTATCCGGCTTCCGAGATCTTGAAGAACGCACCGGAGCAGGCGGAGGATCATTTCCTCGTCAGAAACAGAGAGTGAGGCGCGCTATGGGAACAATTGCTGCAATACATGAAAAGCTTGTCTCCAAGCAGGTTTCCTGCACGGAGCTGACAAAAGCTTATTTGAAAGAGATAGAGAACGCCAACGGCGAGCTGAACGCCTATGTCTGCGTCACACCCGACGAGGCGCTGCAAACCGCGGCGGCGGTGGACAAAAAAATAGCCGCAGGCGAAGCGCTCGGGCTGCTCGAGGGCGTGCCGATGACCCTCAAGGACAACATGTCCACCAAGGGGATCGACACCACCTGCTGCTCCAAGATCCTCACCGGCTACAAGCCGATTTTTGACGCGACGGTTTGGGAGCTGCTCAAGGCGCAGAACGCCGTCATGCTCGGCAAGACCAATATGGACGAGTTCGCCATGGGCTCCTCCTGCGAAAATTCCTGCTTTGGCGGCGCCATGAATCCGTTTGACGTCAACCATGTGGCAGGCGGCAGCTCCGGCGGCGTGGCAAGCGCGGTCGGCGGCAATATCGCTGCCTACGGCTTGGGCTCCGACACTGGCGGTTCCATCCGTCAGCCCGCGTCCTTCTGCGGCGTTGTCGGACTAAAGCCCACCTACGGCGCGGTCTCGCGTTACGGCCTGATCGCCTACGCCAGCTCGCTCGACCAGATCGGTCCCATCACCAAGAGCGTAGAGGACGCGTCGATCGTGTTTGACGCCATCGCCAAGCAGGACAAGCGCGATTCCACCTCTCTCGGCGCGGTCGGCGGCGAGACCTATTCCAAGCTGACAAACGACATCAAGGGCATGAAGATCGGCATTGCGCGCGAATATCTCGACGGCGTGCGCGACGACGTGAAGGCGGCTGTGCTCGACGCGGCAAAGGTCTATGAGTCCTTCGGCGCCGAGATCGTCTACTTTGATCTGCCGGTGCTCAAATTCGCCCTGCCCGTCTATTATATCATCGCCTGCGCGGAGGCGTCCTCCAACCTCGGCAGATACGACGGCATCCGCTACGGCTACAAGACCGCGCACTACACCGGCACGCATGACATGATCTGCCGCACCCGCAGCGAGGGCTTTGGCGAGGAGGTCAAGCGCCGCATTTTGCTCGGCACCTATGTGCTCTCGGCAGGCTACTACGACGCATATTACAAAAAGGCGACCGACCTGCGCGGCACCATCATTAAGGCATTTAACGACGCGTTTGCGCACTGCGACGTCATTTTGGCGCCGACCGTGCCCATGACCGCGTTTGAAAAGGGGCACGCCACGAGCGACCCGATCGAAACCTATCTCACCGACATCTGCACCGTTCCGGTCAACATCGCCGGACTGCCCGGCGTTTCCGTGCCCTGCGGCTTCAACGAAAAGGGCATGCCGATCGGTATGCAGCTGATCGGCAAGAGCTTTGGTGAGGCGACGATCCTCAACGCCGCTTATCAGTATCAGCAGGCGGCTCCCGAGAAATTTACGGATACAAAGTGGGGTGTTAAGCTGTGAAATACGAATTAGTTTCGGGTTTTGAGACCCACATCGAATTATCGACCAAAACAAAGATCTTCTGCGGCTGCACCACGCAGTTCGGCGGCGAGCCGAATACGCACTGCTGTCCGGTTTGTATCGGCTTGCCCGGCACGCTGCCCGTGCTCAACCGCGAGGTAGTGCGCTACGCCATCAAGGCAGGCTTGGCAGTCCACGGCAAGATCGCCGAGATCGCCAAAATGGACAGAAAGAACTACTGCTATCCCGACCTCGCCAAAGCCTACCAGATCAGCCAGCTCTATGCGCCGCTGATCATCGGCGGCTACATCGAGCTGTCCAACGGCAGAAGGATCCGTCTGCACCATATCCACATCGAGGAGGACGCCGGCAAGCTGATCCACCGTCACGGCGACACCTATGTGGATTACAACCGCGGCGGCGTGCCGCTGATCGAGATCGTCTCGGAGCCGGATATCCGCTCGATCGACGAGGCAAAGGAATATGTCGAACGCCTGCAGCAGGTCATGCGCTGGGTCGGCATTTCCGACTGCAAAATGCAGGAGGGCTCCATGCGCTGCGACGTGAACATCTCCGTCCGTCCGCAGGGCAGCGAGGCGTTCGGCACGCGCACCGAGATCAAGAACATGAACTCCATCACCAACATCGCCCGTGCGATGGAATACGAATATGACCGGCAGGTGGACCTGCTCGAGAGCGGCGGCAAGGTGGTGCAGGAGACCCTGCGCTTTGACGACGCGACCGGCACCACCTCCTCCATGCGCAGCAAGGAGGACGCGCACGACTACCGTTACTTCCGCGACCCCGACCTGGTAACGATCAACGTGCCGCGCTACGAGGTGGAGCAGCTGCGCGCCGAGATGCCCGAGCTGCCGGACGAAAAGCTCGAGCGCTACACCGACGACTACGGTATCCCCGAAAAGGACGCGGCGCTGCTGACGAAGTACCGCAATATCAGCGAGTACTTTGACAAGGCGATTGAGGGCGTCAAGTCTCCCAAAACGGTCTCCAACTTTATTATCGGACAGATCTTCCGCAGGGTCGAGACCGAAGCCGACAAGGAGGTCTTTGCCGTGGCGACCACACCGGCGCAGCTCAACGAGCTGGTCAAGCTGCTCGACAGCGGCAAGATCCGCAACAACCTCGCCAAGTCCACGCTCGAAAAAATGCTCGACACCGGCAAGTCCGCCGCCGACTTTATCAGCGAGAGCGACATGGGCGGTCTCGACGACAACGCGCTGCTGGAGCTGTGCAAAAACGCCGTCGCCGGCAACCCCAAGGCGGTGGAGGACTTCAAAAACGGCAAGGCAAAGGCGATCAAAGCCCTTGTCGGCAACGTGATGAAGAACAGCCGCGGCAAGGCTGACGCGCAGGCAGCGGAGAAGAAGATTATTGAGCTGATTAACGCTTAACAAAAATAATAAATATAACCGCTGTATCAAGCCAAAAGCAAGATACAGCGGTTTTTTACGCAATAAAATAAGATTCACATATACCGCAATCGCCATTGCAAACGCGGGATTACACACTTCCTAATTATCAACCGTCAGTTGCGCGGATTGGGTCAAGTGTCACGCTTGCGGACTGCCCACCGCGGCAGCGGGAGTTACGTATAAAGTGTTGTTCTTCACATAAATCACCATGCCGGGCTTGGCGCCGGCAGGCTTGCTGACGTGCTTGACGAGGGTGTAATCAACGGGAACGTTGGTGCTCTCGCGTGCCTTGCTGTGATAGGCGGCAAGCTGCGCTGCCTCCAAAAGCGCCGTCTCGGTGACGGGCTTGCCCTCGGTGCGGATAATCACATGCGAGCCGTGAATGTCCTTGGTGTGGAGCCACACGTCGGTCTTGGCGGCGGTTTTGAGCGTCAGCTTGTCGTTTTGGCGGTTGTTTCTGCCCACCAGCACCACAAAGCCGTCGGAGGTCACAAACTCCTTGGGCGGCAGCTGCGCCTGCTTGGGCTGCTTGCCCTTTGGTCGGCGGAGATAGCCCTGCTCGGTCAGCTCCTCGCGTATCTGGCTCAGCTCGCGCTCCGTTTCGGCGCGGTCAACGCTGTCCGCGACCGATTCCAGATAGGCAAGCTCCGCCTGTCCCTTTTCTATCTGCTCGGCAAGCACTGTCTCGGCGGTCTTTGCCTTTTGATAATCCTTGTAATATTTTTGCGCGTTGGCGGCAGGCGAAATCGCCGGATTCAGCCTGATTTGCACCAAGGCGTTGTTCTCGTCATAAAAATTCTCCACCTCAACCATGCTCGCGCCGCGCTCAATGCGGTAGAGATTCGCGTGCAGCAAATCGCCTGTGACGCGCAGCTGCTCGCGGTTGCCGCACTGCGCCAGCTCCGCCTGCTGCTTGATGATTTTGCGCGCGGTGCGGTCAATCAGGTTTGTCAGCAGCTTTTGCAGGCTGTGGCTCTTGACGCGCATACGCTCTCTCGCGTCGCGCTCCTCATAAAATTCGTCCATCGTCGCCGAAAAGCCCTCGGTCTCCTTGACAGCCGCGTAGCCGCCGTATTGCCGAATGGGCATAAAGCAAAAGTCCATCGGTCTGCCGTCCTCGCGATAGACAATGCACGGCGTCTCGCCGCAGCCCTCGGCAATCTTTTTGAAGTCCGCCAGCACGCCGAGAAGCTTTTCTCGCAAAACACCCTCCGCGCGGTTGGTGGCGCCCTCGCTCACACGAAAGGCAAGCTCGCGCGTCACAATCGGCGACACGCCCTGTATCACCTGCATCAGCGCCTTGGAAAGCGGCATTTCAGCCGGCAGCGCCGCCGCCGCAAGCGCGACCTCCTCGGGCGTGTGTTCGAGAATATTCAGCTTTTTTTGCGCGTCGGGCAGCTCGTATTTGATGTTGGGCAGCACAAAGCGGCGGCTGCTCATCGTCAGGTCAACGCGCTTGATGGCGTCGATAATCACGCCGGTGTCGCGGTTGATCACAATCAGGTTGCTGTACATGCCCATGATTTCGCAGACAATGCTCAGTCCCTCCATGTCGCCCAGCTCGTTGATACATTCAAAATCGAGAAACAGCACGCGGTCGCAGCCCAGCTGCCGCACGCCGACCAGCTTGCCGCCGCCCAGCCGCTTGCGCAGCAGCATGCAGAACATCGGCGGCTGCGCCGGATTTTCGGGCGTTTTGACGCAAAAATTGACGCGCGGCGAGTTGGCGCGCGACGACAGCAGCAGCTTTTTGCTGCCCTCATAGCCGCGCAGAATCAGCACCAGCTCGTCGCGGTTGGGCTGATAGATTTGGCTGACGCGTGCGCCGAGCGCGGTTTGCTCGATTTCTTTTTTGATATGCCGTAAAAAAATTCCGTCCAAAGCCATAGCGTTTCCTCTATTTGTGATATTTGCCGCCGCTTGCAATCTCAAACGCGCGGTAAATCTGTTCGCTCAAAATCATCCGCGCCATCTGGTGCGGAAAGGTCATGCGGCTCATGGAAAGCCGCAGGTCGGCGCGCTGCTTGACCTCCCTGCTCAGTCCGTAGCTGCCGCCGATGACAAAGTCCACCGTGCTCTTGCCGCTGACCGCCACGCGCGAAAGGGTGTCCGACAGCTCCTCGCTCGACAGCAGCTTGCCCTCGATGCACATCGCCGCCACGTAGTCGGAGGGCGCGATTTTTTGCAATATGCGTTTGCCCTCGGCGGTGAGCACCTCGTCGATCTGCGCGGCGTTGGGCGTGTTGCTTTTGATCCGTTCCTCCGGCAGCTCCACGACCGCGAATTTGCAGAAAGCGCCCAGCCGCTTGGCGTATTCGTTGACAGCGTCCGTAAAATATTTTTCCTTGATTTTGCCGATGCAAATGATGTTGACCTTTAACATTAAAAAATCACACTCTTGGCGACCGTCGCCGCCGGCGCAATGTCCAGCGTAAAGTCGTTGTTATATTTCATTCCGGCGCGTTCCAGCTCGCACACCGAGGTGCGCAGCGCCAGCGCAGGGGTGTTGTTTTGTTCGCTCAAATGCCCGAGCATCAGCCGCAGCGTGCCGCCGCGCACCAGCTCGGTCAGCTCGGCGGCGCATGCCTCGTTGGACAAATGCCCCCTGTCGGAGAGAATCCGCTTTTTCAGCGGATACGGGTAGGGACCTGTTTTGAGCATGTCGATATCGTGGTTGGATTCCAGCACCACAAAGTCGCTCGCGGCAGCCGCCATGCGCACGCCGTCGGTCATCACGCCCATATCGGTAGCGACCAGCGCCGCCTTGCCGTCGGGACAAACCACGCGGTAGCAGCAGCTTTCCGCCGCGTCGTGCGGTGTGTTGATGCGGCTGACAAGCATGTTGCCGACAGCGACCTCGGTGGTAATCACATGCGTCACCGTTCGCGGGTCGAGCTTGCCGCTCATCTCCAGCGCACGCAGGGTGCCCTCGCTGGCGTAGACGTCGAGGTGATATTTTTTTGCGAGCACGCGCACCGCCGCGCAGTGGTCAACGTGCTCGTGGGTGATAAACAGCGCCCTGACCTGCTCCATCGGCACGCCGTTGAGCGCCATTGCCAGCTCGATCTGCTTGCAGTTTTTGCCTGCGTCGATCAGCACGCCCTCGCCGCCGGAGCCGATAAAGTAGCTGTTGCCCTTGCTGCCGCTGAACAGCGGAACCGCCTTTGCCATGTAACCATTTCCTCTCCTTGTTATCGGATAATAGTATAACACACTCCCGATAGAATTTCAAGGCGCACCGTTGCCACGGTGGGCACGCCGCGTTTCTTACGTTTGCGGTTGCGGAAAGAATTATTCTCGCGTTATGAAAGGGATTATGCCAAACAGCCGCAATAGCCTTTTCTGACGCGGCGTTAATCTGTGTTTATCTAACGATGACGCTATCCAAAGCCGCGCTAAAGTGCCCACCGGCACCGCTGCCGCGGTGGGCATGCCGCGTTTCTTACGTTTTTGGTTGCGGAAAGAATTATTCTCGCGTTATGAAAGGGATCATGCCAAACGACCGTAACCGCCATTTCTGACGCGGCGTTGATGGCGGTCATCATCATATCCTACTGTCCAAAGCCGCGCTAAAGCGCCCACCGGCGCACACCGGCACAAAATTAGCACTAAAATATTATTGACAAATGAGAAATTTAGGTGTAGAATGTGACTAAACCGATGAGGAAGAGTGAGTAGGCTGTGGAGCTTCTCTCAAAGAGAGCTGCGGACGGTGGAAGCGCGGCAGAGAAAACACGGTTGAATGGACTTCCGAGGGCGAACAGAAATGCATTTGCAAAGTATGGGAGACGGCTTAACCTGCCGTGATACGGGTTAGCGCATGTCAGTGCGTGTTGAGAGGACGCGTTTTGCGTCAAGCAGGGTGGCACCGCAGGAAATTTCCTGTCCCGGCATATTGTTGTCGGGACAGTTTTTTTGTCTCCGACAGAAAATCATTTCAAAGGAGAATGAACCATGAAAGAGAACAAAATCCCCTACAAGACCTACCTTGACGAGAGCGAGATCCCCACAAAATGGTATAATGTCCGCGCGGACATGAAAAACAAGCCGGCGCCGCTGCTCAATCCGGCGACCCATCAGCCCATGACCGCCGAGGAGCTCTCGCCCGTATTCTGCGAGGAGCTGGTGGCGCAGGAGCTGAACAACACCGACGCCTACATCGACATTCCGCAGGAGATTCAGGACTTCTACAAAATGTACCGTCCGTCTCCGCTGATTCGCGCCTATTTTTTGGAGCGTGCGCTCGACACGCCTGCCAAGATTTATTATAAGTTTGAGGGCAACAACACCAGTGGCAGCCACAAGCTCAACTCCGCCATCGCGCAGGCTTATTACGCCAAAAAGCAGGGCTTGAAGGGCGTCACCACCGAGACCGGAGCCGGTCAGTGGGGCACGGCGCTGTCGATGGCTTGCTCCTACTTTGGACTCGACTGCAAGGTCTTTATGGTCAAGGTCAGCTACGAGCAAAAGCCCTTCCGCCGCGAGGTCATGCGCACCTACGGCGCCTCGGTTACACCTTCGCCGTCCGAGACAACGGCAATCGGCAGAAAGATTCTGGCGGAGCACCCGGGCACCACCGGCAGCCTCGGCTGTGCGATTTCCGAGGCGGTTGAGGTTGCCACCTCCACAGAGGGCTACCGCTATGTGCTCGGCAGCGTGCTCAATCAGGTACTTTTGCACCAGAGCATCATCGGCTTGGAAACCAAAACAGCGCTCGACAAGCTCGGCGTCAAGCCCGACATCATCATCGGCTGCGCCGGCGGCGGCTCCAACCTCGGCGGTCTGATTGCGCCGTTTATGGGCGAAAAGCTCAGAGGCGAGGCGGATTACCGCATTATTGCCGTGGAGCCTGCGTCCTGCCCGAGCTTTACGCGCGGCAAATACGCCTATGACTTCTGCGACACCGGCATGGTTTGTCCGCTCGCCAAGATGTACACCCTCGGCTCCGGCTTTATTCCGTCCGCCAACCACGCAGGCGGTCTGCGCTATCACGGCATGAGCAGCGTGCTGTCGCAGCTCTATGACGACGGTCTGATGGAGGCGACCAGCGTGGAGCAGACCTCTGTTTTTGAGGCGGCAGAGCAGTTTGCGCGTGTGGAGGGTATTCTTCCGGCGCCCGAATCCAGCCACGCCATCCGTGTTGCCATTGACGAAGCGCTCAAATGCAAGGAGACCGGCGAAGAAAAGACCATCGTGTTCGGTCTCACCGGCACTGGCTACTTCGACATGACCGCCTACGAAAAGTACAACGACGGCAAAATGTCCGACTATATCCCTACCGACGAGGAGCTTGCGCAAAGCCTTGCGAACCTTCCCGTTATAGACTAAATTGACCCCTTTCTTACACAAGCACCGCAGCGGTTGGCAGTTCGCCGACCCTGCGGTGTTTGAATTTCACTTTCCACTTTCCATTTTCCATTTTCCATTTCCAAAAAAAGTCCCCGGCTCTCTCCGAGGAAAGAACCGGGGAAGCAGATTCTTGCGAATCAATTATTTCTCGTTTACAGCAGCCTGTGCAGCGGCCAGTCTTGCGATCGGCACACGGAAGGGTGAGCAGGAAACGTAGTCAAGACCAATCTTGTGGCAGAACTCAACGGACGAGGGATCGCCGCCGTGCTCGCCGCAGATGCCAACGTGGAGGTTGGGATTGACGGGCTTGCCGAGCTTGAGAGCCATTTCCATCAGCTTGCCAACGCCGGTCTGATCGAGCTTTGCAAAGGGATCGTTCTCGAAGATCTTGGTGTCGTAGTAAGCGTTGAGGAACTTGCCCGCGTCGTCACGGCTAAAGCCGAAGGTCATCTGGGTCAGGTCGTTGGTGCCGAAGCAGAAGAAGTCAGCCTCGGTGGCAATCTCGTCAGCAGTCAGAGCCGCTCTCGGGATCTCGATCATGGTGCCAACCTCATACTTGAGGTCAACGCCTGCAGCTGCGATTTCAGCGTCCGCGGTCTCCACAACAACCTTCTTGACGAACTTGAGCTCTTTGATTTCGCAAACCAGCGGAATCATGATCTCGGGCTTAACATCCCAGTCAGCGTGCTCTTTCTGCACCTCGATAGCAGCGCGGATGACCGCCTTGGTCTGCATCTTGGCGATTTCGGGATAGGTGACAGCCAAACGGCAGCCGCGGTGACCCATCATCGGGTTGAACTCGTGCAGCGAAGCGATGAGAGCCTTGATGTCCTCAACACTCTTGCCCTGCGCGTCAGCCAGCTTCTTGATGTCCTCTTCCTCGGTGGGAACGAACTCGTGGAGCGGCGGATCCAGGAAACGGATGGTTACGGGGCAGCCCTCGAGAGCTTCGTAGAGAGCCTTGAAGTCGCCCTGCTGATAAGGCAGGATCTTGTCGAGAGCAGCTTCTCTCTCTTCAACGGTGTCTGCGCAGATCATCTCACGGAATGCAGCGATTCTGTCCTCTTCAAAGAACATATGCTCGGTACGGCAAAGACCGATACCCTCAGCGCCCAGCTCGCGTGCCTTCTTGGCGTCGGCGGGTGTGTCGGCGTTGGTTCTGACCTTGAGCTTTCTGAACTTGTCAGCCCAAGCCATGATCCTGCCGAACTCGCCTGCGATCTCAGCGTCCTTGGTAGCGATGGCGCCGTCATAGATGTTGCCGGTGGTGCCGTCGATGGACAGCCAGTCACCCTCGTGGAATTCCTTGCCTGCGAGTGTGAATTTCTTGTTCTCTTCGTCCATAGCGATGTCGCCGCAGCCGGATACGCAGCAGGTACCCATACCACGTGCAACAACGGCAGCGTGAGAGGTCATACCGCCGCGGACAGTCAGGATACCCTGAGCCGCCTTCATGCCGGTGATGTCCTCGGGAGAGGTCTCAAGACGAACGAGAACGACCTTCTCGCCCTTTTCGTTCCATGTCTCAGCGTCCTCAGCGGTGAACACGATCTTGCCGCAGGCAGCGCCGGGAGATGCGCCCAGACCCTTGCCGATCGGAGTGGCAGCCTTGAGAGCGGCGGGATCGAACTGGGGATGGAGCAGGGTGTCGAGGTTTCTGGGGTCGATCATCGCAACAGCCTCTTCCTCGGTTCTCATGCCCTCGTCAACGAGGTCACAAGCAATCTTGAGGGCAGCCTGAGCGGTTCTTTTGCCGTTTCTGGTCTGGAGCATGTAGAGCTTGCCGTGCTCAACGGTGAACTCCATGTCCTGCATATCTCTGTAGTGGTTTTCGAGGGTCGCGCAAACCTGCTGGAACTGCTCGAACGCCTCGGGGAATTTCTCAGCCATCTGTGCGATGGGCATAGGAGTACGAACGCCTGCAACAACGTCTTCGCCCTGTGCGTTGGTCAGGAACTCGCCCATGAGCTTCTTTTCGCCGGTGGCGGGGTCACGGGTGAACGCAACGCCGGTGCCGCAGTCGTCGCCCATGTTGCCGAATGCCATGGACTGTACGTTAACGGCAGTACCCCAGGAATAGGGAATGTCGTTGTCGCGGCGGTAAACGTTTGCTCTGGGGTTGTCCCAGGAACGGAATACTGCCATCACGGCGCCCATCAGCTGCTCCTTGGGATCATCCGGGAAGTCAGCGCCGATCTTCTCTTTGTATTCAGCCTTGAACTGGTTAGCCAGCTCCTTGAGGTCTTCGGCGTTGAGGTCAACGTCCTGGGTGACGCCCTTCTTTTCCTTCATCTGGTCGATGAGCTCTTCAAAATATTTCTTGCCGACTTCCATAACTACATCGGAATACATCTGAATGAATCTTCTGTAGCAGTCCCAAGCCCAACGGGGGTTGCCGCTCATCTCAGCGATGGTGTTGACAACTGTCTCGTTCAGACCGAGGTTAAGGATTGTATCCATCATACCGGGCATGGAAGCTCTGGCGCCGGAACGAACGGAGACGAGCAGGGGATTCTCCTTGTCACCGAACTTCTTGCCGGTGATCTCTTCCATCTTTACGATGTACTCGTTGATCTGATCCTGAATCTCGTCGTTGATCTTTCTGCCGTCCTCATAATACTGAGTACAAGCTTCGGTGGTAATTGTGAAGCCCTGGGGTACGGGAAGTCCCATGCTGGTCATTTCAGCAAGGTTAGCGCCCTTACCGCCGAGGAGCTCACGCATGTTTGCGTTACCTTCTGAGAAAAGGTAAACCCATTTTCTTGCCATAGTGGTAGTCCTCCTAAAAAAATATATTGCGGCTGTTGGGGAGTTTCTTGGGCAAACTTCCCCAACATATCTAAGCCTAACAATTATTATACCAAAGATTAGCAAAAATAGCTACAATTTTTTGAAAATTTTTTCTTCTAAAAAACTACTGTGATTTTTATTAATATTGTATAAATCGTTTAATTTCCCATAAAACCGCGAATTTTTGAAAATATGACTTGAAATTTGATTTTTTTGTGAGATAATAGTATTGAGTATAAAAGCGTTTAATGGCTTTTAGGGCTTTGAAATATTTGAAGAAAACGGGGGACTGTATGAGTAATTGTGCAATTATTCTGGCAGGCGGAGAGGGCAAGCGGATGAAGTCCGACAAGCCGAAGCCTATGTCTTTAGTGCTTGGAAAGCCGATGCTGGAATGGGTGATTGCCGCGCTCAGACAGGCAGGCGTCAGCGACGTGTGCGTTGTCAAGGGCTATCACAAGGAATACATTGAGGAATATCTGGACACGCTGGATTTTCCCGTGGAGAGCGTCTACCAGAGCGAGCGCCTCGGCACCGGTCATGCCGTGATGATGGCAAAGGACTTTTTGAGCGCGCACGACGGCAACGTGGTGATTCTCAACGGCGACGCGCCGTTTATGACCGCGCAGACCATCGAAAGCTCACTGCGGCAGCACACCGGGGCAGGCTGTGCGGCGACCGTGATCTCGGCAAAGCTGGATGATCCGACCGGCTACGGCAGGATCGTCCGCGACGAAAACGGCAATCTCAAGGCGATCGTGGAGCACAAGGACGCCGACGAAGCCACCAGAGCCATCGACGAGGTCAACTCCGGCGGCTACTGGTTTGACTGTCAGCTGTTGCTCAGCGTGCTCGGCAAAATCAAATCCGACAACGCGGCAGGTGAATATTATCTGCCCGACGCCATCGCCCTGCTGCTGAAGGACGGCAGGACCGTCGGCGCTTACACGGCGGAATGCAGCGATGCGGTGCTCGGCGCCAACGATCCGGAGCAGCTCGAGGAGCTGAACCAAATCGCCCGGGCAAAGGGTTATCGGTGCGAATTATAAAATAATCATCATATACATATACGCAGAAAAGAGACACTGAAAAAGGAGAAACACAATGAATTTTCACGGAAAAGACATCAAAATCTTCTCAGGCAACTCTAATGTCGATGTTGCGCAGGGAATTGCGGGCTGTCTCGGCTTACAGCTCGGCAAAAGCGACTGCACCCATTTTTCGGACGGTGAAATCGCTGTTTCGCTCCACGAGTCCGTTCGCGGCAGCGACTGCTTTATCGTACAGTCCACCTGCACGCCTGTCAACGACAACCTGATGGAAATGCTGATTATGATCGACGCCATGAAGCGTGCTTCCGCGGCGAGAATCACCGCTGTGATGCCCTACTTCGGCTATGCGCGTCAGGACAGAAAGGCAAAGGCGAGAGATCCGATTTCGGCAAAGCTTTGCGCCGACATCATCACCACCGCGGGCGCTGACCGTGTGCTGACCATGGATTTGCACGCCAACCAGATTCAGGGCTTTTTCAACATTCCCGTTGACCACCTGCACGGCGCCGGCATTCTCGCCAACCACATGAAGGAAAAAATCGGAGGCAACTTTGACGACTTTATCGTTGTTTCTCCCGACCTCGGCTCTGTTACCCGTTCCAGAAACTTCGCGTCCAAAATCAACACCGGTCTCGCCATCATCGACAAGCGCAGACCCAAGGCGAATGTCTGCGAGGTCATGAACATCATCGGTGACGCCAAGGGCAAAAAGGTCATTCTGGTGGACGACATGATCGACACCGCCGGCACCCTCTGCAACGCGGCAAACGCGATCGTGGAAAAGGGCGGCGCGACCGAGGTGTATGCCTGCGCAACCCACGCGGTGCTGTCCGGTCCCGCTGTGGAGAGAATCAAAAACAGCGCCATCAAGGAGGTTATCCTGCTCGACACCATTCCGGTTCCCGAGGAGAAGATGATCGACAAGTTCACCGTGCTGCCCACCGCGCCTATTTTTGCGGAGGCTATCGCGAGAATCTACAACGACAAGCCCTTTACGGCGGCTTTTGCATAAACCGTTTTACAAAAACATATGACAAACAGGCGGACTTTTCAAAAGTCCGCTTTGTCTGCGTTAACAGCAGTATCGGGAGAAAACTATGTTTAGAAGAAACAAAATCAGCGGTCCCGTGGAATATCTGATCGTCGGTCTCGGCAATCCCGACCGCAAATATGAGAACACGCGCCACAACTGCGGCTGGCTTGCGGCGGACTATATCGCCGGCAAGCTCGGTGTTTCCGTCAACAAAATCAAATTCAAGAGCTTTGTGGGCGAGTGCACCGTCGGCGGCAGGCGCGCGCTGCTGATGAAGCCGACCACCTACATGAACAACAGCGGTCAGGCGGTCACCGAGGCGATGCGCTTTTACAAGATCCCGCCCGAAAAGGTCATTGTGATCTTTGACGATGTTTCGCTGCCCGTGGGCAAAATGCGCATTCGCCAAAAGGGCAGCGACGGCGGACAAAAGGGCATGCGCAGCATTATTTATCTCAGCGGCAGCGACGCCTTTCCGCGCATCAAGATCGGCATCGGCGCCAAGCCCGACCCCGGCTGGGATCTGGCGGACTGGGTGCTTTCCAAGTTCACCGACAGTGAGCGCAAAACGCTGGAAACCATGTTTGATAACGCCCTCGGCGCCATTGAGCTGATGGCGGACGGAAAAATCGACAGAGCCATGAATTTATATAACTGAGAAGAGAGTACAGCTTGAAACAAACAAAACCTGTCAACAAAACAAATTATCTGCCCGAGGTGTTCGGACGCAACGCCGCCTTTCAGAGCCTGCTGAAAAGCACCAAAACGGGAAAATCGCTCTGCGTCTCGGGACTTTTTCCCGTGGCGAAGGCGAACGTCATCAACGCCCTGTGCCGCGCCAAGAAAAAACCGGCGCTGGTCATCGCCTCAGACGAACGCGAGGCGCAGTCCCTGTGCAACGATTTGTGCTGCATGGGGCTTTCGGCGCTGGTTTATCCGGTGCGCGACTACACCTTTTTAGAGGAAATCAGCAGCCGCTCGCACGAATATGAGCATCAGCGCCTCAAGGTGCTGCTCAAGCTCCTCGACGGCGCCTGTGACGTGGCGATTGCCTGCGTGGACGCGGCGTGTCAACTGACGGTGCCGCGGCAGGTGCTGCGCGACGCGGTGCTGGACCTTGCCGAGGGAACCGAGATTTCCATCGACAGGGCGGTGCGCGCGCTGACGCTGCTGGGCTACGAGCGGTTTGACGCCGTGGACGGCAGCGGACAGTTCTCGCTGCGCGGCGGCATTCTCGACTTTTTTATGCCCGACAGCGAATATCCGGTGCGCGCCGAGTTCTGGGGCGACGAGATCTGCGATCTGAGCTATTTCGATCCGGAGACCCAGCGCCGCTTCAAAAAAGCCGGGGAGATACGGCTGACGCCCTCCACCGAAATCATCATCGGCGACCGCGCCGCGCTGGCGGACAAGATCACACGCCAGGCAGGGCTGCTGCGCGGCAAGGCGGCTGCCAAGGCGCGCGAACGGCTTTACGGCGAGGCGGAGCGTCTGCGCGGCGGCGCCGTGCCTGCCAACGCCGACAAATTCATCGGACAGCTCTACGAAAAGCCCGAATGCCTGCTCGATTATATCGCACGCGACAGCCTGCTGTTCGTTTCCGAATTCAGCAATGTGCGCGAGCGCGGCAAGGCGACGGACTTCCAGAACGCCGAGCAGCTCAAGCAGGCGCTTGCGGACGGCGTGCTCGCCAAGGGCTTTGACCGCTACGCGCTGACCTTCGGCGAGTGCATGGAGCGGTTTACGGCACACGGCGTCACGGTGCTCGAGAGCTTTGTGCACGGCAGCATCCCGCTGCCGCTCAGCGAGGTCATCAGCTTTTCTGCCAAGCAGCTCAGCCAGTGGAACGGCTCCTACAAGCAGCTCACCGAGGATTTGCGCGGACTTTGGCTCTCCGGCAGCAGCGGCGTGGTGCTTGCAGGCACCCCAAAGGCGGCAAAGAACCTCGCCGAGAGCCTGCAAAACGACGGCTATCCGGCGGCATATACCGAGAGCCTGCCGCGTACCGAAAAGGGGCGCATCTATGTCATGCAGGGCGCGCTCAGCGCGGGCTTTGAGCTGCCTGCGGAGAAGTTCTTCCTCATCAGCTACGGACAGACCGCCTACCGCCCCGAAAAAAAGCGCAGGCGCAAAAAAGAGGGACAGGAGATCTATAACCTCTCCGAGCTGAGCCCCGGCGATTTTGTGGTGCACAGCGTCCACGGTATCGGCGTGTTCAGCGGCATCCGCAAAATCGACACCCACGGCGTCACCAAGGACTACATCAAAATAGATTACGCCAAGGGCGATGTGCTCTATGTGCCTGTCACGCAGCTCGATATGGTCGCCAAATATATCGGCGCACAGGAGAGCGCGCACGTCCGTCTCAATCGTCTCGGCTCCGGCGACTGGCAGCGTGCCAAGGCAAAGGTCAAGACCTCGGTCAAGGACATCGCCAAGGAGCTGATCGCGCTCTATTCGGCGCGTATGAAGGCAAAGGGCTACGCCTTTTCGCGCGATAACGAGTGGCAGCGCGACTTTGAAGCAAAATTTGAATATGAAGAAACCCCCGACCAGCTCAACTGCATTCAGGAGATCAAGCGCGACATGCAGCGCTCGGCGCCGATGGACAGGCTGCTCTGCGGCGATGTGGGCTTCGGCAAAACCGAGGTGGCGCTGCGTGCGGCGTTCAAGTGCGTTTCCGACAGCAAGCAGTGCGCCCTGCTCTGCCCGACCACCATTCTCGCGTGGCAGCACTATCAGACCGTCTGCAAGCGCTTTGAGGGCTATCCGATCCGAGTGGAGTTGCTCTCGCGCTTCCGCACCGCCAAGCAGCAAAAGGAAACGCTCGAAAAGCTCAAACGCGGCGAGGTCGATATGGTCATCGGTACCCACCGTCTGGTGCAAAAGGACGTGACCTTCCGCGATTTGGGCTTGGCGATCATCGACGAGGAACAGCGCTTCGGCGTGCAGCAAAAGGAGCGCTTCAAGGAGCTTGTCAAAAACGTGGATGTTCTCACGCTCTCGGCAACGCCGATCCCGCGCACCCTGAACATGGCGATGAGCGGTTTGCGCGATATGAGCGTGCTCGAAGAAGCGCCCATGAACCGCCAGCCGGTGCAGACCTATGTTTTGGAGCATGACGATGCGGTGATAAACGAGGCGATCCGGCGCGAGCTGCGGCGCGGCGGTCAGGTGTTCTATCTGCACAACAACGTGGACTCCATCAGCGGCGTCGCCAACCGCATCGTTGAGTCGATCCCGGAGGCGCGTGTCGCCATCGGTCACGGCAAAATGAAGGAGCAGGAGCTCAGCGAGGTTTGGCGGCAAATGCTGGCGCAGGAGGTGGATGTGCTCGTCTGCACCACCATCATCGAAACGGGCGTCGATTTGCCGAACGCCAACACCCTGATCATCGACAACGCCGACTGCATGGGGCTCTCCCAGCTCCATCAGCTGCGCGGCAGAGTCGGCAGAAGCGCACGCCGCGCCTATGCCTACTTCACCTTCCGCCGCAGCAAGGTGCTCAGCGAGATCCAGCAAAAGCGTCTCGAAGCCATCCGCGAGTTTACCGAGTTCGGCAGCGGCTTCAAGATCGCCATGCGCGATTTGGAGCTGCGCGGCGCCGGCAACATCATGGGCGCCCAGCAGCACGGCCACATGGAGAGCGTGGGCTACGACATGTATCTCAAGCTCCTCGGCGAAGCCGTGCGCGAGGAAAAGGGCGAGCTGCCCAAAAACGACGACCTCGACTGCCTGATTGACCTCTCCGTGGACGCCCACATTCCCGAGAGCTATGTGGAGAGCCTGACCCTGCGGCTGGACGTCTACCGCCGCATTGCGGACATTCGCAGCGTGGAGGACAGCGAGGACGTCAAAGATGAGCTGTGGGACCGCTTTGGCAGAATCCCCAAGGCGGTGCTCGGTCTGATTGACATCGCCCTGATACGCAACCGTGCGCACGCGATGGGTATCTATGAAATCAGGCAAACAGACAATGCAATCTTGCTTTTTGTCAAGGAGCTAAAGTCCCCGGCGGTCGCGGATTTGCTGATTGCGCTCAACGGAAAGGCGTCGCTCAACGCAGGCGCCAAGCCGCATGTGGCGGTCAAATGCGCACCCGGCGCCGCCGCGATTCCGGCGCTGAAGCGGATTTTTAAACTCAACGAATAAAACAGGCGGAATTTTTTGCTTTTATGCAATAAATATTTTGATAAATTATAGACAATCGCGGAAAAAATGTGTATAATGAATCCGTACGCACCCAAATATTCACATAATTTGGGCAGACAATTTCATAATAATAAGGATGGTATTGAAGCATGAAACCTACAGTAAAAATCGCTTCCTTGTTGTTGGCTGTGCTGATGCTCTTTTCGGTATGCGCGGCAGGCTGCAGCTTTCAAAAGGAATGGTCCTACAAGACGGACGCGCAGGAGCTGGCGATCGGCGTTTATTTGACTGCCATGCAGGAGGCTTATTCCGAGGCGCAGGGCTATGCGCAGAGTGTGGACGGTTACGACGCTTCCAGCGACAAGTGGCTCGATTTGGAGATCACCGACAGCGAAGGCAACAAAAAGGTTGCCAAGGACTGGATCAAAGAGACTGCGGAGCGCAGATGTCTGGAGCTGCTCGTGATGCAGCCGGAGCTTGACAAGCTCGGCGCCACCACCGACGAGGCGACCCTTACACAGCTCAAAGAAACCTATGAGACCCAGTGGAACAGCGCCGGCAAGGCAGCGCTCGAAAAGCACGGCGTTTCGATGGAGAGCTTTGTCTACTATGAGTCCAACTACTCCCGTCTGAGAGACCGGCTTTTTGACGCGCTCTACGGCGAGGGCGGCACGCAGGCGGTTCCGGCGGACGAGATCCAAAAGTATCTCACCGACAACTATGCGCGTTACGGCGTGGTGCCCGTTTCTCTTTATGAGTCCACCACCGACGAGGCAGGTACCTCCACCACCGTTGCGCTCAGCGCCGACAAGCAGAAGGAGATCACCGACGCGCTCGACGGCTATGTCAAAACAGTCAATGCCGAAAAGGACGCCAAAAAGGCAGCCGAGACCGCTTCCAAGCTGATCACCGACTACCTCACCTCCACAGGCAAGGACGAAACCCAGCTGCAAAACGTGACCCTGCCCAAGAAGGACGCCGGTATTGCCGACAAAGACTTGACAAAGGCGCTCGAATCCCTTGAGGAGGGCAAGGCTGTCACCGTCAAGACCGGTGAAGAAAACAGCCAGTCCTACTTCTATATTTTCCGTTACGACAACGAAAATCTCAAGGCGCATTATCAGGAGGATAATGTGACCGACAAGCAGGTTTTGCAGAAGATGAAGGCTGAGGACTTCAAGGCATATCTCCAAGACCTGATCGACAAGAGCAACTACGAGAAGAGCAACAGCGTTGACAAGTATCAGCCTGCCATCTTCTTCACCAAGCCGAGCGCAAACACCTCGGCGATCCCCGCGCAGTAACCACGCGGAACAATTGTGTCCCCGAAAGGAAGGTGTATGAATGAGCAAACGTTCAAGGATTATCACATCTATTTTAACGGTACTATTTGCTATTACAGCGGTAAGCGCACTGACGGTCTATGCGGAAAATATGGACGAAGGTCCGGGCGGCGGTCAGAGCGGCTATTCGGAGGAGCAGGGCAATCAGGGAGGAAATGACGGCGATTCCGGCAATCAGGGCGGCGGCAGCGACAGCGATTCCGGCAATCAAGGCGGCGGAAACGAAGGCGGTTCCGGCAGTGATTATCAACCGCAGCACGACTACGGCAATAATAACGACTACGGAAACAACTACGGGAACGACGACGATAACGACAGCAATTACAACAGCAATTACAACAGCTACAGCAACCGCAGCTCGAACAACTATGATGACGACGGCGGCAGCGATTCCTACTACGACATGGACGGCAACCGTTACAGCAATTCGAGCGACATCTATGTCGGCGGCGATCAGACCTACACACCGCCCGTGACGATCCCGGAGACAACGGCGGCGCTGTATGACACCTCAACGGCAAAGATCGACAACCAGACACTGACCGGCAACGACTGGAAGGAGATCCAGGCAAAGCTGACCGAAGCGTCCAACAACGCCAATTCCAAGGATGTTGACACCGGCGACTTTGCGTTTATTCAGAAGAACACAGAGGTCGAGGACAACGGTCACTGGATGTTGATTTTGGGCTTTGCGCTGATCATTCTGAGTGTGATCGGTTTTGTGATCCTCATTGCCCGTGCCGGCGAGCGCAAGCGCGTTCCGGCATACCGCGGCACCGGTGCCGCAGCTGCGCGCAAAGCACCGCGTTATCGCAGCGAAAAAGCGCCGGCCGCAGCTGCAGCGGACACAAAAACAGACGCGGAACCGGATGCAGACGCGGCAGCGGCTGTTGAGGCTGACGCCGACGCAGACGCAGATACGGACAAAGACGCCGACATCGACGATGATATCGACGCTGACATCGACGCCGATACCGACACAAAGCCCGAGCCTGCCAAGCCGGACAAAGCGTCCGAAAAGCCCAAAAAGAGATCCAAAAAAGGCACCCGTTACAGAAAAGATTAGCAACGTGGCAACGTGACGTTGCATCCGATCCGGCAACGTGACGTTGCATCCAATCCGCCTATTGAAGCGTTTTCTTTAAAGGAGAACGGCAGCAACGGCGTGCCGAAGCCTTGCGGCAGGACGCTCATCATCTTATGATAAAGAATGCAGTGACAGGACTTGCCCCTGTTAGGCAGCAGGAGCAGGCGTTTCGTATCCGTAACGCCTTCCGGTGAGCGAAATTTTTGCAACAGTGTGCCGAAGCCTTTCGGCAGAGGATAACGAAAACAACAAAATCTCCTGTTCCTTCGGTGATGAAGGGACAGGAGGTTTTTTGTCTGCTGATTTCTGGAGCATTTCGGGACACATCAATTGACCGCTGACAACAAAGACCGGCTCCTTCAAGCAAAGGAGCCGGTAATAGATTATTTTTGTAAAAACACAGGATCAGTCTTCTGCTTCCGCTTTTGCGGCTTCGATGACCTTTTGTGCAACGTTGGCAGGGCAGTCCTCATAGCGGACGAACGCAAACTCGTAGGAGCCGCGACCTTGGGTGATCTGACGGATAAAGGTGGCAAAGTCAGCCATCTCCGCCATGGGTACCTCCGCCTCAACGACCTGCATGCCTTTGCCGGCAGGGGACATGCCCATGACTCTGCCGCGGCGCTTGTTGACCTCGCCCATAACGTCGCCCATGTTGCTGTCGGGAACGGTCGCCTTCAGGCTGCCGATGGGCTCGAGCAGGGTCGGCATGGCGTTGGGGATACCGTTTTTATACGCTAAGCTTGCAGCGGTCTTGAAGGACATTTCGGAGGAGTCAACGGGGTGATAGGAACCGTCGTAGAGGGTCGCCTTGATGCCGACGGTCGGATAGCCTGCCAGCACGCCCTTTTTGATCGCGTCGCGCAGACCCTTTTCAACAGCCGGGAAGAAGTTCTTGGGAACCGCGCCGCCGACTACGCGCTCTGCAAATTCGAGGCTGTCGGTCTCAAACGGCTCAAACTCAATCCAAACGTCACCGAACTGACCGTGACCGCCGGACTGCTTCTTATAACGTCCCTGCGCCGAAACCTTTTTGCGGATGGTCTCACGATAAGCGATCCTGGGCTTTTGGAGCTTGGCTTCTACATTATATTTGGATTTCAGGCGCGAAATGACCACGTCGAGGTGCTGTTCGCCCAAACCGGAAATGACCATCTCGTGAGTTTCGTGATTGCTGACGAACTTGATGGTGGGGTCTTCGTCAGCCAGCTTGCCGACAGCCTGCGCCACCTTGTCCTCGTCGCCCTTCTTGGCAGGATAGATCGCCATGGAATAGCTCGAGACAGGATAGTTGATGCCGTCGAGGATCACCTTTCTCAGCGGTGAGCAGAGGGTGTCGCCGGTTTTGGTGGAGAGCAGCTTCGGGATAGCGCCGATGTCGCCTGCGCCGATATAATCGGTGTCGGACTGCTTTTTGCCGGTCATGGTGAGCACCTTGGTGATGCGCTCGGGCGAGCCGGTGCGCATGTTGATAACGGGAACATCGGGAGAGATTTTGCCGGAGACAACCTTGACATAGGACAGTCTGCCGATGAAGGGGTCGGCAACGGTCTTAAAGACGATGGCAGCGGTGGCTGCGTTGGGGTTGACGGAGATCTCAACCGGCTCGCCGTCGAGGTCGACCGCGATCTCCTCCGCCTTGACAGCGGCAGAAGGAGCCAGCCAGGTCAGGCTGTTGAGGAACTGGTCGATCGCAAAGGTATTGTGCGCGTCGCCGCAGAATACGGGACAGATGGAGCCGTCTTTGACGCCCTGCGAAACGCCGAGAATGATCTCCTCAGGCGTGAATTCCTCACCCATGAGGAACTTGTCGAGCAGCTCCTCGCTGGTCTCGGCAACCGCTTCCTTGATCGCTTCGCGCAGACCCTCCAAACGCGCGCCCATGTCGGGAAGCGCGGTGGGCTTTACAGTGCCGTTGGCGCTGTATTCATATGCCTTGTAGTCAAACAGGTTGACGTAGGTGTTCGCGGTACCGTTCACGATATAGGGGACAACCACCGGGCACACAGAGGGACCGAAGGTGGATTTCAGGTTTTCGAATACGCGGTAAAAACGCGCGTCCTCGTCGCACAGACCGTTGACAAAGAACATCTTTGTCAGACCGGCTGCGTCGGCAGCTTCCACTGCCTTTTCGGTGCCGACATTCACGCCGTCCTTGCCCGAAACGACGATCAGTGCCGAGTCGGCAGCGCGCATACCCTCGGCAACGCCGCCGGCAAAGTCAAACAGACCGGGGGTGTCGATGAGGTTGATTTTGGTGCCCTTCCATTCTATAGGTGCAACAGCGGTCATAATCGAAGCCTGGCGCTTAATTTCCTCGCTGTCAAAGTCCAGTGTGGTGTTGCCGTCGGCAATCTTGCCCAGTCTGTCGCTCGCCTTGGCGAGATACAAAATGGATTCCGCTACGGAGGTCTTGCCGCAGCCGCTGTGACCTGCCAGCGCGATGTTCAGAATCTTTTTCGCGTCGTATTGTTTCAAAGAAAAAACTCCCTTCAAAAAGTATTATTTTTCAATACTTCTAAATATATAAAATGTCACTCAATTATTATAACATATTTGTACACAATTAACAATGCGGTTTTGCTAAAATTGAAAATTTTTGCTTTTTGAACAATTGATTACTCAAATGTTTGTGCAAGTTGCTGACGGATAAAAAGATTTATATTATCTTGCACAAAACTTCCTGCGCTTTTTGTGCATTATTCCGCTTGCAAAATCAACAAAAACGGACGCAAACAAGATTATGTCTGCGTCCGTCAAGTCGTCCTTTATGCAATTTTTTGTATATCAGGCAGTGCCTGAAAATCACTTCACCAAATCCTCATAGATGAATTGGGCGAGCTCCTTGCGCTGGGCTTCCATGTCGGTGACAAGGATGCAGGAGCCGACGACCTCATAGGATTCGTCGCCGGGGCCGTTGTAGTACCAAAGCTTTTCGGAGGGAACATAGTTCTGCACGATGTCGTAGTCGATATAGGTCAGCGCGTTGGTGACAAGACCCATGATCTCGTCCTTTTTGAGATTGGTGGTGATCTTGGGACCGATTTCGTTCACGATCGCAATGATCTCGCTCAGACCGGCGCCCTTGAGGTCGTGGACCATCTTGGTAAGCAGCTTGCGCTGGCGTGCGGTTCTGTCCCAGTCGTCGCCGCTGATGCCGATCTCGTTGCCGTCCTCGCCGATGGTCAAGCCGCGGTTGCGCGAATACCAAAGCGCTTCCTGACCGTTGAGCTTCACCAAGCCGGGCTTGGCGGTGATGGTGGTGCGGTTGCCCTTGGACTGACCGTTTTTGTACATCTGGTAGTTGATGTAGTCGATCTCGTCCTTGGTGACCTCCATTTCGACGCCGCCGAGGGTGTCGATGATATCCTTGAAGCTGTCAAAGTCAACCACTGCGTAGCGGTCGATCTTGACGCCGAAGTTTGCCTGAATGGTTTTGATGGTCAGCGCCGCGCCGCCGAGGGAGTAGGAGGCGTTGATGCGCTCGTAGCCGTGACCCGGGATATAGACGTAGGTGTCGCGCTGGAACGAGGTCATTTTGAGCTTTTTGTGGACGTTGTCGATCGACAGCATGATAATGGTGTCGGTTCTGCCGAATTCCTCATCCAGCTTGTTGTCCTCGCCGAAGAGCATAATGTTGAGCACCTTGGAGTTTTGGAGCAGGTCGCTGGTTTTGAGCGTGACGGTGTTTCCGGTGTTGGCGGTCTGCTTGCCGGAGGCGTCGTCCTTCATGTAGGTGTAATCGCCCTCAAATTTGCGGTGCGTTTCGAGGTAGAGATTCAGTCCGACAAAGGCGGAGCCGGTGAGCAGCATGAGGATCGACAGCACCAGCGTCACAACGCGCAGTCCTCTGCCCTTTTTCTTGTAGAGCTTGCGCACCTGCTTGTTGGAGCTGATGTCCACCAAGTTCTCGTTTTTGTTTTTGTTCGCCATAAAAAGCCTCCTGAAAAGGGGTTGACAAATTCCTTTATATCTTATTTATTATAACACATTATTCTCTTGAATAATTCTGAATAAGAATATTAAGAAGTTAACCTGACAAATTTTGACAAATAAAACGGTCAATATCTGTTTATAATTCCTTTGCTAAAAACCTATAGGCATGATTGCTGACCTGCAAGAGCGGGAGATTTTTTGAATTTGGAATCAGATTTGTAATCTGTAATCAGTTGGGAGGAAAGGTTTGCGGTTTTTTCTTTTGCACCAAAGCCTTCTCCCCTGTCACTGCAATTACGTTTCAACATCTGCAACATTTCCTTGACATCGTAGGGGAGACCCTTGCGGTCTCCCGAGGATGGTTTCCAGACGATCAAACATTTCCGTTAGCCGATGAACACCTGCCGCTGCTGCCTGACAGGGGCAAGCCCTGTCACTACAAGCACTTTTCGGTGTTTGCGATGTTTCCTTGACAGTGTAGTGGCGAACCCACGTGTTCGCCAAGCCGTGTTTTCCTGTCTCACCGTACATGTCACGGAAATAAATAGTACCTATCCGGGCAAACACATGGGTTTGCCCCCACACAGAACGGAGAAGCTACAGGATAGTCGCGCAAGGCTTCCACCCGCCGTTGATGAAATTTTCCTTTCAATAAAACGCTTCAATAGGCGGATTCGATGCAACGTCACGTTGCTCACGTTGCCTGCAACTCGTCGAGCGCGAGATGATAGGAGGGCAGGAATTCCTCAAAAAAAGCCTCCGCTTCGGGCAGGTGCATGTCGTGAATGGACTGCTCGATCGCTGCGGCTGCCTGACGAAATTCGTCGTTGCCCATGCGCATTTCCTCTATGCATTTTATCAGCGCCGAAAAACGGTCGGCTGCCTTGACAAATATCTCCAGCGCGCGGTCGTCCTCCGACTGCGGCTTGAGCAGCGCTGTGTATTCCTGCCGGAGGTCGTCGGGCAGCAGGGCGAGCAGCCGGTCGGCGGCGTCGTCCTCTATCTGACGGTAGATGTCGCGGATGGCAGGGTTGGCATATTTGACGGGCGTGGGCATGTCGCCGGTGATGATCTCGGTCGTGTCGTGAAAGGTCGCCAGCAGCGCGGCGCGCTCGGGATCCAGCGTGCCGCCGAAGCGCTTGTTGTGAAGCAGTACCAGACAATGCGCAAGGATCGCCACCTGATGGCTGTGCTCGCTGATGTTCTCATACTGAGTATTATTCATCAAACCCCAGCGGTTTATGTATTTCATGCGTGAGAGCATAGCATAAAAATGTGATGGTTTCATCCGTTTTTCTTCCTCAAAAAAATTGCAAATTGCATTGTGATGTGGTATAATAAAATGAATATACCATGTTTCGAAAGAATAATCAACCGCAAACGCGTTTTTTTCACCTATTTTTCACCCGGAAAGGAATCGGATTCCGCCTATGTCTTTACGATTGAACCGCCTGTCTGCTCCCAAAAACGGACGTTGGCTGCTGCTGACCGTCGGCTTGGCGCTCGCCGCGGCAACGCTGCTGTTTTTGCCGTTCATCATCTATCAAGGAGGCGTGTTTTACTATTACGGCGACTTTAACGTGCAGGAGATCCCGTTCTATCAGGAGATGCACAGTCTGGTGCATAAGGGCGAGCTGGGATGGAACCATCTCACCGACCTCGGCACCGATACCCTTGCCAGCTACAGCTTCTATCTGCTGGGCAGTCCGTTCTTTTGGCTGACCGTTCCGTTTCCCAACGAGGTGGTGCCCAACCTGATCGGACCGCTGCTGATCCTCAAATTCGGCTGTGCCGCAGGCGCCGCCTATATCTATTTGCAGCGCTATGTAAAGCAAAAATCCATGGCGGTGCTCGGCGGCCTGCTCTATGCGTTTTCCGGTTTTTCCATCTATAACGTCTTTTTCTTCCACTTTCACGAGCCGATGATCGCCTTTCCGCTGCTGCTTGCGGCGCTGGACGCCTTTTTGTATGAACAAAGGAGAGGCTTGTTCGCGGTGGCGGTCTTTGGTGCGTGTGTGGTGAATTACTACTTTTTTGTCGGTCAGGCGCTGTTTGTTGTCCTGTATTATCTGATGCTGACGCTCACCAAGACCTGCCGCTTCCGCATCAGGGAGTTTTTGCTGCTCGCCGCCGAGGTCGCCATCGGCTTTGCCGCCACGGCGTTCGTGCTGCTGCCGAGCGTTTTGGGACTTCTCGGCAATCCGCGGCTCAATGCGTTTCCGCACGGCTGGGAAGCGCTCACCTATGGCAGAGAACAAAAATACTGGCTGATCATCCTCAGCTTTCTCTTTCCTGCCGACCTGCCTGCCATGCCGGTGTTCACGCCCGATTCCAACTGCAAATGGGCATCGGTGGCAGGCTGGCTGCCGCTGCTCGGCGTGACCGGCTTGGTCGCCTACTTGCAGCTCAAAAAGCGCGACTGGATCAAAAAGCTGATCTTGCTGCTGATGCTCTTTGCCATGGTGCCGGTGCTCAACAGCATGTTCCAGATGATGAACAGCTCCATCTATTATGCGCGCTGGTTCTATATGCTCGTGCTGCTGTTCGTCCTCGCGTCAGTGCGCGCGATAGAGGACAAGGAAGCGGACTGGGACCGCGCGATCATCTGGTCAACGGGACTCACCGCAGGTGCGGCGGCGCTGATCGGACTGATGCCGCAGCTCACGGGCGAAGAGGGACAGGAGGAGCTGAGCATCGGCGTGCAGAGCGCCTTTGAAAAATTCTGGCTCTATGTGCTGATGGCGCTGCTGAGCATTCTTGTCTTTACGCTGATCTATAAAAAATTCTGGCACAGACGCCGCTTTTCGGCGGTGATGATCGTTGCCGCGCTGGGCGTTTCGCTGTTCTCGTCGTTTTTGGTCATCGGCCACGGCGTGATGATCAGCGGCTCCACCGACAGCATCAAGGCGCACATTATCAATGCGCGCGACAAGATCCGCATCGACGATCTGGAGGATGTGCGCAGCGACTTCTTTGAGGGGATCGACAACACCGCCATGTTCTGGCAGGTGCCGAGCATCAACTGCTTCCAGAGCTCTGTTTCCACCTCGATCATGCAGTTTTATGACAAGATGGGCATCACGCGCGACGTAGCCTCACGCCCCGATTTTTCCGCCTACGGACTGCGCACGCTGGTCAGCTGCAAATACTTTTTTGACGATCTGCTCGACAGCAACGACCCCGAAAGCGACAATAGCTTTCTCGACAAGGACGGCAACACCAAAATGCCGGGCTGGAAGAAGCTGCAGACCGACAACAAATTTGATATTTATGAAAACGAAAACTATGTGCCCATGGGCTTTGCCTTTGACGCATATGTGACGCAGGAAGAATTTGAACGCGTCAAGACCGCCAACCGCACCGAAGCGGCGCTCAACGCCATGGTGCTGACGCGCGACCAAATGAAGCGCTACGGCGAGATCACGGGCTACTATGACAAGGATTACAGCAAGCTTTACGGCGACAAGCCCGAGAACTTTGAGAGCGCTGTGGACAGCTACTACTACGGCGAAGGCTGGCTGAAGGAGCGCGCCAAGGTGCTGAACCAAAACGCCTGCTCCTCCTTTGCTTACACCAAGGACGGCTTTGCGGCGTCGTTTGACAACCAAAGCGGCAGGGAGACGCTGCTGTTTTTCAGCGTGCCCTACAGCGAGGGCTTTTCGGCGACGGTCAACGGCGAGGCGGCGACGGTCGAAAAGGTCACCTACGGCTTTATGGCGGTCAAGGTGCCGCAGGGCAAGAGCGAGGTGGTGTTCACCTACGCCACGCCGGGCTTTCGGCAGGGCGTGCTCATCAGCCTTTGTGCAGCGGCTGCATTTGCAGCGTATATGGTTTTGACGATCGTGTTCCGGCAGCGCCGGAAACGGAAATCCATAAAAAGTAATAAAGAAACCACTGATTCATCAAAACCGGACGGTGCGGTCGGCGCACCCGAATGAATCGGTGTTTCCAAAAAATCCGTCGACTCGAGAGGTGAGGTATAATGTTATTCGGAGACAAGATTTTGGTCTATCGGGACGAAATATTAAAGGACTTGGCGACACTTTTGGAAATTGAATCCGTTGACGGCGAGCGCAACGAGGAGTGCGAACGCGCGCTGGCGTTTATCATCAAGCGTGCGCAGGACTTCGGACTGGACTACAAGATGGTGACGGACAAGAGCGTGCATGTGCAGCTCGGCGACGGAGGCAAGCTCTGCGGCGTGCTGGCGCATGTGGACGTAGTGCCCGCGGGCAACAACTGGAGCGTCATTCCGTATGCGCTGACCGAGCGCGACGGCAGGCTCTACGGCAGGGGGATCGCCGACGACAAGGGCGCGGCGCTGCTCAATCTCTACTGCCTGCGCGTCCTCAAGGAAAACGGTGTGCAGGGCAAAAACACGCTGCGCGCGATTTTTGGTTCCGCCGAGGAAACCGGTATGCGCGACATGCAGGGCTATTTTGAAAAAATGCCGCTGCCCGACATGGCGTTCACGCCCGACAGCGACTACGGCATATGCTTTGCCGAAAAGGGCATTCTGCACCTGCGCGTCAGCACGCCTACCAATGAAGCAAAGGTGCTCTCGCAGTTCCACGCCGGCAAGGCGGTCAACGCGGTGCCCGACATGGCGTATGTGATGCTCGACTCCTCCGGCTACGACGAGCAGCTGCTCATGCGTCTGGCGGACGCGAGCAGCGGCAACTTTGAATTCAACTACACGATCGACGGACTGATGATCATCAGCCGCGGCAAGGCGGCGCATGCCTGCGAGCCGGAAAAGGGCAAGAATGCGGCGGCGCTGCTGATCGACCTCATCACCCACGCCTATGACCTGCACGAGATCGGCGCACTGGCGTCCTTTATTCACTATGCCCTCAACTGCGAGACGAACGGCAGGTCGCTCGGGTTGAAAATGAGCGACGGCGTATCGGGTCCGCTGACGGTCAATCTCGGCGTGATACACATTGAGGGGCATACCGCCGAGGCATATTTTGACATTCGCTATCCGGTCACGGTCAGCGGTGAAAAAATCATCGCCCAGTTTCGGGCGGTGGCGGAATACAACGGCATGCAGGTCGAGGTCGTTCACCACGACAAGCCCCTGTATCTGGAAAAGGATTCGCCGCTTATCCGCGAGCTGAGCGCGGCGTATGAGAGCGTCACGGGCGAAAAGCCCACGCTGTACGCCACCGGCGGCGGCACCTACGCGCGCAAGCTCGGCGGCAGAGGCGTGGCGTTCGGACCGCATTTTGCCGGCGACCCGATCAACATGCATAACGCGGACGAGAGCATGGACAAAGAGAACTTCTTTTTGCACGCGCAGATTTGTCTGGAGGCGCTCTACCGCTTGTATAATGTCGAATGATGCCGGAGCGAATAACAAATAAGAAGGTAACTATGAGTACAGAAAAACTGGTTAAGCAGCAGGCACGCGCCGCGCTGCGCGGCAATTTGAGTCAGCTCATTGCCGGAGCAGGCGTGGCGGCGGCGGTGTTTTTGCTGTGGGAATTTATTGAATATTTCGCGCTCAACGAGCTGGGGGTGCAGGACACGGAAAATATTTTGCAGTCGGATCAGTGGTTCGTCGTGCCGGTCGTCGTGGTGTTTATGGCGCTGGTGCTGTTTTCCACACCGCTGCTCAACGGCTTTTTGCGTATGGCGGCGTCGACGGCGGTGCGCGGAAAATGTGATTCGCTCGATGTGTTTTACTTTTTCAAAACGCCGATGCTGTTTTTCAAGACCGTCATCATCAATATGCTGCTCATGCTCTTGGTGACGCTTTCGTCCGCCGCGCTCAATCTCAGCGGCTGGCTGTCATGGGCATTTCCCGATTATTTTGGAGCCTCGCCGGGGCTGACGGCGGAATTTATGCTGACCGCCCTTGCAACAGTGCTCACGGTGCTGATCCGCGTCATGCTCTATATGCTCCTTGCGCACTATCCGCTCATGCGCTATGCGCTCGACGAGAATATCGGCGCCGGCGCGTGTGTGTTCGGTACGCTCGGCTTTTCGCTGCGCCGGTTCGGCAAGCTGTTCAAACTCGCGCTCAGCTTTGCCGGTTGGTTCGCGCTCTGCTTTTTTGTGGTGCCTGTCCTCTATGTGCTGCCGTATTTTGCGGTCGCGGCTGTCAATTCCGCGCGCTGGCTGCTGCAGATGGACGGCATTGGGGGAGAAGTATGATTGTTTCGCTGTGCATGATCGCCTACAACGAGGTGGAGGCGATCGACGGACTGTTCGGAGATATTGCTTTGCAGGAATATCCCCACGAAAAAATCGAGGTGGTGTTTGTGGACAGCATGTCCACCGACGGCACCTACGAAAAAATGATGAATTTTAAGAACACCGATTTCGGCTTTCGGGACGTCAAGATCGTTCGCTGCGAGAAGATGAACCAGGCGCATTCATGGAACGCCGCGCTGATGACCTTTACCGGCGACGTGGTGATCCGCGTGGACGCTCACGCGCGCATCCCGCGCAACTTTGTGTCGCGCAACGTCTATAATCTCAAGCAGGGCGAGAACGTGGTGGGCGGCGGCAGACCGAACATCAGCTCCAATGCGAGCTCCTGGAAGCTCACCCTGCTGGCGGCGGAGGATTCGCTCTTCGGCAGCTCCATCGCCGGTTACCGCCGTCCCTCCGCCGAAAAAGAATATATGGACAGCCTCTTTCACGCTGCCTACCGCCGCGAGGTGATTGCCGAGGTCGGCGGCTTCAACGAGGATCTGGGACGCACCGAGGACAACGAATATCACTACCGCATCCGCATGGCAGGCTACAAAATGTGCTGCTGTCCCGACATCATCTCCTATCAGCACTCGCGCAACACGCTCAAGCACATGGTCAGGCAAAAATACGGCAACGGCAAATGGATAGGGCTGACGCTCTCGGAGTGCCCGGGCTGCCTGTCTTACTTTCACTTTGCGCCGTTTTTGTTCGTGATGATGCTGGTTGCCTGCACGGTGCTCGCGTTCTGCGGCACCTCGCTGCCGCTGTTGGTGCTGCTGGTGCTCTATGCGATGTTTGACTTTGTGAACTCCGTGAACTGCTGCACGCTGAAAAACATGCAGCCGCAGTTCGCGCTGCTCCCGTTTATCTTTCCGCTGCTGCATGTCGCCTACGGCATCGGCACCATTGTGGGACTGGCGGAGATACCCTTTTGGCAGAGAAAAATCAAGAACAGCCCTGCCAAGGAGCACATCGAATTGGTCCGCCAAAAGGTTGCGGAGAATACGAGGGTCACATGGAACAACAAAGAGCTGTGAGCGGTGTGCGCTACCGGCTGATCGATTCGCTGCGCGGCTTAGCGCTGCTGAACATGGTGGCGTTTCACTTTTGTTATGACGTGTTCGTCATCTATGAGGGACAGTACGGCTGGCCGCGGCTGCCCGGCATCGTCGCGTGGGAGCGGTTTATCTGCATGACATTTATTTTGGTTTCGGGTATATCGCTCAATTTTTCGCGGCACCCATACCGCCGCGTGCTGATCATCAACGGCTGCGGTCTGCTGATCACGTTGGTAACGGCGATCGCGATCCCCGAGGAGGCGATTTGGTTCGGCGTGCTCAACGGTATCGGCTGTTCCATGCTCATCACGCAGGCGCTGCGCCGGTGGCTTGAAAAATGCGATCCCTTTGTCGGCGCTGCGGTGTCGTTTCTGCTGTTTGCGGTATTCTACGGATTGCCCTCGCGCACGCTCGGCTTTTTCAATATCGAATGGGTGCGCCTGCCGGACGCGCTCTACGCCTTCCGTCCGCTGGCGATCATCGGGCTGCCCGACGCCGGCTTTGCGTCCTCCGACTATTTTCCGGTGCTGCCGTGGCTGTTTTTGTTTGTCTGCGGCTTCTTTCTCTGGCGCGTCATCGTCAGCCTGCGCGCCGACCGCTTTTTTGTAAGGGGCGTGCCGGTGCTGGACTTTTTGGGCAGATATTCACTCTGGATTTATATGATACATCAGCCGCTGCTCATGGGCGTTTGCTTTTTGATATACGGCAGATTTTGAGGCAATTATGGAACAACAGCTTGTCAAGTTCACTCCCGCATCGCTTCGGGAGCTGCAATTGGCGCAGCTTGATATGCTGCGCTTTTTCAAGGAATTTTGCGAAAAAAATGACATCACCTTTTATTTCATCGGCGGCGGACTCATCGGTGCGCTGCGAAACGGCGGCTTTATTCCGTGGGACGACGACATCGACGTTCTCCTGCCGCGCAGCGACTACGAGCGGCTGATCCGCCTCTGGCAGGCGCAGTATCCCGACGGGCGCTTTCGCCTGCTGGTCACGGACGGCAAAATGTTCACGGGCAACATTTTTGCCACCGTCACCGACACCGCGCACACCATGGTCAAGGCAAACCAGACCGATGTGGATATTCCGCACGGCTTGGTGATCGACGTCTTTCCGCTCGACGTTTGTCCCGACGGCAGGTTTGCGCGCAAAATGCAGTATTTTTGGACAATGCTCTACTCGCTGTTCATGGCGCAAATCGTGCCCGAGAACCACGGCGGTGTGATCGCCTTTGGCAGCCGTTTGCTGCTGGGGATTTTCCGCGGCAAAAGGATCCGCGAAAAGCTCTGGCGCTTGGGTGAGAAGCACATGAAGAAGTACCGCCGGGAGGACAATCAGTACATGACCGAGCTGTGCTCCGGACCGCACTGGATGAAGATTAAATATCCCAAGCATATCTACGACGGCACCGACTACGTGACCTTTGAAGGGATCCGTTTGCCGGTCGCCAAGGGCTACAGGGAATATCTGACCCTTGTGTTCGGCGATTATATGACGCCGCCGCCCAAGGAACAGCAGGTGCCGCACCACGATATCGCCTATCTCGACCTGTACACGCCCTGCAAAATCTACGACGACGCGCACCGAATCAACTATACCAAAAAATAGTGGTTTTCGGGGCGGAAAATATCAGTTTCTCCGAATTTTAAAATTCCTTTCCGGCGGGCTTTACCCACCGGATTTTTTTGTGTATAATAGCTTTGGACAGATATTTTTTTATATATTAGAAAAGCTATACTTAGAAAAGCAGGCGAGGTTTCATGCTGAAGGGCTATGTTCATTCCACAGAGAGCTTCGGCTCGGTGGACGGTCCGGGCGTCCGGTTTTTGATATTTTTGCAGGGCTGCGCCATGCGGTGCCGCTACTGTCACAACGCCGACACCTGGCGCGTGGGCGTCGGCACCGAGATGACCGCCGACGAGCTGCTTGACCGCGCCGGGCGCTACCGCTCCTATTGGGGCGCCGAGGGCGGCATTACCGTGAGCGGCGGCGAACCGCTGCTGCAAATCGAGTTTTTGACCGAGCTGTTTCGTGAGGCAAAGCGCAGGGGCATCCACACCTGCGTGGACACCGCCGGTCAGCCGTTTTCGCGCGAGGAGCCGTTTTTTTCGCGGTTTCGGGAGCTGCTGCGCTATACCGACCTGCTGCTGGTCGATATAAAGCACATCGACTGTGCGGCGCATCAAAAGCTCACCGGGCACAAAAACGACAATATCCTCGACATGCTGCGGTTTTTGTCGGACGAACAAAAGCCCGTCTGGATCCGGCACGTGCTGGTGCCGGGCGTGACGGACGATGACCGCATGCTGCACCGTCTGCGCGCATTTATCGACACACTGCAAAATGTGCAAAAAATCGAGGTGCTGCCCTATCATGCCATGGGCGCCTACAAATGGAAAGAGCTGGGGCTTGCCTACACATTGGATAACACACCGCCGCCCGCCGCAGAGCGCGTGAAGAACGCCGAGCGGATCCTGGGCATACGATAAAACGGAAGAAAGGGAGTACGGGTATGAAAGTATGTGTACCGGAAGAGGTAATGAAGGTTGCATGGAGAGGCTTCTCCGGCAGAAAATGGAAGGAAGACATCAACGTCCGCGAGTTCATTCAGAGCAACTACACCATGTATGACGGTGACGAGAGCTTTTTGGCGCCGCCCACCGAGGCGACCGACAAGCTGTGGGGACGCCTGCAGGAGCTGCAAAAGGAGGAGCGCGCCAAGGGCGGCGTGCTGGAATGTGAAACCGAGATCGTTTCGTCCCTGACGTCCTACGGTCCCGGCTATATCGACGAGAGCATGAAGGATCTGGAGCAGGTGGTGGGTTTGCAAACCGACAAGCCGCTCAAGCGCGCGTTCATGCCCTACGGCGGCATCAAGATGGCGGAGCAGGCGGCGTCCACCTACGGCTATCAGATCAATCCCGATCTGCACAGGATCTTTACCGATTATCACAAGACCCACAACCAGGCGGTCTTTGACGCCTACACGCCCGAGATGAAGCGTGCGCGTCACAGCCACATCATCACCGGCTTGCCCGACACCTACGGACGCGGCAGGATCGTCGGCGACTACCGCCGTGTGGCGCTCTACGGTTTGGACTACCTGACGCAGATGAAAGAAAAGGATCTGTTCTACTGCGGCGGCAGAAACATGAGCGAAGAGCATATTCGTCTCAGAGAGGAGATCGCCGAGCAGATCCGCGCCCTCAAGGCGATGAAGGAAATGGCGAAGATTTACGGCTACGACATTTCGCACCCTGCCACGAACGCCAAGGAAGCCGTGCAGTGGCTCTACTTCGGCTATCTGGCGGCGATCAAGACCCAAAACGGCGCCGCCATGTCGGTGGGCAGGATCTCCACTTTCCTCGACATCTATATTCAGCGCGACCTGCAGGAGGGCACGATCACCGAGAGCGAGGCGCAGGAGCTGATCGACCATCTGGTGCTCAAATTCCGCATGGTCAAGTTTGCGCGTATCCCGTCCTACAACGAGCTGTTCTCCGGCGACCCTGTCTGGGTCACGCTCGAAATGGCAGGCATCGGCATGGACGGCAGACATATGGTCACAAAGAACGACTTCCGCTTTTTGCACACCCTCGAAAACATGGGTCCGGCGCCCGAGCCGAACCTCACAGTGCTCTGGTCGTCGCGTCTGCCCGAGAGCTTCAAAAAATACGCGGCAAAGATCTCCGTCAACACCTCCTCCATCCAGTATGAGAACGACTGCGTGATGCGTCCCGTCTGGGGCGACGACTACAGCATTTGCTGCTGCGTGTCCGCCACCCAGACCGGCAAGGAGATCCAGTTCTTCGGCGCACGCGCCAATCTTGCCAAGTGCCTGCTCTACGCCCTCAACGGCGGCGTAGACCTCAACACACACGAGCAGGTCGGCCCCGAGATCGCGCCCATCACCTCCGAATATCTTGACTACGACGAGGTGATGCACAAGTTCAACGCCATGATGAGCTGGTTGGTGGAGCTGTATGTCAACACCCTCAACCTGATCCATTATATGCACGACAAGTATTATTACGAGGCTGCCGAGATGGCGCTGATCGACACCTATACGCGCCGCACCTTTGCCACAGGTATTGCCGGCTTTTCGCACGTGGTCGATTCCATCTCCGCGATCAAGTACGCCAAGGTCAAGACGATCCGCGACGATGCGGGCTTGATCGTCGATTATGAGATCGAGGGCGACTTCCCGCGCTACGGCAACGACGACGAGCGCGCCGACGAAATCGCCATCTGGCTGCTCAAGGCGTTTATGAAGAAGGTGCGCGAGCACCACACCTACCGCAACTCCGAGCCGACCACCTCGATTCTCACCATCACCTCCAACGTGGTCTACGGCAAGGCGACCGGCGCGACGCCCGACGGCAGAAAGGCAGGCGCACCCTTTGCGCCCGGCGCGAACCCTGCCTACGGCGCCGAGAAAAACGGTCTGCTCGCCTCGCTCAACTCCGTTGCCAAGCTGCCCTATGAGTTTGCGCTCGACGGCATTTCCAACACCCAGACCATCAGCCCCGGCGCGCTGGGTCACAGCGAAGCGGAGCGTGTGAACAACCTCTGGCACATTCTCGACGGCTACTTTGACCAAGGGGCGCACCACCTCAACGTTAATGTATTTGGCGTGGACAAGCTCAGAGATTGCATGGAACACCCCGAAAAGCCCGAGTACGCCAACTTTACGATCCGTGTGTCCGGCTATGCGGTAAAGTTCATCGACCTCACGCGCGAGCAGCAGCTTGATGTTATCGCCAGAAGCGAGCACACGTATCTCTAAAAGAAAAATCAGATAATATAAGGAAAAAAGCGGAAAATCATTGAAATTTCCGCTTTTTTATGTTATGCTAAAGAAAAATGCAAACAAAGGAGAATTTTTAATATGAAAAAGACCGTGCTAATGATTGTTTCGGCTGTTATGGCAACCATGATGGCGATGATTGCTACCGGCTGCGGCTCCTCTTCCTCTGAGGTGAGCAAGACGGCGCCCACGATCCCCAAGGCGACCAATGCCACCACGGCTCCTGTACCCACCACAACACCCGTGTCATCGAGAAGCACCGGCAATACCGACACCACCACGGCGACCCGTGCAGAATCCACCACGGCGACCGAGGCGACGGAGGAGACTGCGGCGCCCTCCGGTGACCTTCCGTCAGCGGCAGCAGCGTCGGCAATGGCATATTTTAGCGTCAGCGCAGACGTCGGTGCGACCGTAGAGGTGCTCGGTCAGGAGACCACGCCTGCCGGTACGGTTTTCTATCAGGTCAATGTATATTACGCAGGCAACGCATATCCCTTGTTTGTTTCCGCAGACGGCAGCTATTGTGTGGAGCCTGAGAATTTCTATTCCACCTATGGCGGCGGTTACGCGCAGACGGCGACCGAAGCCTACGGCGGTTATGACGCCGGTGCCAACGGCGGTTACGATGCAGGCGCCTACAGCGGCTATGACGCCGGTGCCAACGGCGGCTACGACGCAGGCGCCTACAGCGGCTATGACGCAGGCGCTTACAGCGGCTATGATGCAGGTGTCAACGGCGGTTACGCATATTAAAGCCATACAAACGCTTCCGGCGCACACCGGAGGCGTTTTGTTGTTGATTTAGGCAGGAGGTGCTTTTGTGCGCAGAGATTTGGCATATTTTTATGAGCGTCCGATAAACGAGGTGTTTGCGGCGTTTGAGCAGGCGGCAAACCAGCGGTTTGGCAAGGACTGCAAGACAGAGCCGTGTGTGCGGCTCACCTTTGGTTTGAATTTTTCGATGAAATACAATATGAACGGCGGTTCGGTAACAGCGCATTTCATGCCCTACCAAAACGGTACGGCGGTCAACCTGCGCTATTCGATCGTGCAGGCGTTCGGTGCGCGCTACAAGGCGCATGCGCACGACCTGACGCTGTTTGTCAACGGCATCCTGCGCGTGACAGGACAGCCGATCCAGTTGGATGTTGACCGCTTTTTGGATTATGAGGCAGGCGTGCCCTCCGTTGCACCGGCGCAAGCTTCGCCTGCTTTGCAGCAGACGGCAGGCGTTACATGCCCGAGGTGCGGCACAGGCTGCGCGGCAGGCGAGCTGTTTTGTTCCTCCTGCGGCACGCCTCTGCAGCAGCCGGAGCGTCCGGCGTTTTGCACCAACTGCGGTGCATCGCTGCGGCAGGAAGGAAAGTTTTGTCACCGCTGCGGCGCAAAGATTTAGGAGGGTGCCTACATGATCGATTTTAACCAAAACACATTTTTTAAGCTCAAGACAGCCGACGCCGAAAAAGGCAAAAAGGTGGTGGAGGAGCTGCTGATTCCCGAAGAACAGGTGCTGTCCGCCTATCGTGACGTGCGCGACTGGGTCATTTTTACCGACAGGCGCATTGTCTCGGTCAACGTGGAGAGCTTGACCGGCAAGAAAAAGAACTTCACCTCGCTGCCCTATTCCACGGTCTCCGCTTTTTCGGTGGAGACGGCAGGCGTGCTGGATGTGGACAGCCGCATGGAATTGTGGTTCAGCGGTCTGGGACGCGTGCGCTTTGAGTTCACCGGCGGCAGCGACACCGTGGCGATCAGCCGCATGATCGCGCGCTATGCGCTGGCATGATTTACATCAGAAAAACAGGCTCCGTGCATTGCGCAGAGCCTGTTCCTTGATTTTGGGTGAATTCATAGCTTGTCGGCGTCCTCTTTCATCTGTTTTGCAGTTGAATGACGATCCTCATTCAAGCGCACCGAGCATCTGCGCCGGATTTTCGGCTGCCTTGACCCTGCCGAACGCCTTGACGATCACGCCGTTTTCGTCGATCAGGTAGGTGGAGCGCACCACGCCCATGCTCACCTTGCCGTAGTTTTTCTTTTCCTTCCAAACGTCATACGCTTGGATCACTTCCTTTTCGGTGTCCGAGAGCAGGGTGAACGGCAAGCCGTATTTTTC
>Ga0256407_10002010_pt1 | contig 40283 bp, 35 predicted proteins | sample RumenRJG_04DNA_FD_193489 | JGI IMG/M metagenome (GOLD analysis project Ga0256407, IMG submission 193489) | Bovine rumen microbial communities from Lethbridge, Alberta, Canada - RJG_04 | ecosystem: Host-associated > Mammals > Digestive system > Stomach > Rumen | place: Canada: Alberta... | reverse complement strand
GCCTTTCGAAGAAAAGGCATGTAGCCTTGCCTCAGCAAAGCACCCGCCCGCCCAAATAATCAATAACAGTTTTACTGACAACTACCTTGACAAACAGCGACCCGAAATGATTCCAGGATATAAATATTTCAGCTTCAGGGAACTGGTTAATCGGTGTTTTTTCCGCCTCCGGCATGTTGTAGGGATATACCTGTTGCTGAACTTGTTTGTTCCCCAAAATGAAATCTTAGCACTATAATGTAATCTATAACGGTGTGGGCGGTAAGATGATTTTGGCACCACAATGTAAAAAAGTGCTTGCCGTTCGCAATCTATAACGGACTATAAAATATATCATTTTTCCTTTCGGAGATGCATTCATTATAGGAATGGCCGACATTATTCATTATTGTCTTTCAACGTTCATCAAAAATGGAACAGGTGACCGTTTCAGGTGGAAAACTGTAACTTTCATTGCTAATGTACTAACGGTTACCTCTATGAGATAATCCCTTCTTCTATCATGTAATTTTTAGCATCTTTGATAAAACTCCAGATCATTAAAACCATAATAATACCAATTGGGAAGGCACTAATAATTGAGACACTTTGAATATTATTCATACTACTTTCAGAGAATACTAAGGCTATCGGTAGAGCAATAAGCAAAAGGCACCACAAAAATGTTATTGCCACATGTGGTTTCTCGTTCTCACCTAATCTTTTATAGCTATAGCAAGCTGCTGTATATGCAATAGAATCGAAACTGGTCGCATAAAACGCTATCATGCAAACCATCGTGAGGATAAGGATAAAGGTACTTGCTGGCATTGTTCTAATGATAGTAATAATAAGTTCATATATGTCTTCATTTTTCTCATACACTGCAATAAAATCAGCTGTTCCTTTTGTTTGCATACCCAGACTGTAATTTCCCAGAATTACAAATGAGCTGATTGTACTTCCAACGCCAAAGATGTAACCGCCCAGAATCGTTTGTTTAATAGTACGTCCTCTCGATATGTTACCGATAAAGAAGGGGGCTGCAATACACCAGACCATCCAGTAAGCCCAGTAATAAATAGTCCAATCCTGTGGAAAACTATTTGTACGAGCAGGATCCATATAAGTGCTTAGCCCAACAAAGTTTTGAATCATCTTACCAAATGACTCTATCCCATTCTCAATAATAAATCGCCCTTCTCCACCAAAAAATAGAACAAATATCTGTAAACCAAAGAATAGATAAATGCATAGCTTCGCTAAAAAACTAATCCCTTTGAATCCATGGAGAACAGCATACGTATAAACAGCGCAGGTGATTACCAAGATAATAATCGTAACAGCTGTGCGACTGATAGAAACACCAAACAGCGTGACGATAATCTCTGCCATTAATGGAGTAGCTACAGAAAATGTCGTTGCAGTTCCAGCAAGCAAAGCAAACAAAGCAAACAAGTCAATAATACGTCCTACTATGCCATGTGCATGTTTTTCACCAATCACAGGTAAACATGCTTCAGAATACCGCTGTTTATCCCTCTTACGGCAGTGCAACATAAATCCAAAGGCAACAGCAAGCACCAAATAAAATGCCCAAGGAATAAAACTCCAATGGAATAATGGAAAAACGCCAGCCCAGTCTGTAATACTTCCACCCATCTCAGCAATGTGTGGATTAGTTGCATACATGACCCACTCAGCAAAACTATAGAATAGAATATCAGCAGCGAGTCCGCAGGTAAACATCATTGATCCCCATGTAAAGAAGTTATACTTTGGATGCTCATGTTGTTCACCTAAAACAATCTGACCGTACTTAGAGAAGGAAAGAAAAACAGAAATAATCAGTACGCCAAGTCCGATAAGCAGGTAATAACTCCCTAGAGTATCTCCAAGAAAAAACCGCACCTGGCTAATCACTCCATTAGCCTGCTCTGGAAAGATAAACAGATATATAGCAAGAGCTATAATCAAAATAAAAGGCACCAAAGTAATCATCCAATCTATTCTGTTCTTGTCAGCAGATCTGCTAATGCTCATAATTAATATTCTCCACAATTTGCATCCAGTAGATACTTATAACTGTGGTCAATCGCCACAAGTTCATCTAAACCATCGATTTCTACAATATCTCTGCTTTTCATTTCCCGGATGCCTAATTTATAATCCTGAAAGTGACAAAACATAGCAACATCATCCCAATAGATTTGTCGATTACCACGTTCAAATTCATATTCCAGATGTTTCCTTAGCTTTTCTCCATCCTCATCACTCCATCTTGAAATAGAATACAACTGCCACCCATGTGAACCTCCATTTCTCGAACAGGATTTAACTATGCCATTCTTGACATTCATCAACCATTCATTCGTCTCCCCATCACACCAAACTGCATTATAGCCAGAAAGCGTAAAAGTTGGATTAAGAATTGAAGAATTATAGATAATTTGGTCTCCATCTACGATTACGCAGTCTTCCAGGTATTTGCGTGCAACATACAGTGAACTGATATTGTTGCATGTGCTATAGAATGGATTCTCAATAATAACTATATCCTTTTCTTTCCCCCACTCGTAGAATTGCTCTTTCAGATAACCTACGACAACGTATATCTCGTTGATTCCGTTCACTTTTAACCCATCAACTACCGTGTCAATCATTCTCACACCATTCACTTTGACCAACGGTTTGGGGACATGAAAAGTCAGAGGCTGCATTCTCTTCCCTATTCCTGCCGCCATGATGATAGCCCGCTTTACAATATGTGTCTCTGCTTTCATGTTTTTTATTCTTCTCCAATTATTAGTTCTTTGGCATATCTATAATAGTCTTTGGCATACCGATACTGTCGTAAACTGTATTCACCAAACTCCACTCCAAGCTTTCTTTTATATTCACACCAATTCGACCATAGAAGACCACATATTGCAATATATGAATATATTTTTGCTCGTGTGATACGTTCACACTTGTTTTCAAAGTAAATATCAATAAGACGGTCGCACTGATATTTATCGTATAGACTGTAAATACAAAACATAGCAACATCCACATGGGGATCTTGCATCCCAGAATATTCCCAGTCTGTTAACTGCAAGCTCTCAACATCTTCTCCATCTAATGTATGAAACAGGAAATTATCCGGAACAGCATCGATATGGGTCAGACACCAATCCTTTTTAAGTCCATCTATGAATGTACGTAAAGAAAGAACATTCTGTTTTGTTTTTGCATAATCCTTGTAGACAGACTTACTATTTCCCCAAAGCTTTTCATAAAAACCAATCTGCGCAAAGATATCAAAAGTATGATTCACCTTTAGCTTCATAGAATGAAAACGACGAAGTTTCTCCATACATCGTTTCAAATCTGACAAGCTTTTACTGTCACATAATCTAACTCCATTCAAAAACTTAGTAATCTTATATCCGTTCTGTGGATTTATATAAATAGGATTGTCACAAAGGCCAAGTCCTTCGATTGTTTTATACACCTCAGCTTCCTGCTTTCGGTCTATCAACTGATCTGTTCCTTCACCGGGGATTCGCATTATATATTTTTCTCCCCTTGTAGTAAAAAGAAAGGATCTATTTGTCATACCTTTCTTCAATACTGTAATATCTGTAACATCTTCCTCTTTGCAGTGCATCACCTCAGTAATTGTTTTTATTGCGTCTGATTGAAGATGATTCGAATCAGAATCAAGCTCTCTCAACTGCTCATATGTATTAATTTCCACTATATCAATACTTCTAACAATCTTTGCCTGTACAATCATGCGATCCTTTTTGTATAAAGTTGTTTCCCAAAAGTCGTTCGCATGTTTTCTATCAGCATCATATCTCATTAGTCTCTCTCGAACTGTTGCTGCTTCAGGTTCTAAAAGATAACAAATACCGACCATTGCATTTCCGACATCTTTTTCAGGTATCGTAACAAGTTCCATTTTACGATTTACCCTTACACTGCTTTCCTCCTCTATCAGGTCACTTACCATATACCAAGAGTAAAGTTCTACATTAGAGAAGGGATTCGTTTCGCACCAAATATCACAAGGAACAATATAGGTGTTATGAATTTGATCAGCAACAAGTGATAGAGAGTGAAGATTATTATACGAGGCATACACAGGGTTAACTACTAACTCCACTCCATATTCATCGATAAGATACTCAAAAAAGTCTTTCATGAAGCCAACAACAACTGTGATATTTTTGACGCCAGCATCCATAAGTTGTGTTATAAGTCGATCTATAAGTCTTTCTCCATTTACTTCAATAAGAGCCTTTGGGGTGGAAAGGTTGATTGGAACCATTCGCATGCCGAACCCTGCTGCAAGAATGATGGCATTTCTAGGCGCTCTATCCACTACCACTTGCCGCGCTTTAGAAGTCAACTGTACTTCATCATTAAGATAACCATCTTCCATCAAATGTTTTAAGGATCTATTTACCACCCCTAAACTATGACCGGCAGTTTCAGCAAGTATACGTTGATTGATAAAGGGTTCTTGTAACAGAGTTCGTAAAATATCGGATTCCTGCAGATTCATGAACCAGTCTCCTTGTGTATTTCGTGAACATGCTCGTAAAAAACTCTTAAAGTGACGCAAAACTATTTTAATTTGGGGCTCTTAAGCCCCCAACGAAAAGGATTCAAGGCAGATTTAAGATCAGTTTATCAGAGGTTAGCATCTGAACTATAGCGCGTTTCCAATCTGATGTGACTATTATACGTGAAACCACATTATTCCTTCTAGCCCCTCTGGGGAGGGATATGTCATAATGCCTGTGATCATGCCTTTTCATTTCTTATTTCGCAGCCTGAGGTTAAGGAAAGCTCCATTCCTCTGTACCGGAAATCATATTTTTACCTTCTTAGAATAAAGAAATGTGCCCCGGCGTAAATATATCAAAGGATGTCAACTATATAACCAAGTATCGAGAGACACTATGCCTGTCAAGCTTGGGGCTCAGTCACGAGAACATCGCAGACAGTGTGATGTCTCTAAAAAAATGAATCGTATGCTTAAATATTATGCAATAAACAACTTTATATCCATAGATAATAATCTCATCCTACATACTCTATATTTATCTTCTAATCAGATACTCGTTGAGCCCCCTCTAACATCTCAGTTTGCAGACCTTCTCCGGCAACTATAGAATTCATTAATTGATCTTCAATTGCGTCTTTGAGACAAAGATATTTATTCCCGATTACAATGGCTGGAACATACCGTTGATCATCCGGAATACTGTGTTCTTCATAAAAATCTGTAATAATCTTCTCATAATTGTCTTCAACTTTATTTAAACACAGTAGCCGTATTTTGCTGGTAGAGCCGTCAGGTAAAGTAACTTGGTCCGGAAGCCCAGATATCAAAGGCTCTAATTCAGCACAGTAAGAGCAATAATCCTTATAAAAATAGTAAATCAGACTGTCGCTTGTTGAAATTGAATCTCCATATTTACTGTTGCTCTTAGGTGTGTAAAGTATAGGTTTATCTTCAGACTCAGAAGAAGTCCGCAACTGAGGTATTAATCGATTAATGTAATCTAACCTGATTGTAGGCCATATTTTGGGCATTATACGCCAGCCTAATAGAAATGAAATACACAATGCGGCTATTATCCCAACTATATTTAATTTTTTATTCATTGATCCTTGTATGGTATAGTTAGAAGCAAATATACCATTTTCCCTTTCGTTTTATATCGTGGTTCAATACAAATCATATACTCAAAGGCTTTGCAACCGGTCTAGCATGGCTGGAAACTTGATCTTAAGACCTAAGAGCTGATTATAGTCATGAGTTCTGCTTGCTTCTTCTTGATCATCTTAAACATAGGCTTTGCTTCCGATAATATCTGCATGGTTTTTGAAGGAATCCAATTCTCTCCTTACACTTTTATGTACTACAGATCAGTTGCAAACACTGTTAATTTACAGGTTTTTGCTTATTGAGCCGGAATTGATTAATCACTAATTACATTACTATTGTAATATATGATATCTATACAGAAAATTCATCAACATTTGTTGTTTACAAGTGCATCGTACGACACATTAAAAGCATCCTCCGCAAAATTATTGAAATAGAACTTATAAAATGACACATCATTTTTGAGATGTTTTAATAGGTTTATAGTCTTTCTCATTTGTTCTGCATTGTGAGGATGATAAACTTGCTCTAGTAAGAGAGGAAGTATTTGTTTAAAAGATACCTGTTCGATACTATTTTTTTCATTTCTTTCCATGAAAACTATGCTGCGTAAAGGAAGTGATATGTTTGTTCCATAACGTTCCTTTCCACACCAAGGTGTTCCGCAAGCAAAAGTACCACAATCATTGATCAAAACTATTGGTTTGTCTCCGTTTACAACAAATGAATTTTTAATATTATACAGCCACTTTTTAATATGAGTGGTTTTACCTGTTCCGCTTCTAGCGACAAACATGTATGAATAGTTATCAACTGCTATGACTGCTCCATGCATGAGAAAAGCATTATATGTGGGTAATTCTTCAGCAATAGTTCTATGAACCAACATATTTTCCAGAGAGCCTACACCTGGAAGATCCGCATAATACTGTAGAGCTCGTTCAGATTCCATGATAATCTTATCATCGTCAGTGATAATTTCTATGTCTGAAATTTCTTTATCATTAATCAAATAATCCTTACATACATTGTATATATTTGAATGCAAGCTATGAATTCCAATATTAATATCGGCTATTCTTATTTTAAAATCCATTTCTTCACTAATATTCTTTGAGTTGCTTATTCTACAAGAAGACCGTTTTGGCGTAGTTCTTCGATGTAAGAATGAACAAGTGGCTGTAACTCTCCTTCTGTACTATCATATTCTGCCAGTAATTGTGTAACAATATTTTGTTCAGTTGTTTCTTCCTGGAGTAGCTCAAGAATTCGCAATGCTTCTTCATTTAAATATAGTACTGCATGTAATTCAGGTGCGTTATCTCCTACAGGGACAGCAATAATCTCTCCGTCCAATTCCATTTTTTCAAACAAGTATTTGCTTCTCATTATTGAATACTCCTTAATAAAGATATTCGGGCAGAAGTATTTCCACCCGAATATCTACGTCTAACCAAATATGATCGCTAATAAATAATGAAGAAATCAATCAAATCTCACTAAGGTACCCTTTTCCAACCATGTTTTTAAGCATAGTTCTTTCGCTCATGTTTTTTCGATGACTCGAAATGTAATCGATGACAGCTTTGTAGTTAAGTACATTATACTGATCATTTCTGTCTCTTCCACAAGTCGTAAGATCTTCATTAAATATTATAGAGCCACCCTCTACTTTACCTGCATCAATATCAGTGATAATCTCCCTCGCCATCTTCATTCCTCCTTTAAATGATTATAAGAGTTGCTTAATATCAAATTATTTAAAAATCTTTTGCAAATAAATATGTTTCTGGTTTAGTATGACGTGGATAATAATAAATCATGCAAAATTAGAGATCATAATAAGTTGAGCATTTAAAGCCTGTACATACATATGTTCCACCACATTGAACAGCAGAGCAATAACACTCTTCACATGCATGCGCTTCAAAGCAACTGGATGTCAGCATCATTTCTTCAGGCTGAAGAATCAGAATATTCATATTTGGTTTATTAAATTCTTTTTTCATATTCTCCTCTCAATCATAAATTGATGCATATATGAATCACCGCATAAATCAATGTTTATAAGAATAACAGTCAAACCCGGCCAAACAGCCAAATGTTCCACTACAAGAACCGCAATCGTTGCAAGTGTACCCGTCACAAACGCCATAACTACTGTCACAGACTGGGCTAGTCACAACAACATCTTCTTTTAACAAACGAACCATGGTGATCTTTGGAACTTCAAATTTTTTCATATCTATATACTCCCTTAATGACTATTAATTTATGATTCACAACCTCTTTGATCAACTTCCTCATCATTGTCAAGATTGGTTTGTGAAGAATTACCCAATATATATTTCTGATATTTGTTTATCATTAAAGCACTGTACGTATTAATCTTCCACTCTCTATTTATTTTGGAGCACCTACCTGTTTCCGGGCATATTTTTAGATTAATACAGAATGGATATAGAGAACAATTGTCACACTCTCGTAATTGTTCACTGTGCTTATACAGTTCATCCTTCTCCGTATTAATAATATCCTGATAGATATCGCCAATTCCTTCCAACGAAGATTGATTCTCACACCTGCCAACAACTCCATCAGGATATATTAACCTACATGAATCATTGTCAGCCATACAGTTTGCGACACGCAAGGAAGGTAACCTTGCCATTCCACCTAATAAACCTTTCTGTTGTAAAACGGTGTTCAATTCTATTGTCTTTGCATTAATCAACTCACGCATACTATCGTCATAAGAAAGCGGAGAAAACCCAACGTCTTCATACACTGCGTGAGAATAAGCAGAGAAGCCTTTCTTATCTCCAAACCTGGCTTCCAATTCATCAATTAGTCGATAGAGATCTATTATATTTGTATTCGTTACATTTAATCGTACATTTACTGCTATTATATTCGACAATAGATTTTCAATATTATTGATAACACGCTGGTATGGGTTTTCTTTAGGGTTAACATAGGCCTTTGCCTTATTGTATGACTCTTCTGTTCCATCAAGAGTAATCTGAACAGATGTAAGATTCCACTCATCCTTTGCTGTCTGAATGATCTTTTGATCAAACAAAAATGCATTGCTTATCATTGATGAATTGAACTTTATATTCTTTTCTCTTAATCCTGCGCATATCTGTGTTATTCGCTTATGCGCAACCAATGGCTCACCACCAAACCAGCCTATCTCTATTGGTTCTCCTTTGCATTTCTTATCTATGTAATCAACAACATCTGAAACTATTTCTTCTGTCATTGTACAGTGTTTATGATCACTTTCAAAGCAATAGTAGCAGCGTGCATTACAGTCAGTAGTAGGTAATATGGTAAAACCATTTACCCGTTTTATTGGATTAATCTTTTTTATTAATTCCCTTAATTCTCTAACAAATTTATTCTCATCATACTCTTCTGGCACTAAATAATGTCGAGAGATTAATTCGTCCATCTCTGTATTATAAATTGCGGGAACGTTTTCAAAAACCCTTTCTTCATTTTCGTTAAGTAGAACCATTTCTGATGTCACAATATTATACAATAATGTTCCATCTTCTGTTTTAGCTTTAATTAAAAATTTCATTGGGCGATAAACTATTTGAATAGGTTTAGGCCCCCTCCACAGCAACGCGATATTCTTCTTTGGTTCTTTAATCGTCTTCATTATATTGTCAATCCACTAAAAACAAAATATTTGAACATTTTTTAGTATGACCCAAAGTATGGTAAAAGTCAAATATAAAATGACGTTTTTGAATTCATGTCTGCCCGGTTCTCAGTTACAGACACATGTTTAATATATACTTGTAGATTATTGTCCAGATTATGACGTGTTATTTTTACTTGATTAATGACTTAGTTTAATTACTATATATTAGTATAAACATTTTAAATAATACTCATTTATTGAATCTAATTATATATACGTACAATGTAGAAACCATCCACGCACCATCTATGCACTTGGAAACAAAAAAAACATAACGTAAATTTGGAACAATTGGAAGAATACTGAAAATCTCTATAGATCATTTAGATAATCCCCACATTTTCAATTCCTCTTCCCTGGCATCCACTTGTGAATCCGTTATAGCAATTTTTTCCAGATAATGAGTAGCAGTATTTGTCTTCCCAGTCAGAAATCTAATAAAACGATAACCCCATGCTACCGGCAAGAGCCAAGGTCTTCCATCAATAAAGATATATTGTGGTAAATAACGCATGTGGTTATATCGAGGGAATATGTGCTTAATAATAAGTATTGTACGCGAACATTTTCTCGACTTCCCATACATCAAAATAGAATTGATCGCAACATTTTTTAAATTCCTTTCATCGTCAAGCCCAAAAATACCATTCCCAAATATTTTATCTGTAGAGTATTTTAAAAATTCATCAGTCAAATCTTTCGTCTCAATCACAAAACGGGTTCCAAACCATCTTTCACATAGGGCGAAACAAATAGATGAAAAATCCTTCATCCCCAAATATTCCAGCTTATCTTCAATCCAATCCCAGTCAAGATTCTGGTCATTACGCGCAGCAGCGTCAATATCCATGAACATGCGGAAGCCAACACCAGCATTCATTATATGTTTTCGAAGATGTGCCAATAAAAAAACAAAATGAAAGCTTCTGTCTAGTTTTCCATGCCTGGCAAACCCATTGAAACGATTAAAGAATTCCTTTTGCTTTGATTGAGTTACTATTTCATCATAGAATAGTTGATGGTGCAACTCAATCTGAGTATCGCCTTTGTGATAATGCCAATCGAAATCAGGCACCTTTTCATTTGTATGATAGCCTTTTTTTTCTAGAATATGCCCAGCCTTTTCCTTGTCTACTTTTGAAACGACAATATCCAAATCCCCCATAGTACGTAGCGCTGGCATTGGATAGCAATTAGCGATTTCCAGACCTTTTACTGCAAACATTTTTATCCCGGCATTTCCAAAAAGTTGCAATAATTGCGTATATTCTTTCTGAATATTCTTGTAATGAAAAAGTGCTGCACTGAATTTACGTTGGAATAAAGCACGCATATCCCGTGGCATAAAATCTTTGCACTGAAAATATACAATCCCCTCCACTTCATGATTAGAAGCATAGGAAGCAACCACTTTCCAATCTATACCCTTAATTGGATCCGTTTTCGTTCGAGACATATGATCTTTTAGAATTTGGAGAAAAAATAGTTGATTGATGTTCATGTAGCTAGTCATTTTAGATAATGTCCTTTTTATATAATAGACAAAAAACACTGCTGTCACTTTATATTCATTTAATATCGAAGAACTGCTTGCACTATCCTAAAGATAAATCAACTCAGTGAAAGAATCACATCTATCCCATTTATGTTATCATATACTCTGCCTCTTGTCCCCAAAATCAACGATTCCCTTACCTCTGGATTATCTATGAGAAATAATAAACCTTCTGTGATGCCCTTTATGCCCATCTCACAGATATATCCATCGGTTCCTTCATCTAACTGGCTAAAAGATGTTGCATATCTTGTAATCATGACAGGTTTGTTTAACATCTGAGCTTCTCTGACAGCTACTGATTTTCCTTCATATCTAGATGGCTGAACATAAATATCGCACGCCTTGATATAAGGGTATGGATTTTCCCTTTTTCCTAAAACAATAACATTCTCTTCCATGCCATATTCATGAATTTTAGAGTAGATAAGCTCCTCATCTGATCCATAGCCGATAAGGTACCATTTTACATCCTTTCCTAGATCAATCAGATTCCGGCATACCTTAGGAATTACATCAAAATTTTTCTGAAATGTAAATCTCCCAATTGAAAGAACCCGTATACTTCCATCTTGTGGCATTTCGTCTATCACTTCATATTCATCGGCATATTTATTAATTAATTCAAGTGAAAGTATATTTTCTACAATGATTGTCTTTTTTGATAAAGATGGATAAATATTAAGGAAAGCATCTTTCACCGAATTACTGACACAGGCTATATAGTCCAGTTTTTTCCACATTGGCAGCGTATATTCTTCATCAAGTTTTTCCTTTACGTCAGAATAATCTGTATGTACCCATCCTATTTTGATTTTGGCGTGAACTTTCTCAGTTAATAGAAAATGTGGAGCTAAAAATCCGAATGCATAATCATAAAATCCGGGAAATACAGGAACAGAACGGGTTACTAATTTGTTGCAAAGAATAGTATTGATTGATTTTTTGTGCTGGATCCATCCTCGTATATCTCCATAAAGTTTGCAGAACAGTCGAGCCAGTCCCATATGAAAGTGTCTTTCATAAAACAGTTGAAGAATTGGTGAACTGATTAAAGCGTATGCCTGGATTTCGGGCAGTAGGTTTACTCTAGGATTAAGTAAATGTAATAATTCTCCGGAATGATTCAGCAAAAATAGATCAACGTCATACTGATCATAGTTGATGGTATCAAGCAGACCAAGGAGACTCCGCTCAACTCCTCCGAGTTCCATACCTGGTCCAATGACAAGTATTCGTTTTTTCATTTAGGAATTCCATTTGTTAATATAAAAATTCTGAATCCATTTAGCAATAGACTCTATATTATATCCTGCATTAACAACCGCTATCTGCGCCTGATCTCCTTCAAGCCTGTCCGGAGCATTAATACATGCATTCGCCCAATCTGCAATACGTTTTTTTAGAGATATACGATGTACAATCCCTGCATTTACGTCTGCTTCCTCGGGTATTACATCTTTTGATATAACACAAGGCAGTCCATTCGCCTGCGCTTCAATTAATGCAATCCCTAATCCTTCAAATCGAGAAGGGAACAGGAAAACATCAAAAGCATTAATAATCTCGCAGACATCCTCTCTAGCTCCCAGAAAAAACACCTTATCTCCAAGATTGAGCGAACCTATTAGATGTCGAATGGCATCTTGTTCTCTTCCAACACCGATTAGAACTAGAATACTGTTCTGCCTTACTTTAACTATTTCTTTAAATATGCGAATAAGGTATGTGTGATTCTTTTGAGCAGTAAACCGCGCGACATTACCAACAATCAATGTATTTTCATCGGCACTAAATACTCTCCGCCATTTTTTTCGATATATCTCATTAAAGTAGAATTTTGCCGGGTTTATTGCGTTTTTGAGTAAAACCACATTCCTACCATTAGATTTATGCCCCGATAATGCCAGCAGTGCATCCTCGGAGCATCCAAAATAGTAGTCTGCGTATCTTTTTAATAATAGTTTCCCCATATAGTCTGCGCATCCCCGTAAAAAATCTGTTTTCAAAAATGCTAAGTGAGAATGAGCAATGACAATCCTGCTTTTATCACTGATTTTTGCTGCAGAAAGAATGTATCCGGATTTCGCAAATTGATGTGCATGTATGATTTTATACTCCGGGTGAGAATCAAAAAATTGTTTTGCCTCTATCCAGTATGCAAAGGGATTCTGGTATAACCGGCACTTCATTTGATAAATGTGACCACCCAAAGATTGAATTTCCTGATCATAGGCACCATCCTTACCCGAGTAGTTATAAATCATGAAATCAAACTGTACTTTAGTCCTGTCTATATGACGATACAGTTCCATGATTAAAGTCTCTGCGCCGCCGCGATTCATTGTGCCGGACATATGAAGGATTCGTATAGGATTCATATCTGAATTCTTTTTCCTTTATCTCTTCATGAGGATATGCAGCCTATATCTAAGATGTGGAGGAATCAGACCAATCAAAAAAGTTCTGAAAGATAAAATATAATATTTAAAAGGAAGGTTTAACTTTTTACAGCCACGAAGCCGGACCAAAGTTCCTCTCCATCTATATTTTAACTTCTGCCTTTCCAGGGTTTTATAATCAAAGCGGATTTTATGAAGCGGTTCTGAAATATTATATACTCTATACTGTTTTGTCAACAAACGAATCCACAGATCAATATCCTCTACACGAAGGGTCTCTTCACTCTCATTATATCCGCCTACAGCATCCAGGCATTCGCGCCGTACCATACATGCGGGGTGCACTACTGGATTTCCGATAATGAAATCCTTGGGTTCGGGAATTTCAATAACCGGTTTTACATATAAATTATCGCATGTATCATCAAACTTGATCGTTGAACTGCTTACAACGTCAAACTCTGGATGTTCAAGAAGAAAAGTCAACTCACGTCTTAGTCGGTCTGGCATTGATATATCATCTGCATCCATCCTGGCAATATATGAACCCTTTGCCAAGTCTATGCATTTATTCAATGTATATCCCAACCCTTTATTATGTTCATTTTTAATAAGTACTATTCTTTCATCGATAAATCCTTGTGCGATTTGAAAACTGGAATCTGTTGATCCATCATCGCAGATGATCAACTCCCAATTTGAATATGTCTGATCGATAATGGAATTTATAGCTGGACGCAGCGTATCTTCAGCATTATACACGCCCATGATAATTGATATTAAATCATGATATTCAGTCATTTGATCATTTGATGAGTATACTGTATCCCCAAAATCAAAGTCCTTCTGCTTCTTGAATCGCCGTTGTTATTTGGGCCTGTACATCTGCGAAGCATCCCTGTGAATTAAGACTGTCGTATACCTGCTTCGCAAGTTTTTTATAAGTACGATCCGTCATTTCGTTGGAATAATTATCGTTACGGATATAATGATCTTTAAATCGTTTTTCCATAGCTTTATCCAGATCAGTATCTTCCTCAGTTGTGCATATTACAACGAATGGAAGATCATAAGCACTATTATCTGAAGATTCGACACTGGATGAGGCTGCCTCGGAATCGGTGTTCTCTAAATCTGAATCTACGTTGTCTTCTTTTTCTAAATAAGCGTAACGATTAACCAACTGTTCTATCTGATCGACAAATGTATCAATAGATTTTCCAGAAGCATCTTCAAAGAAAAAAACAGGTATATCGCCGAGATATTTAGTGGCAGTTTCTATTTCGACCTCTGTTCTTGCATTAGCCCGTACAGGATCTCCTTCATCTTTGCGTACAAAGGCATATCTTGGATGTCCAGAGTCAAACCAATCATCAGCTGCAACCAAGGAACCTCTTACGCCATTGATGTAAACTTTTCCAAAGCTTACATTTTTCTGATTTGCAAACTTCAGCTGTTCCTCCGGATTTTTATCACTTAAATTATCCCATGCTTCTTGGTCCATCAGTCTGACAGTCACATTCTCTTTTCCAGCAGGTATGTCGATTGCCTCGCCAAGCTCAATACTATTGACTCCGGCACGCACAAAAATCTGACGCATACCTTCATTAGTAACACCCATATTATTGACAGTCACAGAAGGGGTAGAAAACTCTCCATCCTCGAAGACACGATTAAAAGCCTTCTTCAAAGATGCAAAAAGGTTCTCTTCTACTACTTTTTTCAAAGAAGAAGGTAATGAATATTGACTGTTTCCTGCCATAGCACTATCGCCCCAACAAATGATGTTGCGTACATCTACCTGAGCATAAAATTGATCATAGATATCTGTTAGTCTTTCTTTCATCTCTGTATCCGACTCTACTGACTGAGATGCCTGTAACTGATACTGAGCTATCCTCTCCGCATATGCTTCCCGATCATTGCGAACAAGATTGTAAAGCAGAAAAGCTAAAACTACACATATAATCCACGGTACTAATTTATCCCAATATCTCTTATTCTTCATTATATCCTCACTGTAAAACCTTAGTTCAATTGATTCATGTTTAATCTCATAGTAAGCACAAATAAGTTATATTTGCACCTAAAAACAGATGAATATCACTTCTATTTTAACTAAAGTAAATTCATTAGCATTTTGTATGTACACATGTAATACATGTTGTTTAATTAAGATATATTATTTGTTGATTTATAAAACAAATATCAATCCCTTAGTCAATTAAACCCCATTGACGTAATTCGTTTTCTCTTGCATTAATTACATCTTTCTTAGTCATAATACGATCAAAAATCTTCGAAGCACTATTTGTCTTGCCAAGACGCATTAGATAAAACCGATACCCCCATGCAACTGGCAGAAGCCATGGGCGTCCACGAAGAAAACGATATGGCTCTCCTGCTAAAAGATATTCATACCCTGGAAAAGATCTTCTTATTATTGCAGACAGTCGAAACAGCAATACAGGGCCCTTGAATAATCTCATCTCATTCAAGACCCCATTTGATTTATTAAAGCTGTTATCAAATCCAAAAACTCCATTGGATAGTATTTTCTCCAATGCCTTTTTTTGAAATTCACAATTGGGCATTACATATTTAATCGGTGCCTGTATTCCAAACCAATAATCAATCATACCGAAGCAGGTTTCAGCAAAACTCTGTAGTCTTAACTTCTGCAGTTTTTCAGAAATCCAATTCCAGTTCAATGATTTGTTATTTTTTATCAAAACTGCAATATCTAAAAATTGTCGAATTCCAACGCCCTCATTCAGCATATGTTTACGAAGATGAACTATTAAAAACAAGAATTCGAAGCTCGAATCAGGCTTTCCGTCATTAATATATTGCCAACAATCATTAAAAAAATCTTTGTGGACAGAAAGTGATACTATTTCTTCATATACTAACTTATGATGAAGTTCAATACCAATATGGTTGAAAGAAAACCCTCGTTCCTTTCCAGTAAACTCGTATTTTCTTGAAAAACCCAAATCCATTAGTGCCTTTTCTGCTCTTATCTTATCCGACTCATGAACAACCAGATCACTATCACCCATTGTACGCAATGCGGGCTGCGGAAAATACTGTGCAACATTAATCCCTTTAATCCAGAAATAAGGAATACTATTTATTGTAAAGAACTCGTCTATTTTTTTGATCAGTAACTTACGGTTTTTATAGCAATATAGTGTAGAAACAAATTGATTTTTAAGATGAGATGCCAAATGAGCCGGTAGAAACTCTTTACATTGATAAAATAGAATGCCTTCTACCTGGTGCATTTTTGCTAATGCTAATATCCTTGTCCATTCTACATCAATTTGTGAAACTGATTTTCTCTCATACAGAAAATCAGATAATAGTTGGATAAAATAAGTATCTTCACATTTCATTAATAAATGCCTCTAAAACGTTTTAACTAGGATACTCATATATGGGCAATAAAATATGTTTATTATAATTAGCAAAAGGTTACTCACATTAGCCAATAAATGGTACAGGAATACTGTTAAAGATTCTCTTTGTACCAATCAATTGCAGCCTTAATTCCACGTTCAAATGACCATTCTGGTTCATATCCCAGCAATTGCCTTGCTTTAGAAATGTCCGCATTGGAATGTCTAATGTCACCAGCGCGACTGGGGCCAAAAACTGGTTCAATATCTACACCAAGTGCCTTTGTCAGATCATAATATATATCGATTAAATACTCTCGTCCGCCATAAGCAATATTAAATGCCTGTCCTGCAGCAGATGACGGTGCAAGGCAAGCCTTTATGTTTGCCTGAATCACATTTTCAATATAAGTAAAATCTCGGCTCTGTCTTCCGTCTCCATTAATAGTAGGTGCTTCTCCCTGCAGGAGCTGTTTAATAAACTTCGGAATAACAGCAGCATATGCACCATCAGGATCCTGGCGCCTACCGAATACATTAAAATACCGTAGACCATAAGTGTCAAGTCCATAGTGCATAGTATACTGCTTTGCCCATTCTTCATCAGCGCGCTTGGAGACTGCATAAGGGGATAACAGATTACCTTCCCTTCCCTCTTTTTTGGGAAGGTTGGGTTCATCCCCATAAACAGAGCTGCTGGACGCATAGACAAATTTCTTTACCTTATTCTGTCTAGCTGCTTCAAGCATGTTTAAAGTACCGGTTATATTGTTGGCACAATAAAAAAGCGGCATTTCAATAGAACGGGGAACAGATCCCCATGCTGCCTGATTCAGGACAAAATCAACCCCTTCACAAGCATTCATACATGTGTCAAAATCTTTTATGTCCCCTTTAATGAAAGTATAGTTTGGATTATCAAGGAATAAATCAACATTTGACTGTTTTCCTGTACTCAGGTCATCCAGGCAACGAACTTTGTGTCCGAGAGAAAGAATTACCTCACATAAATTTGACCCAATAAATCCAGCTCCACCAGTAACAAGAAATACTTCCTTTTTAGTATTGTTTTTATTATCCATTTGATTCCTTTCGATGAAACCTATAAGTTGGATCACATTACTGTTGCATTTTTATGCTTTTATATGCTACAAAATCATGTTTTGGTACTCTCTGATCTATGGGGGGGAGTTTCATGAAATTACCATAACAAGATTCTAAATAATCCTTGTATCCTATTGGGGCACAATATAGATTTCCTTCAAACTCTAACTTTACATATGAAGAAAACCAACTAGAAGGCATTTTGTTGTATTTGGATTCACAATCTATTAATTCAGATACAAATTTAGTCTGTTCCAATGATGATTTAGCCAGATCATGAAGATTGTATAACGCTTTTCTCCAACCATAAAGATAACACAGACGACATGCAATACTATAGACAATACCCCTATTCTTTTTATTAAGTTCCCAAACAATTGCATGTCCCCAAATCTGCCGATAATTCCAACATTTGCTTTGAATCTTTTTAGACTGAACCTCATTATCAGGTAGATAGTCTAATGGAAATATGTCAACCCAAACCCCCATATTATGCGGGTTAAGAGTATTTTTTTCTATCACAAGGGTTGATTTATCAACAACCTTTGCAAACGGATAATGGTATTCTTTATCTGTATTGAATGAAAGATATTTATAAGAAGTATCCGCTTCTTGTATTAACTTTGGCAATAACTCATAATCCTTTCTAGGCATAAGTAAATCAATATCATCATCCCAAGGGATAAAACCTTTATGCCGTACAGCTCCAAGAAGCGTGCCCCATGCCAAAAAGTATGTCAAATTATTCTTTATGCAAATCTGATCTATAAAACCAAGAATTTGTAATTCAATTTTCTTAACTTCCTCAATTGATAATTTTCTATAGTTATTCATAGATTCTCACAATCCTTTTAGGTTATCCAAATACTTGCTTTTAAAAATATTCTAAATTTTTGCATAAAAGATATCTATGCTAATACAATTCTATATTTTTATCTTTTGAGTACTTTTTTAGCAAAATAGTATAAATCATTTTTATAAAACATTAGATTAGATAGAATAAACATAATAACTGTAAGGATAAAACTAATTATAGTATACGTAATCCATTCCACAAAAGAAGTCATCTTCCAAGGAATAAATACTTTTGATAATAAAATAACAAAAAAAGATGTACTGCCGTAAATGAAGATTTTGCGGAAAAATAATGAATAATCAACATATAAAATATGATATCTAAGATATAATACTTGCTGAATGCCTCTAATACTCATGGAGATTAATGTCCCAATAGCAACTCCTGTTAATCCCATTTTTTTAACTAATACTATCGATATTATTATATTCCCAATAGCTTCAATATAAGCATATCTAGATGTTTCCTTAAAGTGGCCCGCAGCATATGCAACGCTAACATAAGGATCACGTACGCAATATGCTAACTCTGCTAAGAGAATTATTGCCCCAAATAGTGGACGAATATAGTTTGCATCATGTATACCACTTGTATATACAGATACAAACGGTATTATTAGTTCAATACCACAAGTATAGAATACAAATGAAATTAATGTAATCGCATACTCATATTTAAAGAATACATATTTGCTTTCCTCAATATCACCTTTTGCCAATAGGTTTCCCATTGAAGGAGACACTGCATTCGACATAGTTATAATTAAGCCCTTTAATGCAATTGCCACCATCAAGTAAATAGAATAGATAGACACATCTGTTAATGAGGCAAATAGGGTCAATAAAACGACATCTGTATTTGAGTGAATAAAATATGCAAGGTTCTGGCCAAATCCATCCCACTTCTGTTTAAGCGCTTCTGCAGTAATATTCTTTGGTTTATCAATTTTGTAATTTCGACTAACAAATCTAATGTAAAACAAAGGCTGTATTAAATAAATAAGTCCGCTAATAAAATACACCGCCAAAATATCATCAAATACATACACACATATAATAACTAAAATCAAGTGTGTAACAGTAATAATAATCTGAACAATTGAAATATAATATACTTTTTGATCTGCATGAATCAAAAGTCGAAAACTGATAGAAATACAATACTGTACAATCAATCTTGATCCAAGAACTATAGTTAAAGCAAAAACATAACCATAATCAAATTTTGTTTCGATGAATCGAGGATAAATAACTGCAACAAACAGTGTAAATGCTATACATACTAAACCAAGTTTTCTAAAAAAAGAGCGTATTTCATATATAATTTGACTTAATCGCTCTGTATCTTTCTCCTGTAGTGGTTTATATAAAGCAGATATTGCAACACCACTAACTCCGCCTTCTAATAGAGTAACATAGTTTAGAAATTGAGAAATAGAAGTAACTAAACCGTATGATTCAGATCCAAATGCAGCCAATAGTGTTTTGGGAATAACAAAACCACAAACAATACTAGTCAATTGAGAAATAATAGCCCAAAACACATTTGCTTTTACAACAGTGAGTCTCATCCGATTCCTTTCTATACACTATATGTTTATGACAGAAAGTACTATGAAAAATTTTCTATTTTCAAAACAAGACAATATGAGTTTATCAAGCCGTCAATTCCTTTGAAGAACTGACATAACCACTTGCAACTCACGAATTATTATAGTTATAAAAGAATCCATAGATTGAACCAAAGTTTAATGAATGCTTTTTTATGTAAGCCATCCCAGTAGCTTCCAAAGGCCACTTCAGGGACATCGTTTGTAAATAACCGGATTATTCTATAATCTACTGCTTCTGCCATCAAATGCACTAACTTTAAACAACCCAACAAAATAATGTAAATAGTACAAATTCTTCAATCACATTTTAAAAGCTTTTTATCTGTTCTTCGTTTCTTTTAAAGCGTTTCTGGTCATTCATAACCATATAATATGATTTTACAAGCATTACAAAAAACGTATTTCCTAATTTTAGTGCTATATATTCAGCTTTTAAGGTACGTCCTCCAGATGATGGATACCCTAATGATAAAACTTCTTTCTTGATTTTTGAGAAAGAATCTTTTACAAACTTACTTTTATTAGATGATCTGACAATCAACTTTAAAGTATCAATCCTCGCTCCTATTTTATTAAGTTTTGCATAGGTCTCCCACTCTGGATGCTGGTCTAAAGTTAGATCATATATTTCATCTGCCACCTGTATGATATCTAATGATCCATCCCATACCGTTCTTGTTGCAGATCCTTCTCTTACATAATAGCCATACATTTTACTTTGTGTAATAGTTACCCTTTCGTTACTATTATTTAAAAGAAACTTAATAATAAATAATTTGTCTTCATTATTTCTGATACCGACAGGGAAACGCAACATGCCAATGCTTTTGTTTAAAAAAATACAAGCACAAGTACTTATTGGAAAATGGCCTTTCAAAACTCTTTCACAACATTTTTCTGTATTAAGTTTTCTAAATAGATTGTCAGTTTTTTTAAACGAATGAGTATAGGTATTTATCCGCTCGTGCATACAGACAGATAAGACACTATCACCACAACCATTAAGTAACTCCTCAATATAAAATGGTGCAATGATATCATCTCCATCAATAAAAGCTATATATTCACCATGAGCATTATCAAGCCCCGCATTACGTGCGGATGAAACCCCGCCATTTTTCTTTTCTATAACTTTTACTCTGTTATCTAAATCCGCTATTTGATAACATATATTTAAAGAATCGTCAGTAGATCCATCATTTACTAACAGTATTTCAAGATTTCTATATGTTTGAATAGCCACACTTTCATAACAGTGTTGCAGATGCTTGCCAAGATTATATACGGGAATAATTACTGACACTAGTGGATTCATACAATACACTCCTGATATTGCATAAACTAAATATGAGAGGAGATGGTTAGTGCTTATTTTGGAACTTAAAACATCTATTCTCGCAGGTAGCTATTAGTATTATTTACTGTATTATCAGTTTCTTTTATGTTTACACCTACAGTAAGAGCATAAATGATTCCGTAAAGGCATACCATCTTGTCCCTATGCCTGGAAGCTGTTCCTACATTACTGACTCCCCATGCAAAAATAAAGGTACAGAAAAATGCTATTATCAAGAGACAGATAACTAATCCCCGATTAGTACGATCTCCTCTACGAAGGAATATAATAGCATTTCTAATGGTTATCAAATAAAACAGACCTGAGAAGAAAAAAGCAATGATATCAGAACCTCCACGCCATTGCCAGGGAAAGGGGGAAAATAAAAAATAAATAATCCGTGGTATTGTAAAAACAACCATACTAAGGGGATTATTACTGTTCCCAACATATTTAGCATAGGAAGAACCACCAGCTTCTCTGGTGTTAGCTATATCAGATAATGTTTCAATTGTACCAAATTTGCCTAACAATGAATCACCATAATTCAAAAACACAAAGGATGCAATAAATGCAATTAATACAGTTAATAGTGCGCCTCCAGCAGAGACATGTATTCTGTGAGCCTCATAATCATATATCATAATGCAAACGATGCATCCTATTGTGATTCCAATACATCCTGAATGGAAAAGGCAGGAACAGGTCGAGAAAGCAATTGCAGCAACTGCAAAGAGACTGTTTCCTCCACTCATCCACTGAATGATGCAGTAAGCACTGATCGTTATCAAAGCTGTTATAATGGACTCTCTTAGAAAAATGGAGGAAAGTAGCGCAAAGTTAGGTAAGAGACATACGATCCAAACGGCACGCATTTTTGTAGAATCCTTTATATTAAGCCCATCAACAGTAAGGATAAAAACAATCAACGAGACAATGGATAAAAGCATTAATAAAAATTGTCCATACAATCTGTTAACTCCTATAACGCGGAAAACATAGGACATTGTTTTGGCAAATGCACTTTCACGATTAGCTCTTCCATGTATGGCAAGTTCTCTTGCATTGTAATAAAAACTTGCACTATCAGCTCCACTTTGTGGCAAAGTACGTATATTGCTCCCAAATAAGTCAAAAAACAGAAGAAAAATACGAAATAAATATCCAGAGGTTATTGCTTCTGCATATGAAGTAAAACGGTCGCTTTTCTGAATATCTATCAGAAATGAAAACGAAAATATGAAAATCAGTAATGAGGCTATCATGTTATCTATTTCAGAAAAGCCCAAAGACTTTATAAGAATTAGTATTATTAACTCTGATAAAATAATAACATAAGACAACATAGTAGATTCCTGACATATTCTTAATTTTTGCTGTTAACTATACTCAAATAAAAATCTTGGATATCTTTTGCAGTGCGATTTATATCATAGCCTGCAGCTATAATTATGTCACCGGTATCTTCTCTCTTTAATTTGCAGTTTAATATTTCATTAGCCCATTTCTCGGGAGATTTAATAGGCAGAAAAGTGCAACGACCTGTAATATCTACTTCATTTGTGATTTGATTGCTAATAAAACATGGTAAGCCACATGCCTGAGCTTCTATTGCAGCAACCGGGAGTCCTTCATAGAAGGAAGGCATAATATAGATATCCATTGCTTGTAAAAGATCGTTTACATCACTACGAACTCCAGTAAACAAAATATCTTTATCAAGTCCTCGCTTTTTTGCTTTTATCATTAATTCTTCACGGAAAGGACCATTCCCAACCCACAACAATTTAGTATCTTTTCGTAATTCGTGAAGTTGGCAAAAAATCTCAAATATTCCATATGGATTCTTTTGTAAGTCAAAACGTCCTACAGTGCCTATAACCAGGTTTTCACCAAAAGAAAACGAATTCCTGACAATTGTACGTTTTTCGTCATTGAACCGAAATCGATCAACATCTATTGCATTATTTATAACTTTGAAAGGTCGTTTTCCATATACCCATTTACCAGCCGATATAGAGCATGCAAAAGGAAAATCCGTATAACGACTTATGAATTTTGCGAAAATCACTTTCTTAATATTTTCGGCCTTAGATATATGAATATGTCCTAAAGTTTTTCTTCCTTTTTGCTTTGCAATTTTAAAATATATAGGAGAAATGGTAAAAAAATGTCCATGGATTATTTGGTGCTCCAAATGAGTAGAGAGATGTCTCCTCCACCATCTTTTATATCGCAATATATTCCCAGGCTTAAATCTTGGAGCTTCGTAGATTCTACCCCCAAGATCACTAATTTCACTTTCAAAAGCTCCGATGGAATGTGTGTGTTTCACAAAATCGAATTGAACTTTGTTACGATCAATGTGACGATATAGGTTCATACACATTGACTCTGCGCCGCCTTTATCTAATGTTGAGAATACACATAGAACACGTATGGGAGTACTCATAGAAAATCACCAATTCAAATCTTTATCCAGCTTCCAAGTCGTCTTTCCCACTTTTCAGGATAGAATGGGGCAAATCCTCCACCATGGAAAAACGTATATTCGCCAAAATAGATAGTACCATTCAATTGATATAAATCAATGCGTACAAATTTGATACCTTCGGATAACTTTGCAGCAATTGTCTTCATCTCTTCAAACAACTCTGGTTTTTGAATAGGACGATCTGCATTGGGATGAAGATTATTAATATCTAAATGGTTAAAGTCCATGTCAAAGAAATCGAATCTGCAGTCTGTTGCCCTATCCGTTGCTATAAACATCATCTTAGGAACGCCGTCAAAACAAAAGAATTTATAATCTTCAATGCTCTTTCCGGGATTGTCTATATCTTCCATCAATTGTTCGGCGATAATGTATCTATTTTTGATATTCTTACAAGGATATTCTCGGCCTGCATAGAAAAAATCTTTTTTAATACGGGTATCAAATTTCTTTTTTATCCTTTCCAGATCAGTTTCCGTTAAGGAATGTTTGTCTTTTACAATCGTTGTACTTCCAGAATCATGATTGCATTTTAATACAAAGGAATCAGGAAGTTTATTAAAATCTATTTCGTCAAACGATTTCCATTTACCAAGCAACGGAAATAAATGACCCTTGCCCAGAACCTTTTCAATATGGCTCCTGACAGTATATTTATCAACCAATTCAGTATATTCTGGATGGCGATCATGTATTTTTAGCCAATTCTGCTTCTCATTAAATCCTTTGGGATTTTTTAAATCCATCCATTTACCGCTGACACTAAAATAAAATAATTTAACATAGAGTTCATCAGGAAGAAAAGATAATCCATACATCATCTTCCCACGAATATTCCTTGGCAGAATTTTTTTTAAATTTATTCTCAATGGTTTGTATCTCCATTAGTAATGAATCCATAATATACGATTACAGTCTCCAGTATAGAAATCCGGCATTCTCATAATCCTTACGATTTAGTATTCCTTTAATATCTAACAATACTTTTTCCCCTTCTCCAAATAATTCACCTATTGTTTTAATAGACAAATTTGTAAATTCCCTATGCGCTACCGCAAGTATTACTGCATCCATTTCCCTTATTTTATTAAATGAAACAAGATTCATACCATATAATCTCATGGCTTCATCTATATCAGCTTGAGGATCTGTAATAACCGGTATTATCCCATACTCTCTTAATTCTTTTACTATATCTATAATTTTTGTATTCCTCGTATCCGGGCAGTTTTCCTTAAATGTAAATCCAAGTATCGCAACCTTTGCCCCCTTCACTGCCTTATCCGCTGCAATCAACTTTTTCACACAGTTCTCAGCGACATATTTCCCCATATCATCATTAATACGCCTTCCGGCAAGAATTACCTGGCTATGGTATCCGAGCATTTCAGCCTTGTAGGTGAGGTAATATGGATCTACTCCAATACAGTGTCCTCCTACCAGTCCGGGATAAAACTTAAGGAAGTTCCATTTTGTTCCGGCCGCCTCCAGCACTGCCTTCGTATCAATTCCCATCTTATTAAATATGATGGAAAGTTCATTCATAAAGGCAATATTGATATCCCTCTGGCTGTTCTCTATAACCTTGGCTGCCTCTGCAACTTTGATGCTCTCTGCTCTGTAAACGCCGGCATCTACGACTAATTCATAGACCTTCGCCACGCAGTCTAAAGTTTCCTCATTCATGCCGGAGACAATTTTCGTAATGGTTTCCAGTCTATGAATCTTATCTCCAGGATTGATTCTTTCCGGGCTATAACCGATTTTAAAGTCATCACCACATTTTAAGCCGGATTCTCTCTCAAGAATCGGAACACACACTTCTTCTGTTACTCCGGGATATACTGTTGATTCAAAGACAACAATGGACCCCTTAGTCAGATTACGTCCCAGAATTGTGCAGGCTCCTTCAACAGGTTTTAAATCAGGTGTATGGTCATTATTCACAGGTGTAGGTACTGCAACTATATGAAACTTAGCTTTCCGAAGCTCTGATTCATCGTCTGTAAACTTAACAGTAGTTTTTCTGATAATTTCATCTCCCACTTCGTGAGTAGGATCGATTCCCTTTTTATACAAATCTATCTTCTGACTGTTAAGATCAAAGCCAATTACGTCCAGTTTCTTTGCAAATGCCACGGCAATAGGCATTCCAACATATCCAAGTCCGACTAACGAGAGCTTCTCTTCTTTATTTATAAGTTTTTCATATAGTTGCATGTTATTCTGTCTTTCTTATAAATTCATAATGCGGATCATATTCGCATTCACTTTATTTACATCAAACTTTTTAAAAGCGTATTGATAGCTTTTCTGCCCCATCTCCTGAATAGCTTCAGGATGTTCTATAAACCAGATCATTTTCTCTGCAATTGCCTGGCTATTCTTTACAGCGACAAGAAAACCGTTCACGCCATCTTTTACTGTCTCCCTGCACCCTTGTGTATCTGTAGTAATAATGGGCCTTCCCATTGCCATAGCTTCCAACACTGTACGAGGTGTTCCTTCCCGGTATGATGGCAATACATAGACACTACACATCTCGTAATAGGGTCGCACATCATCCGTTTCTTCAAAGCGTTCTACTATGCCATCATTGATAAAGGATTCAATATAATCCTGATCCATGGCATCCTGCATGATATACTCGTATTTGCCGAGCAACTTGAATTTTGCCTGTGGATACTGTTTCTTTACGATTCTTGCCGCCTCAAGATATTCTCCAACACCTTTGCTCTTAAGGAGACGTGAAAGCATGAAGAAGGTTGGCTCATCCGGAATCGGAACAGGCCTGAATTGTTCCATATTAACGCCAGACCCATTTACACAGGAGCACTTTTTCTTATTTACCAAATGCTTTGAGCAGAATTCCCTTAGATCGTCCTTGTTTTGGAAAATCACATGCGTCGCGCTTGATAACCCGATTCTGTACAGGTTACGTACGATCAGTCCCAGTATGCGTGCTTTAGCAGATCTGGATACGAAAGTATAACCTCCACCGGTTATGAGGCAGTTGATATTCTTTACGCCGGCTCTCTTTGCAGCAATTGCTCCATATACTACTGGTTTTACCGTATATCCAAGAACTGCATCAGGTTTTTCATCCTTCAAAAACTTTGTAAGGTTCTCGCAATATTTCAGATCTGAAGATATGCTTGTTCCCGTTTTATCCATGGGAATCTCTTTGAATCTGGCGCCTAGAGCTTCTATCTTATCTACATCAGTTCTGTCAGGGCCTGTAACAACGACTTCATAGCCATTGGCGATGATTTCTTTTATTAGATCGCCGCGGAAATTGTAGACTGTTCGATTTTTAGGCGATATAAGGATGAATTTCATCCGTTGCACTCCATCATTTTTTAGTGTTGTAGCTCAAGTTTTCTAATTTCTTTGTATAGTCCTGTCTGTGCAATCATTTGAACTACATCATGACCAGGATCATGGTTTCCCTCAATTAAAGCTGTTCCTGTCTCTGTAACAGCAATATCCCATCCGATATATTGAACCTGTGGCACTACCATTGCAGCTGACTTAGCTGTTTGAATTATCTTATCCCAATAAGGAACTTGGAATCCTACCAGTTGCAAATGGCTCCCTGGATGATAAAGAAACTTCTCCAATTTATTATTGATGCAAAGGCTATCAATAATCCCGGTCTTCAGGTCCAAATGTGCACAAACACCATTTGAATGCAGATTATCAACGATTGCACCCTTTCCACCTATACGCAAAGCACAAGCAATCACTTGTCCCTTAAATGTTAATACTCTTACCGAATTAACTGACGAGTCGTTTAAGGATGCCATCTTGGGATGTTGTACAATAATCTGCTCAGCAAGATAATCTCTATTATTCTCAAGGGCAAATGTGTCTAGATCAGACTCAGAAAGCTTATATATGCCCTTTCCCTGCCCCCCCATGAGAGGTTTCATCAACACACTTCCATTGCAATAATGAATAAAGCTTTCAAAATCTTCTTGCGTAACTTTGCTACAATCAATCCATTCTCTGCTCAGAAAGTCGCCAAACTTCTCGTTAAATAATCGCTTTTCCTGGAAGTATTTAATAAATTCAGGATCATTGTATTTCTTGATAAGTCTCTGACTTCTACGATAGGTAATAAACCTGCTCCGCTCGTAATCAGATTTCTTGTAAAATTCATACCTGAAGTAATCGTCAGGAGAACACCCATGTTTTATGAAACAGTATAGTTCACTTAACCATACAGTATTTCTGCTTCCTTTTTCTATATAGTTCTTTGTGTTATTTCTAAATCTCTTAATATTATCTATGAAAAACTGTGAATTCATTCCTTCGCCTTATTATTCATCCAATACCGCACACCATGTCTGTTGGGAGCTTGGATCAGTTCCATTCCCGGCATATGATTTACTTCGACTATTGTTGGGCCATCTGTACTAATAGCGATGTCCCATCCAATCAAAGAAACATCTGGAATCAATTTGCTGGCTTTCTTCACAAGCATAATAACCTTATCCCATTCAGGGATTTCAAAGCCTGGAATGATAGTTTTAGTATCAGGATGCTTGATAAATCTTTTCAGTTTATAATTCATAGCCAGAGAGATTACAATACCTGTTTCTTTATCCACTTCTGCAAAGATCCCCCCTGCGTGTGCATTATCAATCTCACTGCCTCCAGTCCCTATACGCAGGCATGCTCCAATACAATTACCTTCAACTGTTACCACGCGGATTGTATTAATGCATCCCGCATACATGAGATTCATTTTCTTATGCTGTTGAATTATCTCTTCTACCAACATATGATTCTTTTTACAGTATTGGTAAAGAGTAATACCTTCTTTACGAAGGGCTGGGATATTTACGATGTGGACATCAGATCCACCCATTGCACCAATCGGTTTTACAATAGCCTCATCATGATTCAGCTCAAACAGCTCATATTCCTTCTCGCTATTGCGGTATTGTTGACCGCACCATTCACGATTGATAAAAGGCGCAAAATGAACAAGTGCCTTCTCTTTGTTAAGAACAGTATCAACACCTTTTTCTGTATTATTCTTATAATCGTATAATACTCTTTGTTTTATAGTGAGAAACTTCTTCTTCCCATGACTGTTCAAATCATAGTAACCATATAGAAAATAATCCATGGCACCGCAGCCATATAGCAGTAAGGACCTGACATAATCAAATGTCAACCATGCTTTAGAGATATTCTCTTCCTTTGGAAGAAGGTTAATATACTCATTTACGCGATTCTTAATATGACTAAAAGATGGTAAATTATGCCCGAAATAATTCATAATCATGACCCCCCCCCATCTAAAATATCATTCGACTATGTACAGTATAATACAAATTTTCTACTTTCTCTCTTCTTTCCGTATGCTTCAAATTTGTCACTGCAACCCCTGTAAGATCAATTGCGGGGTTCATTTTTTCTCGAATAACTGAATAAACTTTATCTAAAATCCGGTCTTCTACCGGTATACTAAGCAACAACTCAAAAAGTCGTCTATTGTTATAAGGAATCGTTATATCAAAGGAATACTTGTGTTCCCCTGTAATTACCAAGCCATTCCAACTGGGAACTCGAAACTCCCAAAAGAACTGCTCCTGCCACTCCACAGGATTATCTTTTGCCTGCTCAAAATATCTTTTAATATATTTCTCAAACACCTTGTCTGTTTGTTTGACAAGTTTTCGATCATGAAAGAAAAACTTGTAAAGTGTTGTGCATTTTCTCGGTGTTATTTCACCAAATCTAGTTCTTCCATGAAAACGCTTTGAATAATAGGCTCTTCCTATTTCCGAGGCCCAAGATTTTACTTCAACATCAAAGTCTTCTGTATCTGCAAATATAATACGCTTCCTAACGTCATTTGGATGACTATATCGAATATTACCTGTGTTCCAATTAAGGATTTCTGCCACTTCCTGATATTTTTCCACTCCGCTCTCAGGAATAATATATGTTTTGTGCTCAATCCCTAAAGCCTCGCAAATCTTTTTTGCTGCATAGGCGTCAACTCTTTCCGCCTTAGATGAAACATAACTAAAGTATTTAAATTTATCATATAGGCCGTTGGTACATGCAATTGTTGTTTTGCTATCACACCCTCCCGTCATAGATATGGCGGGTTTTTTCCATTTTTGACTGATTAACTCCATATTTGAATGAAGAAGCCTTGAAACTTCCTCAGCAATCTTCTTTTCAGAAATGTCCAGTCTATGTGGCCAATAAAAACGAACAACCTCAACCGAACAATTTGATATTCTCACATAATGATTCGGAATTAACCTTTTAACTTTTCTGAATTGTGTTAAATTCCCCGGGAGCGAATTTCCAAGCAGTTTAAAGAAACGATAATTCTTAAGTCTTTTTATATATGGATCCTGTTCCAGATTGAGTAAGTCACCAATCAGATTTGTATGTGATGAAATATATGTTTTTCCGTTACACACTGTATAGAATACAGTCTGCATTCCGGATGCATCACCTATTACAATCACTGAGTTTCCCTTAATGATGATAATTGTAAATATGCCGGTCAGTTCATTTACTGAATCCCAGAACTTGGATGAAGGGTTATTTAAACTCTTATCCGCTAATCGCTCAATTAAACCCGAAAGAATCATATTCTCATCAGAAATCATTGAGTACGGATTATAAGCATGCCCAACTAATAAAATGCTGGCTTGTTCATTGGAAACAATAGAATATGTTTGCAATGGTGAAACTATAAGGCGAAAACCTTTTATCTCTACTGCATCCCATATTCCATAAAAAGGGTACTCATCTAATTCAATTACACCATTTGTGAACAGAAAGCCTCTAGCAAACAACTTATCAGTTAGTTCCGGATTGTGTTTGATGATTTCCTTTATTCCCTCTTTATCCATTCTATAAGTCTTCTTTCAAAGTCTCCAGATTGTTAAGGATGACATCCTTCAGCCTTCTTGCATTACCGCTCCCTACAAAACTATTATGAGGTGTCACAATCGTGTCCTTTTTATCCCACAGAGGACTCCTCTCATCAAGCGGTTCCTCTTCAAATACATCCAGTACTGCTTCTCCATCCCAGGTTTCAAGTGCCTTCTGGTCAATAACACCACCCCTGGAAATATTCACAATAATTCCCTTAAATAAGTCAAGGATTCCTTTATTAATCAATCCTCTAGTTTTATCTGTCAGTGGCAGGGTAAGAATCATTACATTGGCATACATTGCTTCCGTTGATAATTCATCAAGCCCTTTGATCGTATCATAATAATAGTCTTCTCGCACAAAAACATCTATTCCGATCACATGACAGTCAAGGGCTTTGAATCGCTTCGCACACTCCGTACCAACGCTTCCACAACCAACGATCAACACCCTGCTTCCTGCCAGTTCCCTGATACTTCTATTTTTTGTCCACTTATGTCTCCTTTGCAGTTCGCGGAAATCTGCCATGCCCTTGTACAGGTCCAGCACTCCTGCCAAAGCAAACTCAGCCATGGGGATGCTGTAGACACCTCTGGCATTATGGATTTTGATATTCCTTTTCTCAATCTCGTCCATGGAAACTCGGTCATAGCCTGCTGAAGTCAGTTGGATATAGCGAAGATTATTAAAACGGGAAATCGGATGATAAAGGAATAGCCCATTGCAGATTACGCCCTCCACCCATTCATAGGGACAGGGAAGAGGATCCTTTTCCTGCTGAATAAACTCAACAATGTGCCCTGCCAGCTCAATTTCTTCAATATAGTTTTTTGCATCAGTCCAGGCACCAGTTATCAGTAAATTCATAGATCAAGTCCTATTCGTAGCTTTATTTATGTAAAAGATTGTGAATAGATTAATTAGATAGAATTTGTATAGAGACATACGAAAGTCTTAACAGTCTTTATGCATATGAGATTTATATTTTCTCATCAAATTTTTATATATTACATAGATTATTATTCCTATTACAGTTCCAAACATATTACCGATAACATCATCTACTTCACTGTATCCACGTTTAAATCTAAGTTGCAGATATTCAATTCCAACGGAAAGAAATAAGCTTGCCATTATAGCAAGCATTATTCCAAGAATCATAAAGAGTACTTTATCGACTTTCTTATACCTAAAAACCTGCGGTATCAGAAATCCAATTGGCATAAACATTACAGCGTTCGCCCACATCTGTCTTAAATAATCTTGTCTGGTCCACTCATCAGCTGCCACAAGAAATTTCAGAGGTGTGAAGTCAAAGGCAACAGATTCACTGGAATGCCGGGATAAAACAGTTGTTGAAAGAACCAAGAATATATACGGAACTAATATACTGATGGGTACTTTCTTCCACTTCCACTGAAAAAAGATAAATATTACAATAGCTGCAATATAATACCACAGTGATAAGCCCATACTATTATAGATATATCTGATTACTACTCCTCCAAATAATTGTAATATTATTATCTATGTCTCAGACGATCTGCAATAGAACTGATCCTGCCCAGAGCATCTGTCATCTTTTCCTGCGCCTTTGTAGTTTTCACCTCTTTTGGAGCAGTTGTTTGAGAAATCTGATTTTGGACAGAATTCTGAGCTGACATTTGTGATCTATCAACAGTTGAAATGTTTTGATTGATATTGTTCATCATAGTGGCACGTACAACCGGCCTTGAATAATCTTGTGAAGCAGGCGCAACATCATTTGCGCTACCTTTGATTTCTGAATTATTATTCTCTTGCCGAACACCTTTGCTCGACACGCTCGATTTACGTAATCGTTGCCAGCTGGTAGCATTTGAAGTGTTTATGACATTCCTTGGAGTGCTTATGCTATTAACAGTCCGATCCTCGTTAACAGATTTTGCTGAAGTAGAATCTAATACTACTGTTGCTGTATTGTTCTCATCCTGGTGCATTTCCACCGCCTGCATGGCCGCCACTTCAGAAGGTCTCTTTCGATAGTCATATTTGTTGTAATACTTTCTGTAATATCTTCTGCTATAGTAACCACCCTCATTGATTTTTTCTCCATAGAAGATAAAGCCGAGGACATTCATACCTGTCATCTCCGCAGCAATCAATGCTTCACGTATATCACGATGATCTGTAAAGTTCTGACGAGTTACAAAGAGACACCCTGCAACATTGTTGGAAGGCACCAAAGGATCTGCAACAATGTTGACGGGGGGCATATCCATCAGAATTAATTCATATGACTGTTCCAACTCCTGTAATAACTTGATCATCTCATTCGATTCCAGGAGTTCTGCCGGATTAGGAGGAAAGTGTCCGGCCGGCAACAGGTCAAGTGTTTCCCTAATATTGGGAATAACTGCCTCCTGCCATGTACATGTCCCCACCAGAATATCTGATAAACCTTTTGTACCTTTATCAAATTGAAAAACATCACGTTGGCAAGCCCTGCGGAGATCGCCATCCATCAGGAGAACTTTCTTACCTCCCATTGCACAGGAAATTGCAAGGTTTGCAGCAATCGTTGTTTTACCTTCACCTGATATGGAACTGGTAATGACGACTGCATGAGACTTCTTCCCAACCAAGGTATATAGCAAATTCATTCGCAGTTTTGCATAACTCTCGATAATCTCCATTGGGCTCTGGTTAGTGAGGAGAAATGCATCGGGATCAGCTTTTCCAGCTTCGACACGTTGCAACGAAGCAAGAACAGGAGGTGTATAATTGTCTGTCAAGTCCTCTATACTCGATACTTTCCGATTTAGGATATAAAGAATTGCCAGAAAACAAAATCCCAATCCTGCGCCATACATAGCTCCAAGGATTCCCTGACGCACATTAGATCGTGCATCAGGAAAGGAAGGAACCTTTGCATAGTCAATTATCTCAATGCTGCCGGCGCCGACAACACGAATGATTTCCTCTGGTGCATATTCCATAACCGCATTGACGATATCAGCAGACAGCTGGGCGCTAGTTGTCCTCGAAATGACTGAAACAACTCCAGTTTCGGATACTGACTCCATTGACAAAGTCGGAGATACCTGCGCCACCGTAATTGAAGGGTAGTCATTTGATAGCTGCTCTACGACTGCATTCATTACCTTTTCACTTTTTACAACTACAAGATATGTTTTGATTAGCTGAACGGCAGAGTTTAAATCTCCCGCGCTTGTGTACTGATAATCGCCCAGATTAGGGTTGCCATTATTCACGTACATTGTACCCGAAGCAGTAAATGTATCAGCGACTCTTCTTGTACTATACATATAAAGCGCTCCGAATCCCAACTCTGCACACAGTACCAGGACCCAAGCCCTTTTCAAAATATAAATCAGCATCTTTTCAAGATCAATGCGGTTCGCCCTTCTCTTCATTGATATCAATCCTTTTATAATAAAGCCTTCTGCATCGTAAATAGTAAACGCAGGGTTATTAACCTAACTAAAATATTGCATATTTGGCTTAGTAAAATATTAAGTTCAAGTCACTTTATGCAGCCATATAATATTCTGTCAATCCACAAATGCTAAATGCGTAATGGTGACATACTTTAAACGATAATTTACTTTTTATCCATGCTGACAACTGCACTTTGAACAGCTCTGACCATTTCCTTCCGGTTATCTAAGAAATACTTCAGATGCGACGCACATTCACTCTCCAGGCTTCGTATCTCTCTGATTCCTCTATAGAAGATCTCTTCCACTGCGTCCAGATCATCGATTTTACTTATGTTGCAGAAGGACCTGCTGAGAATGGCCATACGGCTTCCCAGTCTGTAGTGTTCCTTAATGATCATTTCTGCCGGCACCAGACCGCGTCCAAGGGAAGCTATGCCTCCAAATCCGTAGAACTTGCCTGCAATCTGCATCCTGCGGCAGAGCTTTTCCACAGTCCCATCTGCGAGGAGTTCAAACATAAAGGTCTTGTGGTAACTGAGAGACAAATCGTTGATGCCGATATGAATCTCATCAATACCGTCCATTTCAAGGATCTGATCCAGACACTGAACGGCTTCGCTGGTTTCCAACAGCAGCATAGTTTTTGCTCTGCCCTTCACAATTCCGAGAAATCTTTCCACTTCCTCGATCGTTTTGAAATAGGGCAGCATGACCAGATCTGCCCCGGTTTGAATGACGGCTTCAATCTCCTCCTCGGAGGAGGGGTAATCCCCCAGTGCATTGTGGATTGGATTGACACGAACCATTAGATCGGACTTTTTCACACAGGCGCGTACAGCTTTTACGTCTTCGATCGTATGGTGATTCTGTACGGAATCCATGCCGCCCTGGCGCTCTGCCTTATTGATAAATTCCATATCCACGAAGATCCGGTCAACGCCGTATTTTTCCGCGATGGTGGCAACGTCCGGCCGATTCGTTATATACATGAGTTTTAGAGGCATGATTCTGCTCTCCTGCATTTTATTTCTTTTTTACGGTCTCTCCCGTGTTCTCATTGTCTGCGTTTGATAAAACCTTAAAGATGGTCATAAAGAAGATTTTGATATCCAACAGCAGCGAACAGTGGTCGATATACCAGACATTCAGCTTGATTCTCTTGTGCCATTCCACATCTTTCCTGCCGTGAACCTGTGCCCATCCTGTGATGCCCGGCCTGACCTCGAACATCCTGAGTTCTTCCTCAGAATACTCATCGATCGGCCAGGGATGATAAGTAAGCGGAGGTCGGGGGCCGATCAGGCTCATGTCCCCCTTTAGGATATTGACAGCCTGTGGAAGTTCGTCAATGGATGTGGCGCGGATTACCTTGCCGACCCGGGTTACCCTGCTGTCACTCTTTCCGCTGTAGACGCCGGAACCGGTGTGCTCGGCGTTAACAACCATGGACCGGAATTTATACATATTGAATTCTTTATGATCTTTCCCCAGTCTGGTCTGCCTGAAGATAACAGGTCCCTTGGAATCAATCTTGATCGCAAGTGCCGTGATGAGATAGATGGGCGACAGGACAACGATCACAACGGAGGAAATGAGTATATCCAGCCCGCGTTTTATGTATTTCTTATACAATTGTCTCTCCCCTGTTGCAAATATATATAGGCAAACAATATAATATTACACTTATACATCCTGTAGATATCTATACAAATATAATGCATATGTATATACATATGTTTTCTTTATCAGTATAGAGCTCCTATAGGGGCGCCTATGCTACATCAGGCTTCTGCTTGGGATGGTAAGTAGTCACGATTTCTGCAACAAGATCAATGGTTTCCACTTCTTTATTGGCATAGGAAACCTCCATGAGTTCCCTCAACTGTAACAGGAAGGTCTTGATTTCAAAAGGAATGGGATGTCCGATGTGGATCAGGTCATTTTCGGTCTTTGTCAGGCCCTCCTCTGCCATGAGCTTTTCCTCATAAAGCTTCTCGCCGGGACGAAGGCCGGTATATTCGATCTTGATGTCCACATCCGGTTTGTATCCCGATAGTCTGATCAGGTTTCTGGCCAGGGTATCGATCTTGACCGGGCTCCCCATATCCAGGACGAAGATTTCTCCGCCCTTTGCATAGGTGCCGGCCAGCATGACCAGGCTGACCGCCTCCGGAATGGTCATAAAGTAGCGGATGATATCCGGATGGGTCACCGTGACTGGGCCGCCCTTGGCGATCTGTTTCCGAAAGATCGGGATCACAGACCCGTTGGAGCCCAATACGTTTCCGAAGCGGACAGCCACAAAGTCTGTCTTCACATTTCGAAGCATTTCCACGTTTTTGCGGGCTTCGTGATGGCTGACATGGGTGAAGAGCTGGGGAAGATCCGCGGCATGTCCTGTCTTGCACATCTGGTCAAAGCTCTGGATAATCATCTCGCACAGGCGCTTGGAGGCCCCCATGATATTGGTGGGATTCACTGCCTTGTCCGTGGAAATCAGGACAAAGCGCTCACAGCCGTGGACCATGGCCGCATAGGCAGTCTTGTAGGTGCCGATAACGTTATTCTTGATAGCCTCGCAGGGGCTGTCTTCCATCAGGGGCACATGTTTGTGTGCCGCTGCATGGTATACGATCTGAGGACGATAGTCCTGGAAAATCTCATAGATACGCCTGCTGTCTCTGACGGATCCGATCAGGACCATGAGATTGAGATCAGGATATTTATCTTTCAGTTCCAGCTGAATGTCATAGGCGTTGTTCTCATAGACATCAAAAATGATCAGCCGGCTGGGGTGATGGGCCGCAATCTGCCGGCAGAGCTCGGACCCGATGGAGCCACCTCCACCGGTGACAAGAACACTTTTGCCGTTTATGAAGTTGTAGACTTCCTCCATATCCGCCTTGACCGGTTCCCGTCCCAGCAGATCCTCCACGGAAACGCTCTTCATCTGCGATACAGTCACCTGACCCAAGATGAGCTGGTACATGCCGGGAAGGTTTTTCAGTTCGCAGTCCGTCTCCTGACAGATTGCCAGAAGGTCCCTGCGTGTCTGGGCGCTGGCGCTGGGAATGGCAAGATAGATTTTCTCCACCTGATACTCTTCCACTGCCTTCAGGATGGAATCCCGGCCGCCAACAACGGGAACGCCGTCTATATACCGGTTCCATTTGTTGGGATTGTCATCGATAATACAGACGACCCTCTCTCCAATCTCACTGGACCTGTGAATGTCTCGCAGGATCATACATCCGGCTGCGCCTGCGCCGATCAGCATGACGCGCTTTACAGGCTTCTCGACGATACGTACGATTTTCCTGCCGCTCAGCATCAGATAGATACGATAGGAAAAGCGGATTCCTGTGATCAGGAGAAACTGCATCACCGTGCCGAAAACATAGTAGGTGATGGGCATTCTCCGGACCAGGAGTGTGATGGCTATAGTATGGAAGACACTCGTCATGGCACAGGCTGCCGTGATTCGGTTCAGCTCTCCTATGCTAGCAAAGCGCCAGATGCTTCGGTACAGACGCATGCGCCAGAAGACCAGGAGACAGACCAGTGTATAGGGCAGGGCAAACCTGGCCCATGATATCAGATAGTCTTTTGGAATCGAGGAAAACCTGCAGTCGAAGCGCAACCATAGCGCGGAGAAATAGGCCAGGTTGACAGCCACGATGTCGTACAGAGTCAGCAGGATCGCGACATTCTGCCAGTGGTGGTTACCGTGACCGAAGATATTGAGCCTTCTTCGAGTATGCAAAGAAGAGGTAATGTCACTGTCATTACCCCCGGATGCGTCATTGTGATCTGCCTGAACAGATGGATCGTTCATTCGATCGATTTGGCTGTTACCCATATATGTTTCTCCGACAAATGTAATAACATCATACATGTTTGCGGGCAGCTGCCCATGGCCGTATGCATGAAATATATTAGATACTCGCTGCAACAATTCTTAAAAACAAACGCCAGTCTCATCTAATACGCCCTATCATTATATAATAAAAACATAATAATGCAAGACAAATAATTGGTAACATGTTGGTTTTAGTGCTAATAAAGTACACGTTTTTCCAAAAAAAGAAGGATCCGGCAGCCGCCGGATCCGTGTTCTATACGATTGATGAGATTTCAATCATGATATTTTTATATCAATTTTATCATTCATACATCTTTCTCTTTCTGTCTTCTATTTTTCGAAGCACTTTACGGGCACAGAAGCAAATGCGCATCACAGCATTATTTCTTTTCTGAGAGAGGATGCAGGTAATCTTAATGATCCCGGGAAAATCACCTCTTATGATCTCACGAAAATGTTTCCTGGAAAAAGACTCCATTTCCAGGACAGTTGCTTCAGCCCTGGCCTTATCATCTTTTGAGAAGCCCGAATAGTTGGCCCACATCATGCAGATCACTACAAAACAGCCCTGTATAAAATGTTCCTCGTAATCTCGTAAACCTTCATATTTTATACGATTTGCCTTCCAGCAGTCATCTATATTCGGAAATGTACTGGTATGCGAAATGCTGCTCTTCCGGATCCGGAAATGAAATAGTCTCACCGGCAGAGCTGTGACCCTGCCGCCGTTCTCTGCCAGATTTCTGACCACCTTCCACACTATCGCAGCATCCTCGTAATTTTGCCCGACAGGGAATCGAATCGTATGAAAACATTCCGACCGAAAAAGCTTGTTCCAGACGGAAGTTCTAAATACATTCCCGGAGTAAGCCGCGACGATATCCTCCCCGCAAAAGGTTAGAATTATCTCACTTCCGTCCCGTGCCGGCAATGTCTGGTTCTGATACTCAAGCCAGATCCTTGCCGAAACAATATCCGCTTTGGACTGTACTGCTGCGCTTACAAAGGTCTCTATGATATCCCTTTCAATCCAGTCATCGCTGTCAAGGAAAAAGATATAGGATCCGGTCATTATGTCCAGAGCAAGATTTCTCGCTGCCGAAAGGCCTCTATTGGCAGTGTGCAGCACCTGTATTCGCTGATCCGTCTCTGCATACTGGTCACAGATCCTCCCGCTGTCGTCCCTTGATCCATCATCTACTATGATGATCTCGAGATTACGATAGGTCTGTGCAGCCACACTGTCCAGACACTGCCGCAGATAGGGGCTGACATTATATACCGGGATGATTACAGAAACCAGCGGGGCTTTCCCGGAGTATTCATTTTTGACGCAGTGCTTGTTTTCAACCATTCCAGTACCTTAATAGAAGTGATCATCACCCAACATGATATAATAAAACATAATAATGAAGGAAAAGCAATCTGCATGGTGTTTGTGTTGTATATTTTTCGTTTGTCTGACGTCTGCAGTCTTCATTTTTTACAGTTGTTTTCTTATTTAGATGTGGTATTATAGAAATGTTTTTTGTTGTATAGCTTAGGCTGCATCATCAAATACATAAAGAGGAGGTATTTATTTTGGAACAGTTTTTTAAACTGAAGGAACGGAACACGGATGTCCGGACCGAGATCATGGCGGGTATCACAACCTTCATGACCATGGCCTACATCCTGGCTGTCAATCCGAGCATTCTCGGTGACGCCGGCATGGACAAGGGTGCTGTCTTCACAGCCACAGCTCTGGCGTCCGGTCTTGCATGCCTTTTGATGGCACTGCTGGCAAACCTGCCTTTCGCATTGTCTGCAGGTATGGGCCTGAACGCCTATATGGCCTACACGGTTGTCCTGGGCATGGGATATTCCTGGGAGATCGCTCTGACCGCAGTCTTCGCAGAGGGTATCATTTTCATCATCCTGTCCCTGACCAATGTTCGTGAA
>Ga0256407_10002006_pt1 | contig 40338 bp, 31 predicted proteins | sample RumenRJG_04DNA_FD_193489 | JGI IMG/M metagenome (GOLD analysis project Ga0256407, IMG submission 193489) | Bovine rumen microbial communities from Lethbridge, Alberta, Canada - RJG_04 | ecosystem: Host-associated > Mammals > Digestive system > Stomach > Rumen | place: Canada: Alberta... | reverse complement strand
AGATATACCATAAAGTATATTGACGGCTCGTATCTTCTACCCACGCCACACCATGCCCCGAGGGGACAGCGCGGCGCTGCTTCTTGTACTACTTGTCTTCCATGTAAATCTCTCAAAGAACGCTTCTAAATCTGCCGCTTTTTCAAGCGCAGCGAGTGCAAAGGTACAACCATTTATGTTTACCTCCAAATTTTTCGGCAATTATTTTTAGAAAAATCGAAAAGTTTTCTGATTAATTGACATAAGTCAAATCAAAATAGCAAACTAATTCCCAAAACAACAAAAACATCTCCCCAAAAGACAAGGAACAAAAGTTCTGTATCTTTTGAGGAGACATGTTTTTGGCCCGTCATCTCGCCTACTTGGGCGTATTATTTCACCACGGTAGCCTTGATAATCCGGATTTCCTCCTTGGGCTTGTCGGCTGCACCTGTTTCGGCAAGTTGGATTTTCTCTACTACGTCCATTCCCTCTACCACTTCGCCAAAGACGGTGTATCGGCCATCGAGGAAAGGTGTTCCACCGAGTTTGTTGTACGTCTCCCGGATTTCAGGTGTAAGTTGCACCTTTCCTCCCGTGAGCGTATCGAGGCGGTGTTGGAAATAGTCGATTTGCGACTCATGCAGTTGCCTTCCCCAGACGATATAGAAATCCGTGGAAGAAGAAGCCTTCTTGGGATTCACGTTGTCATCTTCCCTTGCAGCCGCCACTGCCCCTCTCTTATGGTAATATTGGGGGAATACGATTTCGGCGGGAATTTGCGTCTTCGGCGGCGCGGGCACCAGCCTTTTTCCGGGTTTTCTCGTGGCGAGGTCTCCGGTCTGTATCATGAAGTCTTTGATCACCCTGTGAAACAGCACCCCATCGTAGAGTTTCTTCCTTACCATCCTGAGGAAATTGTCGCGGTGCTTGGGTGTTTCGTTATAGAGCACAATCCGGATATCCCCTAATGTGGTATTGAGAAGCACTTCGTGCCTCAAAGTATCGGTTGCTGACTGTGCGTCGGCAGTGAACGCCATGCACACAGCCAACAGGAGGAATAGACATTTCTTCATCATTGCATACTTTTTTTCATTATGGGCAGATTCGCTGTACATGCGACACGCAGTCTACCCTTTTTCATCTATCATTATTTTATTGTATCTTTCGGCCAAGACCGAAACAAACTCCCATTTTAATGCCTCCATATTAATAGAGGTGGTCGTCGGCAGTGATTTCCTCTGCATCGATTTTCTTTTTGTCGATGGCTCTCCAGGCATAGAAGATATACGCCAGCACGAAGGGAATGAGAAGACTCACATACGTCATTGTACGAAGCGTAAACTCACTGCTGCTACTGTTGGCTATGGTAAGGCTGCTCTGCAGGTCGGCGTTAGAGGGATAATAGGCGGTATTGTTCCATCCCGCACAAAGCAGCAGACAGAGCACCACGAGCACCACACCAATGCCTGCAGGCCAGATGCCGCCCACATAAGTCTTGCTCTTGATGGTGCGTATCACGGCATAGAGCAAGAGCACTACGCCCAAGAGCAATACTATAAGCAAGTACCACATTTCCAAGAAGTTGTGCAGGTATTTCATGGGTTCCATGGAGATGACGCCTGTTGCCGGGTCATAAGCATACCCGTCTTTGAGCAGCGTCCTTATAAGGAAAGCCAGGAAGAAAATCAGGAAGGGAATTACTGCTCCCACCAGTTTCACCGATGCCCTGCACCTGATATTCTCGTCGTTTACATTATTCATAATATACAGCGTGCCCAACACTCTTGCAAGGAAGAAGACGGCCAGTCCGAGCGCCAGGTTCCAGGGGTCGAGCAAAGCATCAAGTCCGTGCGACGCGTTGGCCCATCTTGAGATGACGGGTTGCACACTGTCGGTGAGACTCATTTTGTCGACGAGAAAGTTGGAGCCATTGAAGAAAGTGGCTACGGCACCTCCAAGCAGCAACGGACCGACAATACCATTGATAATGAGGCACATCTGGAAAGTCTTTGCTCCCAGGAAATTGCCCAACTTGTTCTGGAACTCATAACTCACGGCCTGCACGACAAAGGAGAACAGGATAATCATCCAAAGCCAATACGCGCCTCCGAAACTCGTGCTGTAGAACAGTGGGAACGAAGCGAAGAAAGCACCTCCGAACGTGACAAGGGTGGTGAAGGTGAATTCCCATTTCCGTCCTGTGGAATTGATGACCATCTTCCTCTCCTGCTCATTCTTGCCAAGTCCGAATATCAGAGAGTTTGCCCCTTGCACAAACAGGAGGAAAACCAACAGGGCCCCAAGCAACGACACCAGGAACCACCAATATTTTTGCATAAACTCGTAGGTCATAATGATAATGGTTTAAAGGTTATTTTGAATACTCAGGACCTTTCTTGATCTGTTTGCAAAGAATACTGATCTCCACGGCAAGCAGTGCCGTAAAGAGGAAAAGGAAGAGGAAGAAAGTGATGATGACCGCACTCGACGAGAGGTCGCTCACACCTACCCAGGTGGGCATCATGTCTTGAATGGTCCACGGCTGCCTGCCAAACTCCGCCACGAGCCATCCCGACTCACTGGCCACATATCCCAATGGCAAGAGGATGATGCCCAGCCATTTCCACCATTTTCCGGCAGTAATGTCTTTCTTGTAGGCAAGGAACAGCGTAACGGCGAAGAAGAGGATGAACAGACATCCAAGACCCACCATGATGCGGAAAGTATAGAAACACAACGGGATATAAGGCACCACCTCATCGGCATCCTTGATATACCCATAACCAAAATACTTCATGTTCTCTTTCAGATAAGCGGCTTTGTCTGCCAGGTCCTTCTCCTGTGCGGCGGAAAGTTGTCCCTTTGTCTCGGTCTTGATTCTGCGGTAATCAGCCAAAGCGGCAATCGCTTTCTTTCCCCGCTCCATCTTCTCTGCCAGCGACAATTCCACTTGTCCATCGGCATTGGTAAAACCACCCTTAATCAGGTCGTTGACACCGGGCACAAAACCGTTGAAGTCGTGAGTGGCCATGAAAGAGAGCATCTTGGGGATACCTATCTTCATCGGGGGCTCCTCACCCGAGGCATAATCGGGTTGCTGGAAGGGGTTGACGAGGGCTATCGCAGTAAGGCTTTCTCCCTCACTGCCATTGTAGAGAGCCTCCATGGCAGCCAACTTCATGGGTTGCACCTGGGCCACGGTATAGGCAGAATGGTCGCCCGTGATAGCAGTGAGCAACGATGCCACCAGGCCGACGATGGAAGCCACCTTGATACTCTCGACAGCAAAATGCTGCTCCCTTTTCTTCAGCAGGTAATAGAAACTTACCGCCACGGTAAAGATTGCACCGATGATCCATGCAGAGGTGACGGTATGGCAGAACTTGTCGATAGCAAACGGCGACAGGGCCACTTCGGAAAACGACACCATCTCATGGCGCATGGTATCGGGATTGAACTCACACCCCACAGGATATTGCATCCAAGAGTTGGCCACGAGAATCCACCATGCCGAGATGGTGGCACCCAGTCCGGTAAGCCAGGTGGAAGCGAGATGGAATCCGGGCGACACCTTCTTCCATCCGAAATACATCACCGCCACGAAGGTCGACTCCATGAAGAATGCCACAATGCCCTCGATGGCGAGGGGGGCGCCGAAGATATCGCCCACGAACCAAGAGTAGTTGCTCCAGTTGGTACCGAACTCAAATTCCAGGATGATTCCCGTGGCAACGCCCATGGCAAAGTTCACCCCGAAGAGTTTCTGCCAGAATTTTGCCATGTCTTTCCAGAACACCTTTTTCGTGCGGTAGTAGCAAGTCTCGAAGATGCCCATGATGAGGGCCAGTCCCAGCGTGAGGGGGACGAACAGCCAATGGTAGATGGCAGTGAGCGCAAACTGCGCCCTCGCCCAGTCAACCATACCGGCATCGATGTCTAATAGTAGGTTTTGCATAGCATATCAGTATTTTGATGAATTTTTCAGTCATGGGCTCTTTCCACCATCTCCTGCCCCACGAAGTCGGCCTCATGCCCTTTTTCTGCTCTCGACTTGATGAAATCCGGAAAGAAGAGCAACTTGATGACGACGAAGATGATGAAAAGTTTGATGGCTATCACCGTCCAAAGTGTTTTTCCTATGGTCATGTTTTTGAACCCCTCGTAATAGAGGTCGAAGACTCTATAGAAAAAAGATGACTTTTTCATGGGTTCACACTTTACATTAACACCCCGGCAATGCACCAGGATAACAACACGGCAAATATAAAAGAAAAATTCCAATATTGTTCAATTTATCCCCAAAAATATTATTTTCTACTCATTTTTATTTTTTTTATACCGATAAAGTGAAATGAAACAAATGATTTGTCCTATCTTTGCATGAAAAAGTGATTTCCCTATTGGAAATCCACACCATTTTTAGTAACTAAACACATGACAAGAAGACTATCAATCCTTGCGATAGCGTTCACTTTGGGCTTATTGGTCCAAGCCCAAGAAAAGATGACTTTGGAAGACTGCCGTCAATTAGCCATCAACAACAACAAGCAACTGAGCGTAGCCCGGCTCGGTCAGGACATCGCTTCGAGCAACCGTGCAGCAGCACGCACACATTACCTGCCGAAAGTGGATGCCATGGCTGGCTATGAACTCATGAGCAAGGAGATTTCCATATTGAACGACAAGCAAAAAGACGCCCTCAACAACCTTGGCACAACGGCCATGTCGTCGATAGGCAACAACCTCAACACGATCATGACCGACATGGTAGAGAAAGGCATCCTGACGCCACAACTCGCCCAGTCGCTGGGACAATACCTCGGCGGGATGGGCAACTCTCTGGCTGCTATGGGCAACGAACTGGGCAGTACCATCCGTCAGGCTTTCCGCACCAACAACCGCAACACGATAGCGGGTTCGGTCATGTTCAGGCAGCCTATCTATATGGGAGGAAGCATTACGGCACTCAACCGCATAGCCGAGTTGAACGAGCAACTGACCTCGGAAAACTACGACATGCTTGTGCAGAACACCCTTTACGAAATCGACGCTACCTATTGGCTGGTAGTGTCACTAAAACAGAAGCAACGCCTGGCCGACAGTTACCTGGAGTTGGTGAAACAGTTCAACACCGACGTGCACAAGATGATCGACCAAGGGGTGTCGACGCGTGCCGAAGGCCTCAGCGTAGACGTCAGGGTGAATGAGGCAGAGATGACGAAGATGAAGGTCGACGACAATCTCGTACTGTCGAAGATGCTGCTCTGCCAACTCTGCGGCTTGCCCATGGACTACCCCATCACCCTGGCCGATGAAGACAAGGACCCCATACCCGACTACACTTCAGTTGTGGCCGATGCCGATGTGGCGAGCGACCGTCCCGAACTACGCATGCTCCAGGTGGGCATCGACATCTCGGAGCAAACCTCCAAGATTCTTACCGCCACCTACTACCGCCCGCAGATTGCCCTTACGGGTGGCTACCTGCTGTCGAACCCCAACCTCTACAATGGTTTCGAACATAAGTTCAGCGGGGTGTGGAACATCGGACTCTTGGTTCGCATGCCGCTCTGGGACTGGCACGAAGGCCGTTACAAGATACGGGCGTCGAAGGCTGCCACCACGATAGCACAACTGGAGCGCAGCGACCTCCTAGAGAAAATCAACCTGCAGGTGGAACAGCACCGCTTCAGATACCGTGAGGCCCTTCGCCGCATGGAGATGAGCAAGAAACATGTTTCCAGTGCCGAGGAGAACCTGAGATGTGCTACCGTCGGCTTCCGTGAGGGCGTGATGAGCCTCACCGAAGTGATGACCGCCCAGACGGCATGGCAGGCAGCCCAATCCGAGAAAATCGATTCACAAATAGAAGTTCAACTATCCCAAGTGGCTCTTCGCAAGGCCCTTGGACAACTCAGATAATTTCATGTCAGCAAAGAAGCAACACAACAACATTTTACTGGCCATTCTCGGCATCATCGCCACGGTGGCAGCAGTAGGAGCAATAGGCTATTTCACCCTCGACAAGGAAGAAGACATCATACAAGGTCAGGTGGAGGTGTCGGAATACCGTGTATCAAGTAAGGTTCCCGGACGTATTCTCGAACTTCGGGTGCAGGAAGGCGACTTCGTGCATGCCGGCGACACCGTAGCGATTCTCGACGTGCCCGAAATACAGGCCAAGCGGGCACAGGCTGAGAGTGCCCGACGTGCCGCCTCTGCCATGAACGAGATGGCCGACAATGGTGCCCGTGAGGAAACCATCGAGGCTGCCTTCGAACTGCTGCAACAGGCAAAGGCTGCCAACGACATCGCCAAGAAGACATTCGAGCGGGTGAACAACCTCTTCGAAGAGGGGGTCGTAACTGCCCAGCGCCGTGATGAGGCGCAGGCCGCCGTCGATGCCACCACAGCCCAGGTGAGAGCAGCACAGAGCCAGTATGACATGGCACGCAACGGTGCCCGCCAGGAAGAGCGCAAGGCCACATCAGCACAGGTCGACCAGGCGAGCGGTGCCATTGCCGAAGTCAACTCCTACATCAAGGAAACTATCCAACGAGCCCAGAAAGACGGTGAGGTGACAGAGGTTTACCCCAAAGTGGGCGAACTGGTAGGCACAGGTTCGCCTATCATGAACATCGCCGAAATCGACAACCTCTGGGGTGTGTTCAACGTGCGTGAAGACCAACTGGCCGGCATGAAGGTGGGTGATGTCATCACCGCTTTCGCCCCCGCGTTCAACAAGGAATTGAAGATGAAGGTCTACTATCTGAAAGACCAAGGCAGTTATTCGGTATGGAAGGCCACGAAAGCCACTGGCCAATACGACCTGAAGACGTTTGAGGTGCGCGCGCGTCCGGTGGAGAAATTCGAGGGCTTGCGTCCTGGCATGTCATTGATCATCAGGAAGAAATAGGCAACAGAAGTGAATAGAGAAAACTAAGGGCATTGAAAACGATTGGCCGAATATTGAAGATAGCATCCCGCGAATGTGGTTTTTTCCTGAAAAACCCCATCTACCTTTTCTGCATGGTGCTCTTTCCCCTCTTGGTGATTGTGTTTTTCACCTCTGTCATGGGGGAAGGCTTACCCACTGAAATGCCTGTGGGGGTGGTCGACCTTGACAATTCGTCAACGTCGCGCGGACTCATACGCAAACTCGATTCGTTTGAGACCTCTCGGGTAGTAGGACATTACTCTGGTATCGACGATGCCCGCAAAGCCATGCAGCGCAACGAGATTTATGCCTTTCTCTATATTCCGGAGAACATGTCGGGCGACCTCCTTGCAGCACGGCAACCCAAGGTCTCGTTCTATTATTCCTTCACAACGCTCACTTCGGGCTCATTGCTTTTCCGCGACCTGAAAACGGTATCGATGCTGGGGTCGGCTGGCGTCGGCAGCGCGAAGATGCGCGCCCAGGGCTACACCAGCAGGCAGATAAGCACGTTTCTGCAACCCATCACCATCGACCTGCATCCCATCAACAACCCCTGGGTGAACTACAACATGTATCTGAGCGTGATGCTCATACCCGGCGCAATGCTCTTGTTCATTTTCCTCATCTCCGCCTATTCGATAGGCACGGAATTGAAATTCGACACTTCCAAGGAGTGGATGGCGGCTGCCAATGGCAACATCTATGTTGCCCTGGCGGGAAAGTTCCTGCCGCAGTTCCTCATCTTCCTGACCATGATGCTGGGATTCGAGTTCTACGTCTTCCATGTGCTCCACTTCACCAATGCGGGCAGCCAATGGTTGCTCATCACATTGACGGTGATTACGATACTGGCATCACAGGCTTTTGGCATCTTCGTCTTTGGCCTGCTGCCCTCCCTGCGTATGTCGATGAGTGTCTGCTCGCTGTGGGCTGTGCTCAGTTTCACGACAGTGGGTGCCGCATTCCCGCTGAGCGCCATGGACACACCCATCCAAGCCCTGGCCCAACTCTTCCCCTTGCGGCACTACTATATGATTTACCAGATATGCATACTCAACGGTTTCCCCTGGACGGATGCCGTCGTCCACTTTGGCGCTCTGGTCGTGTTCATCATCATGCCTTTCTTCGTGGTCCACATCATCCGCAAGGCCATGTTGGAATATGTCTATATCCCCTGAAGCCATGGAGAAGAAAGAACGACTGCTGTATCGAATCAAGGAAGGTATCTTCGACGTAGGATACATCTGGAGCAAGGAGACGGCTTCTGTGCTTAAAGACGAGGGCGTGCTGATTTTCTTCATCCTCGTTCCGCTCATCTATCCTATCCTTTACGCCTGGTGCTACAACAACGAGGTGACGCGCGACGTGCCTGTGGCCGTTGTCGACCAGTCACGCAGCCAACTGAGCCGTGAATTCACGCGTGGCGTTGACGCTTCGCCCGACGTTTCTATAAAATATTATTGCAACGACATGGAGGAAGCCAAGTGCCTGGTAGGCAAACAGGAAGTGTACGGCATCCTCTTTATCCCTGCCGACTTCTCCACCCGTCTCAACCGTATGGAGCAATCCACCATCAGCATTTATTGCAACATGGGTTTCCTGCTCTATTACAAGGCCATTTACCAAACGGCCACGTCGGTGACAGGCAAGATGAACAAGCACATCCAGATTGCCCTTTCCGGAAATCCCACCAACCGTGAGGACGAAGTGGGCACACAACCGCTGGCATTCGAGGAGGTGCCGATGTTCAACAGTGCCGGGGGGTATGGCAGTTTCATCATCCCGGGAGTGCTGATGCTGGTACTCCAGCAGACATTGCTCCTTGGCATCGGACTCGCGGCAGGAACAGCACGTGAGCGCAACCGCTACCGCGACCTCGTTCCGGTGAGCCGTCACTACAACGGCATCTTCCGCATCGTCTTCGGCAAGTCGCTCAGTTACACCATGGTCTATGCCGTGCTTGCTGCCTACGAGGTGCTGGTGGTTCCCCGCCTTTTCCACTTCGTTCACATCGCCAATCCCTATGCGTTGCTGGGCATCATGGTGCCCTTCATCCTGGCTTGTGTGTTTTTCGGAATGTTCATCTCGTGTATCATCCGCTATCGGGAGAATGTGCTGCTCATCATCGTGTTCACCTCTGTTCCCTTCCTGTTCCTCAGCGGGGTGTCATGGCCAAGCAGCAGCATCCCCCATTTCTGGAAAGGAGTAGGCTGCCTCATCCCCTCTACTTTCGGCATACGGGCTTTCGTCCGTGTCAACTCCATGGGAGCCACCCTGGGCGACGTGCAGGTGGAATATAACGCCATGTGGTGTCAGGTATTGCTCTATTTCTTCCTCACCTGCATCGTCTACCGCTATCAGATTATCACCGCCCACCGCCATGCCATCGACCGCATGAACGACATCAAGGCCACTATGCGCAAGTCGGTGAAGGGAACCGCAAACACATTGTAGTAAGAGAATACTCACTACCAAACAGCCGCCCCCAGATTCTCATGGAAACTGGGGGCGGCTGTTATTGGATGGGCAAACGATGTCACTTCACGCCAACAATCTGTGTGGGTGGCAGTTCCTGGTTGCGCCGACGCGTCATGGTGACCACGGCCTGTGCCAAGTTGATGAAGGCCTGCCCGGTGGCGGTATCGATGTTCAGCGCCGCGGGTGTCCCCTCATCGCCGCTCTCGCGGATACTCTGCACGAGGGGAATCTGTGCCAGGAGAGGAATTTTCATCTCCTCGGCGAGTTTTTTGCACCCCTCCTTGCCGAAGATGTAGTATTTGTTCTCTGGCAGTTCGGCAGGCGTAAACCACGCCATGTTCTCCACAAGTCCCAGGATGGGCACATTCACCTTTTCATTCTGATACATGTCGATACCCTTGCGGGCATCGGCCAGAGCCACACTCTGTGGCGTGCTCACTATCACCGCACCAGTGATGGCGAGTGTCTGCAAGAGCGTGAGGTGGATGTCGCTCGTTCCCGGAGGGGTGTCGAGAATGAAATAGTCGAGTTCTCCCCAGTCGGCATCGGCGATGAGTTGCTTCAACGCGTTGGAGGCCATTCCTCCCCTCCACAGTGTGGCGGTCTCGGGATTCACGAAAAAGCCGATGCTCAGCAGTTTCACGCCATATTTCTCAATGGGTTCGATGAGGTCGCGGCCGTCTTTGTTGACAGCGTATGGACGTGCATCTTCCACCCCAAACATCTTCGGAGCCGATGGTCCGAAGATATCGGTGTCGAGAAGTCCTACCTTATACCCTAACCTTGCGAGGGCTATGGCAAGGTTCACAGCCACGGTGCTCTTCCCTACTCCACCTTTTCCCGAACTCACTGCCACTACGTTCTTCACCTGTGGCAGCATCTTTCCCACCTCGGGTCTGGGTTTCGACTTGAACTCCGTGGTGATCGTCACTTTCACATCGGGACTCACATGGTAGTGTATGGCGGCCTCAGCAGCCTTGACAGTAGACTTGAGGAAGGGGTCGGTGTCGCGCGGGAAGATGAGCGAGAACGACACGTTCATGCCGTCGATGCGCATGTTGTCGGCCAGCATCTCACTCTCTATCAGGTTTTTCTTCGTGCCCGGATAGGAGACGGTGGCCAGTGCGTCGGTAATGAGTTTGGGATAGAGTGTCATTCCTTACAATCTCCCGCATTACCTTCGCTGCACTCGTGCGGCTCTTTCACGATGGTCTCTCCCTCGGCGAGTTGTCTTGCCGAGAACCCAGAGCCCTCGAAAGCGGCGATGATTTTCTCATCAGAGATTTTCTTCGCGTCATACTTGATGGTCACCGTCTGCTGGGCAACACTGGTCTCTATCGACTTGATGCCTTTCACGTCTTTCAATTGGGCTTTTACCCTGTTCTCGCACCGCGCGCAATGCATCTGCGGAGTAGTGGTCAGCACAAGTGTGCGAATGTCTTTGGCAAACATCATAGTGGCAGAGAGAATCACCACCATGGTCATCAAAAGTCTTTTCATATTCAGTTTATCTTAAATGTTTATTTTTGTGATATAATTCTTAACTCTCGCAAGAAAGGAAAAATAAAGTACATATGTCCGTTCAACTTCTCTTTAACACCTGAAAATTCACTTGCTCTTCTCCAGGCTGCTGCGCTTGTCGCGCTTGTAACTGCGGTATTCGTCGAGGGGGATTTCCACGTCGGGTTCCTGCAGTTCACCCATACGGGGCAACTCAAACTTGATGTACTTGATGTTGAGTCCCCGCTCTATCCACATGTTCTCGTAATAGGTGTGGATGGAAAGAATCTGTTCGGTCTGCGGGTCGAGCATGTCGGTGTGGTAAAGGTCGTCGGTGCGGAAGAGCACGGGCAACCGGTTTTTCTCCACCAACAGCGTGGTATAGGTGAAGAGGAAGTTGGAGTCGGTCTTCAGGTGCACGATGCCGCCGTCGGCAAGAAACTTGCGGTATCTCTCCAAGAAGAAAGAACTGGTAAGCCTCTTCCTTGGATGTTTCATCTGCGGGTCGCTGAAGGTGAGCCAGATTTCCTGCACCTCGTCGGCAGCAAAAAACTTGTCGATAATCTCGATGTTCGTACGCAGGAAAGCGACATTGCCGAGCCGTTCCTTCAGGGCCTGGGTGGCTCCCGTCCACATTCTCGCGCCCTTGATGTCGACACCGATGAAATTGATGTCAGGAAACATCCGCGCCAGTCCGACGGCATACTCGCCCTTGCCACATCCCAACTCAAGGACGATGGGGTTGTCATTGTGGAAGTACTCCTCCCGCCAATGGCCCTTGAGGTGGAAATCAGCATGTTCCAGTGCCGAATAGGGGCACTGGAACACGTTCTCGTAGGTTTCCATGTCGGCGAACTTCGCCAGTTTTCCTTTGCTCATTCAATGATGACTTTAGTCCAGCCGTGCTTGTCCTCCACCGTGCCATACTGTATGCCACGCAGGGTGTCGTAGAGTTTCTTCGAGATGGGACCCGGCTTCCCGTCCTTGCTGAACGTGAAGCGCTCGCCGGTGTCGAGGTCATCGATATAAGAGATGGGGCTGATGACGGCTGCCGTGCCGCAGGCACCTGCCTCCTCAAAGGTGGCGAGTTCCTCTTCGGGAATGGGCCGACGCTCCACCTTCATGCCGAAGTCTTCGGCCAACTGCATAAGACTCTTGTTGGTGATGCTGGGGAGAATGGAGGTCGACTTCGGTGTGACGTAGGTGTTGTCCTTGATACCGAAGAAGTTGGCAGCGCCACACTCGTCCATGTATTTCTTCTCCTTAGCGTCGAGATAGAACTCGCAGGCATAGCCTTTCTCATGGGCCAGGTTGTTGGCGAAGAGCGATGCGGCATAGTTGCCGCCCACCTTGTACTTACCCGTGCCAAGGGGTGCCGAACGGTCGTAGTCGCGGATAATCACATACGGATTGGTGGAGAAGCCTCCCTTGAAATAGGGTCCCACGGGGGTGACGAAAATCAGGAAGAGGTATTCGCTTGCCGGATGTACGCCCACCTGTGCGCTGGTGCCGATGAGCAGCGGACGGATATAGAGCGTGGCACCACTCTCGTAGGTGGGGATGTATTCCTGGTTGAGTTTCACCACCTTCTCCACCATTTCCTCAAAGAGGGGTGTGGGCACCTCGGGCATCATGATGCCGCGGCATGTGCTCTGCAGACGGGCGGCATTCTCGTCCATTCTGAAGACCCGCACCTTGCCGTCGGGACACCTGTAGGCTTTCAGACCCTCAAAGGCTTCCTGGCCATAATGGAGGCTGGTGGCTGCCATGTGGAGTTTCAGATACTCGTCGGAGCAGATTTCTATCTCACCCCATTTGCCATCACGATAGTAGCATCTCACATTGTAGTCGGTGGGCATATACCCAAACGACAACTTTGCCCAATCTAAGTTTTTCATATTCCTGTGTTATATTGGTTTTATATGGGCAAAGGTAGTGATTATTTTGCAATAAAGGCATCGCAAGGGTGAAAAAAGTTTTGAAGCCCCCGTTTTTCCCTCAAAAAGCCACCCGCTTCTTCCCATCTTGTATATACATGCCCTTGGCAGGTGCGTGGTGCAACTGGCGGCCAAGGGGGCATTTCCAGGAAATACCAGGCTCTATACCAAGATTGCCAAGAAAACGGCGCTGTCGGAGATTTCTATTCGCTGATTGACTCGATATAGAGAAAAACATACTCTGTCTTACACATAAAAAAGGGAAAGTAAAGCACGCTTTCCCTTTTTTTAATTATTTTTGCAAAGCCAAAGCAGCAAAGTGCTTTTACCCTTATCATCCACAAATATAACCCAAACAATGAAAATCGGAATCATCATCGCCATGGAGAAGGAGTTGGCACAGTTGCGCCAACTGCTCAGTGAACCACAGGAAGAACACCGGCACGGGAAGGTTTTCCACATCGGCAAGATAGGACAGCACCACGTGGTGATGCAGCAGTGCGGCATCGGCAAGGTGAATGCCGCCTCTGGCGTCACGGAGATGCTGCTTACCTACCAGCCCGACATCATTCTCTCTACAGGCTGCGCCGGGGGTGCCGACACCACGCTCAACGTCACCGACGTGGTGGTGGGAACCCACTACACCTATCACGACGTGTATTGCGGCAGTGAGGTAGACTACGGGCAGTTTGTAGGTATGCCTGCCTCCTTCCCCGCCGACCCGAATCTGCTGGAGAAAGCCCTGAGTCTGGACTGCGGCACGAAGGTGCACGGCGGACTGATGGTGGGCGGCGACTGGTTCGTTGACAGTCGCGAGAAGATGCGCGAGATATTAGGGCATTTCCCTGATGCCAAGGCCGTAGACATGGAGAGTTGCGCCATTGCCCAAGTATGCTACATCTACCAAGTGCCATACCTGTCGTTCCGCATCATCAGCGACGTGCCGTTGAGCGACCACAAGGCGTCACAGTATTTTGATTTCTGGAGCCGCATGGCCAACGGCTCTTTCGAAGTCACCAAATCATTCATTGAAAAGTTGTAACCATGGACAAGATACCCAGTTTCACCATCGACCACTCCCTCCTGAAGCGGGGGATTTATGTATCACGCAAGGATGTGATTGGCGACAGTGTGGTCACCACGTTCGACATCCGGATGAAGGAACCCAACCGTGAACCCGCACTCCATCCCGGCGCCCTCCACACCATCGAACATCTTGCCGCCACTTATCTGCGCAACGACCCGGAGTGGAAAGAACGTATCGTATATTGGGGGCCGATGGGCTGCCTCACCGGCAACTACCTGTTGCTCTCCGGCGACTATGCCCCGCAGGATATCGTGCCACTGATGCGCCGCACGTTCCGTTTCGTGAGCGACTATGAGGGCGAGGTGCCGGGTGCCGCCGCCCGCGACTGCGGCAACTGGCTCCTCCACGACCTGCCGATGGCTCGCTGGGAAGCAAAAAAATTCCTCACCGAAGTGCTTGACAACATCGGTGAGGAAAATATGGTTTACCCGAAAGGATAACTATTCTTTCTGACTGCGCTTGCGGTCGTTGTGGTCGAGGATAGTCTTGCGCATGCGGATGCTCTTGGGCGTCACCTCCACGAGTTCGTCGCCCTTGATGTATTCCAGACATTCTTCAAGACTCATCACCACCTTGGGGATGATGCGCGCCTTCTCGTCGCTGCCACTGGCCCTCACGTTGGTGAGTTGCTTGGCCTTGGTCACGTTGATGACCAGGTCGTTGTCGTGCACATGCTCGCCTACCACCTGTCCGGCATACACCTCCTCACCGGGGTCGATGAAGAACTTGCCACGGTCTTGCAGTTTGTCGATGGAATAGGCAAAGGCTGTTCCGGTCTCCATGGCAATCATCGAACCGTTGACACGGCGCGAAATCTCACCCTTGAAAGGCTGGTACTCCTTGAAACGGTGGGCCATAATGGCCTCGCCCTGACTGGCGGTGAGCACGTTGGTGCGCAGACCGATGATGCCCCTCGACGGGATGTCGAACTCAATGTTCACCCTGTCGCCCTGGGTCTCCATCGAAGTGACCTCTCCCTTGCGGCGGGTCACCATATCAATCATCTTGCTCGATGACTCCTCCGGCACGTTGATGGTGAGTTCTTCTATCGGCTCACAACGCACGCCGTCGATTTCCTTGTAGATCACCTGGGGCTGTCCTACCTGCAGTTCATACCCCTCGCGGCGCATGGTCTCGATAAGCACGGAGAGATGAAGCACTCCCCTGCCGCTCACTATCCAGCGGTCGGTGTTGCCGTCGAACTCCTCTACCCTGAGTGCAAGGTTCTTCTCCAGTTCTTTTTGCAGACGGTCGTTGATATGGCGCGACGTACACCATTTGCCCTCACGCCCGAAGAAGGGTGAGTCGTTGATGGTGAAGAGCATACTCATGGTTGGCTCGTCGATGGAGATAGGTGGCAACGGGTCGGGGGTCTCAAAGTCGCAGATGGTGTCTCCAATCTCAAATCTCTCGAGCCCGATGATGGCACAGATGTCACCACTACCCACCTGCTGGGTACGCACATGCCCCATTCCCTCGAAGGTGTGCAACTCCTTGATTTTCGTCTTCTCCATCGACCCGTCACGATGGGCAATGCTCACGTTCATCCCCTCGGTGAGGGTGCCACGGTGCACACGCCCCACGGCAATGCGACCGGTGTAGTTGGAGTAGTCGAGCGAGGTGATGAGCATCTGCGGTGTGCCTTCAATATACTTCGGAGCAGGGATGACTTCCACTATCTTGTCGAGCAGATAGGTGATGTCATTGGTGGGGGTGTTGTAGTCCTCACCCATCCAGCCGTTCTTCGCGCTGCCATAAACCACAGGGAAATCGAGTTGGTCTTCGGTGGCATTGAGCGAGAACATCAGGTCGAAAACCATCTCATAGACCTCCTCCGGACGGCAGTTGGGCTTGTCGACCTTGTTCACCACGACGATGGGCTTCAGTCCTATCTGCAACGCCTTCTGGAGCACAAAGCGGGTCTGGGGCATCGGGCCCTCAAAGGCATCGACGAGCAGCAAGCAGCCGTCGGCCATATTGAGCACACGCTCCACCTCTCCACCAAAGTCGGAGTGTCCCGGAGTGTCTATAATATTGATTTTCACGCCTTTATAATTGATAGAGACGTTCTTCGAAAGAATTGTTATCCCTCGTTCTCTTTCCAGGTCATTGCTGTCGAGCACCTGGTTTCCTATCTCTTTTCCCTCACGGAAAAGGTTTCCTGCCAGCATCATCTTGTCTACCAGTGTCGTCTTTCCGTGGTCGACATGGGCAATGATGGCGATGTTTCTGATGTCTTGCATGTTGTCTTACCTTAAAAACTATCGTTGCGGAGTAGTCGCAATACCTATTTATACCTTGTTTAAAAATCGGCTGCAAAATTACGCAAAATCCGTGTAACCTGCAAGTGATTTGCAAGATAAACTTGACACGACAGGAAATATGGGCTGCAAAATCTTGAGTGCAGAAAGTAGAGGGATGACAAAAACGAGTGCCACGTTAAAGATTATTAACTAAAATTAAGCCAAATAAATAAACATTTTTCTTAACTTTGCGAAAGTAAAAGCGGAACATCTTGATTGGCCTGAGGCAAAGACCGGTTCAGGCATCCGACTCTACAGCATTTGTTTAACCAATTTATTATATCGACATGAAACTAAAATCAATCATTACCACGCTAATCATGCTGCTTTGTGTGGCATTCACTGCTTCGGCAGCAGAAATTTCAAGTAAAAACACCGACGAGATATTGGAAACGAATGGTGTCTACACCATCGTGATAACCGGCAACAGCGTCATCGGTCGCGACGGCCCTGCCGGCTACGACACCGGTGTGAGGTTCTATAAAGGCCAGAAACTCACTTGCTATGGCATGGACGGCTCCTGGTACAAGGTGAAATACGGCAACGGCGTGCGCTGGGTGTCGTCAAGTTATGCCAGACCTGTACAGCAAGCCCAGCAAGCACCAACCAGTTATGTAGTGATTACCGGCAATAGCGTGATTGGGCGTAAGTCGCCCGCCGGCGCCGACAGTGGCGTGCGTTTCAACAAAGGCCAGCGCGTGCCCTACCTGGGCTACAGTGGCTCCTGGCTGAAAGTGAACTACAAAGGCCGCATTCTGTGGGTATCCGACTCTTACGCTTATATCCAATAAATAGGAATTACTTGCACAACAAGCACCTACTATTTCATGGTCACGAGATTTCCTCGTGGCCATTTTTCATGTCTTTATATTATCCGGATAAAAGAACACACGGCAGGGCACTTGGGTTCCGAAAAAACCAAAAGTGATGACAACATTTGGGCGTTCGGGTGGATTTGCAATCCGCCCGGACTGAGTATAAGCATTTTCAATGCGCTTTATCGGATTATAATTGGCTTTGACTTCGGCCGCCGACCGTTGGTTCCTAATACTCACTGCGTCGGGATTATCCCGACGAACATTAGAACACACAGCAGGGAACTTGAACACCGAAAAAACCAAAAGTGATGACAACATTTGTTAAATTATTCCAATAAAAGGGGCTATTCTGAACTTTGTCGCATAAAATTGTTATTTTTGCAACCACATGGCATGGAGTTTGAATGAAAATAAACAAAATGCAAGTGGTTGTATCACTATATCATGAACTTAATAAAACGAAACAATATGCGCAGAACAATTATCTTCACACTGCTGATGCTCTGTACTTTTGGAATGGCATCAGCCCAAGGTCAAGCCAAGATTGAGTTTGACAAGAAAACCCATAATTTCGGCACTTTCTCGGAGAAAAACCCCGTGCAGGAATGTACATTCACGTTCACCAATGTGGGTGATGCCCCGCTCGTCATCAACCAGGCCGTGGCCAGTTGCGGTTGCACCGTGCCCCAGTACACCAAGACCCCCATCGCACCGGGTGCCAAGGGAACCATCAAGGTGACTTACAATGGCGCAGGCAAGATACCAGGTCACTTCAAGAAGAGTATCACGGTGCGCACAAATGGTGAGGTGGAGATGACACGCCTGTATGTGGAAGGTGACATGACAGAAGAATAAGACATCGTACTACACTATCGATAACATCACATACGAAAAGCGGATGGCCTCTTGGCCATCCGCTTTTCTACTTATCCACCCTTTAACTCTTCATTTAGAACGAATAGTTGAAACCTATCGACATGAACTCCTGGAACTGGAAGTAACCATGGTGGTCGTCGCGCACGGTGCTGTCGTCAAACCTTGGATAGAGGAACAACTTGGTGGAGATATACTTGTTGAACTGGAACGTGAAAGTGTTCTCCCACTCCCACTCCACTCTCTTGAACGACGAGAAACCATACATACGGGTCTGGTAGGTGATGTTATCGGCCATCGCCCATTTGAGTTCCACAGTGAAGTTGGGACCGAAGTCATGCAGCACATGCTTATCGTCTTCGATACCATATCTCTTGGGCATCCAAGCCTCATCAAACCACCTGCGGTCTACGTATTTCAAGTTATAGGCCAAAGGAGCAAGGTGAATGTTACCCGTGAGTTTCTTGTTCCATGCCTCCACCGTGTAGTCCATACCGATAGAGACGTTCAGGTTGAAAGGCGACATGAAGTCGGAATATGTCCTACGGTCATTGCTCTTGAAACCTCTTGTAAACTGCGTTGCCGCCATCAACTGAAGGGTGTAGTACCAATGCTTAGTGGCTTGCAGACCCAGTTTGCTGGTGAGACGGAGCAGGTCTTCAGAGGCCTTGAAAGAGTGCACGCTGTCGCTCTTCGAGGTGAGAAAGCCAAGTTTCATCTCAAGTTTGTTGTCCCACTTCACTTTCTGCTTGTTGTTGTAATTGGCTTCCATCGTAATGCTTCCAAGAATGGAGTAGTTGCTTTCTCCGCCTTTATACCAGTTGCCGGAAATATAACTCTGCAATCCCTGCAAGAAATAGTCGCCCTTGATGGTCCAGAATTTGGGTTTGGTGACCACCGGTGCCACTACGGTATCGGCCTCCTGGTCAATGATTTCCGACACTTCCATATCCACAAGTTCGGCATCCTGCTGGATGGGGGCAACGACATCGGCACTCACCCCACCAATCTTGTGGAGTTGACTCTCGCTGTTCACCACAAGGTCAGGACGCCTGAGATACATAGAGAGAAGGGTATTGTCGATCTCATCGCTCACGGGGTCCTCCACATCATTATTCATACTCATGCGGAGGGCTTTCCGGGCTGGGGTATGATAGAAGGTGAATGGCGCGAAAAGTTTGTAAAACCTGCCATCGGCCTGCTCTGCCTCATCCTCGGTGCCGGCATTGGCATTCTGTTGGAAAGCAACCAGAGAGTCGGAATAGTTTTTGTTAATCTGATACTCTTGATACTCGATGTAACGAGTTGTACTCCTGTTATTCTGCGCGCTCATTCCTATGGCCACAAACGCGAACAATAAAGTGAAGAAATTTCTCATGATTTAAAAGGTTTTATAATTTTTGGCAAAAATAACAAAATAATTCGAAATAACTCCTTATTCTTTCCGAAAAAAGTCAAATGGCGTCATGGCTTGGCTTCATCGTCGGATGACAGATGAACAGCAGAGACGTCATTTTTATTCACCTTTGTTCTCCATTTTTATTTTCCAATGTTCAATCGTGTGAAACACTTATGCGATTTTTAGAGAATACTTTTTGTGCATGTCGTAAAAAAAGTGTAATTTTGCACCTTGATTATAATGACATCACCAACTTCAAATTCAAACGAGAATAAATGGATAAGAATACTATTATCGGCTTTGTGTTGATAGCCGCCGTGCTCATCGGCTTCAGTTGGTACAACCGACCTACAGAAGAGGAACTGAAAGCACAGCAAGAACAAGTGGAAAAAGCACAGGCCGAGCAACGCAAGGCAGAGGAAAAGAAACAAGCAGAGGCAGCCAAGCAAAAGGCAGCATTGGCACAGGCACGCGAAGACAGCACCGCACTCTTCCATACTGCCCTGAATGGCACTGCCAGCGATATCGTGCTGAAGAACGAGAAACTGGAACTCACCCTGAGTACAAAAGGCGGCACCGTGACCAAGGCCTTGATAAAGAATTTCAAGGACAGGGAGGGTGCTTCCGACGTGACACTCTTCGAGGGCAAAGACCAGGCGCTGGAATATCATCTGGAATGCAAGGAGAGCAACATCTCGAGTGGCGACCTCTTCTTCACGCCCTCCCATCAGAGCGACAGCACACTGACCCTCACCGCCGATGCCGGGGGTGGACGGAAGATTGTGTTCGACTATCTCCTGGGCAAAGACTACATGCTGCATTTCAAGATGCACGTAGAGGGCATGGAGGGACTCTTCTCTCCCAAGACCCGCACCATGGACATCTTCTGGCGTGAGGACTGCAAGCAACAGGAGCGCGGCCACTCTTTCGAGAACCGCTACGCCACACTCACCTACAAGGAGAAAGACTCCGGCACCGACTATCTCAACGAGATGAAGGAAAAGGTGAACGAGAACATTGAGGTTCCCCTCGACTGGATTGCTTTCAAGAACCAGTTCTTCACAGCGATGATGATAGCGAAGACCGATTTCGCAGCCAACTCCAGCCTCACCAGCATTCCCCTCGACAAATCCACCGGATACTTGAAGAAATATGAGGCCAATCTGGAAACTTCTTTCGACCCCAGCGGGAAAGAGGCTACAGAGTTGGAATTCTATTATGGACCCAACGACTTCCAACTGCTGAAGTCGGTGGAGAAACAGAGCACTTTTGGGAAAGACCTTAAGATGGAGCGCCTGGTCTATCTGGGATGGCCATTGTTCCGGTACATCAACAGATGGTTCACGCTCTATGTCTTCGACTGGCTGACAAAACTGGGACTCAATATGGGTATCGTGCTGATTCTCATCACCTTGCTTCTCAAACTGATCACCTACCCATTGGTCAAGAAGACTTATCTCAACTCTGCCAAGATGCGTGTGCTGAAGCCAAAACTTGAGGAGGCCACCAAGGAATTCGACAAGCCCGAGGACCAAATGAAAAAGCAGCAGGCCATGATGCAACTCTACAACCAGTATGGCGTGAGCCCGATGGGTGGCTGCCTGCCGATGCTCATACAGATGCCTATCTGGATTGCGATGTTCAACTTCGTGCCCAATGCCATCCAACTTCGCGGACAGAGTTTCCTCTGGATTAAAGACCTGTCGACCTACGACCCCATCATGGAGTTCAGCAAAGACTACTGGGCCATCGGCGACCACCTGTCGCTCACCTGTATCCTCTTCTGCGTGGCCAATATTCTCTACTCCTTGATGACGATGCGCCAGCAGCGCGACCAGATGGTGGGACAACAAGCCGACCAGATGAAGTACATGCAGTGGATGATGTTCCTCATGCCGGTGTTCTTCTTCTTCATCTTCAACGACTACTCCGCCGGTCTGAACTTCTATTACTTCATCTCACTCTTCTGCAGCGCCGCCATTATGTTCATCCTCCGCAAGACGACCAATGACGAGAAACTGCTTGCCATCCTCGAAGCCCGCTTCCGCGAAAACAAGGACAAGCCGAAGAAGACCACGGGTCTGGCAGCACGCCTGGAGGCCATGCAGGCCCAACAGCAGGAGATGCAACGCAAGCGCGAGGAGTTGGAGCGCAAAAAGCGAGACCTTAATCGTAAATAGCAATGATATGAATAAATCCATCATCCTGTCGGCAGCACTCGCACTAGCCTGCTGTTGCCCTATGAAAGCACAACAGAAAGTGAATATCGGAAAGAACGACATCACGCTCAAAAGCGACCTCCTCTCGCCTGAAGGACTCTGGGCCATGGGACGAATAGGAGGCTATGCCCCCTCACCCGACGGCAAACAAGTGGTCTATCAGGTGGGCTACTACAGTGTGAAAGAAAACAAAAGCCATCAAGTGCTCTGTATCATCAATGCCGACGGTACCAACCAACGGCAACTCACCACTTCGGCCGACAGCGAGACCGACCCTTCCTGGCTCGGCAACCGCATCGCATTCATCACCGGGGGTGAGATATGGACCATGGAGGCCGACGGCACCGACCGCCGACAACTCAGCCATACTGACGGCAACGTGGAAGGCTACAAGTTCTCGCCCGACGGCACTAAAGTGGTATATATCAAGCAACTGCCCTTCCATGAAATCATCAAGGAGAACCCTTCAGACCTGCCAAAGGCTACAGGACGGCTGGTGACCGACTTGATGTACCGCCACTGGGACCATTATGTGGAGAGCATTCCTCATCCCTTTGTGGCAGAGGTGACGGCCGATGGCATTGGCGCCGGCACCGACATCCTCGAGGGCGAGCCTTACGAATGCCCGATGGAACCTTTTGGTGGCATCGAGCAACTCGACTGGAGCCGCGACTCCAAGCAGATTGCCTATACTTGCAGGAAAAAGACAGGCCTGGAGTATTCCATCTCTACGGACTCTGATATCTTCCTCTACGATGTGGCCAACAAGACCACACGCAACCTTTGCAAGCCTGAGGGTTACGTAGCACCGAAGGTAGACCCCACGAAGACACTCCGCACACAGTCGGTGAACTCGCCTGCCAATCTGGCCAACAATCCCGGCTACGACCAAAACCCGCAGTTCTCTCCCGACGGCAAATACGTGGCATGGCTGAGTATGGCACGCGACGGGTATGAGAGCGACCGCATGCGCCTGTGTGTCTATGAACTCGCTACTGGAACGAAACGTTACATGACAGAGACTTTCGACTCAAATGTCGACGATTTCTGCTGGTCGGACACCAAAGATGCCTTGATTTATTTCATTGGCGTATGGCATGCGACGGAAAATCTGTATAGCATCAACTGGAAGGGCGAGGTGAAGCAAATCATCACGAGTACACCCGACTGTCCGTGGGCCGACTTCGGCTCTCTGAAGATGCTGGGCGACGGCAAGCGAATCATCGCCGAGCGTCACAACTACACATCACCCGCCGACCTATACCTTATCACTCCCAATACGAAGGCTCCCAAGAAAGTGACTGTCGCTCAACTCACTCAGGAGAACAAGCATATCCTCGACCAACTGGCAAAACCTTCTGTCGACCAGCGCTGGGTGAAGACCACCGACGGAAAGGATATGTTGTATTGGGTCATCCGACCACCGCATTTCGACCCCAATAAGAAATACCCCACCCTGCTCTTCTGCGAGGGAGGACCACAGAGCCCTGTCTCTCAGTTCTGGAGTTACCGATGGAACTTCATGATTATGGCATCACAAGGCTATGTCATCATCGCGCCCAACCGCCACGGTCTGCCTGGATTCGGCAGTGAGTGGTGCGAGGAAATCAGCGGCGACTGGACCGGACAGTGCATGAACGACTATCTCACCGCCATCGACGATGCCTGCGCCAACCTGCCCTACGTCAACAAAGACCGGCTCGGTGCAGTAGGTGCCAGTTTCGGTGGTTTCAGCGTGTATTATCTTGCCGGCCATCACAACAAACGGTTCAAGTGCTTCATTGCTCACGATGGGGCATTCAACCTGGAGGCGATGTACACCGAGACTGAAGAAAACTGGTTCAGCAACTGGGAGTATGACGATGCTTATTGGAACAAGGACCAGACGGCAGATGCCCGTAAGACTTATACCAACTCTCCTCACCGGTTCGTTGACGACTGGGACACCCCCATCCTCTGCATCCATGGAGAGAAAGACTACCGCATCAATGCCACCCAAGGCATGAGCGCCTTCAATGCCGCCCGAATGAAAGGCATAGAGGCCCAACTGCTCATCTTCCCCGATGAGAACCACTGGGTACTCAAGCCTCAAAACGGCATCCTCTGGCAACGCACCTATTTCAATTGGCTCGACCGCTGGCTGAAATAAGTAAAAAATGAAAGATGAATAATGAAAGATGAAAATACTATAGGCACTATAGCAACTATAGGCACTATAGTAACTATAAACGCCATAAAAAAACAACTATAAAAAAATGACTGAGAATATTCAAAAGACTTTGCGCGATTCTGCTGCCATGCGTTGGACGGCATTGTTGCTCTTGGCATTGGCCATGTTCTGTTCATACATTTTCATGGACATCTTGTCTCCCATCAAGGACCTGATGCTGGAAACACGGGGATGGGACTCCACCGCTTTCGGCACAATGCAAGGCTCCGAGGTGTTCCTCAACGTGTTCGTATTCTTCCTGATTTTCGCCGGCATCATCCTCGACAAGATGGGGGTGCGCTTCACTGCCATCCTCTCCGGCGCCGTGATGCTGGTGGGTGCCATCATCAAATGGTATGCCGTCAGCGACGGTTTTGCAGGAAGCGGACTGGAAACGTGGTTCACCAACAACCTCAACTATATCCCCGGCTTCGATGAACTGGGCATCTCGCCCTTCTATCTCGGCATGCCTGCTTCTGCCAAGTTCGCCGCTGTAGGTTTCATGATCTTCGGCTGCGGCTGCGAGATGGCTGGCATCACGGTGAGCCGTGGTATCGTGAAATGGTTCAAAGGCCGCGACATGGCACTGGCTATGGGCTCGGAGATGGCACTTGCCCGACTGGGTGTGGCCACCTGTATGATTTTCTCACCCTTCTTCGCCAAGTTGGGCGGCGTGGTGAGCGTGTCGCGCTCTGTGGCATTCGGTGTGGTGCTGCTCTGCATCGCCCTCATCATGTTCATCGTCTATTTCTTCATGGACAAGAAACTCGATGCGCAGACCGGAGAAGCAGAAGAGAAAGACGACCCCTTCAAAATCAGCGATATCGGTCAGATTCTCTCCAGCAGCGGATTCTGGCTTGTTGCCCTGCTCTGCGTGCTCTACTACTCCGCCATCTTCCCCTTCCAGAAATACGCGGTAAACATGCTTCAGTGCAACCTTACCTTCACAGAGGTCGACCCCAACTCTTTCTGGGCTGGAAGTCAAGTCACCATCGTACAGTATATCATCATGCTGGTGGTGGCAGCCTCGGCATTCGCCAGCAACTTCATGAAAGACAAAACCAAGCGCAACATGCTTCTCGGCCTTTCTGTCATCGCACTCATCGTGTTCTGCTATATGGGCTACATGCGCCAGTCGGCAGAGACCATCTTCGCCGTGTTCCCATTGCTGGCCGTCGGCATCACCCCCATTCTTGGCAGTTATGTCGACCATAAAGGAAAGGCAGCCACCATGCTCGTGCTTGGCTCACTGCTGCTCATCGCCTGCCACCTCACCTTCGCTTTCATCCTGCCGATGTTCAAGAGCAATGCTGTGGGTGGCGTCATCGTGGCCTATGCCACCATCCTCGTGCTGGGCGCATCCTTCTCCCTGGTGCCTGCCTCGTTGTGGCCAAGCGTGCCCAAACTGGTAGATGCCAAGGTTATCGGTTCTGCCTATGCCCTCATCTTCTGGATTCAGAACATCGGCCTGTGGCTGTTCCCACTGCTCATCGGCAAGGTGCTCGACAAGACCAACCCCGAGATTGTGGAAGGTCTGGCCAACAACACCATCAGTGCTGAGGAGGCGGCAGTGAGTTACAACTACACCTGGCCACTCGTGATGCTGGCATGTCTGGGCGTCGCTGCCTTGCTGCTCGGACTGGTTCTCAAAGCCGTAGACCGCAAGAAGGGCCTCGGTCTTGAGGAACCCAACATCAAGTAATCGGATAAACAAACAAACTGACGGGTCGGACCAACCTTTATGGTTCGACCCGTCGCATCATTTGGATACTACTTTCATGCACATCACCAACCAATCTCCTGTCCGACGCTGGACCGTGCTCTTCATCGTGGCATTTGTCATGATGATGGGATATGTGTTCTGGGACATCGTCTCGCCGCTGTCGACCACACTCAAGGCTCCCACATCCGAGGGGGGCATGGGGTGGACAGCCGAAGAATATGGTTTCTATGCCGGCAGTTACAGCATCTTCAACATTTTCCTGCTGATGCTGTTTTGGGGAGGCATCATCCTCGACAAATGCGGCATACGCTTTACAGGTCTGCTGGCTACAGGCATGATGTTTGGAGGAGCGTTAGTCAACTACTATGCCGTTGCTTCCATCATGCCCATCACACAAGTCGACATGCCTTTCACCCTCTTCGGACTTGTACCCTCGAGCATGAAGACACAGGTGCTTGTGGCCTCCCTGGGGTTTGGCCTCTTTGGGGTGGGATGCGACATCACCGGCATCACCGTATCGAAGATTGTAACGAAATGGTTTACCGGCCATGAGTTGGCTTCTGCCATGGGTATCCAGGTGGCCATGGCTCGTCTGGGCACGGCAAGTGCCATCAGTCTCAGTCCGGTGATTGCCAATGCCTATGGCATTTCGGCTCCCATTCTAGCAGGGGCAGCCTTGTTGCTTTCAGGCCTGGTCATGTTCATCGTCTACCTGATGATTGATTCTAGACAATCTAGAGATTCTAGAGATTCTAGAGCATCTAGAGCATCCAGTCCTACCAATAGCGACGACAACTTCACCTTAAAGGATTTCCTCCGTATTCTCCGCAACCCTGGCTTCTGGCTGATAGCCATCTTGTGCGTGCTGTTCTACTCAAGCCTCCGCCCGTTCTTGAAATTCGCCAGCGACCTGCTGGTCAATAAATACGGCATCGATACCGTCACGGCAGGCTGGATAGTCTCTATCCTACCCTATGGCACCATCGTTCTCACCCCTCTCTTCGGCGTGGTCTACGACCGTTTGGGGCGCGGCAGCCTGTTGATGCTCATCGGATGTGTCATCGTTACCTTCTGCCATGTGTGCCTGGCTCTTCCCATCATGCAGCACACTTGGTTCGCATCGGCCATGATGCTGCTCTATGGCGTGTCGTTCTCACTCGTCCCGAGTGCCATGTGGCCCAGCGTGCCCAAAATCGTGCCTTTGAAGCAACTGGGCACGGCCTACAGCATCATCTATTTCGTACAGAATATCGGACTGATGCTTGTACCGATGCTCGTAGGCAACGTGATTGGCGCACATACTGATAACTCTGGCCACGTCGACTTCACACTCCCAATGGTAACTTTTGCTGTCTTGGGACTGGGAGCCGTAGGCATTTCGCTGGTGCTGATGGTGGTCGACAAGAAGAAGGGCTACGGGCTGAGCAAAGCCAACATCAGCAAATAGCAATCAAAGAGGAGAAAATTTGGCTGGGTCGATTGTATTTGCTACTTTTGCATAACACAACCCTTACAACATGAGCAACGAAAAAACCAAAGACGCCGTCATCATCCTTTCAGGAGGTATGGACTCCGTCACCTTGCTATATGAACAACAGGCGCGCATTGCGCTGGCCATCACCTTCGATTATGGCAGCAACCACAACCAACGTGAAGCCATGTACGCCAAACAGCATTGCCAACTGCTGGGGATAGAGCACCTGCTCATCCCCCTGGAGTTTATGTCGCGCTACTTCAAGTCATCGCTCCTCGAAGGCGCCGACGCCATCCCTGAAGGCGATTACGACGACACCAACATGAAATCTACCGTCGTGCCCTTCCGCAATGGCATCATGCTTTCCATCGCCTGTGGCATCGCAGAGAGCCGCGGACTGACGAAAGTGATGATTGCCAATCATTTTGGCGACCATGCCATCTATCCTGACTGCCGTGCAGAGTTTATCCGACCTATGTCGGAGGCCATGCGTGCCGGTACTTATGTAGGCGTGGAAATCCTTGCGCCCTATACGGGCATCAGCAAGACCGACATTGCCTTGATAGGGAAACGCCTGGGGGTAGACTACAGCCAGACGTATTCGTGCTATAAAGGCGGTGAACTCCATTGCGGCAAATGCGGCACCTGCGTGGAACGCAAACAAGCCCTTCACGATGCGGGCATTGTTGACAATACGCTTTACGAAGAATAGCCTCATTCAACCATTTGTGTCATGGAAACGATTATCGAGCACCTTACCGAAATGGAAAGCCTTCTCGACACCTTGGAGCAAGGTGTGGAATCGACATGTGCCGAGCGCCGGCAACTCGCCGAGGTGCAGGCAGCCCTCACGGAAGAGAACAAGGCTCTATTGGATCATAACCAAGAACTTTCGGAGAAAAACCAAAAACTTTTGGAGGATAACCAAACCCTTTCGAAAGACAACCAATCGCTTTTGGAAAACAACAAAGCACTGTCGGAAAAGAACCGCAGTCTTTCTGAGGAGAACGCAAGGATAGCCATAGAGAACAAATCGCTACAAGGAGAGAATGCCTTACTCAAGCAACAGTTAGATGCCATGGAGCAAAGAACCCTCCACCTGCAAAAGCAAGCCCTGACACTTAACCACGAGGTAGCCGAGTCGAGAGCCATGGTTGCAACAGTAGAGCAACGCATCCAAGCCATTGCCTGCCAATTGGCCGACACGAAAGACAGTGCCTCATCACCCATAGCCACAGCCGAATCGGGCAGCGATGTCGCTGCCCCGACGCAACACCGGAAAAAGAAGAAGCCAAAAGACATCGACACCAACCAGATGCAGCTGTCTTTCGACTTTCCCGAAGAATAGTACATATAGATAAGGGGCGTGCTTCACAAACTGCACGCCCCTTTATTGTAAGGCTAAATCGTCAAATATCCACTTAAACGGTTCAGCATACCTTCTCAAGACGCTTCATCATAACAAACATGAAGACAGCGGCCACGAGGCAGACGCCCATGAAGACAGCCCAACACAACCAGAGTGGCACTGCACCCCAGAGCATGCCGCCCACCAGCACCAGCTGGTTGCCAATGGCGGTGGCCACGAACCATCCACCCATCATCATACCTTTGTATTTTGGCGGGGCTACCTTTGAAACGAACGAGATGCCCATAGGTGAGAGCAACAGTTCGCCAAAAGTCAGAATCAGGTAAGTGCCAATCAGCAAGTTGGGGGTCACGTCGGCCACGTGCATTCCTACAGGGTTGCCCGAAGCGTCGATCTCGGTCTGAGGCATTGGCAAACCAAACGAAGCGCACATCATCAAAGCGTAGGCGGCTGCAGCCACAATCATACCATAAGCAATCTTGCGTGGAGCGGAAGGCTCCTTGCCTTTGGCTGCCAAAGAGCCGAAAATAGCCATCGAAACTGGTGTCAGTGCCACGACATAGAAAGGATTGAACTGTTGGAAAATAGGAGCAGAAATGTCAACATTGCCCTCGAGCACGGAATATTTCCATATCAGCAAAGCCACTGCCACAACAATCACTGCTGCAGAAATGAGCTTGGCCTTGGAGGTCTTGCTTTGGAAGAGGGAGAAGCCTGCATAAACAATAAAGATGATGAGCACCAAATTCCACACATCGAAAGCCATGCTCTCTAAACCAGAAGATGACTTGGCCGTGAACTCATCGGCAAAGAAAGTCAGCGACAGGCCATTCTGGTGGAAGGCCATCCAGAAGAAGATAACCACAGCGAATACCAGACAGAGCGCCACGATACGTTGCTTGGTCTCTTCCTTGGTGAGTTCGGGCTCTGTGCTGGCAGCAGTGCCATCCTTAGCGGTGCTTTTCTTGCCGCCTTCGGTGTGTCTGAAGGTGGAACGGAAGATATAGTATATAGCTATCGACAAAATCAACGAAGCGCAAGCCACGGCAAACGAGAAGTGATAAGCATCGTTAGAGGAATAGCCTAGAGAAGTCTCTGCCCATTCCTTGATGCGGATAGCTGCAGTAGGTGCGAAAAGGGCTCCAATATTGATGGCCATGTAGAAAATGGAGAAGCCAGAGTCACGTTTGTCGGCATATTTTGGGTCATCGTATAGATTACCCACCATTACCTGCAAGTTTCCCTTGAAGAGTCCTGTTCCGAAGCCAATGAGCAGCAACGCAGCAAGCATTACGACCAAAGCTAGCATATCGCCCCCGAAGGGCACTGAGAGCAAAAGATAGCCCGCAAACATCACGATGATGCCTGTGGTCACCATACGACCGAAGCCGAATTTATCTGCCAAGATTCCTCCAATTAATGGGAAGAAATAGACAAACATAAGAAATGAGCTGTAAATGGTCCCTGCCACGCCCGGTGTCAGGCCAAAGTTAGCCCTTAAGAAAAGTGCGAAGACGGCAATCATTGTATAATAGCCGAATCGCTCTCCAGTGTTGGCCAGTGCCAACGCAAATAATCCTTTCGGTTGTCCTTCAAACATAAATATAATTTTTTAATTGATTGATTATCGGTAGAGTAAAGATTTGCAAATATAATAAAAAAAACGATTTAGCACGAGAAACCTGATATTTTTTTTGTCCACCACAATAGAATATAAGGGAGGTTTCTTTGTCCTGGCATTAGTGAGGGGCAAAAAAGCAAGAGGCAGGCAAGTATCGAGAACTGTTTAATCCCCAGATGGTTTCAAGGAGCTACAGACTCTTTGTCGTCGGGAGTCTGAAACTTCAACTCATCATAAACGGCGGTGAGATAGCGAAGAATCATTCCAAGGGCATCTGAATGGTCGGGACCTGAAGCGTATCCGCTTGATGAAATGCTCCCTCCCTCGAAATCGAAGGACATCGACCAGTTGGAGGCGTCCATAATCATGTAGTCGGGCATATACGAATGCCCCACATCATATAGTTGGCCTTCTTCCACCATGGCTCTTACCCTGTTCATCACCGAGTCGGCCACCACCACATCATATACAGGTTGTGCTTCTTCCTCGGGCTCGTATCTCATACGTCTCTCCTCGACGCGCAGGATATTCTTTCCCTCTTTCTTTTCCAACGTCACCTCATGATGGTATCCTGCAAAACCATTCCCCTTGGAGTAGAAGAATCGTGTGAGGGCTCCTTGTGGCATGACCTTGGGTGTACGGTGTGCCAACTCACTGGTGATTCCTGCCTTGAGTTGATGGCACAGTGTCTGGGTCTTGCGGGCGATATCAAAGGCCTCCTTTACCCTGTCGGATTCATTGAAGCGCTTGGCAAGGATTTCATCTTGCTCGTCAAGGTCTTTCTGCTTGGGCTTTCCATCCAGTTTCTTCACGAGTTTCGTGCCGAGGATTTCCTCCCTTGCCTGAAGTATCACCTGAACGTCTTGCAGTTCATCTTCGATATATTCGAGTGTCTTCCTCAGGCTCTGGTCACTGAAGTCGCTCATTTCCCGCAGATAACCATTGGCATGGTTCTCATCTTCCAGCCATTGCAAGGCTGGTCGGTAGAAACCTCTTCTGTTCAATATTTCAAGGAATTTGTCGGTCTGAGCCATGGTCACTTGTGCACACCACGAGAACAACACGACAAGCAACAGTGGGCGGCATATATTTTTCATTGTAGTAGGGCTAAGAGGTTAATAACTATCTGAAAATATCGGTGAGATAGGTGAGTTTGACCATAATGGTGGAATTGTTGGATTTTCCAAAATAGTCGCGCTTGCTGTCATTGTAAATGTTGCCCAACCCATAATAGTAGCGCCCTTCGAGCAGGAAATGCCCAAGATGGGGAACAGAATACTCCATTCCCAGTCCGCCTGCAATGCCGTAGTCGAACTTCCGCTCCACATCCATGGTGTATTGGCGTACGGTGGAGTTCGCCCTGTCCTGCATGTTGGCCTCACTGATATTGAAGTTGGCCGATGTCGACTCTCCCAGCATCACGCCCAACTGCGGACCTGCCCTGAAGAAGAAATTGCACCCGCAGTGTTCCTTACCCCATGCAAGATGCGCAAAGATGGGCACTTGCAGATAGGTGATGGTGCGGCTGTATTCCTCGGCATTACCCGTCACGGGGTTGATGACTTTCTGGTCGTAAGCATCGAGGATATTCTCTTTCCATCCCAGCGACGTGTAGTTCACTTCTGCCACTATAGAGCAAATCATGCTGTAGTATTTCTCACACACATATCGGGCGGTAACACCCGCCGTCGGACCGATATGCATGCCTTGCGGCACTCTCGGCGTGAACCCCACTGAGTTGAGGGCCACACCCACGCCTCCACCAACGGAGAATTCGTTGCGGTACTCCCCCACCTGAGCCACCGCCCTGAAGGGCATGGCCAAGAGGATGAAGGCGAAGAGTGTCGTTTTCAAACGGACTGTTGTCATGGACTATTGTCAGGTTGTGTTTAGTAATTCACCGACTCTATCGAACGGTCGGGCTTGTAATGTACAAACATAAAGTTGACATTCTTATGCCCCTTTCCGGCCTCCTTGAACCTTAACGGGGTTTGCACGGGCTTATAGGTCATCTGACCTTTCCCACCGTTGAAGGCGCTGCCAAACTGGCTGAATCCTCCTATGAAGAAGCAGGCATGGTCGAAGCCGGTGAGGGCAAACCTCGGCAGCGCGTCGGCGTTCATCTCTTTCTCAAACCATCTCTGGTAGTTGCGCTCCACCCATTTCGTATCGGCCGAAACGTCGTTATAATAGAAATAGGTGGGGATATACGCATCGTATTTGTGGAAATAGTCAAGATATACCTTGGTATACATGAGCCATTCCTTGTAGCCAAACAGCGACACCGACAGGTCGGCGTTCTTCTGCGTGAGGACGTTGAGTTTTGCCAACGTGGTATTGAGTGCCGGAGAGTGCTCCGTATTGAGAATCACCACGTTCTGCTGCGAAAGGCTGAAAGCCTTGGCAAAGTTCTTCTCGTTGGACGACAGGCTCGTCAGCGAATACTTGATGGCGTAGTTGTCGAGTTGTGACCTGAGTTTCGAGGTGAACCCGCCCTTCCCGCTGTTCTCGTCTTCACAGTCGATGATGACGACATGATAGTTGTTGAACCACTGTATGAAGTTCTTGATGGTCTGCTGGTCGAATTCCTCCGGCGACTGGTATACCTGGAAGATATTCGAGTAGTTCTCCACATCATTTCCCGAGATGGAGAAGGGAATAACCATCATGATGTCGTTCTTGGCACAGAAGTCGGCAAGGGGCTTTACCATCTTGGTATACAACGGCCCGAAGATGATGTCGCAATCGGCAGCACCTTTCTCCTTGAGTGTGTTGGTGATATCGGCATCTATGGGCACGTTCCATGCCTGCATCTCCACGGTGATGCCGTCTTTCTTCACTCGCTCCACGCCAAGGAGCAGCCCACGGTAGTATTCCACCATCCTCCTGCCGTCGCCATCATTGTCGTGCAATGGCAGCATCACACCCACCTTCACGTTCTTCCTTCCTGCCACAGTGGTGGTGGTTGGCTGTGCCGTAGTGGGGGCTGTAGGGGTGGTTTGCTGTGGGGTAGACGGTTTTGCCGGTGCCTGGGAGGCAGGAGTGTCTTTCGCCTTCGGATAAGGGATGTTGAGGGTATCTCCTTTCTTGAGTTCATACCCTTGTGCCTTCATCTCGGGGTTTACGGCGATGAGTTCCTCAATGGTTACACCATATTTCTTCGCGATTCCAAAGACAGTCTCACTCTTTTCCACTTTGTGTTGAGTCCTGATGTTTGTTGTCTGCGCTGAAATAGTCAGGGTCAGCATCAGCAACAAGAAGGTGATAATGTGTCTGCAATGTCTCATGATTTCCTAATCAATATCTTAATTTGCAAAGATAGCACATTTTGATGAGTAAGCAAAAAATAAGGGATATTTTTGGAATAATTTGTTCTTTCATACGCATATTCGCGACTTTCCTCAAATGAAAACGATTTTCTTTACCCCGACAGGCACGTATTTCATTTTTTTATTGTAAATTTGGCTTCTCATTCATAAAAACACGTATATGGAATATATTGTTTCAGCCCGCAAATACCGCCCATTGACTTTCGACTCGGTGGTGGGGCAGTCATCGCTCACCACCACGTTGAAAAATGCGGTGAAGAGCGGCAAACTCGCCCATGCCTTCTTGTTCTGTGGTCCGCGCGGCGTGGGAAAGACCACCTGTGCGCGTATTTTTGCGAAGACCATCAACTGCGAGCACCCCACCCCTGATGGTGAGGCGTGCAACGAGTGCGAGAGTTGCAAGGCCTTCAACGAACAGCGCTCACTCAACATCTTCGAACTCGATGCCGCGAGCAACAACTCTGTGGAAAACATCAAGGTATTGATGGACCAGACCCGTGTACCACCGCAATTGGGCCGTTACAAGGTGTTTATCATCGACGAGGTGCACATGCTTTCCTCACAGGCTTTCAACGCGTTTCTCAAGACGCTCGAAGAGCCTCCTTCGTATGTCATCTTCATCCTCGCCACTACCGAGAAGCACAAGATTCTGCCCACCATCATTTCCCGGTGCCAGATTTACGACTTCGACCGCATGGACGTTCCCAACATCGTGAACCACCTGAAGATGGTGGCAGGCAAGGAGGGCATTACCTTCGAGGAGGAAGCGCTTGCCCTGATTGCAGAGAAGGCGGATGGCGGCATGCGCGATGCCCTCTCTATCTTCGACCAGTCGGTGGTCTACTGCCGCGGCAACCTCACCTACGACAAGGTGATGGAGAACCTCAACGTTCTCGCCAGCGAGCATTTCTTCAAGATAGTAGACCTTAGTCTGGCGAATAAGGTGCCAGAGGTGATGGTGTTGCTCAACGACATCATCAACAAGGGTTTCGACGGTGGTCAGTTGGTGAATGGCCTCGCCCATCATCTCCGCAACGTGATGATGGCTAAAGACAATGCCACACTGCCTTTGCTCGAAGTGAGCGACCGCCTGCGTGAGAAGTTCAAGGAGCAGGCAGCGAGATGCCCGGCAAAATTCCTCTATCAGGCGCTCCGCTACTGCAACCAATGCGACATCAATTACCGTGGAAGCAGCAACAAGCGCCTGCTCGTGGAACTGACTCTCATAGAAATAGCACAGGAGACACAAGCCGATGATGCCACAGCGGGGGGGCGTAGCCCCTATAAGAGTTTAAAATCCCTGTTCAACAAACTGGTAGCGCTCAGTCAACGACAGTCGGCATCGCAGGTGGCCGCGACTGAACGCCCGTCGCGCCAGCATGCTCAGGCTGGCACGGGTGATGCTGCCCCACATCCTGAGCAAAGCGCCCAGACTGTTGCCGTAGCAGCCTCTCCTACCCCGTCGCCTTCCATCTCCAAGAAAAAGATTGGCGACTTCTCCGTTTCGTTCAAGACTCTGAAAAATGTTGGTCACACCACATCTGCTTCCGAAGAAGCCGAAGTGACCAATAAGGAGGAGCAGACGCAGTTCAGCCAGTCCGACCTCATGCGCGAATGGCTGGCCATGTGCAACCGCATGCCTCAGTCGATGGCAGGCCTGGCAGCGCGTCTGAAGCATGTCACACCTCAGATAACGGATTATCCCAACATCGAACTGGTGATCAACAACCAAGACTTGCTTGACCAATTGGTGAAGATTAAGGGACGTATCCGCAAGACGATGGCCCTGGCTCTCCACAATGGAAATATTGATTTCACACCACGTCTGGCGAAGGTCGAAGAGGTGAAACCTGTATTGTCGAAACGCGAACTATTCGACAAACTCCGTCAGGAAAACCATGCCTTGGAGCAGTTGCGCGCTGCCCTCGACCTGGAACTGGCATAGACGGGATTAGCCCCGAATGTCAACATCAACAAAAAAAAAACACAGAGATACGGAGTTCTTTTTCTCCTCTGTATCTCTGTGTTGTATTTATGGAAGTAATGTGGTCAAATCAGCGGCATTCCGAGCCGTTCACATTCCTTGCGCATATCTTCTGGCCATATACTTGCCTGTATCTCCCCGATATGGGCTTTCTGCAAGAGCATCATGCAGAGTCGGCTCTGCCCGATGCCGCCACCTATGCTCAAAGGCAACTTGTCATCAAGCAACTGTCGGTGGAAATACAACTCCTTCCGCTCCAACTTACCCGACAACTCCAATTGCCTCAGAAGTGATTCCTTGTCTACGCGTATACCCATAGAGGAGATTTCAAACGACCTTTCCAGAATGGGATACCATATCAGGATGTCGCCATTGAGTCCCGGACGGCCGTCTTCGGCTATCGTCGACCAGTCGTCGTAGTCGGGAGCCCTGCCGTCGTGGGGTTGTCCATCCGACAGGTTTCCACCGATGCCGACGAGGAACACGGCCCCATATTTCTTGCAGATGGCATCCTCACGCTCTTTGGGAGTGAGGTCGGGATACATCTGCAAGAGTTCCTCACTATGGATGAAATGTATCTCTTCGGGCAGGAAGGGTTTTATCTGGGGATAGGTCTCACAGACGAGATATTCCGTTCGGCGGATAGCGCAATAGATTCGCCGAACCACATCCTTGAGGAAAGACACGCTACGGTCTTCCTTATTGATGACTGCCTCCCAGTCCCATTGGTCTACATAAAGGGAGTGGATGTTATCGAGTTCCTCGTCGGCACGGATGGCGTTCATGTCGGTATATACGCCATACCCAGGTTCTATCTCATATTCTGCCAAAGTGAGCCTTTTCCATTTAGCGAGCGAGTGCACCACCTCGGCATTGGCATCGCCAAGGTCTTTGATGGGGAAGGTAACGGGACGCTCCACACCATTGAGGTCGTCGTTGATACCCAAGCCCTTGAGTACGAATAATGGTGCAGTCACTCGGTGAAGCCTCAGTTCGGTACTGAGGTTCTGCTGGAAGAAATCCTTAATCAGTTTGATGCCCTGCTCTGTCTGGCGCATTCCAAGAAGCGCTTGATAGTGTGAGGGACGAATCAGTTTGCTCATTTCCTTTTTACCTTGTTGTTTTGTGTACTTCTACCATGAGACAACAATAAAACGGGTTGACTCAAAAAGTGCTGCAAAGGTATACATTTTTATTATTATGAAAGAATTTTTGGCAAGTTTTATCTCAAAAAGACAGAATATTTTGATTTTTCATGTCATTTTGACACGACTTTTTACGTTTTTCGGAATTTTACTTCACAAAAAGACGCTTCCGCTGTACATTGGTCGCTTAAACTCCCTTTCCCTTCTGCAAGTTGAACAAATGCGACACTAAGAAACAACGTCACACCAACTTTTGTGCTATTCTATTTGTGGGTTTCGTTTTTTTTATATAATTTTGCACACACTTTTTGTGATGGCTCCGTAGCTTAGCTGAATAGAGCGTCAGATTCCGGTTCTGAAGGTCCAGGGTTTGAATCCCTGCGGAGTCACAAAATGAGAAAAGACCCAGAGTTGAAAACTTGTTTTCAAACGACAGGTCTTTTCTCATTTTGTCAGACTGGCCCGTGGCAGGGGGAGGGATAGGCAACGCCAATCCCTGCGGAGTCACAATATTCAATAGTCAAATGGTTGATATTCAATCGTTTGGCTATTTTTTAATTTTAAGATAGGTCACATTTCTATAAGAATCTGAGCAACGGATACGTCGTAGTGGTTGAGAAAGAATACAAAAACAGCCCCAATGATATGGAAACCATAAACATTTGGGCTGAATTGTCTCCATCTGAGGCTATCAATGCTCGCCGAAGCGCCCCTGGTACCAACGTCCGTAACGCTATCCTCAGCACCGAAGACGCAGCAAAGATACGAAAAGATGCTGAAATTGCAATAGAAAATGAATTAAAAAAGCCTAAATCACACAAAGTTTCCGACACTCCCGAAGAAAAGGAGAAGACAGGTCTCATTTTCGATACTGCGAAGAATAAGTTTGGCCTGACATCAGACATTCGTGAGGCGGGGTATATTCTTCCTGACGGGACGATGCTCGACTTCAGCGGACGGCATGAACTATTTGGTGCCGACGACAGTGGCATCAGTGGCAGACGTACTACCGACCACAGGGGAATCTCGCAGATAGCATACGCCTACGATTCCGAGGGTAACGAGATTGACACCGGCGTGGAGACCACCATGCCCGACTTCATTGAGCGCGGTGCCATTCGCATAGACGCCAATGCAGGTACCATCAACCTGAGCGTAAAGCCAACGGCAGCCCAGCGCAAGACTCTGCAGAGGCTCATCCAGCGCAACGGAGGCGACGTGTCGGTGGACTACGGCAACGGATGGGACTCCGACCACTATTCAGAATATGATTCGGCAAGCGCCAGACGTGTGTTGTCGGACATCGACAGGTATTTCGACGAGGGTATCAGAACCGACGGCAACATCAAGTATTTCCGCACTTCCAATGGAGAGGCCTATGGTTTCACTCTCGGCGGAAAGATATACATTGACCCGCGTATAGCAAGAGCGGACACGCCCATCCATGAGTACACCCACCTGTGGGCAGAGGGCATGCGTGAGAGCGACCCTGAAGGATGGAAGCGTGTGGTGGACCTGATGCGCGGTGAGAAGGAACTTTGGGAGAAGGTGAAGAAGGACTATCCCGAACTGAAGACCGACGATGAGTTGGCTGACGAGGTGCTGGCCCACTACTCAGGTACCAGAGGAGCCGAGCGACTGCGTGAGGAGATGCGGAAGAGAGCCGAGGGTGACGACACACTCGACGCGAAGACACGCGCCATCGCCGCCCTGGAGAACGTGCGTAGGGCATTGAATGATTTCTGGCGCAGCGTGGCGAACAAGTTGGGTATCAAGTTCACCACTGCCGAAGAGGTGGCCGACATGGTGCTGAGGGATATGCTCAACGGCGTGGACCCACGAGTGAAGGGAAACGAAGGCGGTGCGCGTAGGCAAGAAGTGCTGAAAGGCGACATCTTCGTGAGCAACGCCCGTAGGGCTGTTGAGGGCATCAAACAAGAGAAGGCGACGGGTAATCAGTGGCTGGCAATGATACAGAAGGCCGGTGGCCTGAAGGCCGGCGAGGACAAGTGGATGGGCTTGAGCGACTGGCTGAACGAGCGCAAGGGCAAGCCCGTGACCAAAGAGGAGGTGATGGACTTCGTAAGGCAGAACCAGGTGCAGGTGGAGGAGGTGAACTATCAAGAAGAGGCTCCGAAGGGCGATACGCTTGAGAAAAGACTTTTCCAATTCGGGAACGAATTGACGAGAGAGGCCATTCCATTGGCTAAGAAAGACGGAATCTCGCTTGAGGATGAATGCAGGAAATTGCTCAATGAGCGATACGGAGAGGGATGGGATGAATACATCACTTTCGACCATTTAGGCTTTGCGCGTGTTGACGAATACGCAGACCAAGAGGGGGCCGCAAAATTCTTCGGCATTGACTATGACAAGAACGCCGTCCATGAGATAGACTCCACACGTCTGGCCTACACCACCGATGGCCTTGACAACAAGAAAGAGATAGCCCTGGTGGTGCCGACGGTGGAACCGTGGAACGAGAACGATGAGGTGCACTTCGGCGATGCCGGAGGAGGCCGTGCTGTGGCATGGGTGAGGTTTGGCGACACCACTGATGCTGAAGGCAACCGTGTGCTTGTCATCGATGAGATACAATCGAAGCGGCACCAGGAAGGACGAGAGAAGGGGTATTATGATGTGAAAGAAATCCGCAATCTGAGAAAAGAATATGAAAATCTCGGCCGTGAGCAGTACTCCCTGTTTGCGAATGCCCCGGAAGAGGCGAGGGAGAACAGGACTCATCAAATACAGTATCTCTATTCCGCAGATGCGCCTGAAGGTATCCGTGAGAGATTCTTTGCCATTGACGAGAGGCGAAGAGAAATCCTCAAGCAAATAGACTCTGCGATGATGCATGGCGGCAAGGTTCCAGACGCCCCCTTCGATAAGAACTGGCATGAGCTGGCCATGAAGCGGATGCTCCGCTATGCTGCAGAGAACGGATACGACAAGGTGGCGTGGACTACTGGAGAGCAGCAGGCGGAGCGGTATGGGCTTGGCAGCGTTGTGAAACGGATAGAGAGCAAGCCCTATGAGGCACAGTCGCCATCTGAGAGCGACGGGCACGACCTGTTCCTTGAGATGAACGACGGTACGATGTATGAGATGTTTGTGCAACCAGACGGCACCATCAATGGTGGCCAACCGTTTGACGGAAAGAAAGTTGGCGAGGTCTTTGGCAAGGAGATTGGCGCGAGAATCACGGAAGCCAATGAACCTACAGAGATTTCCGGTGACGGTCTCCGTGTCGGCGGTGAGGGCATGAAAGGCTTCTACGACAACATGCTTGTCAGGTACATGGACAAGTATGGCAAGAAGTGGGGCGTTAAGACTGGCGAAGTGGAGTTGCCGTATGTGGAGGAGGCAGGACGCAAGATGCATTCCGTTGATGTCACTCCTGAGATGCGTGAGAGTGTGCTGCAGGGACAGCCGATGTTTCATTTTGCAGAGACTAAGGAAGAGTTTAATGCCATCCGTGACAAGGCCGTGGAAGAGAAAGGCATCGTGATGCCGGGACTGGCTGAGAAGGAGGTGGAGATAGTTAAAGTTGATAGACATGATTTTACAGGGACAGGAAATCAGGCTATAGAAAAAGCACGCAAATGGGCATACGATAAACTATTAAAAGAACATACTGCTCATAAAGGGACACCAGATGAATTTAAATACACTATTGATGATGATTCTATAGAAAAATTTCTTTCCGCATCTTCTACAAAGAACAGTGAAAACCTTGGTGTTCATCTCGCTGTTTTGAAGAAGTTGACAAAAGTTATAGATGGTTGCATAGATGTAGAAATTCATCCTGATTATAAGAAAATTATTGGTGTCCGCTAAACCTTTTTGAGCGAAATATGAATTAAGGTCGAGTTCCTCTCTTGGAACCCGACCTTTTTTGTTACCTTTGTTTTTGCTACAAAACTACAATAACATGAACAAAGGTAC
>Ga0256407_10002005_pt1 | contig 40381 bp, 37 predicted proteins | sample RumenRJG_04DNA_FD_193489 | JGI IMG/M metagenome (GOLD analysis project Ga0256407, IMG submission 193489) | Bovine rumen microbial communities from Lethbridge, Alberta, Canada - RJG_04 | ecosystem: Host-associated > Mammals > Digestive system > Stomach > Rumen | place: Canada: Alberta... | reverse complement strand
CTATCTAGCCAATTATAAAAATTGGGGAAATATTGATTTATTATAATTAATAGTTCATTTAATGGATTAATATTCTTTCTTCTGTCTCTTATCATTTTTCTTGTTATTCTCATTATTACAACCTCTTCCTATTGTAATAATCATATCATAAAATCATTGCGAAGAAAATTTATTCTATTTTACTGAAATTATACACAACTATTTGCGCAAATCTAAATTTTATGATATTATGCATATAGATGAGCAAGTCTCATATAATAAAAAAGGATACGTTTGAAGTGGTGTGAGAGTGATTTTCAGACGCTTTCCTTAGTTTGCTGGAAGGCATCTGAAACAACATATGTTGATCAGATGCCTATTAATTATCTTGTAATTAATACCATGATAATTATGATAAGAATAATTACAAGTAAGTGTAATTCTCTTTTGGTCATAATATCACGCCCCTTTCAAATAAATAATTCAACAGTAATCTCATGTTTAATTTGAAAGGGAAGCATCTGAAATTCAAACGTATCCGGGTACATAATAACACAAAATAGATGATTGGTTTTGGTAATATATCAACAAGTTATTCCGCTGTTGTCCGTCCTGTAGTAGAATTATATAAGAATGATGGAATAACTAGAAAGAATAATGGTAACAATTAAGTAGAATTATCTACTTTTTTTGTGTTAGATAGTGTATAATTATATTACGTGTGTAGGAGGTGTTATATGCCTAAGTTTACTTTAGATCAACAACTTGCTATAGATAAGGATAAGACTTCTATTATAGTAAGTGCAGGGGCAGGAAGTGGTAAGACTGCTGTATTATCAGAGCGTGTTATACGTAAATTAAATGATGGTGTTGATATAGATAAGTTACTTATTCTAACTTTTACTAAAGAGGCTGCTAAAGAGATGAAGGGAAGAATTAGGGATAAGATAATTAGTAATAAATTAGATAGACAACTTGATTTAATTGATGCATCTTTTATTACTACTTTTGATTCATACTCATTATATATAGTTAAGAAGTATAGTTATTTACTTAATATTAGTAAGAATATAAGTATTATAGATTCTTCTATTATTAATATTAAGAAGTTAGAGATTATGAATGATATATTTAATGAGTATTATAGTAATCCTAATGAATTGTTTACTAAATTAGTTAATGATTATTGTTTTAAGGATGATAAAGATTTAATCAATTCTATTATTAAGATTAGTAATAGCTTAGATTTAAAGATTGATAAGAAAGAGTATTTAGATAATTATATTAGTGAGTATTATAATGATGATAATATTAATATATTAAGAAAAGACTACTTAGAATTACTATTAAATAAGATTAAAGAGATTAAGTATAATTTAAATTATTTAATGAGTTACTGTGATGGAACTTATTATGATAAGATTACTGAAGTATTAAATCCATTACTTATGTCTAAGACTATAAAAGAGATTAATAATAATATTGATATTAAATTACCTAGGCTTTCTAAAGCTGATGATTTAACTAAGAAGTATAAGAATAATATTAGTGATTTAATTAAAGAGATTAAAAGATTATGTAGTTATAACTTAGATGAGTTATTAGATACTAGAGATTATGCAAGTATTATAATTGAGATTATTAATAAGTTAGATAGTAGAATTAATAAATTTAAAAGTGATAATAATTCTTATGAATTTATAGATATAGCTAAGATGGCAATAAAAGTAGTTCGTGATAATCCTAGTATTAGAGAAGAGTTAAAGAACTACTATAACGAGATTATGGTAGATGAGTATCAGGATACTAGTGACTTACAGGAAACTTTTATTAATCTAATAAGCAATAATAATGTATATATGGTAGGGGATATTAAACAATCTATATATAGATTTAGAAATGCTAATCCTAATATATTTAAAGAGAAATATATTAACTATCAAGATAATAATGGAGGATATAAGATTGATTTACTTAAGAATTTTAGATCCCGTAAAGAAGTATTAGATGCGATTAATGATATATTTAATAAAGTAATGAGTTTAGATATAGGTGGAGCAGACTATATTAAATCTCATCAAATGGTATTTGGTAATACTGCATATAATATTGATCCTAGTAATTACTTAACTATACTTAATTATGAAGAGAGTGAGGATAAGTCTTATACTAAAGAAGAAGCAGAAATATTTATAACTGCTCGTGATATTAAGAATAAGATAGATAATAAATATCAAGTAATGGATAAGAAGACTTTTAAGATGCGTGATATTACTTATAGTGATATATGTATTATTATGGATAGGAATACTGAGTTTTTAAAGTATAAACAGATATTTGAGTATTTAAATATACCTCTTGTTATGTATATGGATAATGTACTATCTGATGGTATTGATATTATACTTATTAAAAATATATTAAATTTAATTAATAAGATTATGAATAAAGTATTTGATAGAGAGTTTAGATATTATTATGTAAGTATAGCTAGAAGTTATTTATTTTCTATTAGTGATAATGAGATATTTAATACTATTAAAGATAATAAGATATTTGAAAGTACTATATTTAAAAAGTGTCAGGCTATTAGTTATGAGTTAGATAATATAAATAATATTGAATTATTAAATAGAGTAGTAGAAGTATTTGATATATATAATAAAACTATTAAAGTAGGAGGCATTAATGATACTATAGTTAGAATTTATTATTTATCAGATATAGCTCGTAACTTAGATAATTTAGGTTATAGTAATAATGAGTTTATAAATTATTTAAATAATATAGATAAGACTGAGATAAAGTATTCTCTTAATACTGATAGTGGTGATTCTGTTAAGATTATGAATATTCATAAATCTAAAGGGTTAGAGTTTCCGGTGTGCTACTACACAGGAATGCATAAAAAGTTTAATATTAGAGATTTAAAAGAAACACTATTTTATTATGATAAGTATGGTATGATACTACCTATATTTACTGATAGTATTAATGATACATTTGTTAAAGAGTTAGTTCGTGATAATTATATAAAAGAAGAGATATCGGAAAAAATTAGACTATTTTATGTAGGACTTACTAGAGCTAGAGAGAAAATGATTATAGTAACTAGTCTTAAGTATAATGAAGAACCATTTAATGATATAGTTAAACTTAAATACATGTCTTTTTTAGATATACTTAATTCTATATATGGTGTGATTGAAAGTACTATTAAGAATGTAGATGTTGATATTATTCCTAATTATAAAGATATAATTAATCCTGATATAAGTAAATATATAACTGAAACTGACGATTATATTAAAGATAAAGAGTTAGATATTACATATAATGAGTTAGGTAGTAAATATTTTTCTAAAAGTAAGAAAGAGGTTATTAGTAAGAAAGAACAGAAGAATATTGATTTAGGAACTAAGATACACTATATACTTGAGATGATTGATTTTAAAAATCCTAACTATAATATTATTGATAAGAATTATATCGAGTTTATTAAGGCCTTCTTAGATAGTGATATAATGCATAATTTAAATTGTAAGATATATAAAGAGTATGAGTTTAAATATGTATTAGGTAATATAGAATATCATGGTTTTATTGACTTAATGCTTGAGTATGATAACTATATTAATATAATTGATTATAAGTTAAAGAATACAAGTGATATTGCTTATATTAAACAGTTAGAAGGATATAAGAATTATATAGAGCGTATTACTGGTAAGAAAGTTTATACTTACCTTTATTCAATATTAGATAAAAAAATTGTAGATATGAATTATACATTAGTTAATTAATTTAAAAAAGTTTATACAAGATTGTATAAATTTTTTTAATATTATGGTAAAATGTAAGTAGAGTAGATGAGGATGGTGAATATGAAGAAGCATAATAAGAAGATTAGAACTAAATGGAAATCAGCAAATATATTATTTTTTATTTTTTTAGTTTTTATTTTAATATTGTATGGTCAATATGCATATTTATCATTATCTCGTAAAATATATGGTATTGATATGACTAAGTTTGCAGCTAATAGAAATACTGTAACTAAAGAAAAAATTGCAGAACGTGGTCATATTTTTGATGTAAATGGGGATACTCTTGCTCTAAATGTAACATCATATACATTAATTGCTTACTTAGATGAGAAAAGGGTTGATAGTAATAATAAACCTGCTCATGTAATAGATAAAGAGGATACTGCTCGTAAACTCTCACAAGTGTTGGGGGCAGATTATGAATATATATTAGAGCGCCTTAACAAAAAACAATATCAAGTACAATTTGGAGCATTTGGTAGAAATATAACTGAGTTAAAGAAAAAAGAAATAGAGTCTTTAGAAATTGCTGGATTAGATTTTGAAAAAACAGTAAATAGGTATTATCCATCAGGTAATTTTGCATCATATATAGTTGGTTATGCTAAGCTTGATGATAATGGAATAATTGCAGGGAAACTTGGTATAGAAGCAAAATTTAATGATATATTAACAGGCATTAATGGTTATGATAGATATGAACAAGATAAGTTTGGGTATAAGATTCCTAATACACCTGAGGAGAATGTTGATGCAATAGATGGGGATGATATCTACTTAACAATTGATTCCAGTATTCAAAGGTTTGTTGAAAGTGCGATATATAAAGTAGATTCTGAGTATGAACCAGAATGGACATTAATAGAAGTAATGGATGCAAAAACAGGGGCTATTCTAGGTAGTAGCTCATCTACATCATTTGATCCTAATAATATACCTGCTGATATGTCTTATGAAAATCCGCTTGTATCATATACCTTTGAACCAGGTAGTACAATGAAGATATATACTTATATGTGTGCGATGGAAAAAGGTGTATATAACGGGGAAGAAAAATATAAATCTGGTTACTTTAAAGTAGATGAAGAAGATCAGATCAATGACTGGGATAAAAATGGCTGGGGAGAGATTAGTTATGATACTGGATTTGAATATTCTAGTAATACTGCGATAGCTAATATAATTTCTAAGTATTTATCTCGTGATGAATTAAAAGAATGTTTTACTAAATATGGATTTGGAGATACTACTGGTATTGAGTTATCGGGGGAAGCTACTGGTAAACTAAACTTTAGATATCCAATAGAAGTATATGCAGCAGGTTATGGTCAAGGTATACTTACAACTCCTATTCAACACTTGCAAGCTTTATCGATAATAGCTAATGATGGAGTAATGGTAAAACCACATATTGTAGACAAAACAGATAGTAAGAAGAATAATAAAGAAACTATTACTAAAATAAAGAAAACTAATAATGTGGTAAGTCATGATACTGTTGTTAAAATAAAGGATTTAATGGAGAAAGTAGTTAGTGATGATTGGGCAACAGGTCATAAATACTATATTGAAAATTTTGGTATCATTGGTAAAACTGGTACAGCTCAAATTTATGAAAATGGTAGGTATTTAACAGGTACAACAGATTATATATCATCTATTTCAATGATGTATCCTAAGGATAATCCTAAAATAATAATATATGCAGCAACTAAGAAACCAAGCCATAATCAAAATTATGCTTTATCTGATTCTATTCAAGAATTAACTAAGAATATTGCTAAATACTATAATATGTTTAATGAAGGAGAGAGCGTTAGTAAAATTATTAAATCTGATTACTATTTAGGAAAAAATATTTCTGATATAGTTAATGATTTAAATAGTAAAGGTATTAATACTGTAGTAATAGGAAGTGGAGATAAAATAATTAAACAGTATCCTAATAAAGGTACTATATTAGTTAATAACTATAAAGTATTCTTGGTAACAGATGGAGAAATAATAATTATGCCAAATATAACAGGTTGGTCTAGAAATGATGTAGTAAGATTGTGTAAATTACTTGGAATTGATTATAAAATAAATGGTACAGGGTATGTAGTATCACAAAGTATACCTGAAGGTTCACAAGTATCTGGAATACTTGAAGTGAATTTAGAAAATAAAAGTTAGATAGAATTGAGAAGTTAGGAGGAGTTATGGCAAGAGAAAAAGTATATGTATTTGGTCATCAAAAACCAGATACAGATAGTGTGACTAGTGCGATTGCTGTTGCGCATCTAAAAAGAAGATTAGGTATGAATGCCGAAGCTAGAGTATTAGGTGAAATTAATAAAGAATCAAAATTTGTACTTGATTATTTTGAAGTAAAAGAACCTAAGTATTTAGATAGTGTTAGATTGCAGATTAAAGATGTTGATTATTGTAAAGGGTATCAAGTATATGAAAATGATACTATTATTGATACTTATAAATATTTTAATGAACATGGTATTACAGGTGCACCTGTAGTAGACAAGAATAAAAAAATTATTGGAGTAATTACATCTAAAGATATAGTTAGAAGAATGATTAATGATGATTATAATATTGAAACATCATTTGGTAATTTAATTAAGTTGGTTAATGGAGAGACTATATCTAAATTTAGTGATGAAATATTAGGCAATATAGTTGTTAAAGATAAATCTATTTCAATAGAAGACAATAATTTTATTAATACTATTATAGTGTTTGATAATATTAGTAATGCTGAATTAGAAGAATTAAAAGAAAAAAGAATAAATGTAATTAAAACTAATTTAGATTTATTTAAAACTATAAAAAGAGTAATGAATAGTGTCTATATAAAGAATTTAATGAATGAGAATAATTTTTATAAATTTAATCAAAATGATAACTTCTATGAGTTTTTAAAAGAAGCAAAAAGACTTGGACATAATAACTATCCTGTAATTGGTAAAAGGAATGAATGTTTAGGGCTTATTAGAGTAACTGATAAGAATATTAAACATAATAAAAAAGTTATACTTGTTGATCATAATGAATCAGCGCAGAGTGTAGATGGACTTAATGAAGCAAATATTATTGAAGTGGTTGATCATCATAAAATAGGTGATTTATCTACAAGTGATCCTATTAACTTTAGAAATATGGCAGTAGGTAGTACTAATACAATAGTTTATCAAATGTATAGAGAAAGATTAATTGATATTCCATATGAGATTAAAGGTATGATGATTTCAGGAATACTTTCTGATACATTATGTCTTACTAGTAGTACAACAACAGAACTTGATAAAATAACAGTAGAATTACTTGCTCATGATATGAACATTGATTATAAATCTTATTATAAAGAAATGCTTAAAGCTGGAACTAGTATTGAAGGATTAACTAAATTAGAAGTATTAACTCAAGATTATAAGAACTTCCAAGTAGATGATAAGAAATATGCAGTTGGACAGACTATTACTTTAGATATTGATAGTATTATGAAAGATAAAGATGAATATATATCTATAATGGAAGATAGATGTAATAATCAAGGGTTAGAGTTTATAATATTTATTATTACTGATGTACTTAATAATGGTTCTTATATTCTATATACTAGTGGTTGTGAAGAAATGTTAAAAGATTCATTTAATCCTAGTGATATATATGAAGGAGTATTTATTAAAGGCTTAACATCAAGAAAGAAACAAGTTATACCTTATATAAATGATTATATTAAGTAGAAAAACTTTATAAATAATAGAGTTTTTTTACTTTATATGATACAATTACTTATGTGATGTTTATGAATATGAATTGTTTACGTAATTTTTCAATTATTGCTCATATCGATCATGGCAAAAGTACAATTGCTGATAGAATTCTTGAAGTAACTAATGCAGTTACTAAAAGAGAAATTAAGTCACAAATGCTAGATAGTATGGATATTGAGCGTGAGAGAGGAATTACAATTAAATTAAATGCAGTAGAATTAAAATATAAATTAGATGGTACTGAGTATACTTTAAACTTAATAGATACACCAGGACATGTTGATTTTTCTTATGAAGTATCAAGGAGTCTTGCTGCATGTGAAGGGGCAATACTTGTTGTAGATGCTGCTCAAGGTATAGAAGCACAAACTCTAGCTAACTTGTATCTTGCAATAGAGAATAATCTAACTATAATACCAGTTATAAATAAGATAGATTTACCTAATGCAGATGTAGATAGAGTTAAAAAAGAGTTAGTAGATTCACTTGGATTTAGTGAGGATGAAATACTTCTTTGTAGTGGTAAAACGGGTGTAGGTATTAAAGAATTAGTTGAAGAAGTAATAAAAAGAGTACCTGCTCCAACTAGTAATTCTAACGAGTTACAAGCATTAATATTTGATTCATACTTTGATGCATATCGTGGTATTGTAATATTAACACGTATCTTTAATGGTGAGATTAAAGTAGGAGATAAGATTAAGATGCTTGCAACTAACGCTGAATATGAAGTAGTTAGTGTTGGTGTGCATACTCCAAAAGAATCTTTAAAAGATAAACTAGTTAGTGGTGAAGTTGGTTTTATTACTGCCAGTATTAAAAGTATTAGTGATGTTAAAGTAGGAGATACAATTATTTTATCGGGTACTTATACTGAGGCACTGTCAGGATATAAGCCAATGAAACCAATGGTATTCTGTGGATTATATCCAATAGAATCTAATAAGTTTCCAGCTTTAAGAGAAGCACTAGATAAGTTAAAGTTAAATGATGCATCATTAGAGTATGAACCAGAAACTAGTGAGGCATTAGGTTTTGGATTTAGGTGTGGATTTTTAGGCCTACTTCATATGGAGATAATTGAAGAACGTATTGAACGTGAGTTTAATATAGATTTAATTGCAACTAGTCCTAGTGTAGTATATAAAGTAGAACTTACTGATGACACTAGTATTTATATTGACTCACCATCTAAGATGCCAGAAAGAGGGAGAATAAGTAAAATACTTGAGCCTTTCATTAAAACAAATATCTTTGTACCCAGTGAATATATAGGTTCGATTATGAAACTATGTCAGGATAAAAGAGGTAATTATGTATCAATGGAATATATAGACAGTACTAGAGTAAATATTCATTATGAAATACCTTTATCAGAAATAGTATATGATTTTTTTGATAGATTAAAGTCAACAACGAAAGGATATGCTTCATTTGACTATGAAGTAATTGGTTATAAAGAGTCTAAATTAGTTAAAATGGATATACTTCTAAATGGTAAGATAGTAGATGCATTAAGCCTAATTGTACATAAAGACTTTGCTTATAATAGAGGTAAAGCAATAGTAGAGAATTTACGTAAACTAATACCTCGTCAACAATTTGAAATACCAATACAAGCAGTAATTGGTACTAAGGCAATAGCTAGAACTGATATTAAAGCAGTTAGAAAAAATGTGCTTGCGAAGTGTTACGGTGGAGATGTATCTAGAAAAAGAAAACTTTTAGAAGCACAAAAAGAAGGTAAGAAAAGAATGAAAATGGTAGGTAATGTTGAAGTGCCACAGGAAGCATTTTTAGCAGTACTCTCTATGGAGGAATAAATATGGCAAGAACTTTTAGTGAAGAAGAAAGATTAGAATTAATAAATAAAGTAGGGAAATACTTTTTATATAGTGAGAAAAAGCCATCATGTAGAAAGTGTGTTGAATATCTAAAGAATAATGGTGTAAGTATAAGTGTTGCAACTGTAAAAGATTACTTACACAGATTTATTCAGATGAATCCTGAAACTGTAGAATATATTCATAATATTTTAAATGGCAATAAACCTAAGACTGTAGAGGATGAAACTGTTAGAAATAGAGTATTAATGGTGTCTAATATGGTAGCTAATGGATTATCTATTGATGATGTGGTTAATCAAACTGGATATACTAAGGATACTATTCATAATGATATAACTAAAAGAATATTTTTAATAGATGTTGATTTAGGATTAAAAGTTAAATATGTATTAGAAAATCATAAATTAGCTAATTTAATGCAAGGTAATGACGCTTACTTAAATCAGGAAAGAAATAGTGATGGAACATTTAAAAAGTAATGTTAAGTCTTGTTATATTCATATTCCTTTTTGTAATACAATATGTGCTTATTGTGATTTTTGTAAGGTTTATTATAAAACTAATTTAGTTGATGCTTACCTTAATAGTTTATCTAAAGAAATAGATAAGTATTATAAAGGAGAAGTTCTTGATACTATTTATATTGGTGGTGGTACACCAAGTAGTCTTAATAATATTGAGTTAAATAAATTATTTAATATTATTAATAAACTAAATATAAGTGATAATTATGAGTTTACTTTTGAATGTAATTTAGAAGATATTAGTGAAGAATTACTTATATTGCTTAAAAACAATAGAGTAAATAGAATAAGTATTGGTGTAGAATCATTTAATAAAAGAATACTTAAAATATTAAGTAGAAGATATGATATAGATATTATTGATAGAATTAATTTATGTAAGAAGTATTTTACTAATATAAATATTGATTTAATGTATGCAATACCTAGTGAGACTATTAAAGAGTTAGAAACTGATATAGATAATTTTCTTAGTCTAGATATACCTCATATATCTACATATTCACTTATTATTGAGAAGAATACTGTAATGTATAATAATAAACTAAAAAATATAGATGAAGAAACTGATTATGAGATGTATAAATTAATTATTAATAAGTTAAAAGGTAAGTATAAACATTATGAGATAAGTAATTTTAGTGAGCTTGGGTATGAATCTAGGCATAATCTTACTTATTGGAATAATGAATACTATTATGGATTTGGAGTAGGAGCTTCAGGATATATAGATGATAATAGATATGATAATACAAGAAGTATTACTAAATATATAAGTGGTAATTATAGATTAGAAGGTAAGAAATTATCATATAATGAGAAAGTAGAAAATGCCTTTATATTGGGATTTAGAAAGATAGATGGTATTAATATATTAGAATTTGAATCTAGATATGATTTTAATCCATTAAATTTAGATATTGTAAAAGAATTAGTTTGTGAAAATAAATTAGTAGTAGATGAATATAATATAAAGATTAGCAACGATTATATATATTTATCTAATGATATAATGTGTGAGTTTTTAGGTATAAACTATCAAATTGAGAAAAAAAATAATAAATGATATAATTAAGTGGTGGTGTGATATGAAGAAATTTAATTTAGAAAAATATATTAATAAAACAAAGAGATTAGTTTTAAAAATTTTTAAAAAAATAGGATTATACTTAAAAACTAATTTGCTTGTTGAAATATTTGTTATTGTAAACTTAATTAATGGTGTAATGCTTAGACATTTTACCGTAAAAAATATATTTGATATAAAACCATTATTAGGTGATCTTACTATATTAATTATAGTAGGAGCATTTGCTCATCTGTTTAAATCAAAGAATCAAATTAAATATTTGTTTTCTTGGTCAATAGTATTTAGCTTAGTATGTTTTATAAACTGTGTATATTATAGTAACTATATATCATTTGCATCATTTTCTATGCTTACAACCGCAACAGAACTTACAGGATATACTGATGCAGTAATACAAAATATACTAGAGTTTAAAGACTTTATATTCTTTATAGTTCCATTTGTATTATTATTCTTTCATTTTCAATTAAAGAAGAAAGATTATTATACTAAGGTAAGTAAAATAGAGAAAAAGAAAAAAAGACTATTTAGTGAACTAGGTGTTGCGTTAATTACTTTAGGTATGTTTGTAACGCACTTAACATCAACAGATTTATCAAGACTTAATAAACAGTGGAATAGACAATCAATAGTTATGGAATTTGGAATTTATATATATCAAGCAAACGATGCAGTTAGTCTAATTAAAACTAAAGTAAATACAATGTTTGGATATGATGAGGCAGCTAAAACATTTAGAGAGTTCTATTCAACTAAAGAGAAAAGTAGTGATAATAAATATACCAATATTTTTGAAGGTAAGAATGTATTAGTAATACATGGTGAGTCAATTCAAGGGTTTACTATGAATCTTAGATTTAATGGTGAAGAATTAACTCCTAATGTAAATAAACTAGCTCATGAAGGAATTTATTTTAATAACTTCTATGCAGAAGAGTCTACTGGTACTTCTAGTGATTCAGAGTTTACATTCGCGTCAGGCCTAATGCCTGCTTCAAACGGTACAGTATTTATGAATTACTTTAATAGAGATTATGTAACTATTCAAAAATTACTTAAAGAAAAAGGATACTATGTATTTAGTATGCATGGTAATAATGGTAGTGCATGGAATAGAGATATAATGCATAAGCATTTAGGATATGATAGATTTTATAGTAAGAAAGATTATGAAATAGATGAAGAAATAGGATTGGGTCTAGCTGATAAATCATTCTTTAGACAGTCTATTGAAAAAATAGAGGGTATAAGTGCTGAACATGATAAATGGTATGGACTACTTCTTATGCTTACTAATCATACTCCATTTAGTGATATTAATGATCATTCTACTTATTCAGTTAATATTAAAGGAGAAGATGGGACTGAATATAGTTATTTAGAAGGAACGAAGATGGGAAACTACTTAAAAAGTGTGCATTATGCTGATGAAGCGATAGGAGAATTAATGACATCTCTTGAAGAAAAAGGCATGCTTGATAATACAATAATTGTATTATATGGGGACCATGATGCAAAACTTAAAAGAAGTGAATTTGAAAAATTAATAACTAGTGAATATTATGATTCTCTATTAATAGATCCAACTAAAAGAATGGATGTAATAGATGATTATACTTATGAATTAAATAGAAAAGTACCATTCATAATTTGGTCTAAAGATAAAATAAACACAGATTATGTAGGTACATTTGATAAAGTAATGGGTATGATAGATGTATCTCCAACACTAGAAAATATGTTAGGTACATATAATCCTTATGCATTAGGACATGATATATTTAGTACTGATGAGAATGTAATAGTATTTCCATCTGGTAACTGGATGACTAACAAGCTATATTATAATAGTTCTAAAAAAGAATATAGACAGTTAGAGTCTGATACATCAATAAGTATGGATTATATTAATCATTATAGTGAATATGCTGAAGAAGTTATTAATCTATCTAATGGAATTATTGACTATGACTTAATTAGAAAGGTTAAAGAAGGAGATGTACAGTTAAATATTGTACAGTAATATATATAAAAGTTGTGAAAAAATACAACTTTTTTTCTATTTGCTTGCAATCTTAATATTAAACATGTTATATTTAAACTGGAGGTAATTTATGAAGTTAGAATTGAATCCTAGGGGTTGTTATGTTAAGAATGGTAAGTTTGATCAATATGAAGCGTTAAAGGATGTTGGGGTTAGAGCTGCTCTATGTTTTAAAGAGACAGTTAATAATGAAGCTATATCACCTAGTGATATTAGAAATAGCGAGAGTGATGCTATACTAATTAATCGAGGACTTGGTACTATATATAGTGACCATACTACTCCTTCAGAACATCAGAATATTACTTTAGAGTTGACTGGTATTCCAAAAATTTTATGTATGATTTTAAATAATGAAAAACAGTATAGTGCTGATGAGAGGTCACTCCGTTATACTGAAGTTGAACCAAATGAGTATATAACAGAGTGTGAAAAACAACTATATGATAAATGGTTAATTAAGTTAGAAGAACTAATTTGGAATCAGTATGGAAGTTTTTATCTTCACCAAAGTAAAGATAATGAGCTACGTGCAAGAAAAGCAGTGCACAAGATCGCACAAGAAAACGCTAGATATATGATTAGTGTATTTATGCCTACAAGTATATCTTATACAGTACCTTGGATACAAATTAATAAAATTATGGTATATATGAAGAGGATTATTGATAATCCTATGAATGAATTTGAAAGTATGTTAGTGCCATATCTAAAAGAATTTATTAATCTTTGTACTGAGAAAAATGTAACTATTACAAAGAATAGTATATATGAAGTAGCAAATAAAAGCGATGAAGTAAAAGAAAAACTATATAAGACTTATCCAGAGATTAAAAAATATTGTGGTAGTGATGATTTTGTTTATAAAAATAATAAGAATGTAGATTTAAGTTTATTTGCATATCGTAATAAATTTAGTGGAATAAATAGTAAAAATGAATATGGATATACAATATCATATAATAATTATGAATCATGGGCTTGTCTTGCTCAAGAGCATCGCCATAGAACTATTGATTGTGAAATGATTATTCCAGATAGGTTTTTTAGCTATATTCCACAAGTATTTAATTGTAATTATGAACTTGTTAATGAGTGGGTAAATGATATTAATAGTGTTAAAAATGTATATCCGCAAGGACAAATGATTAAGGTAAATAGAATTGGTTCTTTAAAAAATATTATTAAATTTGTAGGTCAAGAGCGTGCATGTAGTCGTGCACAACTTGAAATAGAAAGAGCTTATATATCCCATATGATTCCAGCAATATATGAAGGATTAGAAGAAAAAGGCGAAAAAGAATTAGTTAAAGTATTAGCTCCTTATGTACATAAACTAAGATGTCAATATCCAGGATATCACTGCCCAACACCATGTGGCAATGCAAAAATAAATAGAAAAATATAATTAAAATAATACCGTGTTTGGTATTATTTTCGTATATAAATACTGTTTAATGTATTAAATGATTTTATATAATTACTTAGTTTTTCTTTTATTATATCTAATTTATCTACTGGTATTTCAACTATAAAAGTTATAGTATCATTATAATCCTTACTTATTATATTGACATCTTTTAATATATATTCAACATTTTTAATGGAATTATAGTCAAAAGCTATTTTTACATTATAACCGCTTATTAGTTCAGTTATATTATTATTAATGACTTCAAGTGCACTATTAGAGTAAGCACGAGTTAATCCCCCAGCACCTAACTTAATTCCTCCAAAATATCTGATGACTACAACTAGCACGCAATTTAAATTATTCTTACTAATTGCATTATATAAGGGTAGACCTGCAGTATTATTAGGTTCCCCATCATCGCTATATTTAATATTATTATTAATTATATATCCAAAACATACATGGGTTGCATCATTATATTCATTCTTTATCTCATTAAGAATATAATTAGCTTCACTTATATCAGTTACAAAATAAGCTTTAGAGATAAACTTAGATTTATTTATAATAATAGTTTTTTCTATGTTTTCTTTTACGGTATACATAAACTCACCAAGAAAATTATAAATTATAAATTTGTTTTCGTCAATATAATTGACAAAGAGTAATATTTATTATAAAATGTTTATAGTTAATGATAGTAATGTAGAGGGTGATTATATTGACGTTTAAAAAGAATAATAAGGTTACACTAATAATAGTCGTGTCGTTTATAGTATTATTAATTGCATTTATGATATATGAGTTAATTGCAAGAAATACAGGTATGAAAAGTTTAATGGGAAATTCTATTACAACTAGTTTTTATTATTGTGAGGATAATAGCTATACATTAAGTGATAATAAATGTATAAAAAGTGAGACAACTACTGCTAACATATTAGGAGATGTTAATCTAGATGGGGTAGTAGATAACAATGATTTAGACTTACTTAATAAATATTTAGCTAAAACTGTAGATTTATCGGAAATTCAGTTAATGGCAGCTGATGTAAATAGTGATGGAATACTTAGTGTAGGAGATGCTGAAAATATTCGACTTTATGTAACTGGTCATAATAGTGGTAGTGAGTATTTATCTAAGATAGGAGTATCTATTGTATGTCCTAAAGAATATACTGATAAGAACAATGTATGTGTTAAGGAGACTGTTGTTGATGCGAAATATGCTAATTATAAAAGAGGAGATATTAATTTAGATGGTGTAGTTAATACAACTGATTTAGAATTACTTAGTAAATATCTTAAGAAACAGGCCTCTTTAAATACAGTACAGATTAATGTTGCAGATTATAATAATAATGGTATAGTAGATAATAATGATTTATATGAATTAGAAGAGTATCTAAATAGTGAGATTATGAAAGTCAATACATTAGGAGATATTAATAATGATAATGTAATTGATGTAAATGATGTAATTTTACTAAAAAAATATGTAGCTAATCAAATTAAATTATCTAAAGAGCAACTTAAGTATTCTGATATGAATGAAGATGGAGTTGTTGATTTAACTGACGTTGATTTACTTGCTAAAACTATATCTGATTATTACCAAGTTGGAGATGTTAACTTAGATGGTAAAATTAATAATGATGATATAACACTCTTACAAAACATGTTTAATGGTGTGACTGTTGCTAATAAAGTACAATTAAATTTATGTGATGTTAATTTAGATGGAGTTATAGATATTAATGATGTAGCTGTTCTTAGAAATAAAGTAGGCAGTAATACTAAGTATCAGAAGGGTGATGTTAATTTAGATGGAAAAGTTACTCATGAAGATGTTACTATTATTGAAAACTATATTTTAAAGAAAACAGAACTTACAATTGATCAGTTAAATTATGCTGATTATAATGGAGATTCTGTTGTTGATAATAAAGATGCTAATAGTTTGGCTAGAGCCATTGCATCTAAGTATAAAAAAGGTGATATTAACATGGATGGTAAAGTTAATATGATAGATGTTAATATTCTTAGTAAATACATATCAAGATTAATTGAATTAGATACAACACAGAAATTACTTGCTGATATAAATGGTGATGGTAAAATTAATGCAAGTGACTTAAAAAAGTAAGAAATTGATTCTTACTTTTCTTTTATTATTCTTCTAATGGCTGAATATAGATATGGTTTATATTCATCTATTTTTAAAGGTTTATTCTTAGTAATTGATGTAAATATAGTAGAAGATGTTAATTCAATTATCATAAATAGTGTTACATCAGGTTTCTTAAGTTTTATGTTATGCTTTTTAAGACCCTTTATAAATATTTCTTTAATACCTGTTTTATTATCATTAATTATTTCATTTACATCAGAGTATATTCCAAGTGATAGATCTTTTTCAATAAAATTAATTAATGTTTTATCGTGGGAAACTATACTTATTATATAATCAATTACAAATATTAATTGATCTTCAAAATTAATTATTATGTCTTTGTTTAGGTTATCCAATGCTTCTTTAAATAATTGTTGTGATTTTTTAATTATTAATTTATTTTGCAAGTCATATTTATCTTTAAAATATAAATAAAATGTTCCTTTCGCAACTTCTGCATCATCTACAATATCTTGAATAGATGTTGTATTTATTCCTTTTTCAGTGAATAGTTTATAAGCAGATGATAATAGTTTATTCTCTTTTTCTTGCTTCTTTTCTTCTATTTTAGATAAAATAATTCCCTTCATACAACCACTTCCTAGAATGATTTTATAATAAAACAAAATATAAGTCAATTTACTTTGCTTATTTGCTCATGATTATATATTTGCTCATGATTATATTTACAAATTCATTTAAATGTAATATAATACTTATGAAAGCAATGACCGAGGTGGAAACTCGTGAGCAATTACTTAATGAGATTCTAAGTAGGGTGGAACCACGATAAAATCGTCCCTACACTATAGAATCTCTTTGTTTTTTAGAAAGGATTGATACTATGGATAATAAGAATATGGATATGGAAAAATTAGTTAATTTTTGTAAACAATATGGTTTTATTTACCAAGGAAGTGAAATTTATGGAGGACTTGCAAATACTTGGGATTATGGACCATTAGGTAGTAGACTTAAAAATAATGTAAAAGATGCTTGGAGAAAACGTTTTATTCAAGAGCGTCCTAATGCATATGAAGTAGATGCTGATATCCTAATGCATCCTCGTGTTTGGGAAGCATCAGGACATGTTGAATCATTTGCAGATCCATTACTTGATTGTAAGGAGTGTAAAACAAGACATAGGGCAGATAATTTAATTAATGATTTTACTAATAGTAGTATTGGAGATGCTATGAGTAACAGTGAGATGGTAAAATACATTAATGATAATAAAGTACCTTGTCCTAAATGTGGTAAGACTAACTTTACTGATATAAGACAGTTTAAATTAATGTTTGAAACTCACAGAGGAGTAATACAAGATTCTAAAAGTATTGTTTATTTAAGACCAGAAAATGCACAAGGTGAGTATGTAAACTATTTAAATGTTGAGCGTAGCATGAGAGCGAAACTACCATTTAGTATAGGTCAAATAGGTAAAGCATTTAGAAATGAAATCACACCAGGTAATTTTACTTTTAGAACTATTGAGTTTGAACAAATGGAATATCAGACTTTTTGTAAGGAAGGAAGCGATATGGAACTTTATGAGTACTTTAAAGAGTATGGTAAGAAGTTTTATATGGATTTAGGGTTGCCTGAGGAAAAACTAAGATTTCATGATCATGAGAAACTTGCTCATTATGCAAAAGCAGCATGTGACATTGAATATGAATTTCCATTTGGTTGGGGAGAAATTAATGGTACTCATAATCGTACTAATTTCGATTTAACTCGTCACCAGGAATATAGTGGTAAATCTATGGAATACTTAGATCCTGATACAAATGAAAAGTATATTCCATATATAGTTGAATCTACTTACGGACTAGATAGAACAATACTTGCTTTACTATTTGATGCATATAAAGTTGAAAAGCTAGAAGATGGTACAACTAGAGAAGTATTAAAACTAGAAAACTTTCTTGCTCCTTATAAAGTATGTGTACTACCTCTTGTTAAGAAATATCATAGTGAAAAGGCTATGGAGATTTATACTAAATTATCTAAATATTTTATGACTGATATTGATTATAGTGGTTCGATTGGTAAAAGATATAGAAGAGCTGACGTTATAGGTACACCATTTTGTATAACAGTAGATGATGAGACTATTAATAATAATACTGTAACAGTAAGATTTAGAGATACTATGGAACAGATTACTATTAATGTAGATGATATTGTTAAATTTGTTGAAGATAAAATTAGATTTTAATTTAAAGTTTGGGGGAATAAATATGAGTAATGTAAAAGAAATAATTAATGATTTAGATAATTTAAGAGGAACTAGGGGTAGTAAGTATGTAAAAGATACTTTTGAAGATACAGTTTTAAAATCAAAGAATCCATACTTATCATATTATTTTATTAATACACTTGAAGTTAACTATATTGAAAAGCATATAGAAAACATTATTAATAGTAATGATAATAAGCTAATATATGATACAATATTTTCAAGTAATGTTGATCTGCAATCTAGAGATAAACTAATTCAAATTATAGTTGATAGTAAAGATGCTAATTATTGTTATTTAATTGCGTATAATGTTTATAAAGGGAGAAATTATGATATAGACTTAGAACAAGTTGTATTAGAAGCAAAAAATCCTGAGTTATGTTATAAATATGCATTAAATATTGAAGGTGCAAATATAAAAGGACATGAGCAAGTTATTTTAGATAGTGGTAATGCAGAGTGGTGCTACAAGTTTGCTAAAAATATAAAAAATGCTAATGTAAAAGCTTTAGAATTAGTTGTATATAATAGTAATAATTTAGAGATTATTACACTATTTGCTGAAAATATAAAAGGGTCTGATGTTAAATCACTTGCAACAAAGGTATTACAAAGTAAAGATCCTCATTGGAATTATTTATTTGCATCTCGAGTAACTGGAGCAGATATATTAAATCATGGGAATGCAGTTATTGCAAGTCTTGATGCTGAATATAATTTTATGTTTGCTAGAGATATTAAGAATGCAGATATTATAAGACATGAAAATGCAGTTATTGAAAGTAAAAATACAGAGTATATTTATCGGTTTGCTCTTGATGTAAAGGACGCAAATGTAGAAAAGCTAAGAAATACTTTAGTAGAAATTGCAAGCAAAGATGACTTAAATGCTATTTTTAATGATGAAGAATTTGATGAAAAATATCAAAATAGTATTATTAAAAATAAAATACTTAATTTAAGTAAATAAAGAAAGGCTACAAACCTTTCTTTATTTTTGCGATAATATCTTTTTTTTCGTTATCATTACATTCATTCCATAGTAGTTCAAAAAATACTCCTAAACCAGGCAATGTAATTTCATCCGTATCATTAATTGCTGAATTAATAGATTCTTCGATTTCTTCATTACTACTATCTTTAAAATTATCTTTAATGCTATTACGTATATCTATATTCATTTTCTCACCTACTAAATAATGTACATAATTTAAAATAATATACAAAAAACATGGTTTAAACCATGTAATAATTAGAATCTGTATAAGTATTATTGTTTCCGGCATTATAATTTGGGGTATTGTTTGAATTGTTAATTTTCTTTTCTAGATTACTAACTCTGTTTTCTAAACTATTTAATCTTCTTTCAATACTACTAATATCACTTGTATTCATATTTGTTTGATTATAATTGTAATATGGAAGTGGTTGTGGCATCATAGGACCTGTGAATGCTGGGTTTACCATATTTGGTACTCCGACCATTGGATATACCGGATAAGAAAAATCATTACAATTTCTTTTATCTTTCATAATTCCTCCGTTCATAATAATATATGCGAATAACTAGAAATGTTTAAAATTTTAGTTGAAACGTATTTAGATATTTGCTATAATATCAATTGTTGAGGATTTGATAGTATGAGACTTAGAAACGTTAAAGATGCAAGTATTAAGATAGATGCATCAAATTATATAATTAAAAATTATGAAGATTATAAAGGAAAATATAAGAGTATATTTAATAATGATAATAAAATATGTATAGAAATAGGTATGGGTAAAGGTGACTTTATAATAGGTATGGCTCGGAATAATCCTGATATTAACTATATAGGTATTGAGAAGTATGATAGTGTAATGGTAAGAGCAGTAGAAAAATTAGATGGAATAAATATACAAAATCTAAAACTAATTAAGATGGATGCTGAGTATATAGATAAGGTATTTGATAAGGAAATAGATACTATATATTTAAATTTCTCTGATCCTTGGCCTAAAGATAGACATGAGAAAAGACGCCTTACATCTAGTAACTTTTTAAAAAAATATGATAGTTTATTTAAAAGTACTAAGCATATTATATTTAAAACAGATAATAGAAAGTTATTTGAGTATTCTATTATGACTCTAACTGATTATGGATATACTATTAATAATATTAGTCTTGATTTACATAGTGATGATATTTCCAATGTAGAAACAGAGTATGAAAAAAGGTTTTCTAATCTAGGTTATCCAATATATATGATAGATGTAACAAAGCACTAGACATATCCTTTACACTAAATTAATGTAAATATGTAAAAAGATGTTTGAATTGTGAATAATTCTGATATAATGTAGGAAAGGGAGTATTGAATTTATGAAGAAATGTATATTATTGCTTTTAACTTTAATACTAACTGGATGTTCAGTTGTTAGAATTGATACTAACAGTCTTGATAATATCGTTGATGTAGTTTTATCTAAGAATAATACTTTATATAATAAAGATGGACAAGGTTATAAGTATTATATTCCTAATGGAGTTACTCATATTGATACTGATGATCTGTCACATACGTTATATTATAAGGGTGAGTATTTATACTTATATGTAGATATAGTAAGTTACTACTATAAGAATAAGATAGAGTATAAAAAGAATGATTATGCTTATTTTTCTAAAAAGATAAATAGAAATGATAAGACTGGATATGTAGAAGTAATAAAGAAAGATGATTTATACTATGTTAATTTTTATTATAACTATGCTCGTATAGAAGCATTAGTTACAAAAGATAATTTGAGTAATACAATACTTAATGCATCCTATATATTATCGACTATTAAATATAACAAAGGATTAATAAAAACAATGTTAGATGATGAATATTTAATTAATAAAGCAGGTAAATATGATCTGTTTAAGACAAATGATAAAACAGAGAAGTTTGTTTTACAAAAAGAAAAAGAAGGAGATTGATTATGAAGTTTTTAGACAAAGTAAAAAATATGTTTACAGAAGAAGTAGTAGAAGATGAAAAAACAAAGGATGAAGTGAAAATTGAACAGATTATTCCTGATAAAAAGCAAGAGAAAGTTACTTGGGAAAGACCTACTCGTGAGACTAGGTCGTATGATGATTTTGATGATTTTAAAATACCAGAGAAGAAGGAAGAGAAAAAACCAGTATTCTTTACTGATGATGATTTCAATGATTTAGATAATTACTTTAAGAAAGCTGAACCTAAAAGAGATGTTAAAGAGACTAGAAGTAATAATAATGATAAATTTGATTTGCAAGAGAAATATCGTGAAGTAGAAGAAAAAAATACAAGAGATACAAAGTATGGTTATAATAATGTAGATGTTAAAACTGAAACGAAGAAGAAAGATTATGATCCACTTAAAAGTGCGACTGAGTATTTAGAGAAGTATAATGAAGAAAATGGTGGAGTTAAAGAGCCTTATCAAGGTAATACTAAGATTGAGGCTAAACCTTTAAAGTTTAAGCCTACTCCAATAATATCTCCTGTATATGGTATTTTAGATAAGAATTATCATAAAGAAGATATTGTTAGTAAAAATGATAAAAACTATAAATCAGTTGATGGACTCAGTGTTGATTCAATAAGAGAAAAAGCGTACGGCACACTTGAAGATGAGTTAGAAAATACACTATTTGGTAGTAATTCAATTCTTTTTAAAGATGAGAATAAAACCAAGAGTAAGAGAGTTGATACTGATTTCTTTGATGATTTAGAAGAAGAAGCAACACCAACTAAATCTGACACTGATTTAAGAGATTTAGAAAATATCACAATGGATATTGGTAAAGAGTTAGATAGTTTACTTAATAAAGATAGTAAAGATACTAAAAATAAAGATACAAGTAGTTTTGATGATGATGATGATTTATTTAATTTAATTGATACTATGTATGATGGAGATGATGCTTATGACGCTTGATTTTAAAGAATTTCTAATAATAGATTTAATACTGGCGTTACTAGTACTTGTAATAATATTTATTATAATAGGCATAAAATTAATCAAGACAATATCTAAAGTAGATAAAACACTAGAAGTTATTGATGATAAACTAACTAAGACCGATGGTGTATTTAATGTATTTGAGAAAACTGGTTCATTTGTTGATCAAATAAGTGATAAAGTAATACTCTTGATTACAAATTTAATTAGTAAGTTTATTAATAAAAGGAAAGGAAATGATTTAGATGAGTAAAAAAGGATTAGGAAAATTTGTATTAGGAGCTGCTGTAGGAGCAGGATTAGGTGTTCTATTCGCACCACGTAGTGGGAAAGAAACTAGAAAGATGTTAAAAGATAAGATGGATGATTTAGTTAAAAAGGCTAAAGAACTAGATAAGGAAGAAGTAAAAGAAGCAGTGATTGCTAAAATTAACGAGATTAAAGATGGAATTAAAAATCTTGATAAAGAAACTGCTATTGAGATTGCGAAAAAACAAGGCAAGAAGATTCGTGATAAAGCAGAGGATTTAGTTGAGTATGTAAAAGAAAAAGGTACTCCAGTTATGGAAAAAACTGCAGAGTCTATTCGCTCTAAGGCAATTGATGTAACTAAGGAAGTATTAAACAAACTAGAGAGTAAACAAGCAAAATAGGAAGTGTGTATTATGAAAAATCTTTTGAAAAATAAAAAAATGGTTATTATAGGTAGTATCATTATCTTAATTATTTTACTTTTTGTTTTTATTAAAGTAATTAGTGGTAATAAAAGTGTTTACGGTTCTCGTTGTAGTGATAGTGATAACTATGAAATATCATCTAAAACTATAAAGAAAGCAAAAGAGACAATAAAGACTATTGATAAAGTTAATGATATTGATATATATACTAAGCTATGTAGTGTGAAAATTATTATTAATTTAAGTGAGGATGTTGATATCGAAACTGTTAAAAATATGTCTAATGAATTACTTAAAGATTTTAGTAAAAAAGAGTTAAAATATTATGATTTCTCATTATACGTAACTAGTGATAATAAGGATAGTGAAGTATATCCTATAAACGTTACAAGACATAATTCAAAAGATTCATTTGCTTGGTAGTAAGGTGATTTATGAAAAAGAAAAATAAAATAATAATATTAATATCAACTATATTAGTAATATTATCTTTGTTTTTTTTGTTTTATGTATTAAATAATAAAAAAGATACATTAACAATTGCAGAAAAACAATGGATAGATAATAATAAAACTAATGTAATAGATATATCTGTATTAAATGATGTTCCAGCTTTTACTTATAATGGTAATGGTGTTATATTTGATTTTCTAAACTATGTATCTAAGAGTACTAATTTAAGTTTTAATCCGTCAGCTTTTAGAGTTGGGGATACTGATTTGAATAGTTATTCATTTACTATTAAAGATAAGAGTGATGCTAATGATATCCTAGTATATCGTGACAATTATGTAATGGTATTTAATAGTGCTAAAGTAATAAATAGTACTAGTGATGTTTCTAATAGTAAGATAGGAATATTAGAAACTGATGTAAATAGATTTACTAATTACTTCAATGATACTAATACATTTACAACATATAAGAGTGCATCGGAAATGATTAATAGTGCAAGTAATATAGATGCTTTAATACTACTTAAAAGTGATATTACAAAGTATGCATCTAGTAAAGGTCTTGCTATATCATATGAATTTTTATCAGAAACTAAAGATTATGTAATCACTTTAAAGGGAGATGCTAACCTTAATAGTGTATTAACTAAGTACTATAGTAAATGGTCAAAAAGCAACTTTAATAAATCATATAGTAACCATTTACTTACTAATTATTATGATTTTAAGAGTGTACCAACTTTAAAACAAACTGATATTAAATCTAAAACTTATGTTTATGGATTTGTAGAAGATGGTATTTACGATAAACTTGTAAAAGGTAAGCTTACTGGTATTAATAACTTAATATTAAAATCATTTAGTAATTTTGCAGGTGTAGAGATTAAGTATAAAGAGTATGATACTGTAGAAGCGCTTGTTACTGATTATGAAAATGGTAAAGTAGATATTATGTTTAATAATAATGATATAAATATTAAGAAAGATTCATTTATTACTAAGTCTGCTATTAATAGTAAAATGGTAGTATTGTCTCCGTATAATAGTCATGTTAATGTAAAAAGTGTTAGTGATTTAAAGAATTATAAGGTAGTTACTGTAAATAACAGTAAGATTGCTGGAATACTTAAAGCAAATGGTGTAAAGTATAATACATACTCGTCTATGCATAAATTAATTACTTCTATGAAATCAAATGAAGTAGTAGTTATTAATCTAGAAGATTTTGAATATTATAAGACTCGTAATTTTAAAAATTATAAAGTAGACTCTATAGTTAGTGATATAGATTATAACTTTATTATTAATAATTCTAATATTAACTCAACATTCGCAACACTATTTGATTTCTATATAAATTATATTAATATAAATAGTGTAGTAGAAGATGGATATAATAGTATATCTTATAAAACAGTTGATTATTTCTATTTGATGTTAATGATTATAATTATTATATTTGTATTATTAATACTTGCAATAATTAATAAGATTAGATTAATAATTAAGAAGATACGTAATTCTAAAAAGACTACTTTAACTAAAGAAGAAAAGTTAAAATATATTGATCAATTAACATCACTTAAGAATAGAGCATACTTAAATAGTAAAGTAGAAGAGTGGGATGAGTCTGAAGTATATCCACAATCAATTATTGTAGTAGATTTAAATAATATTGCATATATAAATGATAATTATGGTAGAGAAGAAGGAGATAAGATAATATTACAAGCTGCTAATATATTAATTACTTCACAATTACCTAATACTGAAATAATTAGAACAGATGGTAATGAATTCTTAATCTATTTAGTTGGATATCCAGAGAAAACTGTTATAGCATATTTAAGAAAATTACAAAAACTATTTAAGAATCTAGACCATGGATTTGGTGCGGCAAGTGGATATTCGATGATTGTTGATGCAATTAAAACATTTGATGATGCAGTTAATGAAGCAACAATAGATATGCGTAATAATAAAGATTCAAATTAAGTATAGCTGAGATTTATTCCCAGCTTTTATTTTTAAAAAAGGTCTAGTAATTTTTAAAATAATTTTATATAATAATTGCGAGAGGTGAGTTTTATGTTAATAGTTACAACAGAAAATGTTGCAGGAAAAGAGATTATTGAGGCATTAGGTATTGTTAAAGGAGAAATGGTTCAATCAAAAAATATTGGTAAAGATTTTCTTGCTGGTATGAAAAATATCGTAGGTGGAGAGGTAAAAAGCTATACTAAGATGATTGCTGAGGCAAGAAGTGTTGCAACATCGCGTATGATAGAGGAAGCTAACAGTTTAGGTGCGGATGCTATAGTTGGTGTTAGATATGGTTCATCTGGTGTAATGCAAGGGGCATCAGAAATTATAGTATATGGTACTGCTGTTAAATTAAAGTAAGGAGGCATTATGGAGACAGTTTTAAAAACAAATAAACTTACTAAAGTATATGGAAGAAGAAAAGTTGTTGATGGCGTTTCAATGACTATTAATAAGGGAGATATATACGGATTTATTGGTAAGAATGGTGCAGGTAAAACTACATTTATGCGTACAGTTTTATCTTTAACTAGTATTAGTTCAGGAGAAGTAGAACTATTTGGTGGTAAAAGAATTGAAGAAGTTGGTAATAAAATAGGTTCTTTAATAGAAGCACCAGGACTTTATAAGAATGCAACAGCATATGAAAATTTAAAGAGATTTTCAATATTATATGGAGCAGATGAGTCTAAGATTAATGATATATTAAAATTTGTTAATCTTGATAAAACTGGTAAGAAGAAAGCAAAAGATTTCTCACTTGGAATGCGACAAAGACTTGGTATCGCAATCGCACTTTTAGGAGCTCCTGAGTTCTTAGTACTTGATGAACCAATTAATGGATTAGATCCAGCAGGTATTAAAGAGATTAGAGATGTTATTTTAAAACTTAATAAAGAATTAGGTATTACATTTTTAATATCAAGTCATTTACTTGATGAGCTTGCTAAAGTAGTTACTAAGTATGGAATTATTAATAATGGAGTATTGCTTGAAGAAGTATCTGCTAAAGAATTAATTAATAATTGTAAGAATAAATTAATTATTAAAACTGATGATAATGAAAAAGCAAAAGAATTAATTAAGAGTGAGTTTGATATAAAGAAAATAGATAGTATTAAGGATAAATTAGTATTATATTCTAACTTAGAAAGTAGTGCTTTAATCAATAAATACTTAGTAAAAAAAGGAATACTAGTTAGTGAAATATATACTGAGGTGGATAGTTTAGAAGAGTACTTTATTAGAAAGATAGGTGATACTAATGAATAGATTAAATAAGTTTAATATTCATAATTTATTTAAACAAAAATCATTTTATATTTGTACAATTTTTCTAATTGCATTAGCGTCACTTGGAATAATTGCAAATGTAGTAACTGCTAACTTTATAATGCATAAGACACTTAATATTAATTCAAATGATACACTTATAGATTTCTTAAGCCCAGGTTCATTTGATTTATTTGTTGCAATATTTATTGCTTTATTCTACACATTAGATGTATCTAATGGTACTATGAAAAATATAATAGCTAGAGGTTTTTCTAGAAAACAAGTATTTGCATCTAAATTTTTTACTATTATGTTTGGTGTAACAATTATGTTTATTGCTACATTTATCTTTGCTTATATTGTTACATTTATAGCAGGTGGTAAAATAGTAATGTTAAATAGTAATGTTCTTGGAAAAATAGGTATTAGTTATATCAATTTACTAGGTATTGCATCATTATATACATTAATATCATCAATTGTATCTAAACCAAGTGGAGCACTTGTTGCATGTATTTTAACAAACTTTTTAGCTCCAACACTATTGTTTACAATAGATACATTATTAAAATTTAAAACTAATATTGGAATATCTAAATTTTGGATAGTAAATGCTACTAATAATAAAGGGATAACAGTAATTATTATATGTGTAGTATATATTATAGTATCTTATATATTAGGCAGTATAATTAGTAGTAAAAAAGAAATTAAGTAATTCTAGTATAGATTTAAGTTAGGAGGTGAAGTGTATGAATAAAAAGTTCAGTCCGTTTGTACTTATTTCAACAATTGCTTTAGTTGCAGTTATAGTATTATCATTTATAATGAAAGATATTAAGTTATATACAACTTTAAGTATTTGTCTATCATTAGTATCATTTGTATTTGCAATTATCGGATTAGCAACATTAAAGAAAATGAATTATAAAGGTAAAGCTATAGCAATCTTATTTCTTATTTTAAGTATTGTTACTATATTAATATCACTATTACTTAATGTAGTATTTAAAATGTTAAATGATCCTAAAGCAACTGAAGAGGCAAAACTTTGTGAAAAAGCAACAGAATGTGTTGATGAAAAAGGTATTAGTACATGTTATTATGATAATGTAAAACAACTTGAAATGAAATGCAAAACATCAATACTAAATGATAGTCAAATGAAATAATTAAAGTAGAATATAGGGTTCTACTTTTTTGATAGTAAGGGATAAAGTAAGGAATAAAGTAAGTAATAAAGTAAGGAATAAATTGCGTTTTAGAATAATTAATGATATAATATTTTTTGAAAGAGGGATAATATGAAAGAATCAAACAATAATAGTTTAGGAATGGAAAGCGAAGTAGTTGAATTTAAAAAAAGTACAAGTGAATTAACGGCTGGTGTAATATCACTGTCTTCTATGCTTAATAAGCATGGAGAAGCAACACTTTATTTTGGTGTTAAAAACGATGGTACAATTATCGGTCAGAAAGATGTTACTGAAAGTACTTTAAGAGATATTTCAAGAAAAATATCAGAAGGGATTAAACCACAAGTTATTCCGGTTATAAGTATGGAATTAGTTAATGATAAAACAATTATTAAGGTAAGCGCTAAAGGTAATGCTAATATATATTCTGCATTTGATAAATACTATATTAGATCTTTTGATGAAGATAAAAAGGTTTCGCCAGAAATGTTATATCAATTAATTAATTCTAAAGGAGAACCTGATTTAATTGTTGATGAGGCTACTATTAGAACTGATTTAACTTTTAAAACATTGAAGAATTTGTATGTTATAAATGGTTATAATATAAATGAAAAAGAATTTGAACATAATATGAAATTATTAACTAGTGATGGTAGATATAACTATATGGCAGAACTATTATCCGATATTAATGATATATCTATTAAGGTTGTCACATTTGCTGGAGTTGATAAATCAGTTATGATTAAAAGAACAGAATATGGAAATAAATGCTTGATTACTGCTGTCAATGATGTTTTAGAATATATGAATGTAATTAATGAAACAAAAGTAAAATTAGGTGGTATAAAAAGAGTTGAGGAAAGTTATTTTGATTATGCATGCTTTAAAGAAGCATGGTTAAATGCATGTGTACATACTAGATGGACTGAAAAGATACCTCCAGCAGTTTATATCTATGATGATAGAATTGAGATTGTATCTAATGGTGGATTACCTAAAGCACTTAATAAAGATGATTTCTTTAAAGGGGTAAGTAAACCAGTAAACTCTGCGCTTTTAAATATATTTACTAATTTAGATTTAATAGATCAAACTGGGCATGGGATTCCACTTATCATAAGTAAGTATGGGAAAGATGCATTTTACATCAGTGATAATACAATAATAGTAACTATTCCTATTAATAAAGAATTATTAGAGAATAATAATAGCAATAATGATTATACTGAATTAAATGATAATGAGAAAAAAGTATTAGATAAAATGAAAAACAATTCAAGAATTACTATATCAGAGCTAGTAGATGAAGTTAATATTAGTGAAAGTTATGTAGAAAAAATAATCAGAAAATTAAAAAAGGAAGATTATATTTATAGAGTAGGTTCAAATAAATCAGGATTCTGGGGGATTTCTAGATAAAAATATCCAGTTTGCAACATTTTAATAGATAATATAAAAAGTAAAATGGCAGTTGTTTTCAGCCATTTTACTTTTGTAAGCATTTAGCATTTATTTATTTTCTTTTTCTGCAGATTTAACTACTTTACTAAAATGCCAGAGTGTTTTTATTGTTTTCCAGACTCTTAGTTTCTTAAAATATACACCATTTGCATCTTTATATTCTTCTAAAGTAAAATCATATCCCATTTCTTTTGCAACTTTCATTAGCCATATCATTAACCTCCTTTCTAATAATGTTAGAATAATCTCTTTATTTCTTTAATTAAATTTTATCGTGTTAATCATAAAAACGGAATACTTTTTTCATCATAATATAAATATGAAAAGGAGGTAAAATAAGAATTGTTTGTAATGAAAAATAAATTTTTTCAAAATAGGGGTTGACTTTTTTTTTTTTTTTTTTTTTTTAAACTTGTTTTAGAAGGTAAGTTGTGGCGAAGCAGGAATAATAAATGTATAAAAAGTGTAATCATGGTATACACTAAAAACAAGTCCATGATATAATTAGAGCACATTAGTGACTAGCGTGTGTAATACTTTAAAGAAAATTTTAAAAAGATTGAATGGAAAGAAATGATAAATATGGAAAATAGTAAAAGAAAAGCGTTCACATTAATCGAACTTATAGGAGTATTAGTAATAATGGCAATACTAGCACTCATTGCAACTCCGCTTGTAATGAATGTTATAAGAAAAGCAAGAATATCTGCAGATAAAAGATCAGTTGATGCATATGGTAGAAGTATTGAACTTGCCATTGCAGGATATTTACTAGATAATGGTAAATTTCCAACAGATATAAGTCAGTTAACAATTGAATATTCAGGAGACGAAGTAGTGTGTGAGACTACTCAAATAAATCCAGATAGTTCTGTTTATTTAGCTGGGTGCAAAGTAAAAGGAAGAAGTGTTACTAACTATACATATGGTAGTGATAAATCTCCATCATATAAAGCATATAATATAGGAGATGAAGTAACATATAATAATGTAAATTATTATGTAATCAAAGATAGTGGTAAAAATGATTCAACAGTAACACTTTTAAAAGCAGAACCTTTAACAGTAGATGAAGTGAATGAATTCGGAACAGGACACATAAATAGATATGATGGAGAAACCGTACGTAATCAAAATGGATTTGGTGGTATAGCATATTATCCATCTGAAACGTGTAATTCTGGCAACCATGGAGAATGTATAAATGATTATAAAACAAGTGATATTAAATATGTGGTGGACGCCTGGAAAACAGCACAAGCCCCAGCGGCAAGTGAAGCAAGATTGATATTACAAGATGAAATAGAAATTGAAAGTAAAGAAGTTAAACCATGCGGTAGTTGTGAAATAGAAATAAGACAATTGCCAAAATATGAATGGATTTATAATAGAAATTATACGTACTGGACCAACTCATTGTCAGGGGATTCTGGTATTATAGTAGTAGAGGAATATGGTGAATTTAAAAATGCGAGTGTTGCTTTAATAAATCCTGTTGTTCGTCCTGTCATCATCCTAGATAAATCAGTACTTCCTACTGAGTAGATATTATATGTAAATTAATCATGCAATTAGTAAAAATATTCCTAAATATATTGGGAATATTTTTTAATTATATTGTTATTTTGTACGTATTTTGGTATACTTAAAATGTTGAAGGTGAGTTGTTTTGAAGAAGAATAAGAGTTTGGAGTATGTTATTGTAAGATCGATAGTTATATTATTACTTTCATTTGCTGTATTGATGGTTATTGTAGGATATAGAAGGTTTACGAGGTATTATACGCATGAGTATAATGATTCTGCTTATAGAACTGCTAAAACTGCTGCTGCTTTGATTAAAGTAGATAATATTGATTTATATCTTGATAGTAATGGGGATAATGAAGAGTATAAGATTACTAATGATAGATTAAATATTCTAACTAATAAACAGGATGTATCTGTTATTTATGTAATTAAGCCTGATAGTGATTATAAGCATTTTACTAGTATTTTTAATTCTGTTAGTGCGGGTAGTGGTTATACTCCTTGGGTTATTGGTTCTAAGAAGAAAACTACAAATAAGGAGTACGAAAAGCATTATAAAGAGATTATGGAAAGAGGTAGAGTTAGGGCTACTGTTATTAGAAATAGAAATTTAAATGGTGCTTTACCGCATATAACTTCACTTATTCCTCTTACTGATAGTAATGGTAATGTTAAAGCAATTTTATGTGTTCAAAGGTTTATGAGAGGCTTAACTAGGGCAAGATTTGGTTATGTTTTTAATGTAAGTATATTAACGTTTATTATAATTATTGTAACTATTATTCTTGCTTTGAATTTCTTAAAGAAACAAATTATAAGGCCTATTGAAAAGGTAAGTAGGGAGGCTAAACGTTTTGCAACTCTAAGTAATAGAAGTAAGAATAATTTAAGTAATATTAGTAATATAAGTGAGGTTACTTCTCTTGCTCTTTCTATAGATAAGATGGAGAAGGATACTATTAAGTATATTGAAGATATTAAGGCTGCAACTAAAGAAAAAGAACGTATTGGTACAGAGTTAAAATTAGCTAGTTTAATACAGGAAAACTCACTACCAACTGATTTTCCTAGTAATGAATCATTTGAACTTTATGCATCCATGACTCCTGCTAAGGAAGTTGGTGGAGATTTCTATGATTTTAATCTTATCGATGATGATCATTTAATGCTTGTGATTGCAGATGTATCTGGTAAGGGAGTTCCTGCTGCTTTATTTATGATGGTAACTAAGATATTAATATCCGAGTATTCTTTATCACTTAAGGATCCAGCTCAGGTATTAACTACGGTAAATAACAGGATATGTAATAATAATAAGGCTAATATGTTTGTTACGGTATGGCTTGGAATACTTGAATTATCTACAGGAAAGTTAGTATTTGCAAATGCTGGTCATGAAGATTTTGTGCTTAAAAATGGTGATGGGTTTAAATTAAATAAAACAAAACATGGAATTCCTATTGGTGCGATGGAAGATTATGAATATAAAAATAATGAGGTTATATTAAATAAGGGCGATAAGTTATTCTTATATACTGATGGACTACCTGAAGCTACTAATAGTGAGCTTGAGATGTTTAACTTAGATAGAATGGTTGATACATTAAATGAGCTTAAAGATTTAAATACAAAAGAATTATTAAATGAAGTAAAAAATAAAGTAGATACATTTGTAGGAGAGGCTACACAGTTTGATGATTTAACTATGATGGCACTTATATATAAAGGAGATAGCGCAATGAAGAAAAAGTTTAATGCTAGTATGGATGAATTAAATAATGTACTTAAGTTTATTGATGATGGGATTAAAGATATTAAAGATAGTAAGTTGCTTAAAAAATTTAATTTAGTTGTTGAAGAAATATTTGTAAATATTGTATCTTATGCATATTCTGATAACGATACTAATAATACTGTTACAATTAGTATTAAAGATAACGATGATAAAACTATTATAACTTTTATTGATAGTGGTAAACATTTTAATCCTCTTATAAAAGATGATCCGGATTTATCTTTAAGTGTTGATGAAAGACCTATAGGTGGGCTTGGTATTTACTTAGTAAAAAAGATGATGGATAATGTAGAATATGAATATAAAGATAATAAAAATATACTAACAATAGAAAAAAGGCATGAGTAGGAGGTAATTTATTTGTGAAATCTTTTGTAAAAAAGTTTGGTGAAAATGTTAAAAAGAATCCAAATCATTCGTTATTTTTTGATGAAGTTAATACTAAAGGTATTAGTTATGCAAAAATTGATGAAGTATCTGGTAAGATTTATAAATATTTAACAAGTATTGGTGTAGGACGTGAAGACTTTGTTTTAATTAATCTACCACGTGGAGTACAGGTAGTAATGGCTATGGTAGGTGTATGGAAAGCAGGTGCGGCATTTACCGTTGTTGAGGATAATTATGCACCTGATAGAATAGAATTTATTCGTAACGATTGTAATTGTAAAGCAGAGATTAATAGTGATACTTGGGATTCTATTATGAAGTTAGATTCTCTTGATGGATATGTAGAGTCTGACTTGCATGATGCAGCATTTGCTATCTATACATCAGGTACTACGGGAAATCCTAAAGGTGTATTACATGAGTATGGTAATATCTTAAGAAGCGTTGAGTCTGTTAAAATAAGTGAGACTGAGGCATTAGTTAAGAAAAATGAACATGGAGCTTTAGTTGCGCCTCTTAACTTTATTGCTTCAACTATATTTATTATGTATGTACTATATTATGGTGCGGAATTAGATAAAGCAAAATTATATATTGTATCTTATTCAACATTAAAGAATCCTGTTGCTTTAAAAAAATTCATGTTAGAAAAAACTATATCATTAACATTCTTAACTCCATCTTATGTAAGAATGTTAAAGGGAACTACTGGACCATTTTTAAAAACATTAATTGTTGGTAGTGAACCTGCTAATAACGTATATTTAAAGGGTGTTAAACTATGTAATACTTATATGATGAGTGAAAGTGCATTTATTGTATCAATGTTTAAGATAGATAAATCTTATGAAACTTGTCCTATAGGCACTAAAACATTACCTTATTTAAATATTAAATTATTAGATGACGAAGGAAATGAAGTAAAAAATGGTGAAACTGGAGAGTTATGTTTTGATAATCCATATTTTAGGGGATACATCAATCTAGAAGAAGAAACTAAAAAAGCATTAAAGGACGGTATATATCACTCAGGAGATTTAGCTAAGTTTGATGCAAATGGAAAGTTAGTTTTACTTGGACGTAATAATGATATGATTAAGATTAATGGTAATAGAATAGAACCTGCTGAAATAGAGGCTGCAGTAAAACAAGTACTTAATGTTAGTTTTGTTGTAGTACGTGGATTTAATGAAGCTAATCAATCATATATTTGTGCATATTATAAAGATGATGTAGAGTTTAACTTAGATGACGTTAGAAGTGAGTTATTAAAAAGACTTCCTTATTACATGCTTCCTGCATATTTTATGAAGATTGATAGTATTCCACTTAAAGCAAGTGGTAAATTAGATAGAAAAGCTCTACCAGTTCCTGATACTAAAGATTTTAAAACAAACTATGTGGAGCCTACTAATGACATTGAAAAGGCAATATGTAATGCATTTAGTAAAGTTTTAAAACTAGATAGAGTAGGTATTAATGATGATTTCTATGAACTTGGTGGAGATTCACTTGGGGCAATTGAAGTAATTGTTGAGTCCAAATTAGAAGGATTAAATGTTGCTCAAATATTTAGAGGAAGAAATGCCAAAGAAATTGCGAAAATATATAGTGAGTCTATAGTTAGTGATGATGGAGTTTCACCTGAAATTAAAAATGAAGAGTCAATGAAGCTAGAGCACAAACTTACTGCTGAACAATTATATATGGTAGATTATCAATTATATACTCCTAAATCTACTATGTTTAACTTATTTACTATGTTAAAGGCAGATAAGAATTTATATAGCGCTAAAGATTTAGCCAAAGCAATGTATAATACAATTAAGAATTTTAAAGCGCTTCTTACAACATTTCATTTTAATGATGACGGAGAGATAGTTCAAAAGTATACACCAGAAGTATTAGAAAAAATTAGAGTAGAATATATTTCAGAATTTGATTTTAATAATATAAAAGATACATTAGTAATGCCATTTAAACTTACTAATTCTAGACTTTATAGATGTCGTGTATTTGAAACAGAGAAAAATGTATATGCATTCTTTGATGTTCATCATTCGCTATTTGATGGTACTTCATTTAAAGTATTGATGGAAGCTATGGTTAAGTCTTATATGGGTATTGAGATTGATAAAGATTACTATTATTATATTCTTGATAAAAGAGAAAAAGAGATGAATACAACTCTTTATCAAGAAGCAGAAAAGTATTTTACTGATACTTATGAAAATATTGAGTGGTCAACCGCCCCTAAGATTGATCAAGAATCAAGAGAAAATGAAATAGGAGATATATTATCTACTTTAAATATTAAAGATGAAGAAATGTCTTTAATAGAAAAGAAATTTAAAATAAGCAGAAATGAGTTCTTTATTACAGTTGCAATAATTGCAATATCTATATACAATAAAAAAAATAATATTAAGATATCATGGATTTATAATGGCCGTGATGATATTTATTCAATGTCTAGTGTTGGACTATTATTTAGAGAATTACCTGTTGCTTTAAAATTAAGTGATAAAAGAACTGTAAGAGAATTATATCAAAGTGTTCATAAACAAGTACAAGAGGGTATTAAATATAGTTGCTATCCGTATGAAGAGTTGGATGCTAATGTAGTTGCCGAAGATGGTGCTTGCCTTTTATATCAACAGGATATAAGAGATGGTGGAGATCTTAGTGATATGAATATCGAAATGATTGATGTAAGACAAAATCAAGCAGCTGCGCAAGATTTACTTGATATTCAAATATTAGATGGTAGTGATGGACTAGAGATTATGATGGATTATGCATCAAGTAGATATAAAAATGAATCTATGGTTAAATTTAAAGATATATTCATTAAAGTAACACAGCTTTTAATTCATCATACAACACAAGATGATATAACTGTATTAGATATAAAGAAGAAGTTAGATACAAATAATAGCATATTTAGGAAAGTAATGAGTATCTTTAGTATGAAAAGATAAATTTGAGGTAATCATGGATAATATTAATAATGAAGACAAAGAATTATCTAAGCATTTTGATTTCTTCTCTTTAATGAAATTTGTTTTTCCTAGTATCTTTACTTTTCTATTTATTGCATTTTATCAAACAGTTGATGGATTCTTTATTGAAAAATATGTAGGAGAACTTGCAATTGGTGCGGTTAATTTATATATGCCTCTTTTATACTTGTTTGTTGCAATTGGTGTAATGCTTGGAACTGGAGCAAATGCAATAATAGTAAAAAAAATAGGTGAGGGTAATATTGATGATGCAAGTAAGTCTTTCTCTAATACCATCTTATTTGCACTTATTCTATCAGTTATATTAACTATATTATGTCTAGTATTTCAAGAACCAATAATGCATCTTTGTGGTGCGACTAGTGGTAATATTGGTTATTTAAAAGATTATTATGTAATTATGACTAGTTTTTCCATAACTATCATGTTACAATCTGCACTTGGGATACTTATTATTGGCGAAGGTAAGAGTGTTACTGCTGCCTTAGTTATAATGATAGGCGGGATTTTTAACTGTGTACTTGATTATATTTTTATGAAGCACTTACACTTAGGTATTAGGGGTGCAGGAATTGCTACTGTAATAGGATACTCTAGTACTATTATATTTGCTTTCTTCTACTACATAATATTTAAAAGAAGTAAATATACAATTAAGTTTACTAAACTTAATTTAAAAGAAATAGGTGTAATATCATTTAACGGTTCATCTGATATGGTATCTAATCTAGCTGGTGCAGTAACTACTATGATTATGAATCATATTGCTGGTAAATATTATGGAGAAATTGGCGTAAGCTCTCTATCAATAGTGTTTTACTTACAATTTTTTATAGAAGCAATATATATGGGATTTACATCAGCAGTAGAACCTGTATTTAGTTATCACTATGGTAGTGGTAATATAGCTGAGCGTAAGAATGTGTTTAAACTAAGTAATATTTGGATATTCTTAATATCTATACTTATAATGACAATAGTATTTATCTTTAATGATGAGATAATATCTATATTCTTTAAAGAAGGTACTAAGATTTATAATATTACTAAATTAGGATTAAATATATCAATACTAGCCACTATATTTTGTGGTTATAATACATTCTATTCAGGATTATTTACGGCATTCTCTAATGGCTTAGTATCAGGATTCTTATCGATAGTAAGATCTCTAGTAATACTTGTTATATGTTTATTTGGACTTTCTTACTTGTTTAAAGGTATTGGACTTTGGATATCATGGCCAACGGCAGAAGCACTTGCTCTTATTATCTCAATAGTGTTTATTATAAAATATAAAAAGAAGTATAATTATTTATAGAAAGAAGGAATGTTATGAATATTAATTTAAATAAAAATGAAGATAAACTTATTATAAGTTTAGAAGGAAGATTAGATACAACTACGTCTCCTAATTTAGAAAGTGAATATAAAAAGTTAGATGAGACAAATATAGTGTTAGATTTAAAAAAATTAAACTATATATCATCTGCAGGACTTAGAGTATTATTAACTATGCAAAAAGAGATGAATAAAAAAGGAACTCTCGAAATAATTAATGTATGTGATGATGTATTAGATATTTTTGAAGTAACGGGATTTAATGATATTTTAAATATTAAGTAGTATGGATAAGGCATGGATAAAATATATATATGTATTAAAAATAAAGATGATATAACTATTAGTGATGATATTAAGTTTTGTAATTTTAAAGATGAAACAAAAAAAGCATTTGCATTACTTAGTAATATGTTAGATATACTAGGTATTAAATTTGATTTAAATAGTATTAAGTATAAAGATAATGGTAAACCTTATATAATTAATTCTAATATTAAGTTTAGTTATAGTCATTCTAAAAATTATATTGCATGTGTAGTATCTGATATTGAACTAGGTATTGATATAGAAGATATATTTAATATAAGTAATTCAGCTAGATGCTTATATTTAAAAAATGTAGATAGTAACTATAGATTATCTTGGGTAAAAAAAGAAGCATACTGTAAATTATTACGGGACTTTGATGATGAATTCTTTAAGAATCTAGATATTAATAAAATTAAATGTAATAGTTATATTATTTCTAATGATAAATATGATTGTGTATGCTATTATGAAGGAGAAAAAAAGATAGTACTTATGTAAGTATTATCTTAATCTTTCTTCTACTTTCTTTGTATTTTTAAAGTTTAGTTTTGCTATATCTTTAAGGTAGTCCATACCTTTTTCTTTTGCGATAGAGTAAGCTATATCATCTACATAATCTCCTGCACCTTTAGGAAGATTTATCCCAACTTTATCTGATAGTTTATCAAATTCTTTTATAAAAATATATCTTGATATTAATGATGCAGCAGCTACTGCTAAACTTTTAGTTTCTCCTTTGGTTAAGAATGTAATATTTTTAACAACATTAGGATTATCTCTTAAGTAATTATAATATATAAAGTCTTTAGCAAACTCATCTACTATTATATAGTCATATACTTGTGTAGACTCTCTTAACTTATATAATACATTATTATGCATGATTGCTTTTATTTTATTTAGATTTAAATCTTTAGAGTATTTATTATTATATTCAGTATTTGTTAGTATCATAGATTCATATGGTATTTTCTTAATTATTTTAGGTACTACTTCTAATATTTTATCATCTAACATTTGTTTAGAATCTTTTACTCCCAATTCTTCTAAGTAGGGAATATTTTCTTTTGATACATATGCAGCAGTTACAACAATTGGTCCAAAGTAATCACCAGTGCCAACCTCATCAGAACCAATACTAGATGAATTATATATTTTAGGATCTACTTTAATAGATTTATCTAACTTATCTTTTTTTGTTGACTCAGAACTTTTAATATCAACTTTACCACTATTAATACGTTCTGTATCAATCCAAAAAGAACTTGCTAAATCTGCATCACTTCCTTGAAATACAACTTTACCAGAGTTATACAAAGTAATTACTGTATCTCCATCTTTAGCTTGCCATTTAGCGTAAGGTGGAGTTTTTTCTCTCTTGCACCAATCTAATTCTTCATCCATCATGTTTTGTGTTTTCTCACATACTCTAAAAGTTATTACATTATTTTTTTTCATAATCGCACCTCAAATCTATTGTACCAAATTGCTGGCGCAAAGTCTATAAGCATCTAAAGTTCAATGCTTTAAATATAGTATTATTATGTATATGAAGTATAAAAATATGAAGTAAAAGTCACATTCCTTACTTTAATTGAAAAAAGAACGTGATTTATGGTAATATATATACCATTAACTTTTCCGGCAAGATAAAGTTAATCACGTTCGATATATATACTACCATAATTTAATAAGAATGTGAACCTCTTTCGGAAAAGTTAAATAAATTTTCGACGATGGGAGGTTTTTATTTATGTCTGAAGATTTACAAAAAGTTAAAACTCTGTTAAAAGTTAGAGGTTGTAGTGGTAGAACGGTAACCACCTACATCAGTTGTATAAACCGTTTTAAAAATTATTTGTCTCTTTTTAAACAAAGTGCTGATGGAGAATTAGCAATATATTGCAGAAATATCTACAGGTAATTCTGATTTGCATATTTGCCTACATTTCGTATAACTAATTAATATTATAGAATCTTTAT